>Ga0172362_10002152_pt1 | contig 17111 bp, 6 predicted proteins | sample LakKivs1_kivu2a2_FD_114534 | JGI IMG/M metagenome (GOLD analysis project Ga0172362, IMG submission 114534) | Sediment microbial communities from Lake Kivu, Rwanda - Sediment s1_kivu2a2 | ecosystem: Environmental > Aquatic > Freshwater > Lake > Sediment | place: Rwanda: Western Province, Lake...
GCCATTGATGAAAAGCGGGACGAACCTATTGAGGGAACCGAGAGGCAGCTAAAGCATACCAGAGCTGTCCAAACACTGTTCACCATCCGGTGGGAGGTACGTTAATGGGGAGCGATGGCCAGTTTTCATTCATGACAGAACCGCCTTCGCTGGAAGAGGTGTTGCGCAATGACAGCTATCAGTCTGTTCGTGCTGCGGCGACAAGGTTGCAAGATCGCCTGCATGTCGGCACCGCCAGCGACAGCGTGCTGACTGCTTCTCGTGCACTGATCGAGACAGTCTGCAAGACTCTGCTTGACCTTCTGGATGTCGAGTATGACGCTAGGGCCGACCTGCAAGACATCAGCAAGCAACTCCTGAAATCGCTGGACTTACATCCCAGCACACAGACGCAGGAAGCGCTAAGGCAAGTATGTCAAGGTGCGATCAATATGATCAATGGCATCGCCTTTCTTCGGAACGCTCATGGTGATGCCCACGGAACAGGGCAGGAAGCAGAAGCCATCCCTTTCCGGGACGCCGAGCTTTGCGCATATCTGTCCTTTGTCTTTACACGCTATTGCGTGCAATCCTATGAAGCCAGAATCGCGAGAAAGCGCGGTGTTGACCTGAGCCCATCTGAAGAGACCCAGCTTGTGGCTGCATGGTCCGAGATTGCCAAGAAGGACAAGAAGGCTGCGAATCCTGACAATCTGCCCTACTCGGAGCCTTTGGAGGAGATTGCCCAGCTGTTCACGCAGAAGACAGGCATTGTGCTGCCCCGAAGAGACATCTTCCTGTTGCTAATGAAGCTCCGGAAAGCGTCGAGGCTACCCAAACCAGAACTGGATGACTGATAGCCAAGAGCATTACACGCTTAAAACTAACCTACAACCACTTGATTAAGGAAATATGTGATGACTGATAACCTTCCCGCCCCCCCCGCTCCCCAGCCCGATCCCAAGGGTTTCGAGCAGCTCAAGCTCGTGAACCCGCACGGGGCCGAATACTGGAGCGCCCGCGACCTGCAGATACTGCTGGGCTACAGCCAATGGCGACGGTTTGAGGAGGCCATCACCCGCGCCATAACCTCTTGCACCCAGTCGGGAAACGACCCCGCCCATCATTTTGCCGGCGCCGGCAAAATGATCACTTTGGGCAAAGGCGGCACCCGCGAAGTCCCCGACTTCCACCTCTCCCGCTTCGCCTGCTACCTGATCGCCCAGAACGGCGACCCCCGCAAGCCGGAGATCGCCTTCGCTCAGAAATACTTCGCCATTCAGACCCGCCGCCAGGAACTCACCGACGCCTTCCGCCGCGACCAGGAGCGGCTGGAGCTTCGTCAGCAGACCAAGGAGGAGTTCAAGGCCCTTTCGGGCGCGGCCCAGGACGCCGGCGTCCAGAGCCGGATGTTCGGCGTCTTCCACGACGCCGGATACAAGGGGCTGTACGGCGGGCTGGGGAACGAACAGATCAAGACCCGCAAGGGCGTCCCCAGGGATGAGAACCTGATGGACCGCATGGACACCACCGAGCTTGCCGCCAACCAGTTTCGTATGACCCAGGCGCGTGAGAAGCTGGCTCGCCAACGAATCAAGGGACAGCAGCAGGCCATCGACACTCACTTGCAGGTCGGCAAGGAGGTGCGCGAGGCCATCAAGCGCATCGGCGGCACCATGCCGGAGAACCTCCCCCCCGGCGAACACATCAAACAGGTACAAAAACGCCTGAAGGAATCCACCCCCAAGCTCGAACTCGACGGCCCCGAAGCCAAGGGCTTGATTGGCGATGAAGAAACCAATGACTAACGGCAAGACCAAACTCGAACTGACCTGGATCGGCAAGGGAAACCGGCCCAAGCTTGAGCCGCGAATCCTGATCGAAGATCGCGCGAAATCGTACCACGCTGCGGATTGCCGATGGCCACGGCGGCGGCCGGCGCGAAGCAAATCGGCGCGCGGGCTATTCGATGCTCAGGGCCCCCCAGTTGGCCGTGGGTTTCACTTCCGTAGGCACGTCATTGACCATTCCGCTCAGCCCGCTGTGCCAGTAGTCACGCCTGGCTGTTTGTGTCCCGGTGGGATCGGACCGCAATACGCCGAGCTCGGCGGGGATTTTCGTGCCGCCCTTCGGCACGATGCCCAGCACGTTCCACGGAATCGCCACCTGCACGGTATACCAGTCGGCCCCGCGCTCCACCCTTGGCTCGATGGGGAGGCGCTCTACGACCGGCACGAGCACTTGGCTCACGGGTGACTTGTAGGTCACGCCCTGGTCTGCCGAGGCGTCCTTGGCGTCGTACCTGAAGCGCACAACCGCGGGCTTGTCCTCGAACATCGTGATGAGGTATCGGCAGGAGCCGAGCGCGGGCGATGCGATCTGCAGGTCGCAGGCGTCGCCTGTCTTGAACAAGGAGGTCCAGTCTTTGCCGTTGTTCGTGAATGGCGAGGTATCTTTCGCCACGTACCACTTCAGCAGCAGGGCCTCGTGTGTGCGTGTTACCCAGGTGACGGCCTCGGCGTAGCGAGCAGGATCGGCAGGATGCGAGGCTTGGCTCTCCAGCACCGGCAAATCCCGGTCCTTTGCCGCGGGCTTCATGCGGAGCACGTCGGGGGCTGACTGATAGCCCTCGGGCCGGAGCGCGATCGGTGCCCACAATTCGGGGTGCATCTCGAGGGCCGACGCCGGATCGAAGGCGCCCGCGCCAATGCTGCCCACCCACGTCTTGTGCAGCGGGCGTCCGCCGCCGGGCTGCTTGAAGACAGCGCCGAAGTTGCCTTTCAGTACGAGGTCCGGCTTGTAGACGATGCCCAGCGTGCTCCACGGGATCTGGGCGAGCACCACGCCTTCCTCATCTCCCCAGAGCGTGGGGGCAATCTGCGTCTTTGCCTGGAGGGGGATGTCGAGTTTCTCGGCGACCAGCGTTTCATCGCCTCTCCGGGCGATCGCCTTCGCACCGGCGGGAGCCTCGGCAGACTTCATCCAGTGGTATCGCACGGCTACCGGCGCATCGACCATTCGCGCGAAGACGATCCGCTGAACCGACGGTCCGGATGCCGCGCGCGGGTCGGCCGCGATCAGCAGTTCGGCCGCATCGCCGAACTCCGCCACGCGTTCCCAGCTCGGTGCGTCGTTGACAAAGATCTGCGACGGGTGATAGCCCACCCAGTAGTATTGCGAGAAGCGCACGCCCAGGCCTTTCTCGTTGTGCATCAGGAGCATCGACAGTTCGTTGAGCCCGTAACCGGCGCGGTTCTCCCACCAGCGTTCGGCGTTGGCCGGTGCGGGGAGGACGTCCAGGGTGGCGAGTGCCTCCTGCTCCCGCCACTTCGCCGCTGCGTCGGCGAGCACTCTCGCCCGCGCGGCGTCCGCGTCTTTCCGGCCGAGTGCGATCTTGCCCGGCTTCAGCCGCTTGATCGAGTCCAGCCCGGTCAGCTCCACCACTGCGGATCGGCCCAGGCCGAGCATGTAGTGGTGCCCTTTTTCGAAGCCGCCCCTGGCGGCCTCGGCGCGGGCGAAGGATCCGCCGAAGCATTCGTCGCCGAGCGTTACGTCATCGAGCAGCACGCCGGACTTGGCCTCGGGAATGGCGTCGCTCCAGTTCTCGGCCGTGATGCAGGGTTTGAAAATCGTGCCGATGAACAGGCCGTCGTCGCGGGTGAGGAAGTAGTTCATGCCGTGGCCGCCGTGGAGCATGAACACGGGCCCGACTGGCGTTTCGGCCACACCCTGGATGCCGTAGCCGCCGTAGATGGCTCCCGGGCTGAGCAGTTTTTCCCGGGCGTTGGCCATGTCGCGCCAGCCGTGCCCGTTGGAGAGCGGCGTGGGATACGACCATAGCTGGGTGCCGTTCGGCCCGATCAGTCGCACTACGTTGGTGTCGGCCGTGAGCATCGAGCCGTCCGGGGCGACGTGTGACGCCTGCCCGATGCGGCCCTTGCTGATCTGTTCGGCTTGTGCCCAGTCGTAAACCGGGGCGCCGGCCTTGTTGAAGCCTTCGCGCTTTATCCGCCATAGGCAGCCGCCGACCTCTGCGAGGAGATCGAGATTGCTGCCGAAGCAGAGCTGGCCGCCGGGCGCGGGCTGCCGCGGGCTGAGCTTGATCTCGTCGGCCTGCCATTCGCCGTCGCCGGCTGTGCCGTCCTCGCCGGGGCTATCGGTCCAGTTGAACGCCATCAGCTCGATGGGCCACGTTGGCCGGGAGTCAACGGAGTACTCCTTGATGTGCGGGAAATCTTCCATCGCAGGGTCGAGCCCGTTCTTCTTGGCGAGTGCGGCCCATTGGGGATGCTTCTTTGCCGCATCGAGGATCTGTTTGGGGAGCCACTGCTCCTGGATCGACCAGCGGTAGAAGATGAGGTCGTGCACGGTGCCGAAGGCGGCGAGAGGCATGAACCGGCCATTACGCTTCTCGCCGATGACGCCGGAACGGAGCATCTGGTAGGTGCGCCCTTCATACGCAAACGTCTTCTTCGGCATTCCGCCGAAGGGCAACCCGGGGCGGTTCTCGGGGTTTTCCCAGCAGATGCTGAAATCGCGCCACGCCGCGTTGAGCGGGGCGTACTTGCCGGCTGCCAGGTCCACTTCCCACGTCACGCCGTATTCGCCGTCGGTTATGCGCTGGGGATTCTTCGCATCCTCCATGAACGCGCCCTCGCCGTAGGCGGGCGGGCCGAACAGCTCGCGAACGAGCTTGGGGGCATCCTTGGCGGGATCGTCAGGGATCTCCCACACGCTCACGCGCTTGGGCGTGAGCCGGAATTCGGTCACCCACAGGCGGCCGCGGGGATCGATCGCCAGTTGCTGCGGCATGAAAAAATCGTTCGGGTCAAAAGCGCCGATCGGCTGGCCGCCGGGCCGGCCCATCGCCCGCAGCAGCCTGCCCGACGTGTCGAAGATCTTGACCTGGATGGATGCCTTGTCGCTGTTCCGCAGGCCGATGATCTTGAAGCTCGACTTCGGGAAGGTGCCCCAGATTTGCCCGCCCCAATCCGACACGTAGAGGCGGTTTCGGCTGTCGGACGCGATCGCAACCGGCGCCTCCACTGCATCGGTAACAGGTGTGGTGTTGCCGGTCTGTGTGTCGATGAACGCGATGCTCTTGTCGAGGGCGGCCACGCATCGGCCGTCCGTCAGCCAGGTCATTCCCCAGATCCGCACGGGCAGCACGCGAAGCAGCTTCATCCCGTGGGTGTCGTCGTAGCCCATCGGGTCATTGGTTTCGGGATTGCGAGCGGTGGAAAAGACAAAGGTGCGAGGCCCGTCGCCGCAGACGTCGCTTGCGTACAGCTCGCCGTCCCAGCGGGTGGGGCCGGTCTTGCGGGCGCCGGCGAGGTAGATGCCGCCGATCTTGCCGATCGGCTGGGGCAGGCCTTCCTTGGGGAAGGTGAAGATCCACCACGACTTCCCGGTCTGGGGGTCCACTTCCCAGATGCGCTGTTCCTGCCAGGGTCTGCTGGTGGCGAAGAGGCGTTCGCCGTCGGCCGCGAGGCTGTTGGCGCCCGACCACACGGTGCGGTTGAGCCACCGCTGGCCCCAGAGCTTGTTGCCGTCGAGGTCGCAGCAGATGAGGCCGTGGCCGCCCTCCGAGATGCCGGTGCCGAGGAAGATTCTCTCGCCGATGCACGCCGCCGCCACGGGCGAGCCGTGATCCGCGGCCCAGCCGCCGGTGGTACCGTGAATCCACGGCGGGTTGCCGTGGGTGAACGCTCCGCGGTAGACGGCGTGGAGGTCGCCGCGCGTGAGGCCGATCCATCCGTACGTGCCCGGAGGCAGCACGCGTCCGTCATCGTCGAGACCATCCCAGTAAACAGTGTGCGAACCTTTGGGCTTCTCCGCGTCGGCGATCAGATTCCGCACGCGAATGCCCGAAGGATCGTTGATGGCGATTGTCACGCGGCCCGGTTGCGGCATTGTGAACGTGATCGGCGTGCCTTGCTGCTCTGCGGCGGCAAGACCCGGAGAGAAGAGCACGGCGGCAACGATCATCCGGAATGTGGCATGCGGTTTCATGCTGGGTAGCTCCTTGTCTGTGAACGCGGCTCGCCGGTCGTGTGCGTGCATCCCGCACTCGCGACTATGGCACTTTGCGCTTCTTCCGCTCAGTTTGCGGAAGGAGTTTTCGCTTGAATATAGCGATTTTCCGACCCGGTGTCAAGATCATGCCGGGTTCACGCACGGCCGCAGGCCCGATTTTTGCGCAACTCCTTGTGCGCATCCGTGGGAGGGGGCATTTCATAATATCCTTCAACAGCAAGGGAATTTCTGACTGCCAGCGGGTTCGGCTCCGTCCTGGCATGGAAAAATCGCTGCGCCGACTTGACAAGAGCGGAAAAATGGTGTATAATTCCCTCAGTCTGCTGTGGATAAGGCTAGAGTAAAGCAGTCTGAGAGGATTCTGCATGGCCGGTATCGTGCAGTACGTTGCCAAACACTCGCCCAAGCAGAGCCGGATAGTCGATGATCTCCGCAGGCGGATCGTCTCCGGCGAGCTTTCTGCCGGTGCCCAGCTCCCGCCTCTCACGGAGATCGAGAAGTGCTACAAGGCGAGCACGATCACGGTGCAGCGCGCCCTGCAGCACCTGCGCAGGCACGGTTTCCTTCTCACCAAGCCTCGCGAAGGCAACTACGTTTCGCGGAATCCCCCGCACCTGTGCAACTTCGGCTTCCTGTTTGGCCGCGACCCCGCGTCGATGCAGTGGAGCCAGTTCTACACTGCCTTTCAGCAGGAGGCCCGCAACTTCATGAGTGCGTCCGGCGCGCCCACGCGCATCCGCGCGCCGAAGCGGCGGGCATCGTTCTTCTACCAGGTGGATGGCATTCAGGCGGCAGACGACTACCGCCAGCTCGTGTCGGACGTGGAGGAGCGCTGCCTGGCCGGGCTGGTGTTCGTGTTTGCCGTGAACCATTACGCCGGGTCGCCCGTGCTGGCGGAGCCAGGCCTGCCTCGCGTGGCCATTGCCTGGGAGCCGCAACCCGGAATGAGCGTGGTGCGGCTCGATGAGATGCTCGGCAAGGCGTTCGACTACCTCGTGCAGCGTGGCCGCCGGCGGGTGGCGTTGATCTCGCGTATCGAGGCGGTGACCGATGACGAGGCGTTCCCCGGGAGCCTGATCGCTGCTGCCGAGGCGCACGGGATCACGACTCGCCCCTACTGGATTCACGGCGTGAACCTCAACGCTCGCCGGCTGGCGGCTCATTCCGCGGAATTGCTGATGCACTGCCGCGCGGAAGATCGTCCCGACGCGCTCGTGATCACCGACGACAACCTTGTGCCCTACGCCACCGAGGGAATCCTCGCGGCGGGGGTGCGGGTGCCTGATGATATCGAGATAGTTGCCCACTGCAATTTCCCGTATCCCACGCCCAGCGCGGTGCCTGTCGTTCGCGTGGGGTGCGACGTGCGCGAGGTCTTTCGCACCTGCATCGACCTCATCGAGCGCCAGCGACGTGGCGAGGACGTTCCGCCCGTCACGCCGCTGCCAGTTTATCTTGACAGTGAGCTGAAACCGGCGGCGACTTCATAGACGCCGACATGGGCAGTATTGATTGTTTGGGGACGTGGGGCAGATGGACCTGCTCCGGGGGCATGGCGATTGGCCATGGACTCGGCCACATCGCACGAATCGGCAATATGCCGAGGAGGTGACAGAATCAGCTTTCCAACAGTTCTTCGTGTCTTGTAACGGCTGCGTCTTTTTCTGAAAAGGAGTTGCAGGATAATGGGCAGAACACGTGCGTGGAAATGGTGTGCGGGAGCAGTTGTCATTGCCATGTTCGTCGGCTCCGCTGCATCCGCATTCGACGAGATCTCGAAGACCGGCATGACGGCCACAGGCACCGCGAGCCCGTGGGGCTGGGACCCGCCAGGGGCAATCGACGGCCTTCTCACCGGCGGCAAGGGCTGGATCACCGACGTCGCCCCCGCCTACGTTCAGATCAACCTCGGTGCACGCTACCTCGTGCAGCAGTTCGGCCAGCAGCCTCGCGTAGGCAACCACGAATGCTGGACCAAGGACTATGAGATCTACGTGACCGACGATGAAGGCGATTGGGGCGACCCCGTTGCAGTCGGCACGTTCCCCGATTCCCCCGACCGCCAGGACGTGGTGTTTGCCACCCCCAAGAACGGCAGTTTCCTCGTCTTCCGTTGCCTCAACGGCTACTACGGGGCCAACAAGGTCGGCACGCACGAAGTGTATATCTACGGCGGGCCGCCTTCCGATTACGTTTCCGCCTTTGCTCTGGCCGACCAGACCAGCGGTTCCACGCTCTTCACCACCGACGACGCCGTTGATGTCACCCTCGAAGGCGACGGCGGCACCGGGCCCTACCTGTTCGTCATCGACGACGTCAACACCACGCCTGCCGCCGACGACGGCCGCTGGGATAGCGCCCCGGCGTCGATCAATCTCTCGGACTTCTTCGGCGGGTTGATCGACGGCACCAACTACACGCTCTATGCATGGACGAAGGACGCCGCCAGCCAGATCAGCGCTGCCCGTTCGGTCCAGACACTCTACAACAGCCTCACGCCCGCTGTCTCGAACCTGGCCGTCAACGACGGCACCTCGCCGGATGTGACCGTGTCATGGAGAACGGACCTGAAGACCTACGGCCGCCTGCTCTACAGGCGGGTGGCGAATCCCGCAAACGACTGGATCGCGACCAGTTGGGACGAGTCGGGGCGAACCAACCACAGCGCCGTGATGGTCAACTGCGCCCCCGGCGCCGCTTACGAGTACCAGATCGAGAACAACGAAACCGCCGAAACCGTGGCTAGCCACGTCAAGGCCAACGGCGAGATTCCCAGGGCTCAGATCTATCCCTATGCCAATTCTGAAGCCTACGGCTCCAGCTACAACGCCTGGAAAGCCATCGACGGCGTGCCCAGCAGCGCCTGGGTCACCAACGTCAAGCCCTCATTTCTGCGGCTCGATCTCGGCGAACGGTTCCTCCTCACCAAGTTCACCTACCAGGGCCGCCAATCCAACCAGAGCCACATCAAGGATTACGAAATCTACGTCACCGACACCGATTCCGACATAAGGGAAGACTGGGGCACGCCCGTGGCCGCCGGCACCTGGCCCGACGATCAGGACCCCCACGATGTGGTCTTTGCGGCACCCAAGAACGGCCAGTTCGCGATCCTCTATGCCGCCACCGGCTACGGCGGCGAGGTGAGCGCCAGCGAAGTGTGGGTCTATGGCGGAGCACCGATGACCTTCCTGTCGGTGTTCTCCCTCGTGGACCAGAGCACCCGCCACAGCTACATCACCGACTCGCCGATAGTGGACGCGACCCTCGAGGGCGACGGAGGCGTGGCACCCTACGAGTTCATCATCGACAGCGACAACAGCGTGAAGCCCGACGCTGCCGACCCGCGCTGGGCCGCGGCCCCGGCGAGCATCGACCTGACCACCTTCTTCGGCGGACTCGTCGAAGACGAAACGTACACCCTCTACGCGTGGACCAAAGACGCCAATGACCTGGTGAGCAACGCCTTGGCCCACACGATGGTCTACAAGACGTTGGTTGCCATGTTCGAGATTCCCAAGAGCGTCATGACCGCCACGACGAACAATGTTCGCAGCAACGACCCCAACTTCGTCGCAAGCAAAGCCATCGATGGTAGCGTATCCACCATCGGCTGGCTCGCCGAGATCACCAATGGCTGGCTGAAGCTTGACCTCGGCGACCGCTACCTGGTGCAACGGCTGGACTACAATGGGCGGCCCAGCGACTACCAAGGCAGAATCCAGGACTACGAAATCTACGTGACCGACGTGGATTCGTTCTCAAAGGACGACTGGGGCACGCCCGTGGCTGCCGGCACCTTCCTGAACGAGAACAGCCGGCAGACTGTTACATTTACGTCGCCCAGGAACGGCCGGTACGTGATCCTCTACTCCGTGAGCGGCTACGCGTCCGGCCAGAGCGGCGCGTCCGAAGTGTGGCTCTATGGCCAGGGGGCCGCCAGCTACGTCGACCAGTTCACCCTTGCCGATGCATCCACCGGCAGTCCCCAGATCACCAACGCCTACGTTGTCGATGTGGCCGCCCTCTCCGCACAAGGCGGCATTGAGCCGTATGTGTACATCATCGGCACCGATAGTGAAGACAACCCCCTCGGCGGCGACGGCCGCTGGGCCGCGGCACCGGCCACGCTCGACATCTCGACGCTCTATGCCGAGCCGGGAGACGGCCTCGTCTACACCTTCCATGCCTGGGCCAAGGACGCCACCGGCGCCACCACGCCGCCCAAGGCATTATCCATCCTCTACAACAGCGACACGCCGCTCACCAGTGACGTTTCCGTCACCGACGCAGGCATTGCGGCCACCGTGACGTGGACCACCGACTCGCTCGCCTTCGGCCGCGTCCTCTATCGCAAGGTCGGCGCTGCCGACTGGACCGCCGCCGCCTGGGAAGCTGCCTACGGCTACAGTCACAGTGTCGTGATGACCGACCTCTGCCCCGGGCGCACCTACGAGTTCATCATCCAGAACAACGAGTCCAGCGATGCTGCCCGCACCCACACCCGCGGCTACGGCGAGATTCCCAAGAGCATGATGACCGCCACGACGAACAATGTTCGCAGCGACGATCCCAACTTCGCCGCGAGCAAGGCCATCAATGACGTACTCGACACCGGCTGGCTCGCCGAGATCACCAACGGCTGGCTGAAGCTTGACCTTGGCGACCGCTACCAGGTGCAGCAGTTCGACTACAACCCGCGTCCCTACAACGAGAGCCGCATCAGGGACTACGAAATCTACGTGACCGACGTGGATTCGACCACCAAGGACGACTGGGGCACGCCCGTGGCTGTCGGCACCTTCCTGGACGAGAACAGCCGACAAGCTGTTGCATTCGGATCACCCAAGAACGGCCGCTATGTCATCCTTTATGCCGTCAGCAGTTACTCCCCCGGCCAGAGCGGAGCGTCGGAAGTCTGGGTCTTCGGCGACGCCGTGACCAACTACGTGCAGGAGTTCGTGCTGACAGACAAGACCAGCGGCTCGAACCTCTACACCAACGCCGACTCCGTGAACGTGACTCTCGCGGGTGGCGGCGGCACCGAGCCCTACCAGTTCATCATCGGCGCCGACGCCGGCACCAAGCCCGCCGCGTCCGACCCGGGCTGGGGCAACCCCGCCAGCTTAAGCCTCTCGGCCTTCTTCGACCCGCTCACCGACGGCGCGGACTACACGCTCTTCGCGTGGACAAAGGACGCCGACGGCACCATCAGCGCCGCGAGGGGATTCACCATCCTCTACAACAGCCTCACGCCCGCCGTCAGCAACGTGAACATCACCCAGGACGTCGATCCAACCGCCACGGTGACATGGGACACCGACAGCGAATCTTACGGCCGAATCCGTTACAAGGAATTCGGCACGGGCACCTGGGTGGTGGAACCCTACGAAGCGTCGCACGGGCTGAGCCACAGCGTCACGATGTCCAACATCTGCCCGGGCAAGACCTACACCTACGTGATCGAAAACAACGAAGCCGCCGACGTCGAGCGCAGCTACGTTCGCGGCAGGGGCGAGATCCCCAAGGTACGCATGACCGCCACCGGCAAGCCCAGCCCCTGGGGCTGGGACCCCGAAGGAGCCATCGACGGCCTGCTCGAGAATGGCAAGGGCTGGCTCACCGACGGCGTGCCCGCCGACCTCGTCATCGACCTCGGCGAGAACTTCCTCGTCGACCAGATCGACTACCAGCCGCGCCTGCGCGACCGAGGCGGCAGGACAGCAGACTACCAGTTCTTCGTGAGCGAGACGACCGAGGAACTCGGCGAGCCGGTGCTCCAAGGCACCTTCCCCGACGATGATTTGCTTCAGGTCCTCTCCCTCACCACGCCGAAATCCGGCCGCTACGTCACCTTCAGGTGCCTGTCGGGCTACGTGGGCCAGCAGGTGGGCACGCACGAACTGTGGGTCTATGGCGACGGCGTTCCGCAGGTGGCCATTGAGATCACGGAGTTCAGCGTATCGGACCAGACCACCGGCAGCACGCTCTTCACCAACACGCGCGACGTGAACGTTGCGCTATCGGTTGAGACCATTGGCGAAGCAACGGTGGACGGCTACCTGATCAGCGAGTCCGGCACTCCGCCGGAGGAAGGCTGGTCCACCACCGCTCCCGACTCATACAGCATCACCGGCCCAGAAGGCAGCGTGACCGTGTATGCATGGGTGCTCAGCGGCACCACCACAACGAGCGCCACGGCAACCATCCTCTTCAGCACCGCCGCACCGGCGGCGTCGAACATCGTTGTTACCGACAACGGTGACGGCACCGCCACGGCAACGTGGTCCACCGATATCCTCGCGCTCGGCTCCGTGAACTACGGTCCCGTGGAGATGGCCGGAACCACACCCAGCACCGTGAGTGAACCCGCCATCGGCACCGATCACAGCGTCACCTTCGGCATCACTGCCGGCACCAACTACAAGGTCGTTCTAGTGAACAACGAGGTCGCCTCGCCGGCATTCTGGTGGCCCGACAGGTGGCCTGTCACGGGCGACGCCAACCGCGACTGCCGCGTGAACATCCTCGACCTGATCTTCATCCGCAACCGCCTCAACCAGGAACCCGGCACGGGCGACAACTGGCAGGCGGACGTCAACTGCGACACGAGGATCAACATCCTTGACCTCATCTACGTGAGGAACAGGCTGAACATGCAATGCCCGTAAACCGGCGCAGAGCATAGCACAAGGGGCGGACGCCTCGCTTGGCGGGAGCTGTCCGCCCCTTGCACTTCTGGCACCTCGAATGGTTCTCTCCCTGGGCTGACACTGGCACCCCCCGCTCGGTGCAAAAGGATCCGCATGCGCACACTCACCACATCGCTCCTGCTGCTGATGCTCATCGTGGCCGCCGCCCGCGCCACCGAAACCGAAAACCACGGCATACTCGTGATGCCTGCCCCCGGCAAGGTGGCGATCGACGGATCATTCGCCGACTGGGATCTCGGCGGCGGCGTCTTCGCCTGCCGCGACGTGCAGACCCAGCGCGAGAACTACTCGCTCTGGATGCACGCCATGCACGATCCGGGGAACCTCTACCTGCTCGCCCGCTGGAACGACGGCACCCCGCTGAACAATCCCGGCCAGACCATCGCCGACCCCGGGTTCCAGGGCGATTGCCTCCAGGTCAGGATGATCACCGCGCCCGGCACGCCCGCCGAGCGCACCTCCCACTGGAACTGCTGGCGCGGCCGCGACCAGCTCGACGTCCTCCAGGTCGACTACGGCAAGGGGTTCAACGAGGGCAGGTTGAACAATGCGAAGACGAAAGGGGCGCACCAGGCCTTTCGCGTCGACCCCGATGCGAAAGGCTATGTGCAGGAGATTGCCATCCCCTGGGCTCTGCTCGTTGCCGAAGGCAAGCCGGCGCCCAGGCCGGGCGAACACTTCATCATGACAATCGAGCCCAACTTCACCATCGGCAGCAGAGGCAGGCTCTCGGTGAAGGACGTGTTCATGCCAGGCGTGCGGCTGGACCGCGAGTTCACCTTCATGGCGCACAACGCATGGGGCAAGGCGACGCTCGAGGCCAAAGGCAGCCAGAAGCCCCGACCCGTAAGGCTCGCCAACACCCGGGAGTTCCCTGTTCGCCTTGAGAAGGGGCTGCCCGTCATCGACTGGACGGGGCTCGTGAAGGAGGCGAATGCCGGCATCCGCGAACTGAAGAGCATCGAGTTCGACACGCCGGCAGACGGTTACGCGTCGCTCAACATCCTCGACAAGGACGGCGTCGTGGCGAGGCAACTGCTCACCGCCGCGTTCTATACGCAGGGCAAGCACACCGTGAAGTGGGACGGCCTCACCACGCCGCACTGGCGCACGCCGGGCCAGCCGGTGCCCGCCGGCGACTACACGTGGGCCGCCATCACGCACCGCGGCATCGGCTTGCGCCTGCGGGGCTGGGCCTGCAACGCCGGCAGCGCGCCGTGGGACAGCTCGCCCACGACGAACTGGGGAGGAGACATGGGCCCGCCCGTGTGCTGCGCGGCCGACGGCGACGGCGTTTTCCTCGGGTGGATGACCGCCGAAGCAGGCAAGGGCCTCGTCGGTTGCGACATCAACGGCAACGTCCGCTGGCGAGTCCAACGCGGCGGATGGGGCGGCGCCCAGTTCGTTGCCGTCGATGCCGGCGTCGTCTACGCCATCTTCCCGATGGACAACACCATCTACTGTGTCAACGCGAAGAACGGGGATTTCCTGCCCTGGGCAGGAGGCGACACGACCAGCGTCTCAATCAAGGCGCTCTGGGGCACCGACGACCCCGGCATGCCGGACCGAGCCGCCGGCTTCGACGTCCGCAACGGCCTCGCCTACCTCAGTTGCAGCAAACCCGTCTTCCTCAAGACGCACGTGAAGGATTGGTTCGCCTTCCTTGGGAAGATCAAGGCGGAAGGCGAGGCACCCGCGGCAAGCCTCGGCAAGACGGTGTGGGAGAAGATCGAACCGTTCTTCCGCGACCGTATCGCCAAGGCTGCGCAGTCGAGACAAGAGCGCTGGCTGGCCGGCGAGGCATTCTCTTTCGACGATACCCGCGATGTCGTATGCCGCATCCTGAGCGAACTGCCGCGCCCGAAGGTTGAGGCCGCCTACACCGGCATCATCGTCAAGGCACGCACCGACTTTGTCGGCATTGTCGATGTGAAGACCGGCAGACTGGCCAAAACGATCCCAGTCAGTTCTCCCACGGCGATACGAGTTCTCAGCGACACACTCGCCTACGTGATCTCGGGCGGCACAGCAGTGCTGTCACTGAACCCACAGACGGGCGAGACGCGTCAGCTCATCACCGGGCTGGCCAACGCCGCCGCAGTCGCTGCAGGCCCCGACGGCCGCATCTATGTGGGCGTGCGCGAGCCAGACCACCAGGTGAAGGTGTTCGATGCCAATGGCCGGCCCATAGCAGAAATCGGCAGGAAAGGCGGCAGGCCCCTGCTGGGCCCGTGGGTCCCGGACGGCCTGTTCGCGATCTCCGGCCTTGCCGTCGACTCAGCCGGCAAGCTCTGGGTCGCCGAGGCAGACGAGTACCCCAAGCGCATCAGCGTGTGGGATGCCGCACGCGGCACGCTGCTGCGCGAGCTCTTCGGCCCCACCCACTACGGCGCCAGCGGCGGAGCGATCAACCCGCTCGATCCCAACGTGATGGTCGGCGAAGGCTGCGAATGGCAGCTTGACCCCGACACCGGCCGCGACCGCTGCACCGGCGTGTTCGCTCGAGAGCTGATCAACTTCGCCCTGTTCTGCCCCGTGGGCGGCAAGCTCTTTCTCGCGGCCAACTCGAGGTCGGCCGGCATCAGGATCCTCGAGCGGCTCGGGCCCGGCCGCTATCAGCTCCGCTCCACCGTCCGGTCCGACGACAAGGAGGATGTCACGTGGTTCTGGGCCGACGCCAACGGCGACGCCGCCGAGCAGCCCGGCGAGATCGCCAAGCTCACCCGCAGGCTCAGGCTGGGCGGCTACATCGGCTTGGCGGCAAACATGAACACCGACCTCACGCTCACCGCCGGTGCGGAAGTCAAGGTGAAAGGCTTCACCGCGTGCGGGGCGCCCGTCTACGACCTCGCGAACGCCCGCGCGTTGCCCGATGCCGGCGTACCCTCGCGCGATAGCCGCATGATGCTCGCCTTCGACGAGAAGCTCTTCAAGTGCTACGACGTTGCCACGGGGAAACTGCTGTGGACCTACCCCAACACCTTCTCCGGCGTACACGGTTCGCACACGGCGCCCGCGGCGCAGCCGGGCCTGCTGCGCGGTGCATTCAGCCCCGTCGGCAGCGCCGTCCTGCCCGCGCCCGCCGGGCACATTTGGGCGATCAACAGCAACGTGGGCGAGTGGCACCTCCTCACGGCTGGGGGCTTCTACCTCTCCCGCATCTTCCAGGGCGACCAGATGAAGGTGAGTTGGCCCGAGCAGGCAGTGCCGGGCGCCATCATGGACAACACACCCTGCGGACTCGGCGGCGAAGACTTCGGCGGCTCGATGACGCAAGGAGCTGACGGCAAGCTCTATGTTCAGGCAGGCAAGGTGGGCCTGTGGAACGTTGAAGTCGTCGGCCTCGACACCATTCGCGCCATTCCCGGCGGCACAGTCTCCATCACCGAGGCAGACGCCCGCGCCGCCGCCGCCATTCGCGAAAGCTACCTGCAGGATGCCGTCGGCATGCTCCGTATCACCCTGCCCAGGCTTACGCCCGAGTTCACCGGCGACCTCGGCGGCTTCAAGGGCTGTGAGGCGATCAAGTTCAGGAAGCAGGACGACGCCGGCGTCCGCTGCGCCGCCGCTTGGGACGACCGCAATCTCTACCTCGGCTGGGACGTGCAAGACTCCTCCCCGTGGACCAACAGCGCCGGTGAGCCCGCCCAGCTCTATCTCGGCGGCGATACCGTCGATTTCCAGCTCGCCGCCGATCCCGCCGCCGATCCCAAACGCGCCGAAGCCGTTGCCGGCGATCTGCGCATCTCCATCGGCAACCTGAAAGGCAAGGCCACCGCCGTCATCTTCCGCAAACTATCCGAGACCAGGAAGCCGATGGCGTTCAACTCCGGCGTCGTCAAGAACTACGTGATGGAATACGTCGACGTCATCCCCGCCACCATCAACGTCAAGATCGACCCCGACCGCACGTACTACGTCGTGCAAGCTGCGATTCCGCTCGAGACGCTGAGCCTCAAGCCAGCCGAAGGGCTGGCTCTGCGGGGCGACTTCGGCGTCACGCATGGCGACCCCGCCGGTCAGCGCACGCGCCTCCGAACCTTCTGGAGCAACCAACACACCGGCATCGTGGACGACGCCGTTTTCGAGCTCCAGATGGAGCCGCGCAACTGGGGCGAGTTGATCTTCAAGTAGCCGACCGCGAGACACGTCGGCGGCCTACCTGAACTACTGGCTCAACGACAGGTACTTGTCGAGATGCGGGGCTACACCTTTTGAGAAGAACCGGGGCATGCGAAGCCTCCCTACGCCTCATATACTTTCACCACCTCATCCCCATAGTGGTTGATCACCTTCACCGCGATGTGGCCGGTCTCCGGCGGATCGAACGGGCGGCTCTTGGTGGAGTAGAGCTGCGACCAGGCGGATTCGTCGATCTCGGCA
>Ga0172362_10002153_pt1 | contig 17108 bp, 21 predicted proteins | sample LakKivs1_kivu2a2_FD_114534 | JGI IMG/M metagenome (GOLD analysis project Ga0172362, IMG submission 114534) | Sediment microbial communities from Lake Kivu, Rwanda - Sediment s1_kivu2a2 | ecosystem: Environmental > Aquatic > Freshwater > Lake > Sediment | place: Rwanda: Western Province, Lake...
TCCACCATTTTAGTTGTGCGGGAAATTTTAGGTCAACATCTGTTTCATTTCCCTGATAGAAAGTGTTGACTATGGTATGGAAGATTAAGGCCATAAATATGCTAGAAGTTAGAAATAAGCTCCTCACCAGTCATTTTGTTTCACTGAAGGGTAGCAAAAAATATTTGAGGATGGTAGTTTGAAAATACCATTAAAAACTTTAATACATAGGCACTCTTGGAAGCAGAACCAATTCCAATCAATTGGACACTCGAAAAGCGGAAGATTAAAGATCTTAAACCGCATCCCAAAAATCCGCGCAAAATGTCCAAGCATGACGCCGACAATCTCGAAAAGAAGCTTAAGAAGTTCGGCCTCATCGACAAGCCCATCATCGACATGAACGATCAACTCATCGGTGGCCATCAGCGCATCAACGTCCTAAAAAAGATGAAGGTCAAAGAGGTTGAATGCTGGGTCCCAGATCGAGCCATTGACCCCGAGGACATAGACGAGCTGAATCTCTCATTAAACCGCGTTGCAGGCGAATGGGACTACGATATCTTGGCCAATGAATGGGGCGAAGACATGCTCATTCGGGGTGGCTTTACGCGCGAAGACATTGATTTCGCGGATCCCGAACAGATCGATGCCAAAGATGACGAGTTCGAGGTAGATACCACCAAAGAACCGATTACGGTTTTAGGAGACGTTTATGATTTGGGAGATCATCGAATTTGCTGTGGTAGTGCTGATAGCCACGGCGATCTTACAAAGGTTCTTGGATCGGATCTAATTGATCTTGTGGTGACTGACCCTCCTTACAACGTGGCGTATGAGGGCAAGACCAAGGATAAGCTAAAAATCCAGAATGATGACCTTTCCGACCAGGAATTCGAGGAACTTTTGCTGAATTTCTACAGAAATGCCTTCGTTTTCATGAAAGAGGGCGCTTCGATCTATGTGTTCCACGCCGATTCTGAAGGTGAAAAGTTCCGTCGCTATTTCCGAGAGAGTGGATTGAAGCTATCTCAATGCCTAGTCTGGCTTAAAAACAGCCTGGTTCTAGGACGCCATGACTACCATTGGCAGCATGAGCCTATCCTATTCGGCGGTAAAGAATGGGACAATCACGACCCAGTTCTCTATGGCTGGAAAGAAGGAGAGAAGCATAAATGGTATTCGAATCGCAAGCAGACCACTATCCTGAAGTTCGATCGTCCGACCAGAAACAAAGACCATCCCACTATGAAACCCATCCCCCTGATTGGATATATTTTGAAGAACAGTTCTGTGCGCGGCGAGTTGATCTTCGATTTCTTCCTTGGCTCTGGAACTACTTTGATCGCTTGCGAGCAGTTAGGGCGCCGATGTTTTGGGACTGAATTGGATCCCGCTTATTGCGATGTGATAGTTCGCAGATGGGTTAAGGCTCGCAAGGCAGTCAACAAGGATCATACTGTGATGCGAAATGGCCAATCAGTAAAAGATTTTGAGGCTTGATATGGGTACCCCAGGCGTTGCTACCACTGTTTCAAAGAAGGATTTAGAGGATGCTATTAAAAAGAGACGCGGAGTTGCAGCTAAAGTTCAAGATGATTTGAACATTGGTCACAATCTATTTTATAGGCTAATTGAAAAGTTCAGTTTAAAAGAATTACTAAATGAAGAGCGGAATGCCTATAAAGAAAGATTGTGCGATGTAGCTGAGTCAGTTCTTCTGACTGGGATGCTTCAAACAGAAGACATTAGCAGCGCTCTGAGTGCCGCCAAGTACGTCCTGAACAACCAAGGCCGAGATCGTGGTTATTATCCACCTGTTCCACCACCTGAGAAAAAAGAGACAATAATCCATGACCTACGAAGTGGAATTAGAGAAATTTCTTCTGACGAAGGAAGCCAAGCAAATAGCAAACAGACGATGGCGCCTCAATAATCTTTACAACATCGTAGATCGAGACGGGAACTCCATAAAGTTCACCTTCAATGCGGTGCAGGAAAAGGTCTTTGATTCCCTTCACAATCGAAACCTGATCCTCAAGGCTCGTCAGCTTGGCATGTCAACATTTAGCGTGCTTTACCTGCTCGACGATGCTATGTTCGGGGACAATATTTCAGCGGGGATCGTTAGCTATTCACTCGAACATGCCCAATACATTTTTAAGAAGATTATCGGTCATGCTGTTGATAATCTTCCCGCTTGGCTTGCTCCTTTTGCCCGTATTGATTCTCGTTCAGCTCGCGAAATACGCTTTGCAAGCGGCTCTTCTATCCGCGTCGATACTACTCTGCGGGGCGGCTCTTATCAGCTCGTATTGGTGTCCGAGTACGGCAAAACATGCGCTCGAAATCCGCTTAAAGCTGAAGAAGTTGTCACTGGAACTCTAAACACTCTTTCGGCTAATTCCCGCTGCATCATCGAATCTACAGGTGAAGGAAATGAGGGATTCTTCGCAGAGATGGTCTACGGTGCGAATGAACGTGGCAATGAAAATCTAAATCCACTCGACTACTACCTTCATTTCTTTCCCTGGATGGATGAGCCAACGTATCGGATGAGCCAAACAGTCACCTATGGGGTTGATCTTACCGACTATTTTAACAAAGTAGAGCGCGAGACGGGGGTAAAGATCGATCAAGAGCAGCGCTATTGGTATGCCCACATGAAATCCATCATGGGGGAGAAGATCAAGCAAGAGTTCCCTTCCATTATTTCTGAAGCATTCCTATCCAGCTCCGATGCCTATTATTTCCAACAGCATATTGAGCGCGCATTCAACGATAACCGAGTCCTCAGCACAACGCTCTACGATCCATTGATGCCTGTCTATGTGGCTATGGATATCGGGGCTACCGACATGACCGTCATGGTCTTTTTCCAAGTCACTCACGGAGAGATCCGCATCATCGACTATTACGAAGACAACAATAAGGGCGTCGAGTTCTATGCCAGATTCCTCCTACAGGACAAGAAATACCTCTATCGAACAATTTTTCTGCCTCATGATGCGCAGCACAAAGATGGGATCGTTGTTGAGAACACATACAAGCGAGAATTTGACAGACAGATGTCTCACACTCAAACGAATTGTTTCGTTCTACCTCGGACCGACAAGAACGCAAACATCGCGAATGCCAAAATTAAAACCGATCGATGCGTCTTCAACATCAACAAGACTAAGCCGCTCCTCGATCAGCTTCGTAAGTACCGCAAAAAGTGGTCGGAGCAGTATGGAAAATATATGGACGAGCCCTTCCATGACTCTTCGTCTCACTATGCCGACGCCTTTATATATGCCATGCAAGCTGTAAGTCATGTGGAGACGGTCAGCTCAATGAAAGGTGCCCTAGAAAAACACAAAGCTGTGGTTGATAACCGAAGGAATAGAATATGAGTTCGCAAATGCGCCCAGAAATGACCCATGATGATTACCCAGCATGGATTTGCTGCGAATGTGCCGAGCATCGAGGCTATTCCAATCGATGTACTCTATCTACTTACCATGAAGATATCTGCGGTTGGTGTGAACAACTAAAAGTTGTTACTCAACCCAGAGATTATGGATATCCTAAGTATTCAAAAAAATAGTGGTGAATAATAAAATATAAAGTATATCTTGAAAACTAACAGGGAAACGATGACCTCGGCTCTCTGTTGGTGTGAGGAATCGCCTGCACTCTAAATCCAGACGTGGAGCCTTGTCGTCGACCAGGGCATAAAGCGAAGCGGTATTGCCACCAAAGCATAACAGGCACGACTTTGTGGGTAGAAAGGTACCGAAACCCTCAATTTAACAGGGCATAGATGCAAACAAGAGCTGAGATCTGGTCAGAGTTTCAAGAGAATTATCGCTACGCCCACGATTACTGGTCGCCCTTCGTATCAAACGCACAAGTCTACACGCTGGCAGCATCCGGTTACACCTGGAGCGCTAAAGAGCGTCTTCAACTCGATAAAGAAGGGCGCGAGCCGCTCGAATTGAACATTATGCGACGCCCGATTGAGTTCTTCTCGGGTTATTTGAGAGACAATCTCAATTCCATCGTCTTCTCGCCTGTTGAAGGATCAGATCAGAAGACAGCCGACCAAATGACGAAGCTTTCTTACTATGTCTGGGATAAGGGCGGAGGCTATTCAACCTTTCTAGACTCATGCGATGAGATGTTTAAGTCGGGGATGTCTCTGACTGGCGTCATGATGGACTATTCCAAGGACTTTGTGAATGGCGATCCGACTTTCTTCAAGCGCTGCTACAACCAATTCTATCTTGATCCCACATTTGAGCGCCTAGATTTAAGTGACTGCGCGTTTGCCATCATGCGAGATCTCTTGGATCGAAACGTGATCAAGCAGCTTCTTCCTTTCGTCGATCCTAAAGAGATCGATAGCATTCAAAATGGATTCCGCGACGATAAATTCCTCTCTTACCATCCGAACTTTACCACTTTGAGCCGCAACCGAAACTTGATGGCCTATGACCAATACTATCGTCGCACTACACGCACAAGAAAGTTCCTGGTCGACGATGACAATTCCTATTACCGAGATATCTCTCACCTAGATGAAGAAGAACTTAGCACTCTCAAGGTTGGGTTGAAGCGTGTAGCAGATCTGCGCGCCGAGTTCGAGGCTGCAGGAGAAGGCACTGAAAACTTACCACCCGTGTTGCAAATCAGAGACGTAGAGCGCCCCTATATTGAGCTGCACATCATGCTCAACGGCCAAGAGGTGTACAACGGAGAGGATCGCACTGGAATCGTAGAGACTTATCCCTTCGTGCCTACCATCTGCTACATGGAACCATCGATCTGGATGCCTTCTCAGCGTGTGCAAGGGATATCGGCTACTCAATACTCGAACCAGCGGAACTTCAACAAGCGCCACATGAAGATCGTGGACATGATGGATTCCGACATATCGACTGGATACAAGTACATGATCGGATCCGTTGCAGATCCTCAGGACTTGCAGCAATCGGGTCAAAACAAGCTCATCGGCATCGATCCAGAAAATGCCCCAGCGGGAATGGATTCAGTCCAGGAACTGCGTGGTGGTGGAGCAAATCCTGCCCTCATCGAGTACCAAGCTATCATCGACCAGTTGTCTCTCACCTTGGCAAACGTCAATGAATCCGTGCTTGGTATCGATGAAAAGGGGAACACTCAAGTTAGCGGTCGTCTAGCTCAAGTGCGAATTGCTCAGGGTCTTAGATCCAATCGAAAGGTGTTCGACAACATAGAGCAGAGTCAAAAGATCCTTGGGGCCATCGTCGGCAAAGTAATCCAGCTGAACATGCCCCCTGGCAAAGTAAAGCGGATCCTCGGCGAAGATCCAACCGAACAATTCTATTCCCGTGAGTTCGAGCAGTATGATGCCGTGATCAAAGAAGGCGTTCGCTCTCAATCACAAAGAGATGCCTACTACTATGAAATCGTCAACCTCAAACGGGATGGTATCGTTGACGTCCCTCAAGATGAAATTGTCCGAGCGCTCCAAATGGCAGGTCTGTCCGATCTGGAAGAGGCTATCGAAAAACAGCAGGCTGCACAGCAAGAAGTACAACGAACAGCTGCCCAAATACAGGGAGCAGAGCTGGAATTGCTCCAAGCAAGCAAAGAAGAAAAAACTGCTCTCGCTCAAGAGCGACGCGCAAGAGTTGTATCAGACCTTGCACTCAAAGACGAGAGAGAGTCCGAAGCTCAACAAAACATTGCGCAAGCAGCACTGGACCGAGCTAAGACAATCACTGAAATAGCCAAGATGAATGACGATCGAATCATCCAAGTACTCCAATTCGTCAATGAACTTGAGCAACGAGAAGCGATGGGTCGCGAAATGCAGAAACAACAAGTGGAAGCACAAGCAGACCGATTGAATACCGACACTGAGGGATCGGTAGAACAGTTGAAGTCCGCTCAGTCCGCTGAGATGGAATCGCAATTGTTCGGTTTAAATCCTCAATGAAAATTTATATGTTATTAAATACTTTACATGATAGCGTGTGAAGTAAGAGCCAAAGGAGGCTAAATCATGGGATACGATAAGGGTAAAATGTCTGGCGGTGGAAAGTTTATGGACAACGCTAAAGGCATGTGCGCTTACAAAGACGGAACCATGTCAGCTGCTCGCAGAGTAAAGCCTGAGTGCGGACCTGGCATGAATGCCGATCAGAAGAAGGCTAATGGCCTGCTTCAGCAAGCACAGAAGAAAGTTGATTCTCTTCGCGGCGTTAGCGGGATGTAATCATGACGGTGCATGCGATCATTGAGACGCCAGGATTGTTGGTTGATCCAGCATTCATTGATGAGAAGGAGTTGCTCAAATCCTATCTCAACAAGGCAGTCGATACCATCGTCATGCAGAATCAGAAAAGGACGGAGCCATATTTCATTCTGTTCCATGAGAAATTCGACGGGCAAGATTCCCGAATGAAGATCTCAGTGGATAAGAAGCTACCAGGGTTCATTACGAATACGATTGTCTTCTGGGTGTGCAATCGACGTGGGATCTGCGAGTGGTTATGGACTGTACCTCCAAAGGTAAATGGGCAAAAACAACCCCCAGAATTCAATAAGACAGGTGTCGCCTACCTACAAGCAAAGGGCGCCATGCCAAAGTGAGGGGCTATATCCTCACCTCATCGTAGAAGGGTGTTCTACGCCAACAACGGGCAAACAAAATGAGTGCAGAGACCGTTCCTGCAGAAAACATAGAGCGTGAAATTCCAGATGTCGCCCCTGAGCCACAAGCTCAAGAGCAGCACGCGGAAACTCAAGCGGCACCTCCACAAGAGGAGCATGTCCCACTTTCAGCGCTTCAAAAAGAGCGACGAAAGAGACAAGAGTCTGAGAGAGAACTCCAATGGTTCAAAGAGCAGCAGATGCGCCAAATGCAGGCGCAACAGCCAGCTGAGGAGCCTGAGGAAGATCAAGCGCCTGTGTCGAGAAAAGAACTAGTAAATGTAGAACGTCGAGCCGTTCAAAAGGTTTTAGAGACGACTTGGATCGCTCAAAACCCTGAGAAGGCGAACGACATAAACGACAAACTATCGGAATTTTTAAAACAGAGACCGCACCTCGCCCGTGCGATTGAAGACGCGCCGAACAGATATGAAGAGGCATGGACCCTGATGGATGCTTTAACACCAAAGCAAAAAGCTGCGCTGAGACCAGCTCCACTAGTCAAAAAGGATGCACCAGGTAACCCTGCTGCTCTCCCCAAGGCTCATGGAATCAATCAAAACGCAGATGTCATGGCTATGGACGACAAGGAGTTCAACGCGTGGAGGCAGTCGCAGCGTAAGCGTAGGTAGGTCGCAATGGAGACTACCTCATGTCAGTCACAACAACCTCGAACTACGGTTCAATGAGTGACCGTTGGGCACAGCGAGCCCTTCTGCAAAGAAGTAAGCCACGCTGCGTTCACAACCTCTTTGGACGAGCATTTACGCTGCCACAAAAGAACACCGACACAATGGCGTTCAGACGTCAGGAGAACCTGCCATCTGATCCTGTTGTTCTGTCTCAGGATGCGGATCCCGCACCTGTTCAAGTAAACAAATTCGACATCAACGTCACTATCCAGGAATTCGGACAAGTCGTCCTGCTTTCTAGAAAAGTGATCCTGGTTGTCGAAGATGACACTGCAAACGAGACCGCCGATAACCTTTCTCAAAGCATGCACACCATGCTCGATAAAGTTACGCGCGATGTTTTTGCAAGTTCTGTCCCCCAAATTTCTTGCCTAAACGGGACTAACGGTAACGCGATTACGAATTTAACGATGATCGACGTTCAGCGCGCCATAACCTACTTAGACCAAAACGATTCCGAAAAAATGGCACCGACCATCGAAGGAACTTCGCGTTTTGGAACAGGTCCTGTGGAACCCGCATACTGGGTTACAGCACACGTCAAAATGAAGCCCGATATTCGTGCTTTAGATGCGTTTGTGCCTACTTCCCAATATGGAAGCCAAGACCCTGTACTTCAGGCCGAATTTGGCGCCACAGACGAAGCGCGCTGGGTTACTTCTACCCTCGTTACAGTCACTGACGCGAACCCACCTGTGTTCTACAACACTTTCATCGCTGCAAATGCGTATGGATATGTAGGCATCGATGAGGTTTCTACTGAGATGATCCTGAAGCCTCTTGGCTTTAACGATTACCTCAACAGGTTCCAATCAATGGGCTTCACAGCTTGGTTCAACGCAGCCATTTTGGACGATTCCCACATCGTAACACTGCTTTCAACACAAGCGTAAGCTTAAGGAGATACTATGGCAGATCTATTTTTAGGGCAGACTTGCACCGAAGCCTATCAGTTCATATCGGCTGATACGGCTCATACTTTCCGCTTCAGCTGGCAGCCTGACAAGGTGGTTTTCAATAACCTTACCAAGTGGGCAGCTACTGCAGGGAACATACCGATGTCGACATGGTTTAGAGGCCAGACGTCAGCGGCCCGCGCTTACCAACAACAGGTAATCGTGGATAACGGCGTTGCTACTGCATACAACTTTTTGAATGCGGCAGCTAACGGTTTCACTGTTGCGGATACCCCAGGCGGAGTGCCTGCGTTCCGTGCTTTGATCAGCGGCGTTACTCAAGCAGATCCTTGCGTGGTCACCACAAGTGCGCCGCATGGATTCCAAACCGATCAGATTGTCCGAATCACAGATTTGGGCAACGTAGGTCCTGGAGTTCCTGCTCGAGGCATGGATCCGTTGAACAACAACCGATTCTTGATCACGATTCTTAGCTCGACGACTTTCTCTCTCCGAGATGTCATCACAGATGAGCCAATCGATTCTACAAGCTTCCCAGCTTGGGTATCGGGCGGACGCTGCGATATCGAGACAAGAGTCATCACTTTGAACAACCCTCAAGTAGCGCCTTATAGCTCGCTGAATCCATACCATCCTAACCCGTTTGAGTATGATCCTGCGACCTATAGCTTGCTTGCTGGTTCCTCAGTTATGGGATCTGACGGAGACGTCTATCTCATTGAGGTCTACAAGTGGGGTCAACTCGTTGACCTAGGCGATTTACTCGTCTAAACGTTCATCTCCCAAATGAGGGAGAAGGAACTCGAGGAGCCCTCGAAAGGGGGCTTCTCAATTACCAAATTGGTAGGTATTGGTAGGAAATTGGTAGATGAGCAGTCAAGCAATAGGTCAAATCCCGCATAGAGCAGAGATTCTCAGCATCAGCTTGAGCAATCCATGTGTCATTACGACGACAGAGGCTCACGGATTTCACACCTTTGACTTCATCAGAATCACCAATCTAAACGGCTTGATGCCTGTGCCGCAACACGGAGCAGACCAACTGAACAACAATCGATATCGGATCGTTGTGCTGGGAGATGACACTTTTAAATTGCAGAACCCCACCACGTTTCAAGACATCGATTCGTCCAACTTTCCCCCATACACTGAAGGTGGGAAGGTGAATCTAATTGAAAACACGTTCTTCTTTTATGGAGAACCAGGAGAAAACAACAATGGCTAGAAAGAAATTAAGCGATGAAGAGGCAGCTACTGCCTTAACAGCCCAAATGACCACACCCGTTGCTGAGGAAGTCGATGTTGAAGACATGCCTTTAGTGACTCTTACTGATTACATGAGATACAACCGCAGGGCGCGTGAGATGAATAAACGCCTCAAGATTCTCCGCTATCCATGCAAAGTTCCTCCAACTGAGCTACACCCTCATGAAAGAGTGGTTTTCACCCGAAATGATCAACCTTCGAACCCACTGCCAGTCTTTCTTTCAAACGATATGATCCACTACGACAGAACGAAACTGAAGGATCAATTGGTCTCAGGAAAGACTTATGACCTACCCAGAGTGATTATCCAGCATTTGGCAGAGAAGGGAGTTCCTCTCTGGAAGTGGTTTGATAATCCCGATGGAAGCAAAGAAACTCGGAAAGCTGGCGTTACACCTCGCTTTTCTTTACGAACAGTTTACGCGGATTAAGCGATGGCTCAATTTGTCTCCGATTGCATAAGGATCATGCGTCTAGCCTTAAGCAGGCGCAATGAAAACGACCCCGACCAAAACGACCCTACATTGTTTCGGTACTTGAATGATTTCATCAATCTGACGATGTCGGATGACGTGAAGCTTTTCGAGCAGTTTGGGACGCTCACCTTTACGATCGATGAGTCCAACACAACTGGCGTCTACACCTTCAACGAGGTGGGCGCCAGCTCTCAGTTTACCAACATATCTCAAGAGGCGTTCATATCGCTTCTGGATCCCCCTGATAACTCCATTTCATGGAACCAGCTTTGGATTTTCCAAGATCCAGCGGAGTTTTATGGACAGTGGGGCATCAACAACACTGAAGTACTCATCCCTGGCTATCCGACTGAAATGCTCTACTACGGGGACCAAATGGTCTTTCGTACGATCCCAAACACTGCCTACTTGGTTCAGATCTATGGATATAAAATCGTCCCAACTTTCTCCGACGAAGGAGATCCTCAACTGCCTTATGACTACTGGCTTCGTTATCTCGCTTATGGTGCTGCTAGGGACTACGCGTCCGATTACCGATTTGACCAGCAGTCACTGGCGAGAATTGAGAGGACGTTCCAACGTCAGAGACGATTGCTTTTGACTAGGACCCATAACCAAATCAAACAACAAAGATCATTACCGAGGTTTTAACATGGCCAATTGGATTGCTGGAGCGATAAAAAAACCAGGCGCCCTAAGGAAAGAGTTGGGTGTCAAGAAAGGAAAGGATATCCCTGCTAAGAAATTGGCAGCGGCAGCAAAGAAAAAGGGCAAGATCGGGCAGAGAGCTAGGCTTGCTGAGACACTCAAAAAAATGAATAAGAGAGGAAAATAAAATGCCTTTACTCCCAGGAAAATCAAAGAAAGACATCCGTCAGAACATCGAAACTGAAATGAAAGTAGGTGGACGCCCACGCAAACAGGCAGTCGCGATCGCTTTGAATGTAGCGAAAAAAGGTGCAAAAAAGAAAATGTCCAAGAAGAAAATGGGCAAAGGGAAATGCTAATGAAAAAAGCAGCTAAAAAAATGGCCTCTAAGGCGAAAGCTCCAAAAGGCAAAATGGTTTCTGGAAAGAAATACTCTAAATCCCTAGAGGACTACGATGAGAAAGTCGGAATGGAGGATAACCATCCTGCTCGTAAACCTGCAGATATTTCGGGCGCACTTGGCAGAGCTTCAAAGAAGATGGGTTATTCAAAAAAACCACGAGTAAAGCCTAATCGAGTAGGCAAGGGAAAGTAACATGCCTTGGAATTCGTTATGGCCTGACGGCGCAAAGTCGGTAAAGGCAAACACAGCCCCTGGCCAACAAAACACTGGCTATACCGAAACCAACATGAACAAGGATCACTTTTGGAACATCGGAGCGGATGAAGACGGCCATCATAGAGCCGTTAACATGATGAACTACGCCGATACAGCGACGGGAGCGCCTGCGGATGCCCCGATTGCTACAGGTTTTGATGGTGTTTTCTATGTGAAGCAAGTGAACGGTAGGAATGCTGGTTTCTATCGAAACTCAAACGGCATCTTTCAGGCTGTGGCTGGCTTCATCTCTGGCTCGGCGAACATCACAAGTTCCTATCAAAACATCGTGGCCGTTCCAGATGGGTGCTATGGCAACATTTGGATGTTCAAGAATGATAGCTCAAATGCGATGGGGTTCGGATCGTTTAAGGCAGCTGGTGGCGTGTGCCAGGCTTACTGTGTTCAAACACTTCCAGGAAACACATCCACGCCTCAGCTGCCATTTAGATTTGGAAGTGCAGACCAAGTGAGCGGTCTGAATTTTCGCGCTCGTGTATCGGATGCCCCGAGTGGAGTGTATGAGTATCGCATTCAATTTTGGGCTATCTAATGGAAATATACGAAATCACAGGGTTCCGATCGGGCTTAGATAGAGAGGGTGTCAGCTTTCTCGATCCTAAAGACGCTTTTGAAGCTTTGCGAAACGCGTATATCTATCGCCAGGTGCTTCAATCGCGCCTTGGCTTTTTCCAATTTGGCAACCGTCTTTCGAGGGATATTTCTACTGTTACCCTCGATCAGACTACCAGTGCAGGCACTCAGACGATCATCGTTGATCTTTTGGCCGACACGGGTATTCAAACGCCCTCTATTCGATCGGGAGAACCTGATGCTATGCTTATCCCAGGCACAGTCACATTCAACGTAGATGGTGGCACAGCGATCTGGAACGATTCGGTTACTCCTGGGATTCTTACTCCAACAGCTGGAAGCGCTGCACCTGGCACCATTAACTATGTGACAGGAGAGGCGGTCCTCAATTTTACTGGCGCTGTGATGGCAGGATTGCCAATCCAGACTTTCTTTGAGTATGCGCCAGGTCTTCGAGTCATGGGAATCTTTGAAAACATCCTCCCTGACAGCACCCGTGAGCTTGTGGTGGTCGATAAAAACTATTTCTACAAGTACAACTCATCGACCGATGTTTTCGACTGGGTTCCATTCAATAGCGCTGTACCGATCATAGCGTTTGGGATCACTTCCAATGACGATTATGTATCGGGCACGACCTATCTCACTGCAACAGGAACCCAGCGTTTTGTTTTCACTGGCAGAGGGATGACGGATGTCTATTTCTTCGATGGTACCGATGTAAAACGCTTCACCAATACCACCGATAATCCGAACTATGCTGCACCCCCTCAAGGAACCTTAACCCGAGCTACGGCGGTTCTATTCTTTGGAGAGAGGATCAACTTCTTTGTGCCTGTAGTGGGTGGATTGACCTATCAGCAAGGCGTTCTATACTCTGGAATCCGAGATGCTGGTGGAAATGGGGATAAATTCAATGTTCCTGGCTCTGGCCTTCTGAACTTCGATACCTCAGAAATCATGAAGATGGCGATCATTTTGGGAGACGTCATCATAGCGAACTTCCAGATGTCGAATTGGTCCCTAGAAAAGACTCGCGACGCTTTCAACCCCTACTTTCCTCGAAAAATCCCATCGGTTTTGGGTACAGATGCAGGCTTTTCGGCTGTTTCTTGGAACTATGAGGTCAAATCTTTGGGTAAAACGGGTGCGATTACGACTGATGGTCGCCAATCCCTCCGATTCGACAACAAAGTGCCTTTCTTCACTGCCGATGAGATGGACCAATCGGAATTCGAGCTTACTTATGGCGGTTTTGATCGGATCAACGGGCAGTTTCTCTTCTCTTTTAGAGGCAATCTTTCTCAACTCACCGCTATCACACAGGATCAGGTTTTAGTCTACAACTATGAAGAGAGCACATGGGCCGTTTACGATCAAAGGTTCAGCGTCTTTGGCCAGACGACACAAGGGCATGACCTTGCCTGGGATGATATCGATGGGACTCAGAATCCAGCCTGGGCGCGTATGGATGAAACCGAAGACGTTTGGAACAAGATTGGGATCGAATCCACCGTTCAAAAGACGCTCGCTGGAGACAATGATGGGTTCATCTATCAAATCAACGCCGATTATGACGATTACTTTGTGAATGTCACAAACATCACACAGGCATCGGCTGCCGTTGTGACGGTCGATCCATCTGCTTTTGAGATCGGAGATCGGGTTGTTTTTGTGAACGTCGAGGGGATGACTCAGATCAATAGCATGATCGGAACAGTGGTTGCCGCATCTGTCACAAGCATCACAGTCAATATTGACACTCGCAACTTCGATGCCTATACGAGTGCAGGAACTGTATCCAAGCTGATTGCATTTGAGGCTGAAACGATTCCATTCAACCCCTGGCGTGCCGCTGGTCGAATGATCAATATGTCCCATGTGGAATTCCTGATCGATACGAATGCAGGGGATATGTTCGTTGATCTGTACATAGATGAGGAAGAGGCTCCTTTTAAAACGGCCTATATTTCTTCGCCAAATACGACCACCAAGCAGAAAGTTTGGGTGATGGTAGAGGTCAACCAAGAAGCAAACTTTATAACGATTGTCATGAGAAACGAGAGTGCTGGCTTCCAGACGAGAGTCACCTCTATGCGCATCCATTGTGAAGCGGGACTTCTCACCAATCCATGAGGATTTAATGGCAAAGGTAGCCGAGTATTTACAGGTTGGGAACCGAGAGAACATGTCGATTGAGGAGCTTTTAAGGCTCTTAGAGACCGCTTATCGAGACCTTGCTATCCAACTAAATAAGAAGCCTGATATTTATCAGAGAACAACCGACGGACAAACAACGGACGTTTTTTTAAATAACGGGGACATTAATATAAACACAAACACCCTGAAGGTTGAAATGCTGACTGAGCACTCAACCGCGACAGCAGTGGTTTGGACGCAACTTAGTCCTTAAGGAGACAGCATGGCATTTGATTTTCAAGGAGCAGGTAAAGGCGCGGGTACAGGCGCTTCCATCGGTGGAGCGATCGGTTCGATCATCCCTGGTGTGGGTACTGCCATCGGAACGGCAGCTGGCGGACTTATTGGCGGTGCAGCAGGAGGATTCTTTGGAAGAGAGAAAAGCAAAGAGACGAAGATCCAAAAGAGACAAAGGCAACTGGTCGACGAAATGCTCGGATCCCTTAACGGAAGCGGACCTTATGCTGATCTATTCAATGCGAATGAAGCGGATTTTGAAAGATCTTTTGCTAACCCTGCGCGCTCTAGATTCAGAAATCTCACAGCTCCGCAAATCCAGCAGCGTTATATCGCCTCTGGGATGCAAAACAGCACGGGCCTTGAAGATACGCTCACGAGAGCAGGTGTCGACATGGACTCCCTCATTAATCAGCACTATCTCGACTATGTGCAAAGCGCTAGAAACAGAAAAGCCAATGCGCTAGGGAGTATCCTCGGCCAAGATAGAGGTGCTCTGCCTGGTCAATCTGGATGGGATGCAGCTTTGCAAGGCGTAGGCGGATACCTGAGTTCAGATGCCTTTGGAAAGGATTTTGAGGGGATTCTGAATTCCTTCAATAAGGGCGATGATGAGTATGATGTTCCTTCTCAATCGCTCACCGATACGTTTCAGCCTGCGAGAAAAGGGTTTGAAAATGATCCATCGGTCTACAACCCATACACAGGCATCCAAACAGGAGGATATTAATGGCTACCCCATCACCCTTTGAAATCGGTCGTGCAGTCGGCTCCAATGTAAGCGGAGGAATCCGTGGCGCTCGAGAACAGAATTCGATCGATCAAATACTTAGCGAGGCGAATCAATCTCAAGATCCTCAAGCAGTACAGAATGCAATCGGCTCCATTCTTCGTCAGGTTTCTCCTCAAAAGCAAGAGGCTGCGCTTCAAATCCTAGGACAGAAGCAACAGCAATTACAAGCTGGAAAGAGAAGACAAGCGTTAGAAGCACAAGGAATCAGCGGCGATGTAGATTCTCTTGATCCTGGAATCCAAAAAGAGATCATCAAAGGCAAGAATAGCAAAATGCCAGGTGGATCGGATTCAAAACGACACGTACAGGACGCCTACAATCGAGTAAACGAGATCTTGGAGAGTGGTTACACGGGTTTCAGTCCTTTAGGGCTTACACCTGAAGGAAGGCAGCAAAGATCTGAATTGGATACTTTGGGTGAAGTTTTCATCTCCAATTTGATACCTCTATTGAATCCTAAGGGTACCATTTCAAAAGAACGTTTCAACTACATCAAGAGTTTGGCTCCTACATCATGGGATACGGACGCGGCTATGAAAGGTAAGCTGAAAGCTCTATCCGATATTTTTGGTCTTGAAGGATCTGGTCGCGGTGGTCAAGGTGGTCAGGGCAAAATGCCTACCATAGAAATGCGCGATGCTCAAGGCAACATCTATGATATACCGCAAGACATGGTAGAAAAAGCTCGGGCAGGAGGATTACAATGAGTGGTTCAACAGACTTTTCGCAATTTCGCAGGGCACCTCAAGATGCTGCTACGCAGAATCAGGATCCTAGCGGGGAGTTCGCTCAATTCAAGCGCGCACCTAAGCGAGGAGCCTATGAGACATTCGTTGAACGTCCAGGTCAAATCGTAGGTCAATCGGCTGTGGCTGGCTTCAAAGCCCTTCCTCGATCAGCTTATGATCTACTCAAAACAGTCGTCTCCAAGACGGGTGGTGATCTTTCTAAGCTTGAAGAGGCTGAGAAGAATGCCCCCGATTGGCTAAAAGATTTCGCAAACAACCATCTGAGAACTTATGAAGACATCCGCGAAGATCAAAAGAAGACAGGCAAACAATACGGCTCCGATAAACCGCTCGCCCAGCCAGAAGGGGCTACTGAGAGAGCACTCGAAAAGTTTGGGCGCTTCGTGGGTGAAGCTCCTGCGTTTGGAGGAGTTGGTGGCGCGCGTGGTCTTGCGTCTCTAGGTGGGTTGGCCGCTGGCATTCAAGTAGGGGAAGAGGGAAATCTAGGGCCTGTAGGACAGCTTATCACAGGTACTTTAGGGGCTTTGACGCCTGGTGGAGTTGCTAATGCAGGAAAGGCTATCTTTTCTCCTAGGAAAGCGGCGGCGAAAGCGGTTGCAAGATCTGTCCCTGCGAAGTCATTGGATATTCAAAAGCAGCTCATCAAAGATGCACGTGATGCAGGTATTCAGCTCGATGTAGGATCTTTGAGCAACAATGGTATGGTGAAGTGGGTTCAGAACCAGTTAGCTCAGTCTCCTCTAGTCGGAGATTCACTCGACAACTTCAAGAAGCAGCTCTCAAAGCAGGTAATTTCTGAATATGAAGGCGTCGCTAATTCGATCGGACAATCTCGCTTTCAAACTCATTATCAGGCAGGGGAAGCAGTTCAAAATGCTATCAGATCTCATAAAGAAAATACGCTCTCTGAGGCCAGAAACCTTTACAACGATGCTCGCAAACGGGGAGGAAACTTCCAGGTTTTCACGGGAAAAGTAGGAGACGTGGTCAAAGAACTCGAAGAATCTTTGGCACCTGGCGCACTGAAATCTCCCGAGCAAAAGGCCGTATTGGATGCTGTGCAGAAACTTCGAGGTGATGTGTTGACCGCTGAAGGAGGCATCAAATCCGCCAGCATCAATGATCTCATCAATGACAAGATCGCTCTCAATGACATTATCGATTATGAAGTGCAAGGGGGTGCCAAACAGCTCTTGAAAAAGGTAGTAAAGGCCCTCGA
>Ga0172362_10002156_pt1 | contig 17087 bp, 12 predicted proteins | sample LakKivs1_kivu2a2_FD_114534 | JGI IMG/M metagenome (GOLD analysis project Ga0172362, IMG submission 114534) | Sediment microbial communities from Lake Kivu, Rwanda - Sediment s1_kivu2a2 | ecosystem: Environmental > Aquatic > Freshwater > Lake > Sediment | place: Rwanda: Western Province, Lake...
AAGCCTCCAGCACTGAGAAAACCGGAGCTTCAAACTTCTTAAGGTTTACTTCCAGGTCGGTTCTTATTTTCCGGTGAAAGCGGGTAAAATCAGGATATAGATAGAAAACCCAGCCCGAGAATAGTGTGTTTCCTTCCGCTTCAATTTCAACCAGAGCGGCCGGATTATTTGGTTCAGGCGACCGGTTGATCACCTGGCCTGAAGAATCTATTTGAAGATCCGGGACAAAGCTCCTCACCTTCAAGCTCAGTGTATCTCCAATCCGGGAGATTTCGCCCGGTTTCAGAACAATATTCCTGATTATTTTATCACCAGTTTTAACTTCAAGCTCTACTTCTGCGCTGTCCCAGTCCTGGCCATAACTCATCTGGTAGAATCGAAGGCCGCCATATTTAAGAGGATGGTTGACCGCGACCAACCCGCTTCGTCTGACCTGACCATGCTCTACGGCTGAAACTTCACTTTTCCAGGCTTTGACCGAGCCGTCAGGGTAATATTCAGTCTTGAATCTATCCAGACGCAGGCTAAAAAGCTTTCCGGGTATTTCAACCGTCTGTCCCTCGCTGAAAGCTATGGTGGTCCGGAAGCTCAGAAGCGCAGTCACCAGGCCGCCTGCGATGATAATCATAAGGCCGAGGTGAACAATTTCCGGGCCAAACAGTGCGGTGATTCCTTTTCTGGCCAGAATTATTCTCTGAGCTTTTTCACCAATTATTTTGACCCGGTAATGTTTTTTTTGGAGTTTAGAAGTTAGAAGACTTGGCGCAGATCGGATCCTGGCTGGAATCTTGATTTCCTCTTTTTTTTCATCGACTGTGGATAGAAGTTCCGCTGGAAAGCCGGATTCATTCCTGAGTCTTTTAACCTTGGTTCCCAGCTGTTTTAACGTGCAGAATAAAAGATTCAACAAGAGCAGGAAGACCAGACTGAGGAAAAGTGGCGAGCGGAAGAGGTGGTCAAACTTCAAAGTGATAATCAAACCAGCCAGGCGGGGGAAATATTTCTGATAAAAACCCGGTTCCTGAGCCTGGGGAATCAAGCTTCCAATTATTGACATGAGAATGATTATGGCAAGGAGGAAAACGGTCAGTTTGACCGACAACAGGAATCTTAAGATTCTGAACATTGCTTCCAGAAGGTAGTCCTACAGGCTTTTTTGAATCCTGGGTTTGCGTCGGCTCTTTTTTTCAGCGATTTTTATCATATCTTTCAAGCTGATGGAGTCAAAATAGACCTTCATGATTCTGGTGCCTTCTTTCCAGATTTCATGGGCTGGACAAAAAGGAATTCTTTCGCAGAAACTTTTATCATCCACGCATTCGACCAGACAGCAGGACCCCTCAACGGCTTGAAGAACGTCACTGAGCTTGATCGCGGCTGGCGGTTTGGTCAGGGTGTAACCGCCCCCCGCGCCCCTGACGCTTTTTACGATTTTGTGAACCCTGAGAGGAATAATTATCTGCTCCAAGTATCGAATGGAAATGTCTTCTTCGTCAGACACATCCTTAAGCGAACGGGCAGGGGCTCCTTCCTGATAATGTTGAGCCAGGTTGAGCATCAGCCTGGTTCCATAACGACCTTTGGTTGATATTCTGAACATTCCGTCCTCCTTTTTCCGCCAATTTCATTACCGTCAATGACTGCGAAGCGGAAGCCACTGAATCTAACATAATTTTATAGGAATAATAGAGATTTGGCAAATCTTCTTTTCTTGACAGATGTCAGGATTAAATTGTATGCTAAAAACTAATTTTTTTCTTTAATCAATGCTTCAATCAAAGGAAAATGATGATGAAAAAAATAGTTCTCCTCGGTGATGAGGCCGTGGCCCTGGGAGCGGTTCACGCTGGCTTAACCGCAGGTTATTCTTACCCCGGGACGCCGGCATCTGAGATCATGGAATATCTGATAGAGAATTCTGAGGCCGGTAAAAAGTACATCGCCAAATGGTCTGTGAACGAAAAAGTGGCCTATGAAGAAGCTCTCGGTGTTTCTTTTGCCGGCAAGCGAGCCATGGTTTCTTTCAAGCATGTCGGTCTTAATGCCGCGGCTGACCCTTTCATAAATTCAGCCATTACCGGCGCCAATGGCGGGCTGGTGGTGGTTGTGGCTGACGACCCGGGCATGCATTCTTCTCAGGATGAACAGGACAGCCGCTATTATGCTGATTTTGCCAGAGTCCTCTGTCTGGAACCGGCTAACCATCAGGAAGCTTATGACATGACCAGGGAGGCGTTTGACCTCTCAGAACGCTTCAACATTCCGGTGATGCTAAGGCTGGTTACCCGTTTAGCCCACAGCAGGTCATCCGTTTCAGTCAAGCAGCCGAGAGAACAAGCTCAAAGGATGGAATATGGAACTTGGGAGGACTGGACGCTGCTTCCGGTAAACGCCAGGCGTCGCTTCCGGCTCCTTCTGGACCGTCAGAAAGAGCTTAAAAAATATGCTGAGATTTGTTCATACAACCATCTATCGTTGAATCAATCTGACCGAAAACTCGGAGTTGTCGTCTCTGGCATCGCTTATAATTATTTTAAAGAGGCTGTGGCTGGATTGCCTTCAGAGCCATCTTACCTGAAAATTTCAACCTATCCGTTCCCTGAAATCCAGCTTGGACAGCTCATCAACCAGGTTGATGAGATCCTGGTAATTGAAGAAGGCTATCCCTTCATCGAAAGGTTTATCAGGGGAGTAACGAGTATTCCGGGGAAGAAGATAAGGGGAAAGATGGACGGCAGCCTGCCTCTCTCAGGAGAACTGACGCCAGATGCGGTGGCAAAGGCCCTGGGTCTCGCGGAAAAAGCGGGACTTAAACCGGCCAGCTTTAAATTAGCCGGACGTCCGCCCCAGCTTTGTGCAGGCTGTCCTCATGCTGACACTTTTAAAGCTCTGAACGAGGCTCTGAAAGAATTTCCTGGCGCCAATGTTTTTTCTGATATTGGCTGTTACACCCTGGGAGCACTGCCTCCTTACAGCGCAGTCAAGACATGTGTTTGTATGGGAGCCAGTATTTCCATGGCCAAAGGCGGGTCAGAAGCCGGAATCTATCCTTCAGTGGCAGTAATCGGGGATTCAACCTTCGCTCACTCAGGAATCACTCCACTTCTGGATGCTGTCTATTCTAACAGCGACATGACTGTGGTCATTCTCGATAACGGCACCGTGGCCATGACTGGCGGCCAGCCAAGTTATGGAACGGGTGAGCCTCTGGATAGAATAGTTGAGGGTCTGGGTGTTGACAGAAATCATTTGAAAGTGATGCTGCCCCTGCCCAAGAACCATCAGCAGAATGTCAGCCTGATCAAAGATGAACTGGCTCATCACGGCCTTTCAGTCGTCATTGCCAGAAGAGAGTGCGTCCAGATTCTGGGGGAGAAAAAAAGGAGTTAAAAATGAAATACGATATCATTCTTGCTGGCGTCGGCGGCCAGGGAATACTGTCGATTGCTTTTGTCATCGATAATGCTGCCCTGGAAGATGGACTGTTTTTCAAGCAGGCTGAAGTTCATGGAATGTCGCAGCGCGGTGGCGCAGTTCAGTCGCATCTTCGTCTTTCAAGCTCTGAGATTTTCAGCGACCTGATTCCGCTTGGTGAAGCTGATATGATTCTAGGGGTCGAACCTCTGGAAACGCTTCGCTATTTTGATTATCTCAAGCCAAAGGGGGCAGTTGTTTCAAGCAGCACGCCTTTCGTAAATATTCCTGATTATCCCAGGCTTGAAGATGTTTACTTGGAAATAAAAAAGGCCCCGGTTAATGTTTTGATTGATTCAGAAAAGTTAGCTAAGGAAGCCGGAAGTCCAAAGGCACAAAACATGGTCATGCTCGGAGCGGCTTCAGTCTTTCTGCCTTTAAAAGAAGAGAACTTGAAAAAGGACATTGGAGTGCTATTTGAAAGACGCGGCGCCCAGATTATTCAGACCAACTTAAGAGCTTTTGACCTGGGCCGGAAGGCAGCGCTGGAAAAACATTGAATTGAAGGCTTATCTTAGTTCTAAAAAATCTAAAATGAGGGAAAAAATTATGAAGACTAAGACCTTGAAATCCGAGTCAATTTTCCAGAAAGCGGAAAAGGATGGCCGGAATTTTCTGCTTGAGCCGGAAGTCTATGCTTTCCTTAAAAGCTATGGTCTGACTGTCCCCAGGCATTTTTTTCTGGCCAGGGGGAAAAGGGTGGGGAGCGATCAGCTAAAAAAGTTGGGATCAGAAAAAGTTGTGGTCAAAATTGTTTCTCCAATCATCCAGCATAAATCTGATGTGGGCGGAGTGGTTATGGTCAGGGCTTCAGTTAAGGAAGTCAGTGCGGCGGTGCAGAAGATGTATGCTGAAGTTCCCGGAAAATTCAGCCGCCTTTTTGGCGGAGGCAGGATTTCCAAAGAGCAGGTTGAAAGTTCAATCAGGGGAGTCTTGATTGCTGAGCTGGTTGATTATGAGCGGGCCGGGTTTGGGTCAGAGTTGCTTCTCGGGCTCAGGGTATCAAAAGATTTCGGTCCGATTGTCACCTTTGGTGGCGGCGGCCTGGATGTCGAATACATGAACGTTCATCTTAAGGAAGGGCATAATCTGGCTATTCTGCCGTCCTTCCACATGGCTTCAAAGGCAATCAGGTCGGCCCTGGAGCCGCTGGCTGTCTACGGTAAAATCGCTGCCGAATTCCGCGGCCGAAAAGCACTCGTCAAACCTGAAGACCTCACTGAAGCCATCCAGATTTTCCAGGAAATAGGCCAGGAGTTCTCACCGTTTAAACAAGAAACCGTTTACACGGTCGAAGAACTTGAAGCTAACCCGCTGGTCATAAAAGCAGGCAGAGTTGTTCCGCTGGATGGCCTGTGCCGTTTTTCAAAAGAGAAGATGGAAGAGAAGGGACGGCCGGTTGAGCAGATTCAAAAAATTCTTGAGCCTCAGAGCATTGGCATAATAGGTGTTTCAGAGAAGATGAACACCGGACATATCATTTTAAACAATGTCATAAAAAATGGCTTCCCGAGTAAAAAAATTTATGTGGTTAAACCTGGATTGGAAACTATCGAAGGTTGCCGCTGCTTTCCGGCCGTGGCTCAGTTGCCGGAAACAGTCGACCTGTTCATCCTGACCCTCGGGGCTGACCAGGTCTTACCGGTTATGAAAGATCTGGTGGAAATGGAAAAAGCTAATTCTGTCATCATCATCACAGGGGGGCTGGGAGAAAAATCCGGCACTCAGAGTATCGAAGAAGATATCAGGAATTTGCTGAGAGGGAAAAGGAACCTGGGAAAGCCGGCGCCGGTCATCAACGGCGGAAACTGCCTGGGGATCATCTCAGCTCCAGGAAAATACGATAGCACTTTTATTCCCGAATACAAATTCAAAAGACCCAGGGGAATAGAATCAGGATTGGCCATTGTCAGTCAAAGCGGGGCCTACATGCTTTCCCGGATGAGCAATCAGGATCGCTTTGAACCTGTCTACGCCATTTCTGTTGGCAATCAGCTTGATTTAACCATCGGCGATTATGTGTCCTATCTCCGCAACAGGCCTGAGGTTAGACTTGTCGCTGTTTATATTGAAGGCTTCAGACCTGGCGATGGCCTGAGATTTCTTCAGGCAGTCAGGGAAACGATAAAAGATGGTAAAAAACTCGTGGTTTATAAGTCTGGAAGAAGTCCAGAAGGTCAGAAAGCCACTTCCAGCCATACAGCCTCAGTTGCTGGCGACTATCCTGTCTGCCGGAGCTTGCTGTCTCAAGCCGGAGTTATAGTAGCCGGGACCATAGATGAATTTGAAAACTTCATCAAGGGTCTGGTTTTTCTTTCTGACAAAAAGCTCACGGGCAATCGGGTTGGCCTGATGTCAAACGCTGGATTTGAGTCGGTCATCATGGCTGATAGTATAAAAGGAGAAGATGGGGCGCTTGAGCTTCAAGCGTTTTCTCCTGAAACCGTGGCAAGAATGATGAATATACTTCAGCCTCTGGGTATAGACCGGCTCCAGGATGTTCACAATCCCCTGGATGTGACTCCAATGGCTGATGATGCTACTTTTTGTGGTTGTGTTGAAGCTCTTCTGGAAGATAGCAAAATTGATTGCGCCGTCATTTCCTGTGTGCCGATGACAGCAGCCTTGCAGACCCTGACTCCTGGCGAAAGTCATCGCGAAAACATTTTCCATACCGAAAGTTTTGCTGGAGGGATGATTGAGATATTCCGCAAAACAGAAAAACCTCTTGTGGTTAACATTGACGCTGGCCGGTTGTATGATCCTTTAGCTGAATACCTTGAGAAATCCGGAATTCCGGTGTTCCGGCGCTCCGACCAGGCTACCAAATTCCTCAGGCAATATGTCAACTCAGTCAGAAAATAACATTATATGCTATTCTTATGAAAAATAAGCTCGGCGGTTAAATTGTGGTTGAACGTCAGTGCCAGCCAACCTGTTTGAAGACTTCGGCCATCACCCGGTTGCCCGGACCATCTCCTCTGGCAACGCTGATTGAAACATTCTGGCCGCAAGCTGCCTGCATTTCAGCCACTTCTTTATGAGAGAAGCCAGGGCAGAGCAAGACAGAATGAAGGTTTTCTTCAGCCACCAGCTTTCTGGCCACTTCTGCCGCCTCCTGGGCTGATTTAACCACAACCGCAAACAATTTCATTTTTTCCGTTTCGATCAGGCTGCGATGTCTTTCCGGGTCAGCATCCGGTGACTTGGAGATAAAAGCAGTCTTAAATTTCATTGACCCCTCCTTGATTCAAATCAATAATTTCAAGCGCCTTGCGCTTTTTAATATGAAAAACTCAACCCCAGAACCAGATTTCTTCCTGGCTCTTCGCGTGAGTCAGGGTCAGGCCTGGCCAGATAGAATTTATTGAAAAGATTGTTTATCCGGGCATAGAATCTCAGATAACTGTTCAGAATATATGTGGCTTTCAGATTAAAAATCCCGTAGCCGGGTATGCTAATCTCTGCTGGTCCTGGACGGTCTTTTTTCGCCTGGATCAAGCTGTTCAGCTCGAAATTGAAACGGTTAAGCCAGATTCGGACGCCGGCTATGAGTCTCTGTGGCGGGACGTCGTTCAAAGGGTCTCCGGATATCCGGCTCTGGCCGTCGTAGACAAAATAGTTGCCGAAAACTGAGAATTTTTTCACCGGGAAATATTCCCATTCAAACTCAAGACCTTTAATCTTGCCCTGCTCAACGTTGTCATAGGTGTAAAGCTGGTCACCGATTTTGTACCTTTCCACCAGGTTATCTATTCGGTAAGCAAACCCGTAGAGGCCAAAATAAATCCGGCCTGCGGTGAACTTAATTCCAGCGTCAATGTTCTGGCTGGATTCGTTTTTGAGGTCCGGATTGGCGATGATAAAGCCCCGGCCCGTGATGCCAGTATAAAAACGCTCGTTCAGGTCAGGAGCCCGGTAAGCCCTGGAATAATTGGCAAAAATAGAAAGCCGGTCAAACAGCTGGTAAGAAGCGGCTAAAAATCCAGTCAAAGCTTCATCCTGGCTGGAAAGCCTGGGTTCTGTTCCTCCAGGGTTGGCTCGGGAGCGGAGAAAATCAAGCCTGAATCCGCCAGTCAGGTCAAGGTTTTTGAGACCTTCATAGTCGAGCGTCAGAAACACTCCGGCATCGGTTCGCTTGCCGCCAGTGTAAGGATATTCATTAATGACCTCAATGATGCTTCCTGTATCGTCGAAATTTACATATTGATTATAAGCCTTGCTTGCAGTTCGGCCATAAAGGTCAGCTCCGCCCGTTAAGCGCAACTTTGTTGCTGGCCGGTATTCAAGGGAAAGCTGCAGGCCATAATCCGTGCTCTCAGTGCGGGCAAAACTCTCCTGGGTTTTATAACCATCGATCTTATCAGACCTGGTTTCCAGAAAATTCGGGTTAAGATAAAAATGAAAGTTTAGCTGAGCCCTGGAACCAAAAGACTTTTCTCTCCAGTTAAACTGAAAAAGGTTCTGGTTTTCAGCTGGATACCAGGTTGGTTTGGTTTCGCTGGTTATGCTGGGCTTTCCGATATCGCTCCCTCTGGCTAAGAGAAAGCTTGTGCTGATTTCCCTTTTTTCTGACCATTTTATTATTTTGGCGAAAACGCTCATCTGGGTAAACCGGGACTGAGGAACCTCTGCCGAAGGAGAACGATAGTCGCGGGCTTCATCTGTCCTTACTGAAAGATAGTAACCAAAGTCTGATTTCGAGCCGGAGACAGCCAGATTGATTTCTCTTTCTTCGTTGACCGTGCCGTATTTAAGACCACCTTTTACTTTAAAATGGTCTTCCTGGGAAGGGGTGCAGGTCAGAAAATTCAGAACTCCGCCTATGGCATCTGAACCGTAATAGACTGAAGATGGACTGCGCAGCACTTCGACTTTGGCCAGGTCTTCAGGATTGAGAAAGGAGGCATTCGGGCCGGTCCGGCGGTCGCTCGAAAGCCTGGCATTATCTATCAACAACAGCACGCGGCGCCGCGCCAGGCCCCGGATAGAAGGAACCACAGAAAAGCCGCCCGTGCCCAGACTGGAAACACCCGTGGCGGTCTGAACAAGCTCTGTAATCTGAGAAGGCATTTTTTCTTCAATAGTGGTGGAGCTCAGGACTGAACTGGCCGCCGGAACAGATGTCAGAGGCTCCGGGAATCTGGTGGCTGTGACCACGAGTTCCTCTTTCCGGGGAAGGTACGGAATGAGAAAAAAGGTCAGGAGTTTATCAGCCCTGATTTCGGTTATCTCAAATTCCTGTTCAAAATAATCATTATGTTTTATTTTGAATCTCAATTTCCTCTCAGAAACCGGGATGCTGAAGCTGAAAAGACCCTGGTCGTCAGTCAGGGTTGATTCGTTTGTGGATTCCAGGATAACCTGAGCCTGACTTATAGCCAACCCGGTGGTGCTGACAACTCGACCTTTTACTGTGGTCCCGGCCAGAATGGTCAAGGAGGATATAAATAAGAACGTTATCAAAATCACCATGCGCCTGGGTTTCATCGCCAGCTTCTCCTCTGAATAAACTTGGTCGATTAAGGAAATATATTAACCATGAATTATTTCGGCTCTCAAAGTAAATATAATATGAAATTGCCAGGCGCAAGGTCAATGATTTTGATGATTTATCGAGCCTGATTTTGTAAAATTCGCATGGACGGGTAAGATTGTAGAGGAGGATGAAATGAACCTAAGGTTCCAGAAAATCAAAACCAGGGAATTCTTAATCTTAAATAAAATCATGGTCTGTTCTCTTGCCGTCTTTGTCCTGGGAGTTACTTCCTTTTTAACCATGGCAATTTCTTTAAAGACTGATGAGGAAGCTTATTCTTTGGCAGAAAAATCTTCTAAAATTGATACTTCATCCGCGCCGGGAGTTTCTGCCGTTGCTGCTGAGAAACCAATTCCAAGACCTGAGTATCCCAGGCCCGATTTTTATCGCGCTGATTGGCTGAACCTTAACGGCGAATGGGATTTTTCTCTGGATCTGTCTGATTCGGGCGAAGAGCGCGGGCTGCCGCGGGGAGAGGGGTTTGACCGAAAGATCATTGTGCCTTTTGCTCCGGAGAGCCCGCTTTCCGGCGTGGGTTTTATTGATTTTATCGCTGCTGCCTGGTACAAGCGCACTTTGACCATTCCGGAGAACTGGCGTAACCGGAGAATCATGCTCAACTTTGAAGCAGCCGATTATCAGACCACAGTCTGGATTAACGGAAAAAAGGTCGGCGAACATTTCGGCGGTTATACTCCCTTTTCCTTTGATATCACAGAGCTTTGCGACCGGGCCGATAATTTGATAGTGGTCCGGTGCCGGGACGATGTTAGAAGCAACCTGCAACCAGCGGGGAAACAGAGTAAGAGGTTTCATTCCTACAGCTGCCTCTACCGCAGGACAACTGGAATCTGGCAGACGGTCTGGCTGGAACCGGTGGCTTCGGCCAGAATTGAAAATTACCGGGTTTGTCCAGACTTAAATAACCAGAAGGTTCTGCTTCAGGTTTTTCTTAATAACAGCCCGGCGCAGGGCCAGCTTAGTGTGGCTGTGCTTGACAGAGGTAAGGTAATTTTCAAAGAAATCAGAAGTGCCGGTCCGCTCACAGCTTTCGATGTAAAAATCAAGAACCCGAAACTCTGGGAAATAAGAAAACCCTATCTTTATGATTTTATCCTGGAGCTAAGAGCCGATTCATCCTTTCAACCGGTTGACCGGGTTCAGGGTTATTTCGGTCTGCGGAAAATTGAGGCTCGTGCCGAAAAAATCTATTTCAATAATCGACCGCTTTTTATGCGCCTGGTTCTTGACCAGGGATTTTATCCTGATGGAATCTACACTGCCCCTTCTGATGAAGCTCTGCGGAAGGACATTGTAATTTCTCAGGCGGCTGGATTTGATGGCGCCCGGCTTCATCAACGGGTTTTTGAGCGCCGTTTCCTCTACTGGGCTGACCGTCTTGGCTATGTTGTCTGGGGAGAATTTGCTGACTGGGGTCTTGATTTAAGCCAGCCGCAATCTCTCATCACGTTCCAGCGCGAATGGTCTGAAGCCCTGACTCGAGATTTTAACCATCCCTCAATCATCGGCTGGTGCCCGTTCAACGAGCGCTGGGGAGAAAACTATCCTGGAGTCATCGAGAGTATCTTCGGCCTGACCAAGAGAATTGACCCGACAAGGCTGGTGATCGATTCTTCAGGCGGTGATCATTTAGTTTCACCTGATGTCTATGACTCCCATAATTATGAGCAGGATATCAATAAGTTTAAAGAAACCTATGGTGGCCTGCTGATGAGCCCGCCGAGGGTTTTTGTTAACGGAGAACCGGATAGAAACAGTCCTTATAAAGGCCAGCCTTATCTCGTCAGCGAATATGGCGGAATCTGGTGGAATCCAGGTCAGGTTGATGAGAAGGCCTGGGGCTATGGCCAGCGTCCCAAAACGATAGAAGATTATCTGCAGCGCTACAAAGAGCTGACTGAAGCCTTGCTATTCAACCCAAAAATTTCCGGGTTTTGCTACACCCAGCTTTATGACATCGAGCAGGAAGTGAACGGAATTTACACCTTTGAACGCAGGCCAAAATGCGACCCCGGCTTTTTCTATAAGATTAATCAGCAGACAGCAGCTATTGAGAAGTAAGTTTTGAATTAAAATCCCTGTAGTTCTCTGCTTGAGGCTTCGGTTCGTTTACTTTGTTTAAGACCGTATGTTAATATCAAAAGGAGGTGTTTTCCGAAGAGCGCCGATGATCAGCCTCAAGATGATTTTTATTCGACCCGCAAATCTGCATAAGAAATTGACACGAGCTATCCTTATGATTTTAATTTTATTCAATTTTTCAGGAGGGGTGATGGCTGGAAGCCAGGATTATCTTTCTGAAAGATCAAGAATAAAGCCTTTGACTGCGGCTGAATTGAAGAAATTAATACCTGAAGAAGTTTCTGGCTGGAAGGTTGTTGCGGAAGACCAGGCTTTTAATCATGAAACGATTTTTGATTACATTGATGGGGCTGGCGAAGTTTATCGGTCATACAATTTTCGTTTGCTTTTAGCCCGTCGTTTCCATCAACCAGAAAAACCTGACCTGGTGGTTGACCTCTTTGATATGGGGACAAGTTATGATGCTTTCGGAGTTTTTACCCACGACCGGGATGGTGATAAGCTGAATATCGGTCAGATGGCTGTTTATAAAGGCGGGTTGCTATCGTTCTGGAAGGACAGGTTTTTTGTTTCAGTCTATGCGGAGGAGGAAACATCAGAAACCAAAGAAGCTGTGCTGCAGCTTGGCCGGGAGATTGCTTCGAGAATAAAAACTGAAGGTAAATTACCGGAGCTTGTTTCTTTACTTCCTGAAGAGGCTCTGGAGCCTGAGACAGTGCGTTTTTTTCATACTCACCATGTCCTTAACTACCATCTTTTTGTATCCGATGAGGATATTCTGGGGCTGGGACCTGAGACTGAAGCGGTGCTGGCCAGGTACAAACGATCGGGAAAAGCACCAGTATTCCTGCTCTTCATCAGGCATCCTGATGAAAAAGAAACCGCCAGAGCCTGGAAAAGATTTATCAAAAATTATATGCCTGAAGCCAGAAATGCCGGAGAAATAAGAACAGAAGATGGAACCTGGACTGTGGCCAGATTTGGGGGGAGAATCCTGGTGGTCGTTTTCCAGGCGGCTTCTAAAGAGGAAGCCAGCCGGTTGATAGAGGAAGTATTTGTGAAAATTAAAGGAAAATAGAAGAAAAAATGAGATAAAGGAAGGAGGTTAGCTTGGCCAGAAAGCCTATCACCAGACGAGATTTTCTTAAGGTTGCTGCCGTTTTGCCCGTGGCTGGCGCTTTGCTGCCAACCGGGTCAGATGGTCAGGAATCGGGGAAAAAATCGGCAGGCTCCAGGGTCAAAGTTGTTCTTATAAGAGACAGGGATGTCCTCGATGATAAGGGACGGGTTCGCTATGAAGTCATGGAAAGAATGATGGACCGGGCAGTCTGCGGTCTTCTTGGAACGTCCAGTCCTCTGGAAGCCTGGGGGTTGATGATCAAAGCCGAGGATACAGTTGGAATAAAGACTAACGTCTGGAATTATCTGCCGACTCCAAAAGAACTTGAAGAATATCTCAAAAAAAGAGTGATGGGCTGCGGTGTGCCTGAAGACAGAATCGGTATTTCTGACCGCGGGGTTTTGAATCATCCCATCTTTAAAAAGGCCACGGCGCTGATCAATGCCCGTCCGGGCCGGACCCATCACTGGTCGGGAATGGGTACGTGCATAAAAAATTACATTATGTTTGTCCCGAGGCCCTGGGAGTGGCATGCTGATTCCTGCGCTAACCTGGCGAAAATCTGGTTCTTGCCTGAAGTTAAGGGTAAGACCCGCCTTAACATCCTGGTTATGTTGACCCCTCTTTTCCACGGCATCGGACCTCACCATTTTAGCAAGCAGTATGTCTGGCCGTACTGCGGTCTCATAGTAAGTCAGGACCCGGTAGCAGCTGATGCTACTGGTCTGAGGATTCTTCAAGCCAGGAGAAAGGAGTATTTTGGTGAAGAGAGGCCGCTCCAGCCAAATGCGCACCATATATTCTTTGCCGATACCCGGCATCATCTCGGTGTAAGCTCTGCGGAGCGGATCGAACTGGTTAGACTTGGCTGGCAGGAAGGCATCCTGATTTGAGAGTTTTGTTGAACGCGCCGGATCAGAAAAGTTTGCCCGAAACTTGCAGTTGACGGCATCGATGAGACACAGCTTATTAGACCCGTGACTTATCGTATAAGAAAATCGATAAGGTGTGCTATCAATGCAGTTGCTCAGAAGGGTTTTTTTCTGTAAATTAATCTGGGGAAAGTAAGTAGGGAGCCAGAAAGGAGAGAGGGATGCCAATCTACGAATATCAGTGCAAAGATTGCGGGAAAAAATCTTCCTTTCTGATTCTTTCCATAAGTTCTCAATTTGAGCCCATGTGTAAGGCTTGTGGCAGCTTTAACCTGAAAAAGCTCATTTCGCCCGTGGCTGTTCTGAGGTCAGAAGAGAGCCGTCTGGAAAGCTTGGCTGACCCGTCCGAACTCAGCGGCCTTGACGAAAAAGACCCTAAAAGCGTGGCCCGGTGGATGAAAAAATTCGGACGGGAAATGGGAGAAGAGCTCGGGCCTGAGTTTAATCAGGAAGTTGACCGGGCGATTGAAGAAGCCGAGAAAGGAAAGTCAGTCAGGGAAGGCGATGTGGATTCAGAATCCGGTCTTTCTGAAGCTTCTGATCTTTCTGACAGCAGTGATGATAACCTCTCTTCTGTTGATTGAGGAGTTAATCTATGCAAATTTTGATTGCTTTTATTGCCGGGGCCCTGTTTGGAGTAATTCTCGTCCTGGTCGTTAATTACTTTCAGCAGAAAAAAGCCAGGGATGTAGAAGACCGGGCGCGCGATTCTTTCCGTTCTCTTTCAGTCGAGGCTTTAAAGGTACTCGTTGATCAGGCAGGAAAAGAGTTGAGCCATTATGCTCAGATGGGCGAAAAAGAGCTCGAGAGCAAGAAAGAGCTGATTGACCAGACGCTCGAAGGGATGAAAACTGACCTGAATAAGATCGAGACGCTCATCACCAAGTTTGAGAAGGATGGGGCAGAAAAGTTCGTCCATCTTGAAAATCATCTGCGTTCGGCTCTGGAGCAAACCGGCAAGCTTCAGGAAACTACCAACCAGCTACGCCAGGCTTTAGCCAGCACCAAGGTTCGTGGCCAGTGGGGCGAGCGAATGGCTGAAGATATTCTGAGACTGATGGGCTTTGTTGAAGGATACAATTATGAGAAGCAGAAATCCGCAGACACTGGAGCGGGAAGACCCGATTACACTTTTTTGCTGCCACAAAACCGTAAGATCAACATGGATGTCAAATTCCCGCTTGATAATTACCTGCGTTATCTTGAAGCCAGCAGCGAGGCAGAAAAAGAAAACCACAGTCAGCAGTTCTTAAAAGATGTCAGGTCCAGGATTAAAGAAGTTGTCACCCGCGATTACATCAACCCCGAGGATAACACTCTTGACTATGTGATGGTTTTTATTCCCAATGAGCAGGTCTATGCTTTTATCAATGAAAAAGACCCGACTGTGCTTGATGAAGCTTTAAAGAAAAAAGTCATTCTTTGCTCGCCCATAACCCTTTATGCAGTTCTGGCCATAATCAGGCAGGCCATGGAAAATTTCAACCTGCAGAGCACTGCCGGACAGATACTCAATCTTCTGGAGGCATTCTACAAGCAGTGGCAGGCTTTTGTTAAATCGCTGGAAAAGATGGGCAGGAAGATAAAAGAGGCTCAGGATGAATTTGATAAGCTTAACTCCACCAGGAAAACTCAGCTGGAAAGACCTCTTCAACAGATTGAAAACATAAAAAAGCAATGCCAGCCAGGTTTGCTGGAATCAGGAGAAATTATGGCTGAAGCTGAAGTTGTTGAGGCGGAAGGAGAACTTGAAGAGGTTGAGCAGGAGAATTCTGAAAAGGATTAGTTTCTTATTTATCGCTGGCCTAATTAGAGGAACAGTTTTTCTTTAATCCAGACCCTGATTCAAATAATAAGATTTAACTCTTTTAAATTAGATTCCTGGTTGTTTTTTTCTTCGGTTTTTTATCTTTCTTATTTTTTTCAGTCCTCGCCTGTGGTCGTCTTAAGGCAATCAGCGCGACGGCAGCCAGCAGACAGAGAACGCCGGCTACAATAAAGGCGCGAGAATAATCACCAACCACCATGGATTGCTTGAGACTTTCTGTTCCGGCAGTGACCTCTTTGATGCTGACTATGGCCGAGGTCTTCATCAGGCCAGCCGCCAGATAAGGACCGAGCAATCCGCCCGCACCGTAAGCACTGAACATCCAGCCGTAATTGGCACCATAATGCTTTGTCCCGAAAAAGTCAGCCGTCACTGCTGGAAAAACGGCCAGAAAACCTCCAAAACAAAGACCAACCAGCGAAATACTGATAAGAAACAGCGGATAAGGCTTAAAAGTGTTGAAAAAGAGCATGGTCAGGCCGCAAAGTAAGAACATGGTCAGGAGGGTTGCCTTCCGTCCCGCGAGATCAGAAATTTTTCCCCAGACTATTCTACCAAGAGAATTGAAGATAGCCAGAATAGAGACAGCCAGGGCTCCGGCTGAAGCAATCTGGTTTAAATGAGATTTATCGATTCCCGAGATAAGACTGGAGAGGGCGAAAGACTGCCAGATGGGTGAAGCCTTCATGATAACCATCAATCCCGAAGCGCAACCGGTCAGGAACACAGCCCATAACAGCCAGAACTGCCAGGTGCGGAACATTTCTGAAGGTGAATATTCAGCCTTCAGGCTACGCTCCGCATTTGATGACACTGGCGGATTCCATCCTTCCGGCTTAAAACCCGGCTCAGGATTTTTCAGGAACATAGCCCCTATGGTGATGGTGATAAGAAAGATGAGACCCAGAACCAGGAAAGTACTGAACAGACCAACCTCTGGCAGAGCAAAAATGTTTTTTCCAAAAAGCTGATAATTTCCACCTGATATCAAACCCTTGGCCAGCGGAGCAAAGAAGAAAGCACCGGCACCAAACCCAGCTACAGCCAGACCTGTAATCAAGCCCCTTTTATCAGGAAACCATTTGACACAGGTGGCAATCGGACAGACGTAGGCTGCCCCAATTCCAAGCCCGCCAAGAACGGAATAGGTGATTATCAGCCAGACAAGCGCTGCGGATGGAGGAAAGCTGGCCGTAAATCTGGCCAGGATTAAACCCAGACCGAGCATCAAACCACCGGCTGTGGCCACAGGACGCGGTCCAATCCTGTCCTGAATTCGGCCAGCAAAAATCACAGCCAGAGCAAAGCAACCGAGAATGACTTGAGCTGGCAGAGTGGCGCCGGTTTCTTTCCAGGAAGGGAAGCGCGTCAGCAGCGGAGTATGGAAGACACTCCAGATATAAACCGCACCCAGACTGACCTGGATAATCAGGGTACCGAGGACAACAAACCATCTGCTCTTCATACACACCACCTTGATTGATTTAATCTATCTCTGGTTGAGCTTATGAGCGTGGCCCGAAAATTTTTGTTCCAATCCGGATCCTGGTGGCGCCTTCTTCAATAGCGACCAGATAAGAATTGGTCATACCCATTGATAGAATTCTCAAATCAGCGCCTGGCAGGCTTAGACTCTTCAGATAATCAAAAAGCTGCTTTGTCTCTCTGAAAAAGGGACGGGCCTCTTCCGGGTCGCCTTCAAATGGCCCCATGGTCATCAACCCTGATAGCTTAAGGCCGGGAAAGCTGATGATGGCGCGGGCTAATTCTTCAGTTTTTTCTGGCCAGACGCCAAACTTCTGGGGTTCGCGACCCGAGTTGACCTCAATCAGCACAGGCATAATCTTGCCCAGGGCCACGCATCTTTTATTTATTTCTCCAGCCAGCTCCACTGAGTCAACGGTTTCAATCTGGTCGAAAATTTCTACTGCTTTTTTCACCTTGTTCTTCTGCAGATGACCGATGAACGACCAGCTGACACGGGAACCAACCACCTGATAAGCACTCAGAGCTTCTTGAACATAATTTTCGCCGATGATTTTGATGCCGGCTTCTACGGCGGCCAGAATCTTTTCCGGTGTTTGCTGCTTG
>Ga0172362_10002157_pt1 | contig 17085 bp, 20 predicted proteins | sample LakKivs1_kivu2a2_FD_114534 | JGI IMG/M metagenome (GOLD analysis project Ga0172362, IMG submission 114534) | Sediment microbial communities from Lake Kivu, Rwanda - Sediment s1_kivu2a2 | ecosystem: Environmental > Aquatic > Freshwater > Lake > Sediment | place: Rwanda: Western Province, Lake...
AAGGAGGACAGAAGTAATAGTAGGTGCGCAGAATATCTATGCCGGTAGAGATGTGATCGGCTAGATGGCGGGGAAGCTTGACGAGATCTACTTGGTGTCCTCGTGGAATCTTGGCCAAGTAACCGCCGTCTATGAACACAGCCGCACGGTAGATCATAGAGTTACTCGCAGAGTAAAAATCGGCCCGGCGTCCTGGAGGCGGTGCCAAAGGCCCGCCGGAACGCCGGGGCGGATCTTGGCCCGGCATCCTTGTGGCGGTGTCGGAGACCCGCTGGAATGCCGGGGCGGATTTGGTTGTATTATACACCAAATGGCAGTTGGTGTCAAGCTGAAATTCCGCATGGCGCGTTCCCGGAATCGCACTGCCGTGAGTAAATTCTATGGCAGGTCCAGCTCTACTGTCACTTTGTAATCCGGCACCACATGCACCCCGACCACAAGCGGCCAATACTCCCCCTGCCAACTGCGGCTCAGCCCCACGGCCAGGTAGAGGGCATCGGCCCTCAGCCGGGTCCAGAGCGCATCGTGATCCAATGTCAGCAGGCCGTCTTTCTCGCCCAGCCAGACCCGGCCCAACGCACGCCACTTGAGGTCGGTCACGGAGATGCCACGCTGACCCGTGGCCCGGGGGTGGTTGACATCACCCGGCAGCACGAAGCCCATCCGCGCTTCGTACTTGCCGGAGTAGGCATCCAGCGAAAAGCGCGCCCACACCTGCTCTGGCTGTACCAGGCAGAGCGACCGGGTTTGGTGAATGAGCACGTCCTCCGGAGCGCGGTCGAGATACGTGGCGAAGAAACGGGCCCGCCGCTCCCCCTCCAGTCGGCGCAGCAGCCGTGGCCGGTGGCGGACGAAATCGGTGAGCCAGTCCTCGATGTGGGGTGGGTCGGGGCGCGGCACAAGCAGGTTCAACTCGACCACGTCGCTACACTGCACCAGGCGACCCTCGGCGTCGGTCATATCGCCCGGCAGGATGGTACCGAATTCGCGCACCGGCCGCACCCAACGCAGGCCGGTGACAGGATCGGGCTGGCGGGTGAAGCCGGCCGTGCAGATGCCGCTGAGCATTTGGGTCATGGCCAGGATCAGAACCTCTCGCGGTGGCATGGTTTCCCTCCCATTGGAGTCCGCAACTTGTTGCGGAGCAGTGCGCCGCCGGGATGCGCTTCCTCGTAGATAGACTCATAACAGATGATTACCTGCTGGCCGTCTCCACCATCTTTTTCATCCTGGCGATAAAAGTTTCTGCCGTAGCCAGAATTTCAACAGCGTCCTCGCGGTTGGCAGGAATAAATGGGGCATAATCACTGCGCTCGCGCGCACTTTGCGCCCGACCCAAATAACGCAAGTAATCTGCCTCGACGCGCCCAGTGATGACAAACAGCTCTCGGAATTTAGCGACGGCGGCTGAATGTTTTCGCAAATCCAGCCCTTCGCTCAACAGGGCCGCTTTGGCCGCGTAGAACATCGCATAATAGGCGCGCGAAATCGCATCGTCATACAGGCCGATACCAAAGATTTGGCGAGCATGGCTCAATTTGATCTCGGCTACTTGCAACCATGTTCGCGGATCTGCCAGGTCGGCTATCTCGTCCATAAAACCATCCCTTCCCGTTTGGCATCCTGCACCACAGGCCAATTGCTATTGAACAGGCTTTCGCCAACGACCAACGCAGAGACAAAGGAGCCATGTGCAATCATTGCGTCCATGGCCGCATCAATGATCCGCTGCCAGCGTGGATCGCTGGCCCTTCCCAAATAGTACCCATTGGGCTGTTTCGGGTCGCTCCAGCCGACGACCACCATCACGTCTATATCGGAGTCCGGCGTAGCCTCCCCGCGCGCATAAGAGCCGTAGAGAATCATGTGGCTGATCTCGCCAGGAAACAGTTCAAGGAGTCGGCACTGAAAATCGGCCAGGGCAGCCTTTACCCCGCGCGGAAGACGCAAAGGGGATTCACGATTTAGCCTCCGATGAGGAACTTGCACAGGCATGACTTCTCCCAACTTCTCCACTCCGCTTGACACGGCGGCTGTTCACCGATGCCGCTTACACCGCGTGTACCCGTCCAACTTGTCCAGAAACCCCAACTTCGCACCGCATTCCTCGCAGTCCGGTTCCTGGACTTGTGGGGCGAGTTATCAGTGCGGGATTACAAGTGAACGACGGTCAGCCTCGGCAAATGCGCGCCCCAGTATTCGGCGACCAAGCAGCGATGGCAGTGATCAGGCTCATGCTCGGCGCACAGCAGACACGGTGACCGGTAGCGGGACAAGATTTCGCGACCTATCTCTGCAGCGGATCGCTCCTCTAGGAGCGGGAGAAAGCGGGATTCGTAGGCCGCCCAATCCTGGTCGTCACGGTAGGCATTGAGGATCTCTGGGGTGGGGGCCAGTTCGGGGTGGTGTTCGTAGGCGATGCCGAAGCCCTCGCGCAGCAGGAAGGCCAGATCGTCGCGCTTGGTGTAACCGGCCAGGTGGGAGGTGTTGCGCAGACGGACGTCAATCACCACGTCTACGCCGGCCTCGCGCAGTTGCCCGATGAAGGTCGCCAGGGTTTTGCCTTTGTAACCGGTGGTGTAGAGAGTGATCATCGGTCCTCTCCCCCCTCATCCGAACAGTGAGAGTTGCCTGGGCTCCGGCTCGGCCTCAACCACCCTGCCACCGGACTGGATGTGGAGCGCGCGGACGCCGCGCGCGAGCAAGGTCTGAGTGATGAGGAGATGGCGGTGGCATTGACGATGGTCGCCCTCGCTACACATCACGGCCACCCGTGCGGTCCGGGCCAGGTCGAGCAGACGATCAATGCCGGCCTGGTAGGCGGGCGTCCGCTCCACACGTTGGTAGTCGGGGTGCTCCTGGCCGGGGTCGTACAGGGTCGGATCGGACGGCCGGCCGCCGAGCACATCCCCCATAAACTGGTAGCCCATGCCGGCCTCCTGAAGGTCATGGGCCAGAGTTTCGCGATTGAACTGCGGCGCCCAGCGGCTGTAAGGTTGACTGCGCACGTCCACCACGAGAGTAATCTCGTGGCGGCGCAGCAGGTCAATGAACTCCGCCGTAGTGTGGTCGCTGTGGCCGACGGTGTGAATCAGCAGCAAGCGCTCACCCACCGCCCATCACCTGCTGGAAGGCGGCAATGCTGGCCCCGATGTCCTCAGCGGTGATGCCATAATGGGTCACGGCCCGGAAACGACGGCCACCGATGGGGTTCAGCTTCACCCCCTGCTGGGCCAGAGCCGCCACAAACTCGTGAGGGGTCATGTTCACTTCATCGGCCAGGCCAAAGATGATGATGTTGGTCTGCACCCGCTCCAGGTCAATGGCTAACCCTGGTGTGGCGGCGATCCCCTCCGCCAACCGCCGGGCATTCTGGTGATCCTCTGCTAGGCGGTCTACCATCGTCTCCAGCGCTACAATCCCCGCCGCGGCCAGTACTCCCACCTGCCGCATCCCCCCACCCAGCACCTTCCGGTTCCGACGCGCCTGCCGGACGAACTCCGCCGAACCGCACACCAGCGAGCCCACTGGACAGGAGAGTCCTTTGGACAGGCAGAACTGCACTGAGTCCACGTCGCGCACCAGCTCCTTGACATCCACGCCCAGGGCAATGGCGGCGTTGAATATGCGCGCTCCATCGAGGTGGACGCTTAGGCCGTGGGCGTGGGCCAGTTCGCATACAGCGGAGGTGTATTCAGGGGTGAGTGCGGCTCCACTGCAGCGGTTGTGGGTGTTCTCCAGACAGACCAGCCGGCTGCGGGGGTAGTGCTCATTGTCAGGCCGAATAGCGGCCTCAACGTCCTCCAGCCGCATCGTTCCGTTGGGTTGATTGGGCACCGTGCGGGGGTGGATCCCCCCCAGTGCCGCTGATCCACCGGCCTCGAAGAGGAAACTGTGGGCCAGGTGGCCCATGATGGCCTCATCCCCTCGCCCGCAGTGGGTGAGAAGACAGACCAGGTTGCCCATGGTGCCGCTGGCCACGAAGAGCGCTGCCTCTTTGCCCATCCGCTCCGCGGCCATCTCCTGCAGCCGGTTGACCGTCGGGTCCTCCCCGTAGACGTCATCACCCAGTTCGGCCCGATACATCGCCTCGCGCATTTCGGGCGTGGGCAGGGTGACCGTATCACTGCGCAAGTCAATCGCTTTCACGATACCTCCTTCATCCGAGTAATCCGCCAGCCAGTGGCCGTTTTCTCCAGCCCCAATCGCTCTCGCGCTCTCTGCCAAGCCTCTTCCAGCTCGCTGAGAAATGCCTCATGGCCCGCCAGGGCGACACCATGATGCATCACCTCCAGGGCCAGGCCGTTGGCTTCATCAATCATGCGCATGAACTGCTCTCGGCCATAGACCAGAGGCTGCACAATCCCCGTCGGATCGAGGGGTGCCACCCGATTGTATCCCTCAAGAAGATGAGCTTCTGGAGCAGACAGAATGACACACACATCAGCATCGCTGAAGGTGTGATAATCCCCCTTGGCTAGTGAGCCGAAAAGCAGGAGGGCCAGAGGTGCCAGTTCCTCTGTCACTCGATGGATGAAATGGGCCAGAGCGGCCTGATGTTCATATCCTTTTAAGTTGCTCTGCCACGTAGTCCAGGATGATCTTCGCAAGCCTCACTGCCTCCTCTGCTGTCTGAGCATCGTAGTAGTCCATAGGCGCCCCTCTATCGAAGCCATTGGGATAGCGAGTGGGAATGTAATACCGATCAAGGGTCCGTGCGGCCTGCAGGATCTCCACTGGAGGCTGACCCGCCCGAGCGAGGAGGTAGGAGACCGCGTGGCTAATTTCGACGCGGCCCTGACCCTCCAGCCAGGCCTTGGCGGCTAGCTCGGCGGCCTGTTGGGCGGAAAAGCAGGCATCCTCGTAGAACCCACCCTCCATGTCCCAACGGGCCGAGGCCAGCTTGCGCTCTGCCTGCCGAAACCAGTCCCCATGTCTTCTCATCCCTTCTGCCCCCTCTTATCTCCGCCTCAGTACCGGCGCACTACAGCCCGGTAGCTCTGCGGTTGGCGACACAGGTCCCAGCCGATCATGAGCCCCAACTGGCCAAAGCCCATCCCAAAGACAGGATAGCGGTACCCAGGGCGAAAGGCCAATCGCTCCTCGCCGCGCAGGTGCACCTTCTGATACTGCCCTATCAGGTCTCCATCGGGGCCCACCACCACCGCCGTATCGTAGATAATGCTCTCCCCTTGGCCTTAGAGACCATGCCGAAGGCGATGTGCACTTGGGCGCATCAGTTTCCTCTCATCTGGTGGTAGAACATGTGTTCACTCCTCCAAGTACACCTCAGAGGGAGATGTCAAGCGTGACGCAGCTCCGCTAACACCCGCTCCAGCTCTAAAGGCAGGCTCGCTTCTACCTCCACCCACTCCCCCCTGGTGGGGTGGGTGAACCCCAGACGCCAGGCGTGCAAGAAATACCGGCGCAGTCCAAGGGGGACACGGCGGTGTCCATATACGCGATCCCCCACGACCGAATGGCCGATGGCTGAGAGGTGAACCCGGATCTGGTGGGTGCGCCCTGTCTCCGGTTGAACTTCCAGAAAGGTATAGTGATCAAAATACTCCCGGACGCGGTACACTGTAGATGCCGGACGGCCATTGGTCACCACCACTACCCGCTGGCGATGGCGCGGATCGCGCCCCAGGGGGGCCTCAATCCGCCCCTCTCGGGGAGCCAGCTGTCCCTCTACCAGGGCCAGGTAGACCTTGTACACCTGCCGGCGTCGGAACTGGCGCTGGAGCGTCTGATGGGCCCCCTCCGTCTTGGCCACCAGCAGCAGCCCAGAGGTGTAGCGATCCAGCCGGTGGACGATGCCGGCGCGATCTAGTGAGGACAGTTCCGGCCGGTGGGCCAGGAGCGCGTTGACCAACGTCCCTCCCTGGTGACCGAGGGCCGGATGCGCCACCATGCCTGCCGGTTTGTCCACGGCCAGTAGGGCTTCGTCCTCGTAGAGGATGCGTAGGGGTAGGTACTCGGGAGCGGGTTGTGTTGGACGCTCGGAGGGCAAAGAGGTCACGATGACCTCACCTCCCCGCAGCCGATAGCCCGCTTTGACCAGGGCACCGTCTACCGTGACCTTTTGCTCATTGATGAGGCGGTCCACCTGCGAGCGGCTGAGGGAGGGGATGTGATCGGCCAGGTAGCGATCCAGCCGTTGGCCCTTCTCTGTCTCCGCGACCTGCAGCCACTGCACAGGTGTCGTCATCTTCCCTTCAACAAAAAGCGCCGAGGTATTCTCCTCGGCTGCTTCCCCGGTGCTCACTTCCAATCCTATCCACTCCGCTCCCGATCCCGCCACAGGTAGCAGGCCAGGATGGCCATACCGATGACGATGGAACTATCCGCGATGTTGAACACCGGCCAGATCTTGAAATCAATGAAGTCAATCACATGCCCATAGGTCAGACGGTCCAGCAGGTTTCCCACTGCCCCGCCGAGCATGAGCCCCACGCTGAGCTCTACCGGCCATTGGCCCAGAGACAGGCGCACGTAGTAGGTGAGGATGCCCACCACAGCCAGTATCGCCACTCCAACGAAGAGATCACCCTCGCCAGGAAAGAGGCCGAAGGCCACGCCTGTATTCGTCACGTAGGTCAGGCTCACCAGGGGGCGCAGGAAGGGGACCGGATTCCAGGGCTCACCCAATTGCAGATGGATGGTGATCCACCGCTTGCTGAGTTGATCGGCCAACAGGATGAACAGCGCTATCCCTGGTAGAAATAAGTGTTTGCGAATCGTGGATCTCAACCAGCGCTCTTTCCAGAACTCGTGGATAGCCATCCAACTCGCGCGCGACGCTCCTTGCACTGGAGGCACAGCGTCGCATAGGGCAGCACCTCAAGTCGAGCGGGGTCTATCTCCTGGCCGCATTCCTCACAGATCCCGTACGTTCCCCTCTCGAACCGGCGCAGCGCATGTTCTACCTGACGCAGGGTGCGCTCCAGGTTCTGGCGGAGAGCCAGTTCCTTGGCTTGCTCAAAGGCTGCTGTCGCATCGTCAGCCATATGATTGCCATATCCCAGGCTTCTCCCCTCCAGTACGGGCAACTGGGCGAGCTGATCTTTGAGAAGTTGCTGTTCTTCAATCAGTTGGGCTTTGAAAAATACTCGCGTCTTCGCCATATCTCACACTCTTCTAAGCCGCCTCTTCGCGGTGCCCCGTGCCCCCTTGGGCACAGGGACGATGATTATTGTACCCAAATTCCTCCAAAAAGGCAAATGAGTAGGGGCAACCCTTGCGGTTGCCTATGGTAGGGGCGACCGCAAGGGTACGCCCCTACTACCGCTGTACACCCAACGTGATGGGCTCTCCTTCCAGTGCGAAGCTTTGAACATAGGCTCCCTGCGGCGGTGGACCCTCCACCAGTTCGCGGGAGAGGGTCTCAGCCCGGATGTAGGCTGCTTGTTCCGGATCGGCCATGACCTCGGCCAGCCGCCTCTCTGCTTGGTAGGTGGTGGTGATGCGGTCGTCAATGTTGAAGCTGGCCTCCTTGCGCATGTTCTGGATGCGGCGCACCAAGTCTCGGGCCAGCCCCTCCTGCTCCAGCTCCGGCGTGAGGGCGGTGTCCACAGCCACCATGAGGCCCCGCTCCTCGGCCACGGCGTAGCCCTCACGGGCATGGGTGCGCACTTCTATCTCCTGAGGCAGCAGCTCGACAGACTGGCCTTCTACCCGGATGGTTATGGACATCCCGGCCGTGACCTGCTGGGCCAGCACCTCAGCGTCTATGCCCTCCACCGCCCGGCACAGGTGGGGGAACAATGGGCCATGCTTAGGTCCCAGCAGTTGAGGCCGCAGGTGAATTTCGTGGCTCACCAACTCCTCTGCCCGCTCCACAAAATCCAACGTTTTGACATTGAGTTCATCCAGGATGATCTCCGACAGCCGCTCCAGGCGCTGGCGCTGATCCCCATCGGCCAGCACGCGAGCCCGGGCCAGGGGTTGGCGCAGCTTGATGCCTGCCTGGGAGCGCGCTGCGCGGCCCAGGCTGGCCACCTGCATGGCCAACTCCATGTCGGCCATCAACTCCTGATCCATGAGCGATTCATCAGCGGCCGGCCAGTCATTATGGTGTACGCTCTCCGGGGCACTGGAATCTACGGAGCGCACCAGGTTCTGGTACATCGTCTCCACGACGAAGGGGGTGAAGGGGGCCAGCACCTTACACAACGTGGTGAGCACCCTATAAAGCGTCTCATAAGCGGCCTGCTTGTCCACATCCTGCTCGCTCTTCCAGAAGCGGCGGCGGGAGCGGCGCACATACCAGTTGGTCAGCTCGTCAATGAAGGCCTCGATGGGGCCGGTGGCTCCGTAGACATCGTAGTCGTCCAGCCGATCGGTGACCTGCTGCACCACCACCTGAAGTCGGGACAGGATCCACCTATCGAGTAACGAGTAACGAGTCAATGAGTCAGCGCTCATTTGCTCGCTGATTCGTTGATTCGCTGACTCACTGGGCCCCCACTCATCCAGATGGGCATAGGTCACGAAGAAGGAGTAGACATTCCACAAGGGGATCAGGAAACGGCGCCGGGTCTCGTCAGCCAGGGTGTAGCCGAAGAGGAGGTTCTGCTCTGGCCGGTGGGTGCAGAACATCCAGCGCATCACATCCACCCCCATCGTCTCGGCGGCGTCGTCGAACCAGATGGCGTTGCCCCAGCTCTTGTGCATCTGCCGGCCATCCTCCGCCAGGAGCATGCCGTAGGTGAAGACATTGCGGAATGGCGCCCTGCGCTCCATGATGGTGCTCATGGCCAGCAGAGAGTAGAACCAGTTTCGGAACTGGAGCAGGAAGGTCTCGCTGATCAGGTCGGCGGGGAACCATTTCTCCCAGTATGGACGGTCGTGACGGTAATTCAAGGTGGAAAAGGCCACGATCCCCGCGTCCAGCCAGGGGTTGCCCACGTCGGGGATGCGCGAGACCAGGGCCCCGCACTTTTGACAGCGGATCTTCACCGCGTCCACCCAAGGGCGATGAGGGGTATGTCCCTCAAACGCCTCCCAGCCGACGATGGCCCGCTCCTGCAACTCCTCCTTGCTGCCGATGGCGTCGAACCCACCGCACTCCTGGCACTCCCAGATGGGCAAGGCCAACCCCCAATAGCGCTTCTTGGAGATCATCCAGTCGTGCATGTTGCGCAGCCAGTCCATCTCCCGCTCGTAGCCAAAGGCCGGGATCCAGCGCGTGTCCTGCACGATCTCCATGATCTGGTAGCGGAGGTTGCGCTCCTTCTCCTCCTCGGCCACCTCCTCGTAGGGCTTGCCCAGTTGCTGGCCCATGGAGATGAACCACTCGTCCACCAGCCGGAACACCAGCTCCGTGCCGCAGCGCCAGCAGACAGGGTAGCGGTGGGTGTAGTCCTCCACCTTGTACAGCAGTCCCTTGCGCTCCAGGTCCTCGAAGATGGGCTCCGCAACCTCGGCCACGTTGCGGCCCGTGAGCCAGCCGAACCCCTCGGTGTAGACACCGAACTCATCCAGCGGAGCGAGCACCGGCAGGTCATATTCCTTGCTGAGGGCGAAGTCCTCCGCGCCGCAGCCGGGGGCGATGTGGACAATGCCCGTGCCCTCCGCCTCGCTCACCTCGTCCCACAGGATCACGCGATGCGGGTAGGGATGGCCCTCGTTTTGGGCAACCGCAAGGGTTGTCCTTACGGCGGGCAGGTCGTCGAAGGGCCCATCGTAAGTCCAGCCTTCCAACGCTGTACCTGCCATCTCTTCCAGCACCTCGTAGTCGTCATCCAGTATGTACAGCGTGCCCTTGGAGAGGTAGAAGATCTCGTCACCATGGTGGACTTTGACGTAGGTCAGATCGGGGCCTACGGCGGCGGCGACGTTGGAGGTGAGGGTCCAGGGGGTGGTGGTCCACACCAGCAGCGATTCCTTTTCACGTCCTCTGAGAGGAAAGCGCAGGGTGACGCCGGGGTGGGTCAGCTCCTGGTAGCCCTCGGTGACGATCTCGTGCTGGCTGATCCCCGTGCCGCAGCGGGTGCACCAGGGCATCACATCGTGGCCTTTGTAGATCCAGCCCCGCTGGTGGCACTTCTTGAGGGCGGTCCAGATGCAGTAGTTGTTCTCGTCGGAGAAGGTGAAGTAGGAACCTCCCAGCTCGGGGGTGCCCAGCCGTCCGACGATCTGCTCCACCGTGCCGGTTACCGGACCCTGGGTCCCCTGGACGGTGATCACCTGCTCCGGGTCTTCCTCCATTTTGTCCCGCAGCCAGCGCAGGAAATGAGGATCGTACCAGTCCATCCAGTATCCCAGCCGCTGCGATTGTTCATTTTGTACAGCGGCGTACTGGAGCACCCGCTGTTTGCACAGGTTGACAAAAGGGCCGATACCGTAGGCCTCAATGTCGCGTTTGGATTTGAAGCCCAGTTCCCTCTCCACTTCCACCTCGATCCACAGCCCCTGGCAATCGAAGCCATTCTGGTAGCGGGTATCGTAGCCCTTCATGGCCCAGTAGCGGTGGAAGAGGTCCTTGTAGGTGCGGCCCCAGGCGTGGTGTGTGCCCATGGGGTTATTGGCCGTGATGGGGCCGTCAATGAAGGACCAACGCTTCTGGCCCTGGTTCAGGGCTCGGCGTTTTTCAAACGCCCTAATCTCCTTCCACCATTGGAGGGTCTCCCGCTCTTGAGCTACGAAATCCACTTGAGTGGGTACGTCTTTGAACATACTTCTCCTCCCTTGACAGCGGACTGGAGAATTGAACAGACAAGGGGAATCCGTTGAATTCTGACATCCGTTTTAGTGCCCCAGCACCCCTTCAATCTCCTCCCGCACCCTTTCCTCAAACGAGACACGGCCTAAGCTCCGCAGCAACTCCCGCACACGATTCCGATATTGGAGCATCCGCGGATCCCTGGCCTTCCACGCACCCGTCACCTGGTTGATCACCAGCCGGCTGTCGCCCCGGACTGTGACCTCGCATTGTTGGGGGTTGGCGCCCATAGCCGTGAGTCGCCCGCGCAGGTCCTCCAGGGCGCGGATCAGGGCCTCGTACTCCGCCTCGTTGTTGGTCATTTCCTGCCCGAACTCCAGATGCACCACCTGGGGTGGCTCATCCCCAAATTGCAGCGCGTAGCTGCCGTAGCCGGGACCGGGATTGCCTCGGCTGCCACCATCGAAAACGACCGTTGGGGGCCCGACGTCACCAATGCTTTTATCGCGAGAGGCCAGGAAGCGTCGAAAGGGCGGCCAATCGGCCAGTTGGGCGAAGAGCCAGCGTCGGTCGTTGTCGGAGAGGGCGCGAATGAATATCCACACCTGACGGACGTCGGCCATTTAGGGCTCCAACTCGATCCTCAGCCGCTTGTTGATGCGGCCTTTGCTCTCGTGGCCCACCACGTGGATAGGGCCCACCTCACGGGTATTGGCCACGTGCGTCCCTCCATCGGCCTGCAGGTCCAGCCCCACGATCTCCACCGTGCGCACCTGGGTGATGTGCTCCGGAAGCAGGTTGATTTTGGTGCGGATGAGATCGGGAATGCGGAAGGCTTCCTCTCGGGGCAGGATGGCGATCCTCACTGGACGCGCGGCTCCCATCTCGGCATTGATCTTGGCTTCCACATCTTGAGCGAAGGTGGCTGACATGTGCTCCAGTTCGAAGTCCATCCGCGCCCGGAGGGGTTCCATGTTGCCTCCGGTGACCAGGGCGCCGTAGTCCCGCCAGATGACGCCGCACAGGATGTGCAGTGCGGTGTGGGTGCGCATGAGCTGATACCGGTGCTCCCAATCTATCTGGCCCACCACGGGGGTCCCCACAGGGGGCGGATCGCCCTCCACCTGGTGCCAGACCACCCCCCCCTCCTGGCGGACGCGCACCACAGGAAGCCACTGCTCATTAAACAGTAGCACACCCTTATCGCAGGGCTGGCCTCCGCCGTGGGGATAGAAGGCTGTACGGTCCAGGGCCACCTGGGTACCCTTCACCTCGACCACTGTGGCTTTGAATTCCTGGAGATAGCTGTCGGCCTGATAGAGCAACTCAGTCATGGGTGCTTCCTCCCATCTGGAGTTTGGCAGAACCCCGGTTTTTCTTCGATGGGTAGAGCTTACGCTTCATCAGAGCCAACTTTTGGAGAGGGATTCCTCCACCAACGGTCATAAAAACCGGGTTTCTTGAGCCTCCTCAACCCAAAAAGCTCTCGCCCCCAAGGGACGAGAGCTTTCACATGCCTTTTGCTCCCGCGGTACCACCCTATTTGCCCTGTTTGGCAGGGCCACTCTGTGGGGTACGTGATCATACCCCCGTCCAGATAACGGTGGACGTAGCCGACTGAGTCTACTGACTGGCTGATGGCTTATCGCTGATAATCTATGGCTTATGGCCCTCCATCTGCCATATGCGATACGCTATAAGCCATACGCTATTTGCCATCCACCCGTGTTCGGTCAGTGGCTCCGGGAGGATTTTCGCCAGCAGCTCGCCACCCGGCTTCCACCATCCCGGGCTCGCTGAGACGGAGTGATGCCAGCTACTCGTTCCCATCATCGCCTGTGCGTGCGAAAGATAATAGCACAAAGTGAACAAACTGTCAAATTCCGGTTGTGTCCCCTGACTCTCGGGAAAGCTGGTCATACAAAGCCAGGAGGTTCGCTTGATGGAGTTGGGGTGCCAGCCCGCCCAGGGGCAAGCGTGAGAGGCCAAAGCTCTCTAACCTCCAGTTCTTCAGTTGCTCACGCTTTCCCCCCCGTGCCACGTGTTTGGCCACACGCTCGTATATCTGGCGCAGGTAGGTGATGTTAGCCTCGATGGTCTTGGGGATCTCACCTCGGAGAAGAACCTCTCCGTGGCCCTGCACGATGTTGTCCAGATGCATCTCCGTCAGGTGTCCCAGAGTCTCCACCATATCTTTCCAGTCACCCCAAACGATATAGGGGACCGGCATCATTGTATCTCCGGCGAAGAGCAGTCGGTCCTCATGAATGTAGACCACGATGGAATCAGCAGTGTGCCCCGGGGCGTGGATGAGCTCCAAAGTCCTGCCCCCCAGGTGCAAGAACATGCGGCCCTTATCGAAAAGGATATTGGGCAGACGTAGCTTTACGTCAGTCAGTTCTGGAGTTTCCTCCTGGGCCTGGCGCAGGTTCTCCTCCCCGTGGTATTCCAAATAACGGCGTGTGTCTTTCCAGGAGATGATCTCCGCTTCTGGGTACAGGTAGTTACCGTATACATGATCGGCGTGATGATGGGTATTGATGAGGTAGAGAATGCCTTGAGGAGAGTATCGTCGCAGGAAATCGCGCATAGCACGCGATTCCTGGGGAAAAGGCAGGGTATCAATGACGATGGTCCCCTCTGGAGTGAGTATTGCTCCGGCGGTGACCTGGACGTACATCTCGCTGGTGAACACGTAGATGTCATCCAAAACCCGCTCTTTGAGCACCTTCCCCTCCCTCATCTTCACAAAGATAAACCACCAGGTTCGTTAGATACCCGGTGGTTTAGAAGACCCCGCCGTGCCGTGTGCTGGAGGTTTTGATCCTGCATTCGCAGGTGGGGTGCCACCCCGAGCACCTGCCGTTATGCTCGTCGGAGCTGGCTCCCCGATCTCATCGGTGTTGGCTCAAAACGTTGAGGCATCACGAACACCGCAGGGTATTCATAGTATATCATAAAACTCCCAAATGTGCAAGTCAGCCTTCAGCAAAAACTCGCCCGCCCGCCCTACGGCGTCCCTTGCGTCTCCATCTGACCCTGCAGGCTCTCCAGGTTGAGGATAAAGGGAGTGCCCGAAGGTACCATCATCACCCGGATGTTGGGCGACAGTTTCTCGATGTAACGGTAGATAAGCAGATTGGCATTCTGAGCAATCTGCTCATTGATCAGCCGCAGCGCCTCCGCCTCGCCCTCCGCCTGGGTGATGGCCGCCTGCTTCACTCCCTGGGCCTCGATCTTCTTGCGCTCCGCCTCCCGCTGTTCCTTCTCCAGCACGTACTCCATCTGTTCCGCCTGCTGCTGGGCGATCTGCTTCTGCTCGATGGCCGTGGCATAGTCCTCAGTGAAGTTCACGTTGCGGATGTCAAAGGAGAGGAGCTGAAAGCCCGAGCCCTCAAACCGCTCCCGCAGGGCCTCGGTGATCTGCTGCTGGATCTGGGCCCGCTTGGGACCGTAGATATCGGTCACCGTGTTCTGGGAGACATAGTGGCGCACGATGGAACGGATGCCGGGGCGGATGAGGACCCTTAAATAGTCGTTGCGGAACATGTTGTGCACGTAATCCGCTTTACGGGGGTCAATGCGGTAGCGGGTGGAGGAGTCAATCCCCACCTGCAACCCCTCGATGGTGGGCGACCACAGAATATCGCTCTCTCCCTCCTCCGGGTTCTTGGTCATAGTATAGACCTGCTCTCGGACATTATAGCGGAAGACCTGGTTGATGTAGGGAGCCACGAAATGCATCCCCGGCCCCAGGCTGCCCGGCAGCGTGCCAGCGAAGATGTTGAATACCACTCCTGCCTCGCCAGCGTCAATGACCACCACACTGGTGCTCAGGGTGCTGACCACTGCCGCGACGATAAGGATCAGCACCGCCATTGACATGGAGATCTTGCTTCTCCGCCCGCGGCTCCGCTGCACTAGGATGTAGCCGATGTAGGCCAACAGGCCTAGCCAAAGTAGGACGGCGATGCCGCTCAGAAAACTGGCGATAATCATCCTCTCCTCCCTTCGATTGATTTTCGATACACAGCCTCAATGATACCATACTTCGAGCCAAAAGCAAGTAGCGCTTTGGCCCGCATCACGCACTGTTTGACTTATCTTTCCCGGGGGGTATAATTGGTTTCGTACTGTCCACGCGGAAAGGGGAGATTCCAACCATGCAAGTCCTGCTCGATATCCTATCAGCCTGGGCAGGATTTCTGCTGACCAAGCTGCCGGCCGCTGCGGCCACCTTTGTCGGCGGCTGGTTAGGTATCAGGTTGCTGGGAGCCGTTTTGAGCCGAGCCCTGAGGGCCGCCCGGATTGAGCCTACCATTGCTGGTCTTTTCAAGTCCGCGATCACGATTGCCCTGTGGATCATCGTCATCGCCGCTGTGCTTCAGGCGCTCGGGCTGAGCCAGGTCGCACTGGCTGTCTCCGGCTCCATCGCCCTGGTCGCCTTGGGGATTGCCTCCGCCGCCTCAGGCACCCTGGCCGACATCATCGCCGGGGTGTTCCTGGTGAGCGATCCCGACTTCCGGGTGGGGGATACCATCACCACAGGGGGCATCACCGGCGTCATCCAGTCCATTGACCTGCGAAAGGCCCGGATTCTGGCCGCGGATGGCAGGCTGAATGTCATCCCCAACCAGGCGGTAGAAAAGACAACCTGGGTAGTGGAGCGTCGGAGGGAGAAGTAGGAGGAGTGACAATGGGACGAGTTCCTGTCTGGTTACAAGCTGGACTCCTGGGATTGGCGATCCTGCTGATGGGCACTATCGGCGTGCTGGCTCTCAATGGACAACTGCGCCTCAGCACCCTGCAGCCCACCTGGAAACTGACCGTCCTGCACACCAACGACGTGATAGGCTACGTCGAGCCCTGCGGTTGACTGCACCCCAAAGGAGGGCTGGCTCGTCGAGCCACCGCGATTAAAACTGAGCGCCAGGCCCATGGCCACGTGCTGCTGCTGGATGCCGGCAGCTCCATCCTGGGGGGCTGGGAATGGGACTACGAATCCAAAGCCCGGATGATGGTCGAAGCCATGAACCGCATGGGCTACGACGCCCTGACGGTGGGGCAGGGCGAGCTGCAGATGGGATCCGAAGCGCTGCTCAAGGTTATGACCCAGGCCGATTTCCCCTTCCTCTCGGCCAACCTCACTCGGGGGAAGAGCGGGCCACTGCTGGTTCAACCCTACACCCTTCTCTCATTGGACGGCCATCGAGTGGCCATCATTGGTGTGACCGCGCCGGAGGACACCGACATCCATCAGTTGGAAGAAGGTGAGGTGGGCGTGCTCGACCCTATTGAGGGTGTGCGCCGACAGGTTAACGCGGTTAAGGATCAGGCAAAGGTCATCATTGTGCTATCCCATCTGGGACTGGAGATGGATCAGAAGCTGGCTCAGCAGGTAGGGGAGATTGACCTCATCGTGGGGGGGCGCTCAGGCGACAACTTGGAAGAACCCCTCCAGAATGAGGTAACGAGGACGGTGATTGTGCAGGCTGGCAACAGGGGGGAATGGCTGGGGATCATTGACTTGGAGCTAGATCAGCACGGACGCATCGTGTGCTACAAGGGGCGCAACCTAGCGCTGAGTGAGGAGATTGTTGAGGATCCAGAGTTCAGCGCCTGGCTCCAATCAGTGCAACCCACGCCGACTCCCTCAGGGTAATGAGATGGCCCAGACACCCGGCTTCTTGCAGAAGCCGGGTGTCTTCGTTTAGCGCCAGAAGAAGCGGCGCGAGACACTGAGAGGGCTGACAGGCTGCCCTTCGGGTGGGCTCCGCTTGACGACGACATCCCAGCGGAAGGGGAGCGAATCGCCCGGGCCAGAATACAGCTCGGAGGGGATCCGCCAACCCTGCGCCTTGGTTCGCCAGGTTCCTATCTCTTTCTCCCCACGGAATAGTTGCACTTCGTACCATTCATCCTCTTGCAGGATGCCCACCGATGTCCACTGCAGGAGGATGTGCGCCTCAGAGCCCTGGAATTCCTCTTCCTCCCGCGGCCACAGAAGCACAGGAGCAGGATAGGGAAAGGGGGTCGCGGTGGGCAGCGGCGTTGAGGTGGGCGTAGGAGTGGGTGGCCCCAGATCGAGGCGGAGCACCTGCCCCACCTGCAGGAACTGGGGGCTGACCCCTGGGTTCAGGGCATAAATGTCGTTGAGGGTGATGCCATATTCGGCGGCGATGCCCAACAGCGTCTCCCCCTCCTGCACAGTGTGGGTGATGATCCGAGATTCGGCCTCAGGCTCAGAGGGGAGCGCTACCTCTCCTTCCATGCCAGGGGCGGGGATCAGGAGCTCCTGCCCAATCCGCAAACGCCGAGGGTCAAGGCCCGGGTTGGCCCGCATCAGAGCCTCTACCTCAATCCCGTACTGACGGGCAATCCCGCCGGGTATGTCCCCCCGGACAACCACGTGTACTCGA
>Ga0172362_10002158_pt1 | contig 17084 bp, 15 predicted proteins | sample LakKivs1_kivu2a2_FD_114534 | JGI IMG/M metagenome (GOLD analysis project Ga0172362, IMG submission 114534) | Sediment microbial communities from Lake Kivu, Rwanda - Sediment s1_kivu2a2 | ecosystem: Environmental > Aquatic > Freshwater > Lake > Sediment | place: Rwanda: Western Province, Lake...
CACGTCCCGACGTCCGACGAGCGGGTGCTTCCCGGCGGGACCGCCTACATCACCGACGCGGGCATGACGGGCGGCCGCAACTCGGTCATCGGCATCGCCCGCGAGCAGGCCCTGCGGAGGTTCTTGACCTCGCGGCCGCAGCGCTTCGAGCCGTCCCGCGACGGCCTGTTCCTGTCCGGCGTCTTCGTCAAAGTCGACGCGAAGACCGGCAAGGCCCTGTCGATCACGCGAGAGGTCCTGGCGGAGGATGGACACCACGAAGATTGAAGGTCTGGTCGTCAAGGACCGCGTTTACACGGTCTCCGAGGTCACCGAGGTCGTCAAGACGGCCCTCGAGACCGCCTTGCCCCGGGTCTGGGTCGAGGGTGAGGTCTCGGGCTACAAGCGGGCCGCGTCGGGCCACCTCTTTTTCAGCCTCAAGGACGAGAGAGCCGTCATCAAGGCCGTCATGTGGCAGTCGACGGCCCGCAAGGTCGCCTTCGACCTCAAGGACGGCCTCAAGGTCGTCTGCCGGGGCAAGGTCAGCGTCTACGAGCCCCGCGGCGACTATCAGCTCTACGTCGACCTCGTCGAGCCCAAGGGCAAGGGGGCCCTGCAGCTCGCCTTCGAACAGCTCAAGGCCAAGCTCAAGGCCGAGGGCCTGTTCGAAGACGGCCGCAAGAAGAAGCTCCCGCTCCGACCCAAGACGATCGGCATCGTGACCTCGCCGACCGGCGCGGCCATCCGCGACATCCTGCGCGTCCTCGAGCGCCGCTACACCAAGCTCCACATCATCATCTACCCCGCCCGCGTCCAGGGCGAGGGCGCGGCGGCCGAGATCGTCGAGGGCATCGACGCGCTCGGCGCCCGGCCAGGGATCGACGTCCTCATCGTCGGCCGCGGCGGCGGCTCGATCGAGGACCTCTGGGCCTTCAACGAGGAGCCGGTGGCCCGGGCCATCGCCCGCTCGCCGGTGCCGGTCATCTCGGCCGTCGGGCACGAGGTCGATTTCACCATCGCCGACTTCGTCGCCGACGTCCGGGCCTCGACGCCGTCCGCGGCCGCCGAGATGGTCATCGAGAAAGAAGAGGCCTTCGCCGAGCGGATCGACTCCGCGCGGCGGCGGCTCGGCGAGCTCCTGCGCTACGGCATCCAGAACCGCCGCGCGGAGGTCGCCGACCTGGCCCAGCACCGCATCTTCCGGAACTTCGAGGTCCGGCTGGCCAACCTCGGCCGCCGGGTCGACGAGCTCGAGACGCGCGGCCGGATGGTCCTGCGGGCCGAGGGCCAGCGGATCGCCGAGCAGAAAGGCGCGGCGCTGGTCGCGGCGGAGCGCCTCAAGAACATGGCCCGCCGCACGGTCGCCGAGGGCAAGTCCGCATGGGAACGCCTCGGCGCCGCCCTCGACGCCCTCAGCCCGCTCGCGCCCCTGAAGAAGGGCTACGCCGTCGTCTGGAAAGAAGGCGGCCTTCGCGCGGCCTCCCGGATCGAGGACGTCGCCCCGGGCGAGTCCGTGGACGTGGCCTTCCTCAAGGGCGAGTTCGGCGCCCGGGTCGAGTCCGTCGACCGCAAGAAGCCCATCGAATCCCGGTTCCTCAAGGAGGGCGAATGACCAACCTGACCTTCGAAAAGGCCCTGGCCGAGCTGGAGGCGATCGTGGGCAAGCTCGAGAAGGGCGGCCTCTCGCTCAACGAATCGCTGGCCCTCTTCGAGAAGGGCGTCAAGATGTCGCGGTTCCTGAAAAGCGAGCTGGACAAGGCCGAGCGCAAGGTCGAGATCCTGCTCAAGGACGAGAAGGGGAACCTGCGGACCGAGGAGTTCGGGGCCGACGAGGCCGGCGCCGGCGATGACAAGGAGGACGAGGGCGGCGACGCCTGAGCCCCGGAGGACGTCATGGCCAAGATCCTGGACAAGATCCGCGGGCCCGCCGACCTGCGCCAGCTCACGCCGGAGGAGCTCTCGCGGCTGGCCATGGAGGTCCGGGCCCTCATCCTGGAGACGGTGGCCAAGAACGGCGGGCACCTGGCCTCGAACCTGGGCGCCGTCGAGCTGACCCTGGCCCTCCACCTGGCCTTCGACTCGCCCCGGGACAGGATCGTCTGGGACGTCGGCCACCAATGCTACACCCACAAGATCCTGACCGGCCGCAAGGCGAGCTTCGCCGGCCTCAGGAAGTGCGGCGGCCTCCTCGGCTTCCCCTGCCGCGAGGAGAGCGAGCACGACATCTACAATACGGGCCACGCCTCGACGGCGCTCTCCGCCGCCCTGGGTATGGCCGTGGCCCGGGATAAGGCCGGCGAGGGCCACCACGTCGTCGCCGTCGTCGGCGACGGCAGCCTGACCGGCGGCGTCGCCCTCGAGGCCCTCAACCAGATCGGCCACCTCCGCGAGCGGCTGATCATCGTCCTCAACTTCAACGAGATGTCCATCTCGATCAACGTCGGGGCCTGGTCGAAATACTTCTCGTATCTCGTTTCCGGCCAGCGATATATCCAAATCAAGGACCAAGCCAAGTCGGTCCTCCGGCGGATGCCGCTGGGCGAGGCGATGATCAAGGGCGGCCGGGCCCTGGAGGAGCTGGTCAAGAAGACGCTCTTCCCCGGCCTCGTCTTCAAGGAGCTCGGCATCCGCTACATCGGCCCGGTCCACGGCCACAACATCCGGTCGCTCGTCGAGGCCTTCGAAACGGCCAAGACCTACGACGGGCCGGTCCTCATCCAGTGCGTGACCCAGAAGGGCCGGGGCTACCCGCCGGCCCGGCTCGGCCCCGAGAAGTTCCACGGCGCGGGGCCGTTCCAGATCGCGACCGGCGAGCCCCTCAGCAAGGAGTGGGGGCCGTCGTATTCGAGCGTCTTCGGCCGGGCCATGATCGAGATCGCCGGAAAGGACGCCAAGATCGTGGCCATCACCGCGGCCATGGGCGAGGGCACCGGCCTGCGGGAGTTCTCCGAGAAGCTCCCCGGCCAGTTCTTCGATGTCGGCATCGCCGAGCAGCACGCCGTGACCTTCGCCTCGGGCCTGGCCATCTCCGGCTTCAAGCCGGTCGTGGCCATCTACTCGACCTTCCTCCAGCGGGCCTACGACCAGGTCTATCACGACGTCTGTCTCATGGACCTGCCGGTCGTCTTCGTCCTCGACCGGGCCGGCGTCGTCCCCGACGACGGGCCGACCCACCAGGGCGTCAACGACATCGCCTATCTCCGGACGATGCCGAACATGATCGTTATGGCCCCGAAGGATGAGGGCGAGCTGCGGCAGATGCTTTGGTCGGCGCTGGCCTACGGCCATCCGGCCTCGGTGCGCTTCCCTAAGGCCAAGGGCCTGGGCGTCCCGCTCGACGCGCCGCTCGAGGTCCTGCCGCTCGGCCGGAGCGAGGTCGCGAAGGACGGGCGGGACCTCATCTTCGCGGTCGGCAATATGGTCGGCCCGGCGGTCGAGGCCGCCAAGGAGCTCGAGAAGGAAGGCCGCTCGTTCGCCGTCGTCAACGCCCGCTTCGTCAAGCCCCTCGACCGGGACACGCTCCTCCGCTTCGCCGGGCCGGGGAGGACGATCGTGACCGTCGAGGACGGGGTCGTCGAGGGCGGCGCCGGGAGCGCCGTGCGCGAGCTCCTCGACCGCGAGGGCCGCTTCGACATCCGGTTCCTTTCGCTCGGCCTGCCGGTCGCTCCCTACGCGCTGGGCAAGTCCGAGGAGATCCGGGCGGCGCTCGGCCTCGACGTCCCCGGGCTCGTCCGGAAGATCAGGGAGTTCTGCGAAGCGCCCCGCTCCTGAGGCGGAGATGAAGGAACGCGCCGACAAGCTCCTGGCCAACCGGGGCCTCGCGCCGAGCCGCGAGAAGGCCCAGGCGTTGATCATGGCCGGGCTGGTCACGGCCGGCGGGCGGAAGGTCTTCAAGCCGGGAGAGCTCGTCGACGCCGAAGCGCCCCTCGAGGTCGCCCATCCCCTGCCTTATGTCGGCCGCGGCGGGCTCAAGCTCGCGGAGGCCCTCGACCGGTTCGGCATCGACGTCAGAGGCCGGATCGCGCTCGATATCGGCGCCTCGACGGGAGGCTTCGTCGATTGCCTGCTCCAGCGCGGCGCGGTTCGTGTCCACGCCGTCGACGTGGACACGAAGCAGCTCGACTGGGGCCTCACCAAGGACCCCCGGGTCGTCACTCTCGAAAAGAACGCCCGCGAGCTCGCGCCGGAAGACATCCCGGAAGCGCCGGCCCTCGTCACCATGGACGTGTCCTTCATCTCCGTCCTCAAGATCCTGCCGGCGCTCGCCCGGATCCCGGGGGACTGGACGCTCGTCTCGCTCATCAAGCCCCAGTTCGAGGCCGGGCCCAGGGACGTCGGCAAGAAGGGTGTTGTCCGCGACCCGGCCGTCCACGCCGAGGTCCTGACGCGGGTCGTGGCCGGGGCCCGCGAGCTCGGCTTCGGCCCGGCCGGCCTCATCCGCTGCTCGACCCACGGGCAGAAGGGGAACGTCGAGTTCTTCGTCCGGTGGATCAAAGGGAGCCCGGACCTCAACGCGGGCTCCGTCGGAGCCTGGATCAAGGAGGAGACGAGCCATGACTAGCGTGCGCAAAGCCGGCATCGTCATCAAGCCCCACGCGCCCGGCGTCGACGAGGTCCTCAAGACCGTCGTCGCCTATTTCGAAGCGCGGGGGATCGTCTGCGTTCTCGAGGAGTTCGCGGCCCGCAAGCTCGGCCGTCCCGACGGCCTGGCCCGGGAGGCCGTCCCCGGCGCCTCGGACCTGGTCGTCGTCCTGGGCGGCGACGGGACGCTCCTCAGCGTCGCCCACCTCGCGGCCAAGGCCGGAGTGCCGGTCATGGGCGTCAACCTGGGCCGGCTGGGCTTCCTGACCGAGATCACGGTCAAGGAAGCGACGCCGACCCTCGACCGCTTCCTCGGCGAGGACGGCGAGATCGTCAGCCGCCGCTGGATGGTCGAGGCCCGGACCCGGACCGAGGCCTTTTTTTGCCTGAACGACGTCGTCGTCACCAAGGGCGCCAAGGCCCGGATGGTCGAGCTCGCGATCGGCATCGACGGCCGGGACGTGGCCCGGCTCAAGGCCGACGGCCTGATCGTCTCGACCCCGACCGGCTCGACCGCCTACTCGCTCTCGGCCGGCGGCCCCATCCTCCATCCTCAGGTGCCGGCCATCGTCCTGACGCCCATCTGTCCCCACACGTTCTCCTTCCGGCCCCTGGTCGTTCCGGCGACGTCCGTAATCACGGTCCGGCTCCTGACCGGCGGCGAAGAGGTCTATCTGACCTTGGACGGACAACGCGGCGGCGTTTTCGAGCACAACGATACCGCCGAGATCCGCAAAGCCCCATATGACCTTCAGCTCGTCACCTCGCCCCGCCGCGGCTACTTCGACCTGGTCAAGGAAAAGCTCGGCTGGGCCGAATAGCCGGGCGGCATCGGTTAATAGTTAGGTCCGCCCGGACCTTGACAACCTCATCCGGCTGATCTAGGCTGAATCCACAGGGGATTAACCATGGACGCGTGTCGGGCGCGTTCGAACTTTCTGCGTCTCTTCCTTCCTTCCTTCCTTCCTTCCGGCGCCTAAACCCTTCAGATCTTGCGTCCTCATCTCGATTTCGTCCTTTTATTACCGATGCATCCGGAATCCGTAAAGGGGGGTCCGATGCCAATTTCACGCAGATTTCTACTGTTAGCGTTCTCGTTCGGCTTCTTAGCGATTGTCGCCCCGGAGATCCAGGGGCAATCCGGGGTGTTCGACCGCACGGGGATCGTTCCCGGCCGCGGCGCTTACTCCTCTCTGCCCGAAGAGAGCGTGGATCTGTTCACCGGCAACCTCACCCTGAGCTACAGAGATATCTTCCTGCCTGGCGCTAACGGGCTGAATATCGAGGTCTGGCGCGTCTATAACTCGAAGGTCCTCTACGATAGGCCCAGCACCCAGCAGAATCCAACCGTCCAGGCCTATCCCAAATCCATGGTCGGCATCGGCTGGACCATGCATTTGGGCATGGTCCACAATGCCTACTCGAGCACCCCCGTCATCGAGTTCCCAGATGGCCGATGCGAGAAAGCATTTCCGGCCATTCCCGGGTATCTATGGGGATCGAATTATCGAATAACAAGAGATTTCCTTAAGTATTATTGTAAGCAGGGAGAAGATCCCAAACTCTACTTCCAGAACGGCGTCGTCTGGACCTTCGGCAACATTGCTACCCTGCCTCTGGCGGGCGGCTCAGAAACCGTCTATATGGTTACCAGGATCGAGGACCCCCTGGGGAACTTCATCGACATCGAGTACGACGTCTATGATGCTCACCGTTCAATCTCGAAGATCACCGACGGCATGGGCCGGGAGGTCCGATTTGTCAAGTCGTACCAAGGAAATGACCCGGCCAAGTTGGCGGAGATTCGGATCAGAAACTCCGATGACACCCAAGACGTGATCTGCAGCTATTCCGTCGGCTCGTTCTCCAATGGTTTCTATAAGCTCGAGAGCTTCACGCCGCCCAAGTTGGAAGAGGAGGAGGCGGCGCTGCTCCCGCCGACCACCTTCGTATATAACGACGGTTCGGACTTCAACTACGAGCTGACCGGTGTGACGACGAGTTATGGAGGGGTACTGGAATACTCTTACGAAAACCACAGCTTCCATTTCAACACCATCGAGCTTATCTCGAAGGTCGTGAGCCAGAAGCGGATCACGTTCAACACGGGCGAGCAATCCAAGGCCTGGAATTACACCTACCCGACCTATCAGGGCGAGAGCACCGGCCAAACCTCCGTCGTTGGGCCGGAATATGGTGTTTCCTCGACTCACTATGGCTATGAGAGCGTGAGCGCCAACCGCTGGAGGATCGGCCTCCAAATCGCTTGTGCCACTAGCGATGGAAGCTCCTCGGCTGCGACTGTCTGGACGAATTACCAGATATCAACGACTGGCTGGACGGTCCTTGGCATAAGCATGGGCGTAGCCAAAGGGCCCCTCGTCTCTTCGGTGACGGAGAGCCGAACCGGTGACTCGACTCTCAAGACGGAATATTCTTATGAGCGGTTCATGTTGTACGGACTTCCGACCAAGCTGAGTTTCTTCATAAATGGTTCGACTTCCGCTAAAAGCGCCAGGCAATTGACCTATTTCCATGAAGACCACCCCCTGTTCAGGTCGAAATATATGATGACCTATGTCAGCAACGAAAAGGACATGACGTGGGCTGGCTATCCTCTCAAGGAGACGGCCATTTCCTATTTCGAGGAAGACGGGAAATGGGGCGCGCTCAAGAAGGTCCAGAGGAAAAACGGCTCGGAATATTTCACCTGGGACTACACCTACGATACCGTCGGATCCGATTATCAAACGATCACGGTCGACGGCCCGGGGGGGAGCGGTATCTCCGCGACAACATATCGCTACGGAGTGGAAGAAAGAGCTTCCGCCCCTGACTTCCTGAAATACAGCCGATGGATCACCAAGTATGGCTATGTATCCGGGGAGTGGAACCAATACGGACACGCCAAAGGCTATGTCTATGACGGCCTGGGGAGAATAACAACCGCTAATTATTATCACGATTGGATCCAGGAGGGGGATCCGCCTCCGCCTCCGCCGGCCCCCTACTTGACTGTGACCTATGCTTGGCGGCCGGACAGCGAGAACAAGGTGGTCATCACCCGGCCGGACGGCAACACCATCACCCGCTATTGGGACGGGATGGGCCGCGACCTGGGCTACACGGAAAGCGGCGCCGGAACGACCCTTTACTACCTCAAGCAGCTCGACGCCGAAGGCAGGATCAAGAAGGAGAGCAAAGGCAGCGTCGATTTCGATCCGGAGTGGAACGACCACATATATGAGTACGCCTATAACGCGTCGGGACGGCTCCTCGAAGTCACGGATCCAGTAGGGGAAACCTCAACGATATCCTATCTGAACCATACGAGAACGGTGACAGACCCGGAGGGTCACCCGACGACCTTCGCCTATAACCACCTCCCGGGCCTGCCGACGCAGGTGACGGATGCCCAGAGCCACGCCGCCAATTACACCTACGATGATATCGGCCGGCTGACGACGGTCGCTTATCTCGGCCGGACACAAAGCTACGCCTATGACGGGCTCGACCACGTCACGTCCGAAAACCATCCGGAAACGGGTCTCATCACCTACGAATACAATTCTGCGAACCGGCTCTCGATCAAGACCTGGGGCGGGACCGAGCAGGGCTATGCCTATAACGCCTCCGGCCAGATCGTGACCACGACCGGGGCGGAGATCGTCAATTACGCTTATGATGAGAAGGGGGCGCTGGAAAGCGTCAGCAGCATGACCGCCGGATGGAGCCGGACCGGGATCACCTATAATGACATCGGCCTGGTCACCGCGGAAACCGTGACGATCTCCGGCCTGGGCTCGAAGACCCTGGAATATGCCTACGACAATTACGGGAACCTCCTGGAAACCAGGTACCCCGACGAAAATAAGGCCACCCTGACCGTCAATGACATAGATCGGCCAGCCACGCTTTCTTTCGGCAAAGGTTCCCAGACACCCATCGTGACTTCCGCTTCTTACGGGCCGAATAAGATGCTCGCGGCCGCCAATTATAATCAGATTAACGGCATATCATGGAGTTCGACCTTCTTCGACAACGGGGCTCCACACGCGGTCTCATTGATGAAGGGTTCGACGCCGCTCTATGACGCGACCTATGACTATGACGGCGCCGGGAACATCACCTCGATCTCGAGCACGGCGCCCGCCCCCGCCCTGAATGCAGGCTTCCTCTACGACTCGCTCAACCGGCTGACCTCGGCCACCTATTCTACAGCGAACCAGGGGGTGCCGCTGGCCTACAGCTACGAATATGATGATTACGGCAACATGTTGTCCGTAAGGCACGATGGGGTCCCTGCCTTCAGTAAGACCTATAAGGCCTCCAACCAGATAGACGATCCCAATTATCAATATGATTCGAGGGGGAACCTGACGGCCGCCCCCGGCAAGATCTATCAATGGGACTCTCAGAATCGCCTCCAGACCGTCAGCGACGCGGCAGGGCAGTACATAGCCGGTTATCGCTACGGCGACAGAGGGCTGCGCATCGCCTCGTACCCGCCTCTGCCCGATATCGACGTCTACAACTACCCCACGGGCCTCTATGCGGATATCACGGCAAGGCTCCAGGCGCCCGGTTATAAGACCTTCACCCTCAGGAACATTGGTCAAACGCCCTTGAATATCATCGGCATCGGCCCCGAAGAGAAGGTGGGAACGGACTGGGAGATGTTCACCGTCAACCAGGCGCCCGTCTCGCCCATCCCTCCCGGCCAGTCGACGGAGTTCACGATCCAGTTCCTGCCCACCTCGACAGGCAACAAGGCGGCTAAGCTCCTGATCGCCAGCAACGACCCCGATGAGAATCCCTATGAGATCAATCTGCGCGGGTTCTGCGAGCCGGAGATCGAGATCGGGCAATGCGGGAACGGGGGGACATACGATTTCGGCACGGTGAACGTCGGTGAGTACAGGTCGGATGGCTTCAACCTCGATAACCACGGCACGGCGACCCTGGTCCTCTATGAAGGCTGGCCGATCGAGATCGACGAACCGGGCGGTGAACAGAATTTCTATCTCGAGGACTATTCGGGAGAAAACGAGATTCTGGTATCAGGCCACAACACCTTTACGGTTCGCTTCGCTCCGATGAGCGAGGGGCTCAAGACGGCCACGGTAACGGTCTGGAACAATGATCTCGACGAGAACCCCTATACGATCTATCTGACCGGCACGGGCCTTTGGGGGACCGAGAAGATCATCGAGGATGAGACGGAGCTCACGCTCCTCTCGCCGAACGGCGGCGAACGGCTCGAAGCCGGCGCCATCCAGGAGATCCGCTGGAAGGGCGGCCAGCGGGCCGAGGCCGTCAAGCTCGAGTACTCCGCCGACAACGGCAGCTCCTATCGTACGATCGTCGAACGGGCCGCGAACGTCGGGAGCTACCCCTGGCTCGTCCCCGAGGACCTTTCCGGGTCTTGCCTCGTCAGGATCAGCGACGCCGACGGCTCGCCGACGATCGCGGCCCTCTTTTCGTTCGAGTTCAACTTCCGGGTCTCTGCGGCTGAAGGGAAGAGCCTGCCCGATACGCATTTCGTATTCCGGGCCGGGGTCCCCGACCTCAAGACCCAGAGCTTCCGGGTGGCTGAGGTGGCTCTTGCCCCGGACGGCCTCCGGGGCTCGGAGAACCTGCTCTTCAACTACGCCCTGGGCGAGGTCCAAAAGAGCGAACAGTTCCTCGGGCGATGGCACCATGCCCGGATCACCTACGACATGACGAATTACACGGGCGCCGTCTGGATCGACAACCGGCCCATCCTGAGCGGAGTACCGCTCGAGTCCGACCTGGGCGTCCACGACGCGCCCGAGGTCTCCCTCGTCCGCGGCCCTGGGGTGACGCTCTGGATCGACGACCTGGACGTCCGGTTCTTGGACCTGAGCCGGATCGGCGAGGACCGCGAGGGAGTTGTCTTCCGGCCTCTCTTCAGGGATAATTTCGATAGATACGCGACGTCGCTCCTCCCCAGGGGGGGCGGCTGGCTCCCCGGCTTGGAGCGGATCCAAGGCGGGGAGAAGCGCCAGGGGGAGACGGCTGAGGAAGGCGCACGGATGCAGCAGGCTGTGCGGACCGAAGAGCAAGCCTTGAGTTCGGGCGTCGACGACCGGGCCTATGCCTCGAGCGCCAAGTCCTTCAAGCTCGCGGGATCCGAAGAGGAGCCCGGCACGTTCACGAAATCCTACTCCCTGCCGGATAGGGTACCTTTTTCCGTAAGCGCCGAGACCTTCTCCATCGTCGAGCCGGGCGGGGAGGCCGAACCGGATCTGACGGGCAGGGCAGTCTCGGAAAAGGAGAAGGGCAAAGACGAGAAGCGGCAGAAGAGGGGAGACAGAGATACGGAGACGAGGCGGGGCCGAGGAATCGACAGGCGCCTCCCTGAAGGCAAAGCGCCGGAAACGCGCTCGACCAGGTCCAGCGTCTCGAAAGCGCCCGGAGGCGCCAAGATGCTTTCCGGGGCTTTGCCAAACGGCACCTACTACATCTATTCCTTCGACGGGCGGCTGCTCGCCGAATACAACGTCTTCGGACAGTGGATCAGGGATTACATCTATTTCGGGGGCATGCTCGTTGCCGAGTACAGAGCGACGATCGAGGGGCCGAAATACTATTACTACGCCTCGGACCAGATCAACTCGACCCGGATCGTGACCGACAGCAACGGGGCTGTCGTCTATGCGGCGGCCCACGAGCCCTATGGGGGGATTCAGGTGACCTGGGGGGTGAGCACCTACGATCCTGAACTCAAGTTCTCGGGCAAGCCGCGGGATCCGGAGTCGGAGCTCGATTACTTCGGGGCGAGGTATTACGACCGAGCGCAGTATAGGTTCATCTCCCCGGACCCGAAGCTGATATTACAGGCGGCACAAGCCGATCCTCAACAATGGAACCTTTACACATATTGCGGTAATAATCCAGTTAATGTGGTCGATCCTACCGGGAAATGGAATGAGACAGTGCACTTTGCGTGGACCAGGAAGATCGGGATCATGTTTGTAGGAATGTCCCCCGAACTAGCAACGTCAATAGCGGAGGCAAATAATTATGTCGATTCAGACCCAGAGACTACTTCTTTAACGCTTGATATTCAGCAAAGAAAGGACTGGCATTTTGTCTCCTCAGAGCGATTTTTCGAGGCAATTAGCAACTGCAGAACGACTCTCGACCCCAAAGAATTTGGAAAGTACCTTCATGTTGTCCAGGACTATTTCGCGCATCTCCCGGTATCATGGTTTGGAGGGTCGAGTCATCTTATAGGCTATCCAGGGATTGATGACCCCTATTCAGGCTACAATGATTGGGATAATGCAGTGATGGAAATGGCCCAATTGACACTCGACCTAATGAGAGAATTCCAAGAGAGGCTATTTGAAGCGGCCGTAAATGCGGCTATATCCGCTGTGCAATCCATCAACATTGCTTTCTCAATGGTCATCTAGATCTTCATGGAGCTTAAGATAATGCAAAAGAACAGAATTATCTGTGGTGCTGTCAATTCTGTCGTATTCGGCGCCATAACAGTACTCACTTTCTTCAATGAAAAAGTAAATCGCCTTCTTGCTAAGCCGCTGGGCTTACTCGCTTACCCGATAGAACGGCTCGTAGGGAGGCTGATTAAGTACAATGATAGTTACCTTGGCGTTGTCTTAGCTGTTGACCTCATTTATATGTTGATTATTGGGTTCTTTATTGGTTTTGTATTTCATAAAATAATCTTCAGGCCGAAGAAAAAGATGACATCCTGTGGCTAATCTCATTGCTAAGCGCGGGAGCCAACGAAGAGCCGGGAACGTTCACCCGATCCCAGGACCCAGACCTTCCGGGTGGCCGAGGTGGCTCTTGCCCCGGACGGCCTCCGGGGCTCGGAGAAATTGCTCTTCAATTACGCCCTGGGCGAGGTCCAGGAGATCGAACGGTTCCTCGGGCGATGGCACCACGCCCGGATAACCTACGACATGACGAATTACACGGGCGCCGTCTGGATCGACAACCGGCCCATCGTGAGCGGGGTGCCGCAGATACGCGATGTCGCTCCTCCCCAGGGAGGGCGGCTGGCTTCCGGGCCCGGAGCGGATTCAAGGCGGGGAGAAGCGCAGGGCGGAGTCGATTGAGCGGGCGCGCCGGCCGCTTGCGCTGATCGAATGGGTAGCAATCGGCCTTGTAAGCCTCGGCGATTTGACACGGCGCGGCCAAGCCGCTATCATAGTGAAACTCTACAATAATACTAGGAATTGGAGATCGACATGTCCGACATCATTCTCACCGGTACCGACGCCAATTTCGACGCCGAGGTCCTCAAGGCCGACCTCCCCGTCCTCGTGGATTTCTGGGCCCCCTGGTGCGGGCCCTGCCAGATGATCGCTCCTCTCGTCGAGGAGATCGCCGAGGCCCACAAGGGCAAGCTCAAGGTCGTCAAGATGAACGTCGACGAGAACGCCCAGGCGCCCCAGACCTACGGCATCACGGCCATCCCGACCCTGATCCTCTACAAGGGCGGCCAGGTCAAGGAGAAGATCGTGGGCTTCCTGCCCAAGGCCAAGTTCAACGACCTCCTCGCCAAGCACATCTAAGTCGCGTCGTACTTCTCGTTGAGCACGGCGGCGAGCTCCGCCCCCCAGAGCATGATGACCATCGAGGACGTGATCCAGAGCAGGAAGAAGATGATCGAGGTCAGCGTTCCCTTGAGGAGCTTCTGCAGGACGACGCCGACCGCGGAGAAGTTGGCCACGTAGAAGGCGAAGGCCCGCTTGAAGACCTCGAAAAGCAGCGCGGCCACGGCCGCCGGGATGAGCCCCGCCCGGGTGTGGACCTTGACCTCCGGGATGTACTTATAGAGGACGAAGAACATCAGGAAGGTCAGGGCGTAGGGGATCAGGTATTTCAAGAAGACGTTGTTGACGACCGCCACGGCCTCGGGGTTGATCGTCGACCGGACCAGCTCGCTCTGCTGGAGGGCCCGGCCGAAGGCCGTCCAAGCCGCGGTCATGGCCAGCGAGAAGATCATGAAGATGCCGACGACGGCCATCATCAGGAACTCGATCATCCGGTTGTAGATGAAGGAGCGGTGGTACTTCGTCCGGAAGATCTGGTTGATGGTCGTGATGAGGGTCGAGAAGAGGAAGCTCGCGGAGATGAGCGAGCCGATGACGCCGAAAAGCCCGAGCTGGCCCACGGCCCCCGACAGATCGCCCAGGCTCTTGAAGAAGCCCGGGTCGAGCTTGGCGAAGAACTCGTCGGTGAAGATGTTCAGGCTCCGCAGGGCCACTTCCGTGTCGCCGAGGAAGCGGCCGGCCACGGCGAAGAACAAGGCGACGAGCGGGACGCTGCAGAGCAGGGCGAAATAGGAGATGACGATCGCCGAGGTCCAACACTTGTCCCCGTTGAACCGCCTGAACGAGGCGGCGGTGAGCGCGAACGGCGAAGACGTCATCCCCTCCGGGGTCCGGACGGGCCGGGGCCCGCGGGCCTCAGACGTACTTCCCCCACTGGACCATCAAGATGATGATGGTGATGAGCAGGGCGTAGATGACCAGCGTCTCGATGAGGACCAGGCCGAAGATGAGGAGGAAGCGGATGGTCGGCGCGCCGGCCGGGTTCCGCGAGATGCCCTCGCACCCGGCGCTGATGGCTTTGGCCTGGCAGAACGCGCCGGCGATGACGGCCAAGGTGATGATCGCGCCGCCGACGATGAGCGACAGCTTGAACAGGTCGGCCCGGGGCTTGGCCAGCTCGCCCGCCGGGGCCTGCTCCTGGGCCAGCGCGGGCAGGGCGGTCAGGGCGACGGTGAACGCGAGCAGGCTCAGGACCTTGAGTCTCTTGGACATGGCGGAACTCCTTTTCGTTTAGTGCTCTTCTTCATGGGCGACGGCGCCCGCGATATAGATGCAGGCGAGAAGGACGAAGACGAACGACTGGATGAGCGAGGTGAAGATGGCCACGGCCATGAACGGCAGGGGCAGCAGGAAGGGGATGATCGAGGCCATGATGATGATCAGCAGCTCTTCGGCGAAGATGTTGCCGAAAAGCCGCATCGACAGGGAGACCGGCCGGGAGAAGTGGCTGATGACCTCGATCGGGATCATCAGCGGGGCCAGGGCCGGGATGGGCCCCATGAAGTGCTTGAAGTACTTGAGGCCCTGGGCCTTGACGCCCTGGGCGTGGTAGTAGAAGAAGACGACCAGGGCGCAGCCGAGGGTGACGTTGAGCTTGCTCGTCGGCGACATGAAGCCGGGGATGAGGCCGATCATGTTGCAGCCGAAGACGAAGAGGCCGACGGTGCCGACGACCGGCAGGTACTTCCGCCCCTCCGGGCCGACGGTGTCGACGATGAGGCCCTCGAACATCTGGACGATCATCTCGGCGACGCTCTGGCGGGGCCCGGGCACGAGCTTCGGCCGGCGCGAGGCCAGGCCGAGGAGCAGGGCGAGGAGGAGCGCGACGATGAAGACCATGACCAGGTAGTCGGGGATGGCGTGGAGCGGGTCGGGGACCTTGACCCCGGCCAGGCCGAGGACCGCGGCGACGGGCGGGCCGAAGACGCGGTTGAAGGCGTCGACGATCCAGAGGCTGTGTTCTAGACCTTCCATGTTCTCAGGAGAAGAAGAGCCCGGATGCCCTCGATGAGTGACACGAGAACGACCACGGAAAAGCCCGCCCCGAAGGCAAGGATCTTCTTCGGATAGACGAGGATTATAAGGAAAAAGGCGGCGCAAATCAACGCCAGGCGGAGGGCGTAAAGGGCGATCCCGGAACGGAGCGCCCCCTTGCGGCCGCTAGCCAAGAGCCGGGAGACGGACCGGCGGAGCCAGGCGAAGCTGAGGGCCGCGAGGGCCCCGCCGGCCAAGAAAACGAGGCCGGTCGGGAGGTCGAAAAGCAGGGCCGCTCCGGCGGCCAGGACGGCGGCAATGACGAGGATCTCCAGGGGAACACGCCGCAGGATCCGTTCTTCGGGAGCCGCAGTCATTTCGGACGTCATATCGGGGGAATTATAGCATTTTCGGCCCGGCTTGAAGCCCCGTTGGGAACGAATTCCCGGCCGTCCGTATTTTGTAGCATAATAGGGGCGGCCCGGGCCGTCCCCGGGAGGCTTTAAGATGTCGACGGAATTCTCGGTCAAGTTATTGGGCCTCTTTCTGGGCGTTCTGGCCCGGACGGCGCTGCCGTGGCTGCGCAAGCTCAGGGACGGCCGGGTCCGCGGCTTCAGCCGCCGCTATCTCTATTCGGCCATGGCCTCCTTGGCCATCGGCCTCATCCTGACCCTGACCATCTTCCCGCGCTTCGAGGCTGGCCCCGCGGCCGCCGGGTTCGAGGCCTTATTCAAGCTCTTTGCCCTGGCCTTCGCCTTCGGCTTCGGCTGGAACGCCCTGATCAACGAAGGCGGGGCCTGGGTCGCGCCGGTCGAGGCCGTCGAACCGGCTCCGGCGGGGCGGGGGAAGGCGTCCCGATGACCGAACGGCCGCGCCGACCCGACTTCCGGCGGCTGGCCGAGCTGAGCTCGATCGCCCTCATCCTGCCCTCGTCGATCGCGGTCGGGCTCTTTTTCGGCTATTACCTCGACCGCTGGCTGGGCACGGCGCCGTGGCTGCTCCTCACCTTCCTCGTCCTCGGCATCGTCTCGGGCCTGCTCAGCCTTTTCCGGGCGCTCAAGAAGCAGATGAAGGACGAAGGCTGATGGAGTCTTTGTCGCTCCGGCCGGTCTTCGGGCGGCTCGCCGCCTCGCTTTTCACGGCGGCCCTTATTCTTTTTTCCGGGCTCCGGGCCCAAACGCAGCCCCCGCCGTCGGGTCAGCGCCCGGCCGAGGCGGCTCAAGCCGCCGTCCCAGCCCCCGCCGCCTCCTCCGAGGTCAAGATCACGGCCCGGACCCAGGAGCGGACGAAAGACCGGGTCTTCGCCGCGGGCGACGTCGAGCTTCGCTCCGGCGACATTCTCCTTCTCGCCGACCGCGTCGAGTACGACCCGGCCTCGAAGGATGTGCTGGCCGAGGGCAACGTCGTCGCCCAGTCCGAGGGCCAGGTCATCCGGGCCGAGCGGGTCCGCTTCAACCTCGAGACCGGCCGGGCCACGGTCGAGAACGCCTCCGGCATGCTCTCGCCGTCCATCTTCTTCGAGGCGGCGACGCTCGAGCGGCAGCAGACCGACCGCTACAGCCTGACCAAGGGCCGCCTCACGGCCTGCACCCAGCCCAATCCCCGCTGGAGCTTCGGCGTCTCCCGGGCCACCGTCGAGACGGGCGATCACCTGGACCTCTGGAACGCCGTCGTCCGGGTGAAAAACGTCCCCATCCTCTACGTCCCTTACCTGCGCTATCCCCTCAAGGACCGGGCCACCGGCTTCCTCATGCCCCGTCTCGGCTTCGGCGGGGCGAAAGGCTTTTCGGTCTCCCAAGGCTTCTACTGGGTCCTCGCGCCGAACATGGACGCCACGGTCGGCCTCGACCTCTATCTCGCCCGCGGCACCGGGGCCAGCCTCGAATACCGGTATCTCTTCCCCGGCGGGACCAAGGGCGATCTCAACCTCTACTA
>Ga0172362_10002159_pt1 | contig 17077 bp, 12 predicted proteins | sample LakKivs1_kivu2a2_FD_114534 | JGI IMG/M metagenome (GOLD analysis project Ga0172362, IMG submission 114534) | Sediment microbial communities from Lake Kivu, Rwanda - Sediment s1_kivu2a2 | ecosystem: Environmental > Aquatic > Freshwater > Lake > Sediment | place: Rwanda: Western Province, Lake...
CGACGCCTTCCCCGGAGAGCGTTTCCAGGGAAAGGTCCGCCAGATACGCAACGCCGCGCAGACCGTGCAGAACGTGGTCACCTACGACGCGGTCATCGACGTCGACAACGCCGATCTCAAGCTTCGGCCGGGCATGACCGCCAACGTGAATTTCGTGTTCGCCAACCGCGACGATGTCCTGCGCGTGCCCAATGCGGCCCTGCGCTTCCGGCTCACCCAAGAGGTGTCGGCGGCGCTGCAGCGCGAGCCCAAGAAGAAGAGCGGGGACGGCGCGGCGGCGGGCGGTGACGCGGCGGCGCCCTCGACCGCGCGCGCGGACGGGAGCGGCCGGCGGCGCGCGGGCGCCGGACCCGGGTCGCCGGCGGGGGCGGAGGATGCCCCCGATCGCAGGACGGTATGGGTTCTCGCCGACTCGGCTCCCCGGCCGGTCCGCATCAAGACCGGAGCCAGCGACGGTAGCAAGACCGAGGTGGTGGAAGGAGCGCTCGCGGAAGGCGACCTGGTCATCCTGGACGCCACCGTGACCGTCAGCGCCAAGCCCGCCGGCGGCATGCTTCCCGGCACGCCGGTTCCACGCCGCGGCGGAGGTCGCCCCTTCTAGCCCGCCATCCTTCACGCAGGTGACCACGGATTGTCCAATGTGCTTCGTCGGAAAACCAATCGTCGCGAGTAATGCGGGCTAGGTACGGTCATGGCTGGCCCGCTCATCGAGGTCGAGCATGTCGCCAAGGTGTACCGCATGGGGGAGGTGGACGTGCATGCCCTGCGCGACGTGACGCTGTCGATCCGCGAAGGCGAATCGGTGGCGGTGATGGGGCCCTCGGGTTCCGGGAAATCCACCTTGATGAACATCCTCGGCTGTCTCGACCGGCCGAGCGCGGGGACCTACCGGCTACTGGGAGAAGAGGTTTCGCGCATGGACAGAAACGCCCTGGCCCGCGTGCGCAACCGCACCCTCGGCTTCGTCTTCCAGAACTTCAACCTGCTGGCGCGCACCAGCGCGCTCGAGAACGTGGAGCTGCCGCTGCTCTACGCGGGCGTGTCCGGCCGCGAACGACACCGGCGTTCGCGGGAGGCGCTGGAGCGGGTCGGCCTCGGCGATCGAATGCATCACCACCCCAACCAGATGTCGGGCGGGCAGCAGCAACGGGTGGCTATCGCGCGGGCGTTGGTGACGCGGCCTCGCCTGATGGTCGCCGACGAGCCCACCGGCAACCTCGACTCCCGCACCAGCGTGGAGATCATGGCGCTCTTCCAGGAGCTGGGTCGGAGCGGCATCACCCTGCTGCTCGTGACCCACGAGCGCGATATCGCCCGCTATGCCTCCCGCGTGGTGGTCATGCGCGACGGGCATATCCAGAGCGACCTGCGGCAGACCCCGCAAGCGGCCGATCCGGCCGCGGCAGCCGCGGAGGTGGGGCTGCCATGAACCCCGTGCAGGTCGTGCGCGTCGCCGTGCGGGCGTTGCTGCGCAACAAGATGCGCTCGTTCCTCACCACCTTGGGGGTGATCATCGGCGTCTCGGCGGTCATCGCCATGGTGGCAATCGGCGAAGGCGCCAAGGCGCGCGTGGCGGACGCCTTCGCCTCGATGGGGTCGAACCTGCTCATCGTGCTCTCGGGCAGCACCACCGCGGGCGGCGCGCGCGGCGGCTTCGGCAGCATGCCCACCCTGACCTGGGAAGACCTCAAGGCCATTCGCACCGAGGCCAGCGCCGTTCGATACGCCACCCCGCAGTTACGCACCAACGCGCCCGTCTTGAGCGAGGACCAGAATTGGGCGACCAGCGTCAACGGGGTCTCGCCCGAATTCTTCTCGATTCGCGACTGGCCGGTCACGCTGGGCAGCGCCATCCACCCCTCGGATGTAGAGGCCGGCGCCAAGGTGGTGGTGCTGGGGCAGACCGTGGTCGAGAAGCTGTTCGGCAACAGCGCCGATCCGGTGGGGCATACGGTGCGCATCAAGAAGATCCCCTTCCTGGTGGTGGGCATGCTTGCGCGCAAGGGCCAGTCGGCCATGGGACAGGACTTCGACGACGCCGTGTACATGCCGTACACGACTTTCCAATCCAAGATCCAGGGCGGCCTTCAGAAGTTCATCGCCGGATCGATCATGGTGAGCACCGCCACCGGCGACGAGCTGGTGCGCGCGGAGAGGCAGATCCGGAACCTGCTGCGCGATCGCCACCACATCCCCATCGGAGGCGAAGACGACTTCTCGATCCGCAACCTGACCGAAATGGCGAGTGCGCAGCAGGAGGGGGTCAACACCTTGACCGCCCTTCTGGCCAGCATCGCGGCGGTGTCGCTCTTGGTGGGTGGCATCGGCATCATGAACATCATGCTGGTCAGCGTGACCGAGCGGACGCGCGAGATCGGCATCCGCATGGCGGTGGGAGCCCGGCCGCGCGACGTGCTCGCGCAGTTCCTGGTCGAGGCGCTGACCCTGTCTTTCTTCGGCGGTGTGGCGGGGGTGCTTCTGGGTGTGTTCGCGGCCAATCAATTGGCCGCTCGTTTCGGTTGGCCCCTGCTCATCAGACCGGACATCATCGTGATCGCGGTTCTGTTTTCCGGCGTGGTGGGTGTGGCCTTCGGCCTGTACCCGGCGCAGAAGGCGGCGCGCCTGGATCCCATCGATGCCCTGAGGTTCGAATGAAACGCGTGCTCATGCTGCTTGCCCTGGTCCTGGCCCCGAGTCTCCCGGCCCGTGCCGCCCCACCCGAAACGCTCGTGCTGACGCTCGACGAGGCCCTGCGCATCGCGCGCACCAACCACCCGCAGCTCCAGGCCGCGCGCGCGCAGACCGAGGCGTCCGCCGCCCGGGTGGGCATGGCCCGGGCGCCGCTTCTGCCGCAGCTTTCGGGCAACGCCTCGTACACGCGCTCGAGCGGCAAGGCCTCCTCGGCGACCAGCACCGGGCTGTCGGTTCCCCTGAGCAGCGGCAATTCCTACAGCCTCGGGGTGAACGCCTCGCAGCTCCTCTACGACTTCGGCCTTGGCACGGGCAAGTACAAGGCCGCCCAGGCCACGCTGGGGGCGCAAGAGCAGACCGAGCGGAATCTCGCGGTGCATGTGGCTTTCAACCTCCGCTCCGCCTACTACACGGCCGCCGCGGCGCGGGCCCTGCTCAAGGTCGCGGAAGAAACCCTGCACAACCGGGAGCTGCACCTGCGACAGATCCAGGCCTTCGTCGAGGTGGGCAAGCGGCCCGAGATCGACCTGGTGCAGTCGCGCACCGACCGAGCCAACGCCCAGGTGCAGCTCATCCAAGCCCAGGTGGCCTACGACACCGACCGGGCTTTGCTCAACCAGGCCATGGGCGTCGAGCGCGACATCCGCTACGATATCGTGGCCCCGCCCGCGCAAGCCCTGCAAGGCGAGGATGGCGATACCGTAAGCCTCCTCGAGGTCGCGCTCTCGGCCAGGCCGGACGTGATGGCGCTCGCCCGCCAGATCGATGCGCAAGAGCTGTCGACCCGTTCGATCCGGGGCGGCTACGCGCCCTCGCTCAGCGCGAGCGCGGGGGTGAGCGAGAACGCCAACCAGCTCGACTCCTGGCAGTTGGGATGGAACGCGCGCCTGCTGTTGAGCTGGCAGCTCTTCGGCGGCGGCATCACGGATGGGCAGGTGCGCGAATCGCGCGCGAGCACCGCCGCGCTGCGCGCCCAGTACGAGCTTCTGCGCCAGCAGGTGCGGGTGGACGTGGAACAGGCGCGCCTGGCCGTGCGCGCCGCCAAGGCAGCCATCGCGGCCGCGCACGAGGCTGCGCAGAACGCGCGTGTGCGCCTCACCCTGGCCGAGGGGCGTTACCAAGCCGGGGTCGGCAACGTCATCGAGCTCAGTGATTCTCAGGTCGCGTTGACCAGCGCGTTAGCACAAGAGGTGCAAGCCATCTTCACCCTGGACCTGGCTCGCGCTAGACTCCTGCGGGCCATAGGTCAGTTGTAGGGTCCTCGGGTGACGGTGGAGGTGCGTGGGTGCCTCTAACCTACCATCCCGGAGCCTGTGGAAACTCGATGGAGGAACATCATGACGACTTCCAATCTCGCAACGAACCTCATGTCGACGCGCTTCTGGCTTGCCTGCGCCCTGGGGGTTTCGCTAGGTGCGTTGGGCTGTTCAGGAGATTCGGGCAGCGCCGCGAAGCAAGACGCTGCGGCCGGTTCTGGGGGCAGAGGCGGTTCGGGGGGCACGGCCGGCACCGGAGGAAGAGCCACCGGCGGCGCGACCACGATGAGAAGCGGCACCGGCGGCGCGCGGACGGGCGGCGGCGGAGCCGGCGGCTCGCCGAGGGGCACCGGTGGCGCAAGGACTGACGGCGGCCGCGACAGCATCGACGGCGGCGGAGTCGCCGTGGACGGCGGGGGAGTCGCCGTGGACGGCGGCGGCACGGCTATCGACGCTCCGCTTTCCCCTGACGGCAGCCCGGATGTGCCGCTTGGCAGCGACGTCAGCCCGCGCATCGACGGTGGAACCTGCGGTGCGGCCGGACAAACCTGCTGTCCGGGCCAAGTCTGCCACGATAGCGGCTGCTGCATGCCGAACGGCCGCTGCGTCGCTGCCGGGGCAGCCTGCACAGGGATCAGAGGTGGGCTTGTCTGCTCTGCCGGCGCCTGCAGGGGTGAGGCGGGGCCGAGCTGTGGGGGTACGGCGGGCGCTGTGTGTTGCACGCGCACGGGCGGGGGTGGCGGTGGAAATGAGGTTTGCACGGGACCTTATCTGACCTGCAATAGCACCGGTGCCGTCTCGGTTTGTGAGGCCTGCGGTGGGGCCGGCGAACCCTGTTGCCCCGGCGCTGGCGGTCCTGGCGGGGGGGATATTTGCACCGCGGGCTACATCTGTGTGACGGCGGGCGGAGAAGCCACCTGTGAGAAGTGCGGCGGTCCAGGCGAACGCTGCTGCGCGGGCCAAACCTGCTCGGCAGGGTTGGCTTGCAGGCGGCCCGATGGCGGTGGATTCGGAGCCACGCGCGTCTGCGAGTAGGTCCCGGCGAGAAGCCTCCTGCTCTACGGCCCCCAGACCACGAATTCCCAAAAACAACCTTGATCCGGAGTCGACACCGCGTTGATGGTGATGCGAACGTAGCGCGCGCTGGCGGTGAAGGTGTCGGAGAGCATCGCGCCACGTCGGGTCGTGTTGTTCGACTGATCCGCCACTGTGGTCCAGGTCGTACCGTTCTGGGACACCTCGATCTTGTACTTGTAGTACGAGGTCTGTTGCTCAAAGCTGACATCGGTTCTCGCCACACTGCGCACGGAGCCCAGATCGACCCTCCACCAGACCGGGAAGTTCGTGTTCCCGGGACAGAAAGGCGTGGCCAGCACACCGTCGTTGCCCTTGCTCGCGGCCTTGCCCGAGCTTTGGCTGCTGGCGGAGACCGGCTTGCCCAGCGACAGATTGGTGAGCGTCGTTCCTCCCCCAACTGGCGTGCCGTAGCCCCAGACCAGCAACTCCAGGAAGCAACCCGCATCGGTGGTCGTCGACACACCGGTGATGGTGATGCGGACGTAGCGGGCCTGGACATTGAGCGCGTCCGTCACGGTGCCGCCGTTGTGCGTGGTGTTGGACGTCTGGTTGACGGCGGTCGTCCAGCTCGTGCCGTTGGAAGACACGTCGATGCGGTACTTGTAGTAGGGGGTGGCCTTCTCGAAGTTGATGGCTGATTGGACCAACTGGTAGACCGCGCCCAGGTCGACCAGCCACCAGACGGGGAAGGTGGCGGCGGCATCTTCGGGGCAGAACTTCGTTGTCAGAAGCCCGTCGTTGCCCATGACCGCATCATTGACGTTGAGATTCTGGCTGCTCGCCATCACCGGCTTGTTGAAGGATAGATTTGTGAGCGGTGCGCCGGCGTCTGCCGGCCCCGGGCCGCCGCTGCCGGGCCCCCAGAATTCCAGCTCGGCGATGTTGGTGTAGCCGTAGGAGGGGCCGACGTAGCGCAGGTAGCGGCAGGCGGTCGCGCCGGGGGAGAGCGTCACCTCGGTCCATGCCAGAGGCGGTTCGGCGTCGATCGTGTGGAGGTCCACGTACCCATCGGTCTGCGAGGTGTTCGAACACTGGAACTTGCCGCCGACCATGCGATGGTTCTTGGTCGACCGAGGAAAGAAGCGAATCATGCTCACCGAAGCGGCTGTCCCCAGATCGATGCCCACGTACCCGCCGCTTGCGGTCAGGTCGTCGTCGTAGGTGTTGATGTCGCCGTCGAAGGCCTTGGCGAAGCCGAAGGCGGGGTCGTTGTTGTAGGGCGGGCCGGTGCCGAAGGCCGTTCCCCGCAGTTTTGTGAGAGAGGCGCTTGTGGTGCCGCCCGTGCCTGTGACACCGCCCGAGCCGGGTGCACCGCCTGAACCGGTCGAGCCGCCCGTTGCAGGGACGCCACCCGAGCCGGTGATGCCCCCCGTGCCCGGGCTGCCACCGCGGCCGACGGGGGCGTCCGGGGTGTCGGCGACGATGCTGCTGTCGCTCGCGTCATCCTGGGTGCGCGGTTCGTCCGGCCCGACATCCACGCCTACGGCACCGCCTGCACCCCCGCTTCCACCCACGCCACCCGTCGCTGCTGTTCCGCCTGCTGCGTCCTTGCCCGCGCCGATATCCTCGGATGGGCTTGCGTCATACGCGGCGTCGAGTCCGACCTGACCAACGTCCGCTGCACCGCCTTCGCATTCCGACACCGCGTCGCTCTCCGCATCGATCTCCGGCGCATCGTCCGCGTCGGGCTGGATCTCTACCACAGCGCCGCCCGTCCCACCTTGACCCGAGAGCGCACCCCCGCGGTCCGCGCTCCCACGTCCCTGCCAGGGGGGCGCAAGATCCACGCAGCCTGCCAGCGCGATGGCGAAAGCCAGCAGGCGCTTGACGAATGGCCGGAAGCGAGTGAGAGACATGCGCATCGCTACGGGGGGACGCTCCACAGAGGGGCTTCTAACGATCCATCGGAGTATCCGCGGGTCAGCTTGAACCCAGAACGCATGGCCGGCCCGGGTCGAAACGACAGCGTTTCCGAGCTTCGGGGCAGGGGCCTGACCGGGGCAAGGCGGCGGCGACGAGATTCCGGCGACGGAAGGAGTATCTGACGCGTAGCTCCATCCGTGGCGACACCGTCTCCGGGGACTCGGCAATTCCCTGCAACGGGCAAGAAGGGTGGTAGGCTACGGCTTCCCGCGGCAGGAGATCATCTTTGAACCGGAACGGAATCTGAGGCCATCTAGTCATGGACGGGAGGTGGTGTGATGCAGCTACATGATTTGACGCCGAACGAGCAACCGGGGCTCCGTCTTGCCGGCAGGCCCCCTGCCGTCCTGGTCGTGGACGACGAGCCGTCGGTCCTGGAGGTCATTGCCCGTGCCCTGGCAGGCGAGTTCGAGGTGACGACCGCTGCCGACGCCAAGGAAGCCGTGAGGCATATTGGGGAAGGCGCTTTTGCCGCCGTGATCAGCGACATCAGTATGCCGGGGATGAACGGCATCGAGCTCCTGCGGGCGGTGCGCCAACACGACCCTGATTTGCCGGTGCTGCTGATTACCGGGCAGCCCTCGTGGGAAGGCGCGGCGCGGGCTATCGAATACGGCGTGTTTCGCTACATCCCCAAGCCGTTTGATCTGGCCGGGCTTTGTCGGACCGTGACCGAGGCAACCCAGCTCTATCGCCTGGCCCGCCTCAAGCGCGAGGCCTTGAGCCTGGGCGGTATTGCCGGCCCATCCGACCGCGCCGGCTTGGAGGCGAGCTTCGAGCGCGTGCTCGCCTCGTTCGGCATGGCCTTCCAGCCCATCGTCTCGCTGTCCACCAAGACCATCTACGGCTACGAGGCGCTCCTGCGCAGCAGCGAGCCCTCGCTGCCCCATCCCGCCGATGTCCTGGAGGCCGCGGAGCGACTGGGGGCCACCCGGCGGCTCGGCCGGGTGGTGCGCGCCTTCGCCGCGCAACGCCGGCTGCAGTCGGATCAGGACTGGTCGCTGTTCGTGAACGTGCACCCGAGCGAGTTGCTGGATCCGGAGTTGACCGATCCCCACTGCCCTCTGGTGAAGATGGCGGGGCGCGTGGTCCTGGAAATCACCGAGCGCGCGCCGCTGTCCAGCCTTGAGGAGGTGCGCGAGCGCTGCGTCGAGCTGCGCCGCTTGGGGTTTCGCATCGCCGTCGACGATCTGGGCGCGGGCTATGCGGGGCTGACGAGTTTCGCCGTGCTCGACCCCGACATCGTGAAAGTGGACATGAACCTGGTGCGAGGCATCGAGAGCAGCGCCGTCAAGCGTCGCTTGGTTTCCTCGGTGGTGTCGCTATGCCAAGAAATGGAGATGTTGCCGGTGGCCGAAGGCGTGGAAACCGCGGCCGAGCGCGACGTGCTCGCCGCGATGGGCTGCGATCTGTTTCAAGGCTACCTTTTCGCGCGCCCGAGCTCGACTTTCTATCAACCGGCGTTCTAGCCCGCCTTGTTCATCAGCCGCATTGTCACTCTCATAGCGCGGGCTTCGCCCGCAACCGAAGAGGGCTGCAGGCTTCAGGCTGCAGGCTGCAGGCTGCAGGCTGCAGCTTGATCGGCCGAGGACGGCAATCACCTTCTCCACTGCGCGAAGGGCGTCGCCCTGGTGTGCCTCGAGGGGGATCACGGCTTCCACCCCAGCACTTCGCCCTGCACCCAGGAGCCAGGAGCCAGGAGCCAGGAGCCGGGCATCAGGCATCAGGCATCAGGCATCAGGCTTCCCTGCAAGCCCTTCCCACGGCCGGCCATCCGGCTACAATCGACAGCCAGCAATGACCAATCTCTCCGTGTTCGTGCTCGGTTTCGGGGCCAGCGCGGCCGCCAGCTTGGGCACCGGCATTGGCGCGCTGCCGGTGCTGTCGTTTGGCCGGGTTTCCCAGCGCGCGCAGGACGTGCTCCAGAGCATCGCGGCCGGCATCATGCTTGCCGCGACCGTGCTCTCCTTGGTCATTCCCGGCGTCGCGGCCGGGACCAACCAGTTCGGTGTCGCGCTCGCGGGAGCCTCGGTCGTTGCCCTGGCGATGCTTCTGGGTGCGCTCGCGGTCCTGTGGGTTCACCGGCGTGTGCCGCACGAGCACTTCCTCACGGGTCGCGCGGGTCCACTTGGGAGCCAGCTACGAAGGACGTGGCTCTTCGTCATCGCCATCACCTTGCACAACTTCCCCGAGGGCATGGCGGTGGGGGTCGGATTCGGCGGCGGCCAGCTTGCCAATGGTCTCGCGCTCGCCAGCGCCATCTTCCTTCAGAACCTGCCCGAGGGCTTCGTCGTGGCCCTGGGCCTCCTTGCGGCCGGGTACCGGCGGGGTTTCTCGGTGCTGGTCTCGTTCTTGACCGGGCTGGTGGAGACGATGGGCGGCCTGGTCGGCGCGGCAGCCGTGGCCGCCGCCACGGCCGCGCTACCATGGTCGATGGGTTTCGCCGCCGGCGCCATGCTCTTCGTGATCAGCCACGAGATAGTGCCCGAGACTCATCGCAACGGCTACGAGACCGAGGCCACCTTCGGCCTCATCGGCGGCTTCGTTGTCATGGTGCTCCTCGACGCGGCCTTGCGGTGACTCGGTCATCGTCGCCCAAGCCAAGAGTCGGCGCACACTCGCAACCGCCTGGTTTTACTCAGTCCGTCAACCCGTTCGGTGCTCTATGACGACGGATCGGTGACGTGCCCCAGGAACAGCCAGGTCGACGTGGGGCGGTCGTAGATCCCGAAGAAGAACGGGCGATTCACGTTCACCTCCTTCACGTTGGTTGGAGCGCCTCTCTCTGTAAGAATGACGGCGGTCGCGGCCGCTGCCTCGACGCCGTGCTCGTCCACCGCCACCATGGCTTTGTGGAGGACGTCGGAAATGTAGAGTTGCGTCTCCTTGGTGATCCCCGTGAAGTCGGCTTTGGCGCCGAAGGCGTCCGTCATGCCGAGCGCGATGAGCACCTCCCGAAGTTTCACCGACGCGGTCGTGAACTTGAACTTCGGCAAAGCCAAGGAGACGGATTCCCCTCTCATGCTCGCGACCAGCGCCTGCGCGCGGGCCGGCGACAGGAAGTCCTCGAGCTTGGCGAGCGAGGAGGTCGGTTTGGGCAAAAAGACGATGAAATCGATCGACCCGCCGGACAGCGGGAGCGCCACCACCTGGGTGGTGTCATCCTCCGCGTAGGAGAGACTTGTCCTGTTTCTCATGAATGGGACTTCCACGACGGCGCCGTCCGCCCTGGTGAAGGTCGCGGGGGCCGTGGCCGACGCGATGAAGGGATCGTACCAGGGGAGCTTCAGGTGTATGGCGTTGACGAGCACCGCCCGCGTGAGCGAATCGATGGCTCCATCAGGGATGAGGTCGTTGATGCGGTTCAGCGTTTGCTCGCTTGCCCACGCGTTGATGGCCCTGAATAGGCCACTTGCCTGACCCTGGGCGGAGGCCCGAACGCCACGCGGGTCCTAGCGGCTATGCCGCATCCCGGGCCGGCCCGCCTACGGCCGCAACGGCCAGGTGGCCGATACGCGGTGCTCGCGGCATAGCTCGGCGAGGTGGCGGCGCATGGCCTTGATGCCGAGGCGGCGGCCGGGGGCGCGCGCGAGGCCGGCGGCGAGAAGCTCGGCCAGGGGCGCGTGCCGCATGTCGTTGCGCATCCACGCCAGCCCCGGGGGGTCGCCGTCGTGGCTGATGTGGGCGGTGAAGATCTCGGGCAAGGAATTGCCGGCAAACAGGGTCCTTCCCGTCAGAAGCTCGTAGGCGAGGCAGCAGAAGGCGTAGACGTCGGTCGCGCGCGGGTCGATGTGGTTGCCGAAGGCGGCCGTGTCCCACACCTCGGGGCCGCCGTAGTAAGGGCTGCCGCAGCCGGGCCGGAGCTTGCGGCCGGCGAGGCCGAAGTCGACCAGCACGGGCACCTGCCTGACTTCTCCGTGCGGCCGGCGCGGCGAGCCCGAATCGCGCTGGGCGCGCAGGATCACGTTGGCGGGCTTGACGTCGAGGTGGCCGAGTCCGGCCTCGTGCATGGCCTCCAAGCCGGCGGCCAGGCCGTCGAGCACGTCGAGGGCCAGGCGCATGCTCAAGGCGCGGTGGTCGACGAGGCGCTCCAAGGTGTTGCCCTGCACCAGCTCCATGACCAGGATGGGCTTGGGGCGCGCGCCGGCGTCGAAGGTGACGAAGCCCGCGATGTTGGGGTGGCGGGGCAGGGTTAAAAGCGCGCCGGCCTCGTTGCGGAAGAGCTGCATGAACTCCTCCTCGGACAGGGTGCGCGCCGCCGCGCCGGTGTAGGCCGGCACCTTGAGGGCGAAGGTCTCGGCGCCTTCCTCGTGGCGCTCTTCCGAGCGCCGCGCGACGAAGACCGAGCCGCCGCTGCCGGTGCCGATGGGCCGCACCACATAGAAGCCGCCGATGAGCCGGCTCGGCGGCAGCCAGGCCGGCAAGCGGAGCTGGGTCTTGCGCCGGGTGATGTGCGTGACTTCGCTCTCGGGGCGGGGCACGCGCGGCAGGCGGCCCACGCGCATGAGCATGCGCGCCACCACCTCGGCCCAGAGCGGGGGCAGATCCTTGCGCACGGCCTCGGCGGCGGCGGCGGCGGCCGCGTCGACGCCTTCGTCCTGCTCGCGCAGGGCGCGTTCGATCCACGCCTCCAGGCGCTGCAGGGCGCGGGTGGAGGCCGCGGGAGAATAGTCTTCGCGCATGCCGGTGCGGCGCATGGCTCCGCTGCACAGGCGGGCGGCGTAGGTGATGGCAGAGGCCAGGCGGTCGAGCGAGGCCGCGTTTTCGCCCTTGCGCAAGTCGGTGAGGGAGGCGACCTCGTAGAGGCCCTCGAGCACGCGCGTGATGCCCAAGATGGCCCGCCGCAGTCCCTCGACACGTGCCGAGCTGCCCGCGGGCAGGGCCTCGGCCACGGCGCGCAGGTTGTCCACCAGGCTGTGCGGGTCGACCGAGCTGCCCCGCTCGGCGAGGGTGCGCGGCACCTCGGATGCGGCCGCGAACACTTCCTTGAACTCCGGCACCATGCTGGCCTCGGACAGGGCGCGCAGATCGTCGGGGTTGGAAAGCCCCCACAGCGAGGCGACGAAGACGTCGGACATCTCGCACACCTGCTCGCGCACGAGGGCGTCGGCGGCGCGCGCCAGGGTCGCGCACAAAAGCCGGCGCAGGGGCGAGGGGGCATCGGCCTGGGCGCGCTGGACGAGCAGCTTGAAGAGGTGCAAGCGGCGGCCGCGCGACTCGGGGCTCGTCTCATCGCCGTCGGCCGGGTCGGAATCCGCCAGGTGCAGGAGGGTGCGCAATTGGCGAAAACGCAAGGTGGGGTGGGGAATACCGGCGGCCGTGATGGGCTGGTGCTCGCGCACGAGGAGCCAGGTGCCGAGCCGCCACAAGATGCCGGCAAGCGGGCTCGACCCGCCCTGGCCGCGGTCGCGCACGGCGACCAGATTGGACAGGGCCGAGGTCACGAGCACGCCGGCGTCGAGCTGGCGCAAGGCGCGGAAGGCGAGCTGGCGCTCGTCCGGCTCCGCGTCGCCGATGCTCTCCAGGATGTCCATGGCGGTCCGTGCCGTGCGCAGGGCGGCGTCGGTCGCGGGCGAGAGGTCGCGGCCGTCGGCGAAGGCCTGCAAGGCGTCTCTCAGATTGGCGCGCAGAGAATCGGCCGGCCGCTCTCCGCACAACTCGAGATCCTCGATGAGCGACTCGACGAGCGCCACGTTGCCGTCGTCGCTGGAAGACTCGCTTGCGCGCAGGCGCTCGATGGCGGTGAAGGCGGCCTGGGCTCCCACCGGACGGCCCCCGACTTCCTCGGAGAGGTCGACCAAGGCCTCCACGGCTTCGATGCCGCCGCAGGGAACCAGCTTGGTCAGAAGCTCATCCGCCGCCTCGGGCTCCTGCTCGACCACGCACGACAGGCCGAAGACCATGGAGGTGGCGATGCCGTTGTCGCGGGCTAAAAGCTCGCTGCGCAGGAGATTGATGCAGGCCGGAAAGGCGTGGTCGGGGTCGTGCGCCAGCGTGGCTGCGAGCGAGGTGGCGGCGCGTCGCCATTCGCTTGGGCCGAGATGCGGCGAGAGGTCGCGCTCGATCTCCGTGGCCCGCAGCGGCGCGGAAGCCGCGAGCAACCCGCGTGCCACGGCGACGTGCCGCCATACCAGCGATTCACGGTCGGTGATGAGCCGGTTCCAGGCCGCGCGCACCGTGGGCCGCTCGAACACGCGCACCCCGCTGTCGTCGCCCTCCTTGGCCCGCTTGGTGGCCTCGCGCGCGGCCCGCTCAAGCAGCCTGGCGGCCAGGCGACGCACCGGCAGCGCGCCCATGGAAAGCGCCGAAAGCCAGCCGCGCTCGAGCTCGGGCCGCGACACCAGGGCCAGGGCCAGGACGTCGACGTGGGCTACGGACGAAAGCGGCAGGCGCAAGGACAGGGCCACGCGGGCGCGGATCTGCGCCCCTTCGAGGGCGCGCGGCGAGGACAGGGCAAGGGCCGTGGCCAGAGTCACGAAGGTGGCCGCGTCGCCTTCGTGCAGGGCCCCAAGCACGCGTCGGCCGAATTCCCGCTTTTCCGGACCGACCGGCAAGGCGCCGGCCAGCTCGAAGAGGGCCGCGGCCGCCACCGGCCGTGAAAGAAAGGAGAGGTCGTCGACCAGTCCGCCGTCGAGAGCCACCCGGGCCGACGCCAGCAGCTCGTCGGTGGCCAGACCTTCGAGGGGGGTCGGCTGCTGATCCGCGGCCGCAGCCGCCAGACTGGCCATGCCCTGGCGCCAGAGCGACCGGCGATCCTCGAGGCGTTCGCGGGTGTGCATCTGCGCCAGGCCCGCCAGGTAGTCGCTGTCGCTATGCATTTCGCCTCTTCCGCGGCCCCAACCCCGGCCTGCCGGCCGGGTTTTGGGAGCGAAACCGATCGTACCACCACCGGCAAGAGGCCGCGACACACGCGGGATGGCCAAAGCACGGCGGCTCGGTGCATACTGCCCCGCAGGACAGATAGCGATGCGAAGGTACCTGCCGGCCATCAACCTGACCGCCCTGCTCGCGCTTGCGGCGCTTGCGGATCTGGTCTTCTATCGCATCATCGACGCCATCTTCCTGCCTGGCCAGAGCGGCAGCGCCAGCGAACGCTGGCTGTCGGATTTCTCCCTGTTCGTGTCGAACCTGGCGGGAATCTTGGCCCTCTTCATGGCGGTGGTCGCCACGGTGCAAGCCCTGCGCTCGGAGCAGGTCTTTCCCCGTTCGATGCGCATCACGGTGAGCACCATCAGCCTGTTTTCCTTCGTGCTGGCCGGTATGAGCCTCCTCTGGCTCCCGGCCGCGGGCCGCTACCACGTTCACCTGCGTATCAGCCACGGTTTTCTGGTTTTCTTCCTCGCCCTCGGCGTGTGGCACGGATCGCGGCCCTGGCGCTTCAAGCTTGGCGTGACCTTGTTCGCCCTCCCCATCGCCATCCAGGCGGCGGCGATCTTCTTCCACCGCATGACTTGGTCGCCCATGGACCCGGCGCGCATGATCCACATCGGCCATGCCCTGGCCTTGACCGCCATGACTGCCGCGCCGGTGCTCTTCGCGCCCTGGCCAGGCAAGGTCGGCCGGGCTCTCACCGGGCTCGGCGCAGGGCTGCTCTTCGCCTCGGCTCTTGCCGCGGTCGTCGTGCTGCGCTTCGACTTGGCCCAGGCGATCTTCTTCTACGGACTCGGCATCGATCTGACCGGCTTGGCATCCTCCGCCGAACGGCTCTACACGGGCGCGATCATGCTGTCCTTCTCGTGTCTTACTGCGGCAACCATCGCGTGCCTGTTCAGCCCCGGCCGCTTTCGCCTGGCCGGCTGGGGGCTTCTGCTCATGGCCGTGGCAGGCATGGAGATCTCGTCGGCCAAGTCCGTCCTCTTCACGTTATGCGGGCTTCTGGCCATGGCCGTCGCCAGCGTACCCCGGGACCACGAAACCCCGCCTTTGGCCACGAATTCGCAGGGGTAGCCCGGCGCTCCCGGCGGAACGCCACCTACCGGGGGTGATCCCCTACCGCCGCCCCCGTGCGCGCAGCTCTTTTTCGGCGCGCAGCCAGTTGTCGAGGTCGTTGCCTTCTCGGCAGCCCTCGCTCACGTAGATTTCGAAGGCGCGGGTCTGGATCTCCTCGCAGGTCGGCTCGTAGGACGCGCGAGCCTTGGCCGGGGCTGCCTTGGCAGCCGGGGCCGCGGGTTTGGCGGCCGGAGCCGCGGGTTTGGCGGCCGGGGCCGCGGGTTTGGCGGCCGGAGCTGCGGGTTTGTCGGTCTTGCCTTTGCTCGATTTGGGATTTGACTGAGTAGCCATGGGAATGTGACTAGGTTGGGCCCGAAGCCGAAAGTGTCAAGAAAATGGGCACGGAGGCAGGACGAGGCCTTATGCGTCGCGCGAGCCGGGGGGCTCCAGGAAAGCTGGTGGATGGCAAGGCAAATAGGGCATAGTTAGGACCACCAGATCCTTTGGCCCGAGGCATGGAAAACGAACCGTTGGGAAGCCGGGAAAGCGAACCGAGGATAGAAGGAGCGCTCAAGCGAGCCGTGGCCAAGGCTACCCAAGCGCCTTGTCCGGCCCGCTTGGCCGAAGCCATCCACTACAGCGTGTTTCCCGGAGGCGGCAGGGTGAGGCCGGGGCTCTGCCTGGCCGTGGCGAAGGCGTGTGGCGATGGCGATCCGGCCCTGGCCGATGCCGCGGCCGTGGCCCTCGAGTTCTTTCATTGCGCTTCCCTGGTTCAAGACGATTTGCCCTGTTTCGACGACGCGGCCACGCGGCGCGGGCAGCCGTCGCTGCACAAGCGGTTCGGCGAGGAAACCGCGATTCTGGTGGGCGATGCCCTCATCGTGATGGCCTTCGGTGAGGTTGCATGCCATGTGGTGGAGCGACCTGCGCAATCCGCCGCCGTGCTGGAGGCACTGGCGCGCGCGGCCGGGGTGCCGACCGGCATTGCCGCCGGACAAGCCTGGGAAAGCGAGCCCCAGGTCGACATCGCCGTGTACCACCACGCCAAGACCGCAGCCTTGTTCGAAGCCGCGGCCGTGGCAGGCGCGGTGGCGGGCGGCGCCGAGCCCGAGCCCTGGCGGCCGGTGGGCGGGCTTCTGGGCGAGGCCTACCAGGTGGCCGACGACCTCGCGGACGCGCTCGGAGAATCGCGGCGCCTGGGCAAGCCGACGCATCAGGACGGGGACAAGGCGCGGCCAAGCGCGGTCGCCAAGCTGGGGGTCGAAGGGGCAATCGAGCTTCTGGAGGACCTGTTGAATCGGGCCACGCGTGCGATTCCGAGCTGTCCCGGCCAAGGCAGCGTCGAGGAGTTTCTGCGCCAGACCGCCGGGCGCCTCTATCCCCCCGAGTTGCGCCGGAGTGCGGCGGCCTCGGGCTGCGCCGGAAGACGCGGATAGGGGCGGCGACCGGGGCGAGGCAGGTCCCAGGGTGAGGCAGGTCCCCTAAGTACAGCCGAGACTCCGAAGTCGAAAGTCTCGACCGCTTGGTCCGCACTCGGCGGCCAGCAGCGTCGCCATCCGCCTCAAGGGCTCGAGCAAAGGCCCCAAGCAGACAAGGCGCCAGCTCTGCCGCTCCGCATTTTTGATGCGAGGCGAGCAGCAAGACCACGCAGCGTGGCGTTGGAGACGCATATTGTCACGAAGATCTGTTCACGCGTGTCGGCTGTCACAACGCTCTTTACCCTCGGGACGTTCTAGGTGGTATGGTTGGTGCGCCGATTTCGCACCCAGCCGCCGCGTGGGCGTGGGGTCGTGTCCTAGGCGTTCGCTTTTTTCGCGTGCCTAGGATCGGGTCTGCGGTATAAACAGCCGCTCACATTTACGTGCTCTGGAGGTCACTCATGGTTCCCACCCAATTCCGGACCGCCCTGCCAAAGGCTCGCGGGTCGGCCCAACACGCTGCAATTGGATCGCTGATTTCGTGCACCCTGCTCGCCGGCGGTCTCGCGTTTGCCCTCGGCTCCTGCATGGCTTCCGGGGGCGGTTCCGTCTCGACCGGCGGGGACGGCGGGGACGACGGCGACGGCGGCTCGGGCGACGGCGGCTCGGGCGGCGGTGGCTCGGGCGGCGGTGGCAAAGGTGGCTCGGGCGGCAAAGGCGGCTCGGGCGGCAGCGGCGGCACGACCAGCAAGGGCGGCGCCGGCGGCGGCGGCGGCACGGGCG
>Ga0172362_10002160_pt1 | contig 17071 bp, 12 predicted proteins | sample LakKivs1_kivu2a2_FD_114534 | JGI IMG/M metagenome (GOLD analysis project Ga0172362, IMG submission 114534) | Sediment microbial communities from Lake Kivu, Rwanda - Sediment s1_kivu2a2 | ecosystem: Environmental > Aquatic > Freshwater > Lake > Sediment | place: Rwanda: Western Province, Lake...
CCGAGGCTGTATGGCAGGGCCTACCCCCCAGGCCCTGCCATACAGCCATTAGCTTCTCAAACCATCCCTGACTCAAGCACCTGATCATCCTCAGAGGTATACGATGTTCCCTGCCCATCCCAGTTAATTGTTGAAATAGGCTTGACTTGCGGGCGCGGACTTGATAGCATGAACACTTCAGAGGGTTTAAGTCCTTTGGGGGTTGCGTACTTACGTTAGGTTTGGGCACTTTTCCAGGCGACCATTAGTGGGGTACGGCAATGGCGGAAGTCTCCATCGAAAGCGTGACGAAAGTTTACCCCGGGGGCGTAGTGGCGGTCAAGGACGCGAGCCTGAGGGTAGACGACCAGGAGTTTCTGGTTTTGGTCGGGCCGTCGGGGTGCGGGAAATCGACGACGCTGCGCATGATAGCGGGTCTTGAGGAGATCACGGAAGGCCTCATCCGCATCGGCAACAGGGTGGTTAACGACGTGCCGCCGAAGGACCGGGACATCGCGATGGTTTTCCAGAACTACGCGCTGTACCCGCACATGACGGTCTACAAGAACATGGCGTTCGGACTGAAGCTGCGGGGATACCCGAAGGCGGAGATCGACACGCGGGTCGCGGAGGCGGCGAAGATCTTGGGCATCACGAGCCTTTTGGACAGGAAGCCCAAGGCGCTTTCGGGCGGGCAGAGGCAGCGTGTGGCGGTGGGGCGGGCGATCGTGCGGAAGCCGGCGGCGTTTCTTTTCGACGAGCCGCTTTCGAACCTCGATGCGAAACTGCGCGTGGAGATGCGGGCGGAACTGGCGAAACTGCACCACCGGCTCCAGACGACGACGATCTACGTGACGCACGACCAGGTTGAGGCGATGACGCTGGGGGACAGGATCGTGGTCATGAACGATGGGGTGATCCAGCAGGTGGCGGCGCCGCTGACGCTGTACGATTATCCGGCCAACATATTCGTGGCGGGCTTTATCGGGACCCCGCCGATGAACTTTCTGGACGGCGCCCTCAGGAGGGAGGGCGACAGGACGTACTTTGCGGCCGACGGCATAAAGGTCAAGCTATCGCGGGACCTGGCGGGCCGGGTGGAGGCGCACACGGGCAAGGAAGTGACGTTCGGAGTGAGGCCCGAGAACATCATGGTGAAGGGACACATAGAGTTCGCCGAGGACGAGAACGTGGTCGGCAGCCAGGTGGTCGTCGTGGAGCCCCTGGGCGACGAACAGATCGTATACCTGCAGGCGGGCGGCCAGGACTTCATCGCCAAGGTGGACAGCCACGTGAGCCTGGAGGTCGGGGACACGGTGAACATGATCTTCGACGTCTCGCGGGTGCACATCTTCGACAGCGCGACCGGCATCAACGTGTCCGTCAGAGAACCGGCCTCGGTGGTGTAGAAGGGCTCGGAACGGCACCGTTCGAACGAAAGAGTGGGAGATTATCCCACTCTTTTCTTTAGAGGCAAGAGGTGAGTGATGGGCGCTGAACTCATGCGCATCGTGGACGCGATACACAGGGACAAGAACATCGAGAAGGAGATCGTGTTCCGCGGCATAGAGCTGGCGCTTTCGAGCGCGGCGCGCAAGCACTACAACCTTTCGGATACTTCGCAGGTCGAGGTCAAGATAGGCCGGCAGGACGGGGAGATCACCGCGGTCATCGACGGCCGCCGGGTGGAGCCGGAGGAACTCGGCAGGATAGCGGCGCAGACGGCCAAGCAGGTCATCATCCAGAAGATACGGGAGGCAGAGCAGGACGTGCTGTACGAGGAGTACCTCCAGCGGGTGGGGACGCTGGTGCACGGGACCGTCGGGCGGTTCGAGGGGCCCAACGTGATCATCAACCTCAGCAAGGCCGAAGGGATACTGCCCCGCGGGGAACAGATATACAGCGAGTCCTACCAGCCGGGCGACAGGCTGAGGCTCCACATAAGCGAAGTGAGGAAGACGGGGTCGAAGGTGCGCATAGTCGTTTCGCGGACCGACCCGCAGCTCGTGCGGCGGCTTTTCGAGATGGAAGTGCCCGAGATCGCCGAGAACATCATTTCGATAAGGAGCATCGCGCGCGAGGCGGGGTACCGTTCGAAGATCGCCGTGGAGTCGAGCGACGCCAAGATCGACTGCGTCGGCGCGTGCGTGGGCGTAAGGGGCAGCAGGATAAAGAGCATCGTCGAGGAACTGAACGGCGAGAAGATAGACATAGTCAGGTGGAGCGACAACCCTTACGAACTCGTGGCCGAGGCCCTCAAACCGGCGAAGGTGGGCGACATATACCTGGACGAACAGGAGCACATGGCGACCGTGGTCGTCGACGATTCTCAGCTGTCGCTGGCGATAGGCAGGCGTGGGCAAAACGTGCGGCTCGCGAGCCGGCTTTCGGGGTGGGACATAGACATAATCTCGAAGACCCAGTTGGCCGAGCGGGCGTCCGAGGCGATAACGGAGCTTTCGAGCATCGAGCCGATAGACGAGGAACTCGCGGCGACCTTTTACCGCGAAGGATACGAAGGCCTTCAGGACCTGGCCGACGCGGGGACGCAGGCTCTCGCGGCCATTCCCGGGGTGGGGCCGCAAAAGGCGCTCGAGATCATGGCGAGCCTGCAGCAAATGGCGGAGGAATACGCCAAGAAAGTGGCGAGCGTCGAGGGAGAGGCCGGGGAGCCGGCCGGCGACGCGTCCGGGGCGAGCGCGGCCGACGCCCAAACGCCGGTCGACGCCGGCGGCGGGGAAAAGAAACCGGAGTAACCTGGAGATACGGATTTGCCCGTAAGAGTATACGAAATATCGAAGAAGTGGGGCATGAAGAGCACGGACCTCCTCGAGCGGTTGGAGGAACTGGGCATTGAAGCCGCGTCGCACATGAGCGCCATCTCCGACGAGGACGTGGCGATTCTCGCCAAGGACATCGTGCACCGGCCGATAAAGCCGGGCAAGAAGAAATCGAAGAAGGCAGCGGCGGCGAAGGCGATGAAGAAGAAGGCCGAGGAAGCCAAGAAAGCCGAAGAAGCCAAGAAGGCCGAAGAAGCCGCCAAGGAAGCGGCGGCGTCGGCCGCCGCGGAGGCCGAGCGAGCGGCGGCGGCACAGGCGGCGGCGCAAGCCGAGAGCCCGACCCCCGAGCGGGAGGCCGCTGCCGTGACCGAAGAGGCGGCGAAAGCTCCGCCGGCGGCTCCGGTCGAGGCGGCGCCGGAGAAGCGCGTCGAGCCCGTCAAGCCGGGGGCGAAGAGACATCCGCCGCGCAAGGTGCCGACCGCCCCCGATAGGGTGGTGGTCGTCGACGAGAACCTTCTCAAGGAGCAGATGGTCAAAGCGGCCGAGATAGCGGCGAAGGAATCCCAGGAAGAATCGAGGATACTGCGCAGGATAATCCTCCCGCCGCGCAAGAAGCCGCGCAAGAAGCAGAAGCTGCCCATCGGCGTCGACACGGGGCCGGCGCGGCGAGTCGTCGTGCCGACGCGGCCACAGAAGATCGAACTACAGTCGCCGGTTACCGTGAGGGAATTCTGCCACGCCGCCGGCGTCAAGAGCGGACAGGTGTTGAGGAAATTGATGGATATGGGCGTGATGGCGACGCTCACCCAGGCCGTGCCCGACGAGACAGTGGAACTGTTGGGGATGGAGTTGGGGCTCGAGGTCACGATCAAGAAAGGTTACGACCCCGAAGCGGAACTGCGAAGATTGGAGGAGCCGACGGAGGACACATCCAAACTTGTTGGGCGGGCGCCGGTCGTGACGCTTTTGGGGCACGTCGACCACGGCAAGACTTCGCTCTTGGACGCGATACGGCACAGCGACGTTGCGGCGGGGGAATCGGGCGGCATAACGCAACACATAGGCGCGTACCGGGTCAAGACCGACGGGGGCCACACGGTAACGTTTCTCGATACGCCGGGGCACGAGGCGTTTACGCAGATGCGCGCGAGGGGCGCCAACGTAACCGACATAGTGATACTGGTGGTGGCGGCCGACGACGGCGTGATGCCGCAGACGGTCGAGGCGGTGAACCACGCGAAAGCGGCCAACGTGCCGATAGTCGTCGCCGTCAACAAGATAGACAAGCCCGAGGCGCAGGTGGAGCGCGTCAAGCGGCAGCTGACGAACTACAACCTTTTGGCCGAGGAGTGGGGGGGCGACACGATATTCGTGCCGGTCTCGGCCGTGACGCGAGAGGGTGTCGACAGCCTGTTGGAGATGCTGGCGCTTCAGGCGGAACTTCTGGAACTCTCGGCGGACCCGTCGCGAAGGGCCGTGGGCACGGTGCTGGAGGCCAGGCGCACCGAGGGCAAGGGCATAGTCGTGACGGTCCTGGTGCAACAGGGGACGCTGAGGGTCGGTGACATAATGCTCGCGGGCGGCGCGTACGGCAGGCTCAGGATAATGACCGACGACAGGGGCAACCCCATACAGGAGGCCCTCCCCTCGACGCCGGTCGAGGTTTCGGGTTTCGCGGAAGTCCCGGACGCCGGGGACCGCTTCTACGTGCTGGACGACCTCCAGAAGGCCCGCGAGATAGGCGAGCGGAGGCTCGCGCAGAAACGCCAGGAGAGCAGGGTCGAGCGAAGGCACGTGTCGCTGGAGAACCTGATGGAGACCTTCGCGCAGACCGGCGCGAAGGAACTGAAGGTGATCCTCAAGGCGGACGTGCAGGGGAGCCTGGAGGTGTTGATGCAAACGCTGGGGGACCTGTCGGTGCCGGAGGTCGCCATCCGGGTGATACACTTCGGGATCGGAGGCATAAACGAATCGGACGTTCTCTTGGCGGACGCCAGCGACGCCGTGATCGTGGGGTTCAACGTGGTCGCGGAACAGGCGGCGCGCGCGGAGGCCGAACGCAGGAACGTCGAGATCAGGACGTACAGCGTCATCTACCACCTCGTGGAGGAGATGAAGGCGGCGCTGGAGGACCGGCTCGAACCGGAGATACGGGAGGTCGTGCGGGGCCACGCGGAGGTGCGGGACACGTTCAAGGTTTCGCGCATAGGCACGATCGCGGGGTGCATGGTGACGGACGGGGTGGTACCGCGCAGGTCAAGGCTGAGGATCTCGCGGCAGGGCGTCGTCATACACGAGGGGCAGATAGATTCGCTCAGGCACTTCAAGAACGACGTGCGCGAGGTGCGCGAGGGATTCGAGTGCGGGATCAAGGTGGCGGGTTTCGACGACGTGAAAGTGGGGGACGTATTCGAGGCCTATGAGACCGAGAAGGTCGCGAGGAAGTTGTCGTAAGGGATGCCGGTCGCGGTGGTCACATTGAAGATGTCCCTGCCGGAGGCGCATTCGCTCAAGGACAAGCGTCGCGCGATAAAGAGCCTCAAGGACAGGATAAGGCAGAACTTCAACGTCAGCGTGGCGGAGATGGAGCTCCAGGATTACTGGCAGAGCGCGTGCCTGGGTATAAGCGCCATCTCGCCGGACAAGAGGTACGCGGAGGGGGTGGCGTCGAAAGTAGTGGACTTCGTGAGGGCCGACCGGCGCGTAACGGTCGTCGACTACGAGGTGGAGGTTTTCTGATGACCCTGCGGAAGAAGGAGAGGCTCGCGGACGCGATCAAGAGCGAGGTCAGCCGGATAATACTCTTCGAGATGACCGACCCGAGGGTGGGCTTCATGACGGTGACGGGCGTGGAACTGTCGGGCGATTTGAAATCGGCGAAGGTGAAGGTGAGCGTCATGGGCGAAGAGAGGCAGCGGGCCGTCACCATGAACGTGCTGAGACACGCGCGGGGGTACGTACAGAAGCAGTTGGGGGAAAAGATCGACACGAAGTTCGTGCCGAAAATAAGTTTCGAGGAGGACGACTCGATCAAGAGAAGCGTCCACCTGTCCAAGACCTTGAGAGAAGCAACGGGGAAGTAGCCATGGCGGGAACCGGCAAATCGCGCCTCGCCGCGGACGCGCTGGCCCGGCTGCGGAACAAGGGGCGGCTCAAGGGCATTCCGTCGACGGCAGACGGCGGGATGGCGGAGGTGCTCTTGTTGGCCATTATCGCGCGCGGGGCGCCGGTCGCGGCCGCCAGGAGGGCGCTGGACAGGATGAAGGCGTCGGTCGTGAGTTGGAACGAACTGCGGGTGACGCAGCCGGCGGAGGTGGCGGCGATGCTCGGGGGCATCCGCGACGCGCAGTCGAAGGCCACGGCGATCCACGAGGCGCTCACGAACATCTTCGAGGGGACGCACGACCTTGAGTTGAAGTTCCTGGAGGGGGCTACGGCGGAGGAGGCCAGGGATTTCCTGAGGGGCCTTGGGGCGCTCACGGACGACATAGTGGATATGATGATATTAGCCGGGCGGGGGCACTTTACGACTACGCCCAACACGGGCGTCGTGAGGGTCGTAAGGAGGCTCGGGCTTTGCGGGCGCGCGGGGTCCGCCGCGAAATGCGAGAAGGCGCTCGAAGCGCTTCTGGGAGGGGAGAAGGCGTACCAGTTGATGTTCCTCATGAAGGAATTGGCGGAGACTACGTGCACGCCGCATAGCCCCAAGTGCGCCGAGTGCGCGCTTGTCATCAAGTGCCCGAGTGCCCGCAGGTCCAGAGCCAGGTAGCACCGGCCGGCGCGTCAAAGCGGAGGAAGCAATGAGCGCGAAAAGTGCGAAGCGCGTGTTGAAGTTCGGATTGCCGAAGGGCAGCCTCGAGAAGTCGACGTTCGAGCTGCTCGAACACGCCGGCTACGAGGTGACGGCCGGCCTGCGGTCCTACTATCCGACCTTCTCGGACGACGAGATCCAGGGGATAATGTTTCGTGCGCAGGAGATGAGCCGGTACGTGGAGAACGGCGTCGTGGACGTGGGGCTGACGGGGCACGACTGGATACTCGAAAACGGAAGCGACGTCGTGGAGGTCGCGGAATTGGTGTACTCCAAGCAGCGGCGGCAGCCGGCGAGATGGGTGATCGCCGTGCCCGCCGAATCGGACATCAAGAAGGCCGAAGACCTCGACGGCAAGATCGTCGCGACGGAACTGGTCGGGGTCACGAAGAAGTTCCTCAAGAAGAGGGGCATATCGGCGCGGGTGGAGTTCTCCTGGGGGGCGACCGAAGTCAAGGCGAGGCTCGTGGACGCGATAGTCGAGGTTACGGAAACGGGTTCGAGCCTCAGGGCGAATAACCTGCGGATCGTCGACGAGGTCCTCGTGTCCACGACGCGGCTCATTGCGAACAAGGAGTCCTGGAAAAACGGCTGGAAACGGGAGAAGATCGAGAACATGGCGCTGCTCGTCAAGGGGGCGATCGTGGCGCGGGACATGGTGGGGCTCAAACTCAACGTGGCCGAGGAGAACCTCGCGAGGGTCGTGAGCGTCCTGCCGGCGCTCAAGAACCCGACCGTGTCGCCCCTTGCGGGCAACCACTGGTTCGCCGTCGAGACCATAATCGAGGAATCGATCGTCCGGACGCTCATCCCGGAACTCAAGAAGGCCGGCGCACAGGGTATAATCGAGTATCCCCTCAACAAGGTGATACCTTAGGAGCAGACGTTGGCGGCCAGGAGAATAACCGGCCGGCGGACGGCGATCGCCGTCGCAGCGGCGGCCGTGCTTTTTTTGCCCCTTGCCGGCGGGTGCAGCGCCACGCGGCTCCGGCCGGCCGAAGGCCCGCCCGCTGATGTTTCCCCCGCCCACACGCCGGTTCCGGAACCTCCCCCCGCAGCCTTAAGCGGCGAGAAAAACCAGGCATACGCGTATTACGCGTCCGCCGTGGCGCTCGACCTCGAAGCGGCACACCTCGAGGAAATCTTCACATACCAGCGGCTGTCGATGGGCACGAAACAGCCGAGCCTCCTTCGGGATGCGAAGAAACTGAGGGCACAGGCGCTCCACTACCTCGACCTCGCACACGAGGAAGACCCGGCGTCGGCGCCGGTGGTGCGGCGCAAGGGGGACATCCTGATGTCGCTGGGCGGGGTCGAGGAGGCCGTCGCCCTCTACGAGGAGGCGGACGCGCTGGGGCCTGCGGAGCCGAGGTGGTACTTTCGAACGGCGGGGCAATTGGAGCTGTTGAACCGGATGCCGCAGGCGGCGGCGCTCCTCGAGAAAGCGGTTTCATCGGCGACGGGACTCAGCGATGAGCTGCGGCGGGTGGCGTGCGTCGAGCTCGGGGGCATCTACGTGAGGCTCGGGCAGTTCGAGGACGCCGAGAAGGCCTACCGGAGCGCGTTGGGGCTGGCGAGCCGGGCGCGGCCGCGGACTGAACTGGGCGCGGCGCTTGCGGCGGGCCTCGAACAGGACCCCACCGGGATACGCAGGACGCTCGTGACGATACTCAGGAGCCAGGGTAAACTCGACGAGGCGCTCGAAGAGGCAAGGACCGCCGTGGAGGAAGCCCCCGGCGACGTGAGGACGATGGCGACCCTGGCGGGGGTCTACGAGGCGAAGGGCGATATCGGCGCGGCGATAAAAACGACTCAGGATTTCGTCGATGGCCACGGCGACAGCCAGATGGGCGTTCTCGCGCTCGCGAGATACCTCGCCGCGGCGGGGCGCGTCGACGAAGCGGTGGCCCGGTGCAAGAGATTCCTCGCGGACCACGGCGAGGACGCGAAGGTGCGGCAGGAGATCGTTTCGACGTACATCAAGGCGGGCCGCGCGGCCGACGCGGAGAAGTTCGCCTTCGAGGGGGGGAAAGGGGGAGTCCCGGAGGCGCCGGTCGCGCTTTCGCTCTTAGATGTCTATCTAAAGGACGGCAAGGCACAGGAGGCTTTGGACCTCGCGACGAAGATATTGGACGAAAGCGCGCTCGAGCCGAACGTCGCTTCGGAGGTATTTGCGCGGCTGTGGGGCGGCCTGTCGCTCGAACGAACGGAGCGATTCTACAGCGAGTACGCGGCGGCCCACGGGGAGAACCTCGCGGCCGGGTACGGTTTCGCGCGGGTTCTGACGGGGCGCGGTGAGAAAGGCAAGGCCGACGAACTCTTCGTAACGCTCGCCGAGAAGGGGGCCAGTTACGCGGAGGTCTACGAGGCGGCGGCGGATTATCTTCTCACAAAGGGGGACGCCTACAGGGCGGCGACGCTCTTACTCTACGGCGTCGAGTACGGCATCGTGCCCAATCCGGAGATAACGTCGGACAGGATAGTGGACGCGGCGGCGGACCCGGGACAACTCGCGTCGAAACTCGAGGCGGACGAGCCCAAGTACGAGAACGCGAACATCACGCTCGACCAGATCGTCGCACGACTGTACAGCCGCGGGGAAAACGACGCGAAGGCCGAGGAGTTCTACAGAAAGGCGCTCGACGGCCCGACGCCGCGGTTGCCCGACTACGCGGGGCTGGTGATATCGCTGTACCGCCAGGACAAGAACGACGAGGCCATAGCCATCGTCAGGAAGTTGAGGGGAGGGGGCCAGGGGTCGCCGGCGCTCATGCGGGTGCTCGTCGCGATGCTTTCGAAGGACGGCCAATACGAACAGGCCAGGGAAATAGCCGAAGGGCTTATCAGGGAGCAGCCCACCGACGTCGACAACCGCCTGGCGCTGGTGAGCGTGTACGTCGACGAGGAGAATTACGAGGCGGCCGCGCAGGAATTAGAAACCGCGAGGGGCTTGGCGGAAGGCGACGAGAGTCTGCTCGGCAACGTGCGGTATCTTTTGGGGGTGGTGTACGACGAGCAGGGCAAGGACGCGCTGGCGCTTTCGATGTGGCAGGCGAACCTCAGGGTGAACCCGCAGGATGCCGACAGCAACAACGCCACCGCCTACTACTACGCCGAGCGGGGCACCAATCTCGAGGAGGCGCTCGAACTCGTCGAGAAGGCCCTGGCGGCGGAGCCGGAGAACGGTGCGTATCTTGACACGCTGGGCTGGGTGTATTACAAAATGGGTGATTTGAAGTCAGCGGTCGACGCCCTGACGAAGGCCGTGGAGAAGTCAGGCGACGCGGTGATACTCGACCATTTGGGCGACGCGCTTCTTGCGTCGGGGGACGCTTCCGGGGCGATGGCGGCCTGGAAGAGGGCCCTTTCGAGCAAACCGAAGGCGCGCGACCGGGCGAACATCGAGGAGAAGATCAAGGTCAACTCATCAGAGGGCCTTAAGGAGTAATCCAAGGAGGACGCAATGTCCGGGCACAGCCATTGGGCCGGCATCAAGTACAAGAAAGCGCTTGCGGATGCGAAGAAGGGGAAGGTCTTCTCGAAGATCGCGCGGCGGCTGACGCTCGCCGCGAAGACGGGCGGGGGCGATCCCGACAGCAACCTGGAACTTCGCTACGCGATCGACGACGCGCGGGCGGCCAACATGCCCAAGGACAACGTCGAACGCGCGATAAAAAAGGGCACGGGTGAACTCGGCGGGACGACGTACGAATCGGTCGTGTACGAGGGTTACGGGCCCGGGGGCGTCGCCGTAATGGCCGAGGCGCTCACGGACAACCGCAACCGCACGGCGTCCGAGGTTCGCAAACTCTTCGAGCGAAACGGCGGCAACCTCGGCGAGAGCCGGTGCGTGTCGTGGATGTTCGAGAGGAAGGGCGTCATCGCGGTGGCGGCCGAAGGCGTAAGCGAGGACGATCTCATGATGGCGGTTCTCGACGCGGGCGCCGACAACATGGAGAAGGCGGGCGACTTCTACGAGGTGACGACCGACGTCGCGTCGATTCACAAGGTCAAGCTCGCGCTGGAGGGGGCGGGCTACAAGGTCGAATCCGCGCAGCCGAGGAACGTCCCCAAGACCCTCATCGAATTGTCCGCCGAACAGGGCAGGAAGGTCATTCGCCTCATGGACGCCCTCGACGACCAGGAGGACGTCCAGAACATTTCGTCGAATTTCAGCATCCCCGATGAGGTAATGGCGGCTATTGCCGCGGAAGAGGACGGCAAGTAGGACCTGCGACCGGGCGAGTGGTGGAACGGCAGACACAAAGGATTTAAAATCCTTTGGCCCGTAGGGGCCGTGAGGGTTCGAATCCCTCCTCGCCCACCAGTCTATCGAAGACGTCCCTGACGGGTGGGAGGAGCGGGGCATCTCTTCCGGGGGACGTCCATGTCGGCGTCCGCTACCCGGCGGCGTTCTTCGCGAGGTACTGCCTGTAGGCCTCGCAGGACTCTGCGGGGTCTCTGCAGCAGGTGAGGACGATCTCCTCGAGTTCGAGGACGGGGTTCTCCACGCCTAAGAGTTCGCGGATCTTGCAGCGCAGCGCCAAGTGCGGGCCCTTCTGTCTCAAGTGCGGCTCTATGAAGTTACGTATGTACACCTGTCCCTGGCCCGAGGGGCACTGGATCATGGCGTCGAGTTTCTTCTGGCGCTGGGCGAGGTTCAACTTTCGGTAGTTGTTGTCGGTCATGTTTCTTCGCGAGACTCCTTTTTCCCCCGTGGCGGTTCTCCCATGATCTTTATACACTTAAAAAGGGCGAAAGGCCCTTTGTCGTACCGTCGTGCACAATAACAGGCGCGGGCGGTTCGTTATTCCCGCGGCCGTCGTAAAAGGCGGCCATTATCTACGCGATGCGCGGCATTGCAACAGGCGAATCGATGGACGTGCAGAATTTTCTGAAGAATCTCGCAAGGATGCCCCTCTACAGGAAACAGATCTCGTACATGAAGCGAATCCCGGCGCGGGAGGCGCATTATTGTGAAAGCGTGAACGTGCCGGACGACATGGCCGAGGCGCTGGGGGCCATAGGCATAAAGAGGCTTTTCACGCACCAGGGGGAGAGCGTCGAGGCGGTCCGCCGGGGCGCCAACGTCGTCGTCGTCACCGGCACGGCAAGCGGCAAGACGCTCTGCTACAACCTGCCGGTCTTAGAGACCTTCGGCAGGGACAAAAACGCGCGGGCGCTCTACCTTTTCCCGACGAAGGCCTTGACGCAGGACCAGGCGGGGGCGCTCGGGAGGCTTCTCGACCCGAAAGGGCCCCTCGCCGGCCGCGCCGTACCCGCCATATACGACGGCGACACGCCGAGCCACCAGCGCTCGCGAATACGCGGCCACGCGACGATAATCCTGTCCAATCCCGACATGCTCCACACGGGGATTATGCCGTACCATCCGAAGTGGGCGCATTTTTTCACGGGCCTCAAGTACGTGGTCATCGACGAGATACACACGTACAGGGGGATATTCGGTTCGCACGTTGCGAACGTCATCCGGCGCCTGAAACGCATCGCGGGCCACTACGGGGCCAAGCCGCAGTTTATCTCGTCGTCGGCCACCATCGCGAACCCCGGGAGGCTTGCCGAGACCCTCGTCGGGGAGAAGTTCGAGGTCATAAGCAACGACGGGTCGCCGCAGGGGGAGAAGTTGTTCGTGGTGTGGAACCCCCCGGTCGTCGACGTTTACAACTTCGCCCGGCGCAGTTCGAACGTGGAGGCGTCGGAACTCGTGGCGGAATTGGTGAAGACGGGCTCGTCGACGATAGTTTTCGCGCGGGCGCGCGTAGTCGCGGAACTCATCCACAGGTACACGCAGGAACGGCTTCGCGCGGACAAGAAAACGGCCGCGCTTGCCGACAAGATCGTTCCATACCGCGGCGGATACCTGCCGCAGGACCGGCGCAGGATAGAAAAGGAACTCTTCACGGGGAAGCTATTGGCGGTGAGTTCCACCAACGCGTTGGAACTCGGCATCGACGTGGGCAGCCTCGACGCGGCGATACTGGTCGGGTTTCCCGGCACGATCGCCTCGGCGTGGCAACAGGCCGGACGGGCGGGCAGGCGCGGGGGGAAGAGCCTCGCGATACTTGTGGCCTACGACGAGCCGATAGACCAATACATCGCCCACAGGCCCGACTACCTTTTCGAGCGGTCGGTAGAGGAGGCGGTCCTCGACCCGGAGAACCCCTATGTCCAGCAGGGGCACCTGTTGGCGGCTGCGGCCGAGCGGCCGCTCGACGAAACCGACGCGGAGTTCTTCGGGGAGAAGATGCCCCTTGTGGCGGACGCGCTCGAAAGGGCGGGGAAACTCAAATTCATCAGGGGCAAATACTACTGCTCCACGCAGGGCTCGCCGGCGGCGGGCCTCAACCTGCGGCTCATCTCATCGGATACTTACGAGATCGTGGACACTTCGGCGAAATCCCCAAAGGTGATTGGGAACGTGGATTCCATAAGCGCTCCGGAACTGGTGTATCCGGGCGCGGTGTACCTGCACGAGGGGCAATCGTACCTGTGCGAGAGGCTCGACGCCGAGGGCAAGGTGGCGTACGTGAAAGGGGCGGACCTCGATTATTACACGCAGCCGGTGCTCGAATCGAGCATCACGGTCACGTCCGCGGCCGAACGGCGGGAGTTTCCGGCGTTTGCGGCGACGCTTGGGGACATCGACGTGACGTGGCGAACGTCCGCGTTCAAGAAGATCAAGTTCTTCACGATGGAGATGATAGGGCAGGGGGAACTCGAGCTGCCGTCGCAGACGCTTGGGACGCGGGCGCTGTGGATAACGCCGTCGCGGGCCGTTCTCGACGGGATAAAGGACCTCGGCTACTCGCCGGCGAACGGCATTGTGGGGGCGAAGAACCTCCTGATGACGGCGCTAGCGATGCTCGCGATGAGCGACCCGAGGGACGTGTGGGGGATAGTGAACACCAGCCAGGCGCCGCCGGTCTCGATATTCCTGTACGACCGCTATCCCGGCGGGATCGGATACGCGGAGAAGGGATTCGACCACGTCGGGGAACTTCTGAAGCGGGCCGTCGACATCGTCAGGGGCTGCCCGTGCGGCCACGGCTGCCCCTCGTGCGTCGGGCTTGCGAACCTTCGCCCGCCGCTGCACCAAGACCCCGAGACGTACATCGGAGGGGCGATCCCCGACAAACTCGCGAGCGAAATCCTGCTCAAGAGCCTCATCGCCGAAGGCCCTTTCGAGGGGACGACATCCGGGGTATAATCACCGGCGGTGACGCATGGGCGAAGACACATCCAAACCGACTATCGACGGGTTGCGGCAACTCCTGCGGCAAATCGAACGTAAGGCCGACGTCGCGAGACCCCCGGAGCGCCCGGTCGTCTCCCTCGAGAGCGCAGTCAGGGGGCGCACAGTGGAAACGCCCAGCGGGGCGCTCTACGTTATCGAGGAGGACGCGGGGGATTTCCTGACGGCGGACGACGATTTCGTGGACGTGACGGACCTTTTCTTCAGGCGCGGGCAGACTAACAGGGAGTTCCTGGCCAAGGTCGACGAGAAATTGGCCGACATCGCAGGACTGCCGCCGGAGCGGATACTGTTTCTCGACATCGAGACGGCTGGGTTTCACGGGACGGCGCTGTTTTTAGTGGGGCTGCTTCTCTTTGAGGGCGGGCGGTTCAAGATAACGCAGCTTTTCGCGCGCGACTACGCGGAGGAAGTTTCGGTGCTCGAAGAGCTCAGGGAGTATTATACGCGGTCCGACGTGGTGGTGACTTTCAATGGGCGGGCGTTCGACCTCCCCTTTATTGCGGACAGGGCGATAGTGCACCGCGTGGAATTGGAGAGGCCGGAATTCGACGTGGACCTGCTGCACGCGGCGCGCAGGATCTGGAGGGGGGTGCTGCCCAACTGCAGGCTCGGCACGCTCGAGGAGTTCGTCTGCGGACGGCGGCGGACGGGGGACCTGCCGAGCCACCTGATACCGCAGGCGTATCACGATTTCGTGCAGACTGGGGACGCGCGGCTCATGGTCGAAGTCGTGCGACACAACGCGTACGACCTCGTCACGATGGCGCACCTTCTGGCGAAAATGGCCAACGCGTGAAAGAGGACGGGCGGACGGGGCGACAATCGCTTGACACTTAGCGTAATCCGCAATACCATCTTGCGGTCAGCCGCAGTCAGTGGAGGCGCAGAAGTTTGGCAAACGCCCCGGAGTCCAGAAGAGAGTCCGTGCGGACGGTCAAGCTCCGCAACCACCACCTGACGCTCGCGGTGTGGCCGGAAGGCGGACGGATCCTCGAGGTCGTTTCGCTTCGGACGGGGCGGCACCTGGTCAGTTGGTGGCCCTTCAAGATAGAAGCGCCTGAAAGGGCAGGGGGGATAGGAGAACGGAGCATCCCGTTCTCTGCGGGGCCGTACGTTTCCAAGGAGTTCCCGGACAGGATCCTCATGACGAAGGACCTGCCCGGGGGGCTCTCACTCAAAAAAACGATATACCTTCCGGCCGATTCGCTGGTCTTTCACGTGTCGTTTGTGCTCACGAATAATTCGGACGCGCCGAAGACGCACGTGCTCGACCAAACGGCGGCACTTTGCCCCGGTTTCGGGGGCCCCATGCCGAGGGCGGAGAGCGGGATTTTGCACTGCCGCCACAAGGCGTTTCTCAAGAGGCCGGAGGAAATCCCGGAAGAGATTGCGTACGAAGTTTTCGAACGCGTGCACGTCGAGCGCGACGACGTGGAGTGGGCGATGTTAACGGACCCGGTGACGGACAATCTCATCTGCGCGATTTTGCCCAAGGGACACGTGGCGCTCGAGAGCGAGTACCATTGGTGGCTCAACTGGTCGCACGAGGCGCGCCTGGCGAGCGGGGCGAGTTTCACGGCCGATTTTCACTACGCGTGCGCGGGGAGCGTGGACGTGCCGCTGGTGGCGGGGGAGCACTTTGTCGGGGGGCTCGTCGGCGACGGGGCGCCGCTGGCCGAGGAGTCGGCGCTCAATGCGCGCATATCCGGCCTCGATACCCCCTCAGCGGGGACGCCCGTTTCGATCAGGGTGGACGGCAAGGAGATATCGGCCGGAAAACCGCTGCCCGAGGGGCGGGAGGCGCTTGTCGTGGCGCTGCCCAAGTGGAGCACAAAGCGGGATCTGGCCGTTGAGATGGCGCTCGGGGGCAAGTACGGCAGCGCCGAGTTGTCGGCGCGGGAATGCCGGGCGCTTTACGCGAAACTCGACGAGGCGTGCGGCGAAGCGCTGGCGGCGGCGGATGCAGGGAAGATGTCAAGCGCCAAGGCGGCCACGGTCCTCGCGTACCGTAGGATCGTCGAGGTCAACCGGGACAAGTGCGCGCGCCACCTGCCGGCGGTTATCGAGAACGCGCTACGATCGGCCCAGGCGGTTATCGCGTCGCCGCGGGAGGCGGTGGAGTTCTACGGCGAGGCCCAATGCCGCTGGCAGATGAAGGCCGCGCGCGAGGTGGACGAGAAAAAGACCGGGCAGAGGCTCACGGCGGCGCTGTCGGGGGATTTCGACCTGTCGATGCCGCGATTCAGGGAACCGCACGCGGAAGCGGGGGCGTTCGCCCTGTCGCGGGCGCTTCTCGAGACGGCGCTGTGGCTTTCGGTGCACCGCGACAACGACATCGTCCACCTTTTCAAGACGCGGCTGGCGGAACTGACGGCGACGTGGGCCCGCTTCGGGGCCGTCTTCTACGAGACGATCCACCACGGGGTGCTCCTGTCGCGACTGATACCGGCGTACGCGATAGCGTCCCAGCAGGGGTGGCTGTCGCGCGCGGACGAGATCGAGACGCAGGCGATGATACTGGACCTGTGCGGGAAGATACGCCGGCAGGGGGGGATGCAGTTCAGGCTGTCGAACTGGTGGGCGATGGAGTCGGCGGGGCCCGCGTACGCGGGGGCGCTCTTCCCGTACATCCCGGAGGCCGGCGAATACCTGTCGAGGGCGCGGGAGACGTTCTACTGGCTTCTCGTGCACGGCACGATGTCGGACGGCGGATTCTGGGAAATGTCGCCGTCCTACCACATGGTGACGCTCGAATACCTCGCGCATATCGCGGAGGCGTTCTTGAGGACCGGCGAGGACCTTTTCGCCGGGGCAATCTGCGGCAGGCGGCTCTCGGAGATGGCGGAGTTTGTGAAGGCGGTCGCGGCGCCGCCGGGGAGACTGCCCGCGTTCGACGATTCCGGGCGGGAACTGCCGGCGGAGGCGACGTACGGGCTCGCCAAACGCCTCCGGGACGGGGAGCTTTTGTACCATGCCGAGGCGGCGTTCGAGCGGGCGCGGCGTCCCAAGGACGTGTGGCGGCTCTTCGTGCCCGTCGACGCGCCGGAAAGCGTCACGCCCAACCGCGGCAGCCAGGCGCTCGAGGGGTCCGGGAAACTCGTCCTTCGCAGCGCGTGCGGGAACGTGACGCTCGTGCTTGACTTCGGGCCGCACGGCGGCTGGCACGGGCACAACGACAAACTGTCGTTCGAACTCTTCTGGCGGGACGTGTGCATCGTGCCCGAC
>Ga0172362_10002164_pt1 | contig 17060 bp, 16 predicted proteins | sample LakKivs1_kivu2a2_FD_114534 | JGI IMG/M metagenome (GOLD analysis project Ga0172362, IMG submission 114534) | Sediment microbial communities from Lake Kivu, Rwanda - Sediment s1_kivu2a2 | ecosystem: Environmental > Aquatic > Freshwater > Lake > Sediment | place: Rwanda: Western Province, Lake...
CGCGGAGCAGTTCTCGCTGAAGACCGGCCGCCTCGGCCTCGTCCATTGCGCCGTCGAGCTGCCGTCCAATCCGCCGCTCCAGGTTGTCCTTGTCTTCCATCACCACGATTGCACCCAGGATCACAGAGCCGCGTCGTACCGACGCGGACGTCTTCGAACATCGCTCGTCATCGCGTCTCGTCTCCCAGCGCCTCCCGCAGCAGCTTCCGTGCCCGCACGAGGCGCGTCTCCACGGTGGCCGGCGGAAGCTCCAGCGTCTCGGCGATCCGCCGGTAGTCCCACCCGGCCAGGTGCCGCAGGACGAACGGCTGGCGGTAGATCTCCGGCAGGGCTGCGATCGCCCGAAGCGCCCGCTGGTGGGCTTCGGCCAGCGCGAGGCGCCGCGGCGGGTCGTCCGACTCGCACCGCCTCGTGCCGAGCCAAGCCCGCAGAGTCTCGGCCAGTCTGCCGCTTCGCCGCCGGCGCCGGGCCGCGTCGATGGCCGCGTGCCGCGCCAGCGTATACAGCCACGCCCGCCACCGTCGCGGGTCGTCCAGGCTGCCCGCCCGGCGCCAAGCGGTCATCCAGACCTGCTGGAAGACGTCCTCGACGGCGTCGGGGGCGACGCCCGCGGCGAAGATCGCCCCGCGCAGCCACGGCGCGTTGCGGCGCATCAGCTCCACCAGCGCATCCGACTCGCCGCGGCCGAGGGCCTCCACCAGCCGCCGGTCCGCCGCTGCCGCCTCGTCCGCCGCATCGCCGCTCGGCATGGGCCGTTCCATGTCCACCAGTGTAGACGACGGGGAAGGACGTTTCCTGTCACGAAAGTGGCGGGTGTTCCGCCCGCAGCGGATCGAATGTCGGGTTCCGTGTTCCCGGTTCCGGTCGTCCTCGTCCTCGTCCTCGTCGTCGGTCGTTTCCTCTCCCCCCGGCTACGGGCTACCGGCTACCGGTTCCGGGTTCGTCCTCGTCGTCGGTCGTTTCTTCCCCTGCCTCCCCCTCGCCCCAGCCGTGCCTCGTTTCGATGCCCAGGCGGCGTCGAAACGGGCGCCAAATCGACGAACGCCCCCTCGGACGTACCCGGGTACGTCCAAAGCGTCCGAAGGGCCTTTTGTGTCGATTTCGCGGCGCCGGCGCATGGGAGGCGGATTTTTCCGAGTTTGGTAAGCTGCGCAAAGTTTCCGATTCCCGGCCATGCGGCCGGCTCCCCCTCCATCCGTCCCATCCGTGTAATCTGCGTAATCCGTGCACTCCGTGGACGCCGGTTCCCGCCGCTCGGGCTCCCGTGTTACGCACGTGATCGTGATCGGCTGTTTCCCCTCCCCCCGGCTCCCGGCTACCGGGCTCCCAGTTCCGTGTTCCCGGTTCCGGTCGTCCTCGTCCTCGTCGTCGGTCGTTTCTTCTCCCCCCTACGGGCTCCGGGTTCCCGGTCTTCAGGTATCCGGTCCTCCCGTCCTACCGGTTATGATGCCCCGCCTATGGAAGCGCTCGAGGAAAGCCCGTCGGGGGCGTTGGCGCACGTGCTGCGGATGAGCTGGCCGGCCAGCCTGACCATGCTCAACGGCACGCTGATGAAGTTCGTGGACGGGCTGATGGTCTCGTGGGTGGGGCCGGTTCCCTTCGCGGCGCAGTATGCCGGCGGCATCGCCAGCTTCGTGCCGGAGAGCTTCTTCATGGGCGTGCTGACGGTGGTGAACACCTACGTCAGCCAGAACTACGGCGCCGGGCGGCACGGCCGCGCGGGCCAGTACGCCTGGGCCGGGCTGCTGGTGGCGGCGCTGGCGGCGGCGTGCCTGGCGCCGCTGGCGCCGGCGGGACGGGGGATGTTCCTGTTCCTCGCCCGCCAGGCCCCCGGCCCGCCCAACCTGGAGCTGGTCGCCCTGGAGACGATGTACTTCCGCTACATGGTGCTGGCGGCAGGGCTGGCGCTGTCCTGTCGCGTCATCGAGCAGTTCTTCTACGGCGTGCACCGCCCGCGCGTGGTGCTGGCCGTGTCCATCGCCAGCAACCTGTTCAACCTGGCGGCCGACTACGTGCTGATCTTCGGCAAGCTGGGTCTGCCGGCGCTCGGGCTGGAGGGCGCGGCCATCGCAACGGTGGCGGCGATGGGGCTGCAGCTTGGCCTGCTGCTGGTGACGTTCCTCGGGCGCGGGATGCGGCAGGAGTTTGGCACGGCGCACGCGGCGGCGGCGCGGTGGCGACAGTGCGGGCAGATCTTCCGCTTGGGCTGGCCGGCCGGCGTGCAGCTCTGCAACGACATCGCAAGCTGGGCGGTCTTCAGCGTGGCGCTGGTGGGGCTGTTCGGCGAGGCGGACCTGGCCGCCACCACCGCGGTCATGCGCTACCTGGGCCTGTCGTTCATGCCGGCGGTGGGGATCGGCATGGCCGCCACGGCGATCGTGGGGCGGTGCATCGGGCAGGGGCGCGGCGACCTGGCGCGGCAGCGGACGCACATCGCGCTGGCGACGGCCATGGCGTATATGGGGCTGTGCGGCGTGGCGTTCTGGCTGTTCCGCGAGCCGATGGTGGCGTTCTTCGTGCGCCTGGCGCCGGGCAGCTCGCCGCTGGCGGAGCGGATCGTCGAGATCGGCTCGCGGGTGATGCTGCTGGCGGCGATCTTTCAACTTTTCGACGCCGTCGGGATCGTCTACGCCGGCGCCCTGCGGGGCGCGGGTGACACGTTCTGGCCGATGGTCGCCACGTTCGCGGCGAGCTGGGTGGTGCTGGTGGGCGGCGGGCTGCTGGCGGTGCGCTTCGCGCCGGGCCTGGGCAGCACCGGGCCGTGGATCGCCGCCACCGCCTACGTGATCCTGCTGGGCCTGCTGCTCGCCCGGCGCTTCGAGGGCGGCGCGTGGCGGACCATCGGCCTGCTGCGCGGCGCGCACGACGGGCCGGAAGCGTAGGACCGCGCCCCGCGCCGCGTTAGAATCCCGCCTCGCAAGGCGAAAGGAACTGCTTCATGCGCGAAAGCTGCACCGAACGGTACTACAAGGTCTTCACCTACCAGCCGGTCGACCGCGTGGTGGACCGGGAGTTCGGCTACTGGCCGCAGACCATCCGGCGCTGGCTGGGCGAGGGCCTGCCGGCGGAGTTTGAGACCGAGAAGAACAAGATGTTCAGCGGCAAGCTGGACGCGCACTTCGGCTTCGAAAGCACCGGCCACGGGCTGGGCCTCGGCGTGCCGATGCACCCGGCCTTCGAGGAGCGGGTCATCGAGCGCAGGGCCAGCAGCATCATCGTCCGCGGCGCCGACGGCGTGGTGGCCGAGCGGTTCCCCAACGAGGTGGACGAAAGCTCCATCCCGCACTTCCTGGAGTTCCCCGTCAAGACGCCCGACGACTGGCGGGCGATGAAGCAGCGCTACCGGCTGGACGACCCGGTCCGCCGCATGCAGCCGGAGCGCATCGACGCCGCCCGCCGCGCCGCGGCCGAGGGACGCATGATTCTCGCCGGCTTCTGCGGCTTCTACGGGCAGCTCCGCAACTGGATGGGCTTCGAGAACCTGTCTGTGGCGTTCTACGACCACCCGGAGATGATCCGCGACATGGTGGCCCACTGGGCCGAGCTGTGCGCCGCCCAGATCGAGCAGCTTCCCGCCGACGTGCCCATCGACATGATGACCTGGTGGGAGGACATGGCCAGCCGCAACGGGCCGTTCGTCGGCCCGCGGATGTTCCGCGAGTTCCTCCAGGTGGGCTACCACCGCGTGATGGAGGCGGCGAAGCGCCACCGCTGCGTCGTCGGCTACGTCGATTGCGACGGCAACCCGCACGACATCGTGGGCAACTGGCTGGAAGAGGGCGTGAACATCATGTTTCCGCTGGAGCAGGCGGCCGGGGTGGACATGTTCGCCTGGCGGCGGGAGTTCGGGCGCGAGCTTCGCCTGCAGGGCGGCATCGCCAAGAGGCCGCTGGTCGAAGGCGGCAAAGCCATCGACCGCGAGATGGAGCGCATCCGCCCCCTGCTGGAGCAGGGCGGCTACATCCCCCACCTGGACCACCTCGTCCCGCCCGACATCTCGCTGGCCAACTACATGTACTACCTCGAGAAAAAACGCAAACTGATCGGCAGGTGAACCGGGCAGCAGGCACGACGGAAAGCCGCTGAACAACCTGATACTCGGCCTGGCGGGCCGGATCGCCGCGGGAGGCGAGCCCTTCCCCTTTGGCCGGTGAAACCCTATTCTGCTTCGGGCGCGCCGATTGCGCGCCGACGGCATCGCCGCCGGGGCATAGCATGATGGGCGGCCCGGCGGCCGTGGAGCTGACGATGAGCGACAAGGACAAGCAGCCCTACAAGGACACGCTGAACCTCCCGAAGACCGGCTTCGACATGCGGGCGGGGCTGATCGACAAGGAGCCGAAGATCCAGGCCCGCTGGCGCCAGGCCGACCTCTACGGGCGCATCCGCGCCCGCGGCGACGCCGAGCGGTTCATCCTTCACGACGGCCCGCCCTACGCCAACGGCAACATCCACATGGGCACCGCGCTCAACAAGATCCTCAAGGACATCGTCGTCCGCCTGCGCACGATGGAGGGCCTCGACGCGCCCTTCGTGCCCGGCTGGGACTGCCACGGCCTGCCCATCGAGGCCAAGGTGCTGGAGGAGTTGGGCGCCTCGGCTGCCCGGATGCCGGCCATGGAGGTGCGCACCCGCTGCCGCGCCTACGCCGAGAAGTTCGCGGGCGTGCAGTCCGAGCAGTTCCAGCGGCTCGGGGTGATCGGCGAGTTCGACAAGCCGTACATCACCATGTCGCCGGGCTACGAGGCGGCCACGCTGGAGGTCTTCGCCCGCCTCGTCGAGCAGGGGCTGGTCTACCGCCAGCTCAAGCCGGTGCACTGGTCAATCGAGAACCGCACCGCGCTGGCCGACGCCGAGCTGGAGTACCACGACCGGCAGGACACGAGCATCTACGTGTCGTTCGCCGTGACCGGCGGCGAGACGGGCGCCCTGCCCTTCGCGCAGGCCAAAGGCGCCTCGCCGGCGCTGCTGGTCTGGACCACCACGCCCTGGACGCTGCCCGCCGACCTGGCCGTGGCGGTGCATCCCGACTACGACTACGCCGTCGTCGAGGCCGACACCGCCGACGGGAAGTTCGCCTGGGTCGTCGCGGCGGAGCTGGTGGAGCGGGTGATGGGGATCATTCGCGCCAAGAGACAAGCCTACCTGAAGGCCCACAAGGTAGTCGGGCGCGTCACCGGTAAGGAGCTTCTCGACGCCAAGCTCACCTACGCCCATCCGATCTTCGCCGACAGGCCCTGTCCCGTCGTGCCCGCTGAGTACGTCACGCTGGAGGATGGCACGGGGCTGGTCCACACCGCGCCGGGACACGGTGCGGAGGACTACGGCACGGCCCTGAAATGCGGGCTGGACATCTACTGCCCGGTGCAGGCGGACGGCACGTTCGACAAGACGGTTCCCGACTGGCTGGTCGGCAAGACGGTCTGGCAGGCCAACCCGCTTGTCCTGGAGCACCTGACGAAGGCCAGAACGCTCGTGCTGAGCGAGACGGTGGTGCATTCCTACCCGCACGACTGGCGGAGCAAGACGCCGACGATCTTCCGCGCCACCGAGCAGTGGTTCATCGCGGTGGACCGCCCGCTGGCCGAACGCGCCCAGTCGCTCCGCGGCCTGGCGATGGAGGCCTGCCGGCGCGACGCCGACGACGGCGGAGTCCAGTTCGTCCCCGGCTGGGGGCGCAACCGCATCGCCGGCATGCTCGACAGCCGCCCCGACTGGTGCATCTCGCGCCAGCGGGCCTGGGGGCTGCCCATCCCGGCGTTCTACAACGCCGACGGCAAGCCGCTGATGACGCCCGCCAGCATCCGCGCCGTGGCCGAAACGTTCCGCCGCAAAGGCTCCGACGCCTGGTTCACCTGCTCGCCCGAGACGCTGCTGGGCGACTACGACCCAGCCGACGACCCGCACGTGAGCGAGCCGGAGGCGTTCGCCCCGGCCGGACTGAAGGCCGGTCAGGACATCTTCGACGTGTGGTTCGAGAGCGGCTCGAGCTGGTTCGCGGTGGCCGTGGCTCGCGGGCTGGTGGATGACATTCCCGTCGATTTGTACCTGGAGGGCTCAGACCAGCACCGCGGGTGGTTCCAACTTTCGCTGCTGCCGGCGCTGGGCGCGGCGGGCAAGGCGCCGTTCAAGGCCGTGCTCACCCACGGGTTCGTCGTCGATGAGGAGGGGCGGAAGATGAGCAAGTCGCTCGGCAACGTCATCGACGTGATCGGGCAGCTCAAGAAGCGCGGCGCCGACGTGCTGCGCCTGTGGGTGGCCAGCCAGAACTACCAGGACGACGTCCGCTGCTCGGAGGGCCTGATCGCCCAGGCCGAAGACGCCTACCGCAAGATCCGCAACACGCTGCGGTTCGCCATGGGCGCCTGCTTCGACTTCGACCCGGCCGTTCACTGCACCGAGCCGACCGAGCACTCGGTCGACCGCTGGATGCTGATGGAGCTGCACCGGCTGATCCGCGACGTGCGGGCGGCCTACGACGCCTACGAGTTTCACCGCGCCGCGCGGCTGATGTACGAGTTCTGCACCGTGCAGGCGTCGGCGGTGTATTTTTCGGCCGTCAAGGACCGCCTGTACTGCGAGAGCCCCGACGCCCTGCGCCGCCGCGCGACGCAGACGGTGGTCTGGCAGGTGTTGGACACGTTGGTGCGGCTGCTGGCGCCCATCCTGCCGCACACGTGCGAGGAGGCCTGGCAGCACATCCCCAACCGCCCCGGCGACTGGCCCGACAGCGTGCACCTGGCGCTGCTGCCGGAGGTGGACGAGGACGTGATTCGGCTGGTGGAGGACCTGCGCCCGGTCAATCCCGACCTGGCGGCCTGGAGCAGCGACGAGATACAGCCGGGGCCGGCGTGGATCTGGGACCGCGTGATGGAGCTGCGCCAGGCGGGGCTGATCGAGCTGGAGAAGCTGCGCAACAGCGGCGTGAAGAACCCGCTGGACGTCGAGGCGGTCTTCCGCGTCGACAGGACCAACGAACATGCCGTCCGCCTCGTGGAGACTTACCTCCGCGAGCTGGAGGACCTGCTGGGCGTGGGCCACGCGCGGATGGAACGGGCCGACCTGCCCGCCGGCGTCGTCGTGGACGTGGAGGTCGCCGACGCGCGCGACAGGTACCAGCGCTGCGCCCGCTGCTGGAAGCGCCGCCCCGACGTGGGCGGCAACGCCAACTGGCCCGACCTGTCGGCCCGCGACGCGGCCGTCATGGAAGAGCTGGCCGCGAAATGACCGGCGGCGCCGGGTGCCGCGACGAATCGACGATGGACGCGAACGTGGCAACCGTCTGGGACATCATGGGCCTGGTCATCCTCGTGCTGTGCGGGCTGATGAGCCTGGCCGGCGTGGCCGTGACGATACTGGGGATCAAGCAGAAGCGCCCGAAGCTGTGGATCGGCGGGATCTTCCTGTTCCTCGCACCGGCGCTGGTGCTGGGTGGCCTGGCGGCCGCGGCACACCTGCTCGCCCGGGTGCGCTAACCCGGCGCGAATGACAAGGAGCTTTCCCGTGAGCGGCGGAATCGGGGCCGGCGTGGTGGTGCTGCTGGTGCTGGGCGTCGTCGCCGCGGGCGGGGTTGCCGCCCTGGTGCTGTTCATCGTGGGCCTCGTGCGCGGCCGCGCGGGAATGTGGGCAGCGGGGCTGGTCCTCGGCGTGCTGTGCCTGCTGGCCTTGCCGCTGCTGGGCGCGGCCATGTGGTTCGCCGTCGGCACTCGGCCCGCCGCCCCGCCGCCCCCGGTCATGTCAGGACCTGCGCCAACCACCGGTCCTGCCGCGGATAAGGAGCCTGCTGCCCACGGCGCCGCCCAACCCGCCGACGAGGACGAGGGTGGCTGACCGCGCCGGCGGCAAGGCGCCGCAGCCTGTAACGCCGCGGCCTACGCGAACATCAGCCGACGGCCCTTGGGCTGCGGAACCGGATCGCCGAACTCCCCGGCTGTCTTGATCCAAAGGCCCATGGCCTCACGCACGCTGGCCAAGGCGGCCTCGTGCGTGTCGCCGTGCGCCATGCAGCCCGGCAGTTCCGGCACCTCGGCGACGAACACGCCGTCCTCGTCGCTCCAGCAGATGATGATCTCATATCTATCCATCGACATCGGCGTCCTGAACGGCGAGCCCACGCCGGCATCATACCCGCTGCCGTGCGGCCCGCCAGCGTTGACCCCGCCGATCGCCCGTGCTTCAATCCCGCCCATGAGCGAGACCGGACAGACCCCCGCGAAGCGAGACCGCCCTCTCCGTCTCGGCGTGCTGCTGTCGGGAGGCGGGCGGACGCTGCTGAACATCATCGAGGAGATCAACGCCGGCAGGCTCGCCGCCGAGGTCGCCGTCGTCATCGCCTCGCGCGACTGCGAGGGCATCGGCCGCGCGAGGGCCGCCGGCGCGGCCAACGTGCACCTCGTCGCCTATCGCAAGTACTGCGGCGACACGGCCGCCTACACCGCCGCCCTGTGCGAGCAGCTCGACGCGGCCGGGACGGAGCTGGTCGTCCAGGCGGGGTTCCTTTCGCTGTGGCACATCCCGCCGTGGTACGAGGGGCGGGTGATGAACATCCACCCCGCCCTGCTGCCGAGCTTCGGCGGGCACGGGATGTTCGGCCACCACGTCCACGAGGCGGTGCTGGGCCGCGGCTGCAAGGTCAGCGGCTGCACGGTGCACTTCGTGACCAACGAGTACGACGCCGGGCCGATCATCGTCCAGCGGTGCGTGCCGGTGCTGGAGGGCGACGACGCCGACGCCCTGGCCGCCCGCGTCTTCGAGCAGGAGTGCGTCGCCTACCCGGAGGCGATCGGGCTGTTCGCGGCCGGGCGGCTGCGCATCGACGGCGGCGTGGTGCGGATCGCCTGAGCGGCGGCGCGAAAAGCGTTGCATCGCAGGCGCGGGATCGTGTAACTTGATCGTTCTGAAGGGCGTCTGGCCCTTCGGTCCCTGGTCCCACTGAGATGAGCAAGACGGTCGCAAAGCATCGGCTGGAGGACGTGCCGGAGCCGCGGCTCTACCGCGAGCAGTTCAGCTACAGCGAGCTGCCCCGCGTGCTGTTCGACGGGCTGGCGGTGCCGATGGAGCCGGCCGCGGAGATGTGGATCACTGACACCACGTTCCGCGACGGCCAGCAGGCACGTCCGCCGTACACCGTCGAGCAGACGGCGGAGCTGTACGAGCTGATGCACCGGCTGGACGGCGGGGCGGGGCTGATCCGCAAGAGCGAGTTCTTCCTGTACTCGCGGAAGGACCGCCAGGCGGTGGACCGCTGCCGGGAGCTGGGGCGCGAGTTTCCGCAGATCACCGGCTGGATCCGCGCGGTGAAGGGCGACTTCAAGCTCGTCAAGGAGATGCACCTGCCGGAGACGGGCATCCTGACGAGCTGCAGCGACTACCACGTGTTCCTGAAGCTGCGCAAGACGCGGCGGCAGGCGATGGACCAGTACCTCGACGTGGCGCGGGCCGCCCTCGACGAGGGCATCCGCATCCGCTGCCACTTCGAGGACATCACGCGGGCCGACTTCCACGGCTTCGTCATCCCCTTCGCCGTCGAGCTGATGAAGCTGCGCGAGAAGTACGGCATCGACGTGGTCATCCGCCTCTGCGACACGCTGGGCTACGCCGTGCCCTGGCCTCAGGCCTCCCTGCCCCGCTCGGTGCCGCGGCTCGTCCACGGCATGATCCACGACGCCGGCGTGCCCGGCGAGCTGCTCGAGTGGCACGGGCACAACGACTTCCACAAGGTGGTGGTCAATCCGGTGACGGCCTGGCTGTACGGCTGCGCCGCCTGCAACACCACGCTGCTGGGGCTGGGCGAGCGGACGGGCAACACGCCGCTGGAGGCGATGGTGGTCGAGCACGCCCAGCTTCGCGGGCACAGCGGCAAGGTCAACTACGCCGTCATCACGGAGATCGCCGACTATTACCGCGCGAAGCTGTCCTTCGAGCCGCCGCACAACTTCCCGCTGGTCGGGCGCGACTTCAACACCACGCGGGCGGGCATCCACGCCGACGGGCTGATCAAGAGCGAAGAAATCTACAACTGCTTCGACACCGAGAAGATCCTCAACCGCCCCGCCGCCGTCGCCATCACCGACAAGAGCGGCGCCGCCGGCATCAAGCACTGGATCGACACCTACTACCACAAGGACGTGCCCAAGGACGACTCCCGACTGCTGGGCATCCGCGGCCGCGTCGAGGCCGAGTACGAGGCCGGGCGAACCACCTCCATCAGCGACGAGGAAATGCACGCCTGGTACGCCGAGTTCTTCGGCGCCTGACGCGACATACGCCCCCGCATCGCCCGCCCCCGGGTTGCGGGCCCCGGGGTCCCAGCTCCGCCATACATCCGACCGCCGGGCGCCATCCTCACGCGCGTCTCGGGTGCCATGCTCACGCGGCTGTTTGCGTGAGCATGTCTTTCCGCCTTCGCCGGACATGCTCACCCGGCCGCTTCGCGTCCGGGATGAGCATGGCACCCCGCCCCGAGTTCGCAGTTCCGGGTTCCGGGTTCCGAGCTCCGCTACATCTCCGGCCGCAGCGGACGGCTCATCAGCTCCGCGATCGCCTCGCGGGGGCTGCGGTGTCGGAAGATCACGTCGTGCACGGCCGCGGTGATGGGCATGTCCACGTTCATCCGTTCGGCCAGGGCCATCACGCTGCGCGTGGTGGCGACGCCCTCGACGACGCCGGCGGCGGCGGCCAGGGCGTCCTCGACCGACCGGCCGCGACCCACCGCCTCGCCGAAGCTGCGGTTGCGTCCCACCGGCGAGGTGCAGGTGGTGATCAGGTCGCCCACGCCGGCCAGGCCCGCGAACGTTTCGGCCAGCGCGCCCATCGCCGCGCCGAGGCGGGTGATTTCGGACAGTCCGCGGCTGACGAGGGCGGCCTTGGCGTTGTCGCCCGCCGCCAGCCCGTCCAGCACGCCCGCGGCGATGGCGATGACGTTTTTGGTCGCCCCGGCCAGCTCGACCCCCAGCAGGTCGGCGTTGGTGTAGACGCGGAAGTGCGGGCGGCTGATGAGCCGCTGGACGCGCTCGGCCAGGGCCGGCTCGCTGGCGGCGACGACGACCGTGGCCGGCAGGTGCCGCGCCACTTCGGGCGCAATGGACGGCCCCGAGAGCGCCGCGGCGGCCCGCGCCGGCCCGCCCGCGCCGTCCAGCACGTCGCGCAGCACCTGCGTGGGGCGAAGCAGCGTGCCGTTCTCGATGCCCTTGGCCACCGAGCAGATCGGCAGCGCGGCCGGGCAGTGCCCCGCCAGCCGCCGCCACACCGGACGCATGTACTGCGTGGGCACGGCCGAGATCGCCAGCTCCGCGCCGGCGAGGGCCTCGGCGTCGTCGCCGGTGATCTCCAGCTCGTCCGGCAGGCGGACGCCGGGCAGGAACGCGCGGTTCTCGCGGTCGCGGCGGAGGCGTTCGGCCGCTTCGGGAAACGCCGACCAGAGACGCACGGCGTGGGCGTTCTCGGCCAGCAGGATCGCGCAGACCGTTCCCATCGCCCCGTCGCCGACGATGCTGACCCGCTGCGGCATGGCCGGAAGCCTACCGCCGGCGGTCGGTTGTGTCCAGAAACACGGCAGGTCCTCGTTGCGCGAGCGAAACAGCACCGGGCCGGCACGGCCCGGCTCCTTCTGCTTGCTCCTTGAGCACGTCCTGCGAGGCGAACAGGCAGAGCCGGGCCGTGCCGGCCCGGTGCCGTTTCCATCCTTACCGCGCGGGTTCTTACCACGATCGGGCGACCCCACCTTGACCGCCGCGCGAAGGCGGAGCTAGAATGCCCGCGAGGTGACCGATGAGACTCCTGGTGACGCTGGAGCGGGACGAGACGGGCATGATCGTGGCGGAATGCCCGGCCATTCCGGGCTGCGTGTCGCAGGGCAAGACCGAAGATGAGGCCCTGAGCAGCATCCGGGAGGCCATCCAGGGCTGCCTGGAGGCCAGGGCTGCCAACGGCATGCCGCTGACGGTCGCCATTCGGGAGGTCGAGGTGCCGGTCTGATGCCGCGGCTCCCTGTGGTCTCGGGGGCGGACGCCGTGAGGGCGTTCGCGCGAGCGGGATGGACGGCGGACCGCCGCAAGGGAAGCCACGTCATCCTCCTGAAGCCCGGCCACAACGCCAGCCTCTCCATCCCGCAGCACCGCGAGCTTGCCCCCGGCACGCTGCGCTCGCTGATCCGGGCGGCGGGAATGACCGTGGAGGAGTTTGCGGATTGTCTCCGGTGATGCCGCGGGGGCGAGCTGCGGGCCCGCTGGCCGGCCCCGCCGCCGGCCGGTCCCCCACTGAGGTCGCCGCGTGAAGGAAGAGATCTTCGTCGCCGAGCTGCCCAACGGCATGGTGCTGCTGGGCGAGCCGATGGCCAACGTGGCGTCGGCGTCGCTGCTGCTGGCCGTGCCCGCCGGGGCCGCCTACGATCCCCCCGCCGCCGGCGGGGCCGCCTCCGTCGCCTGCGAGTGGTCCGTCCGCGGCGCCGGCCTGCGCTCCACCCGCCAGCTCAACGAGGCCCTCGACGCCCTCGGCTGCCACCACGACCAGCACGTCCAGAGCGAGCACGTGCTCTACTCGGCCGCCCAGCTCGGCCGCCACCTGCCCGAGGCCCTGTCGCTCCAGGCCGACATCCTGCTGCGCCCGCGGCTGGACGGCGCGGCGTTCGGACCGTCGCGGGAGCTGGTGCGCCAGGACCTGGCGTCGCTGGCCGACGAGCCGGCGCAGCTCTGCATGACGCGCCTGGCGGAGCGCTTCTACCCGGCCCCGTTTGGCCGGTGCATCTACGGCAGCGACGAGTCGCTGGCGTCGCTGGCCGCCGCGCCCCTGCGCGACGCGTGGCGCCGCGTGTGCCGGCCGGAGGGAACCATCCTCGCCGTCGCCGGGGCGTTCGACTGGCCGGCAGTGTGCGAGCAGGCGGAGCGCCTCTTCGGTGGCTGGACCGGCCGGCCCCTCGCCGAGCACGTGCTGTCGCCCGCGCCGCGCGGCGTGCTGCAACTGACGAAGGACACCGCCCAGACGCACATCGGCCTGGCGCACGCGGCCCCGCCCATCGGCCACCGGTGCTACTACGCGTCGCGGCTGGCGGAGACCGTGCTGTCGGGCGGCGCGGGCAGCCGCCTGCACACCGAGGTGCGGGAGAAGCGCGGGCTGGCCTACCACGTCGCCAGCCACTACCACGGCCTCAAGGGCATGGCGGGGATGTTCACCTACGCGGCCGCCACGCCGCCGCTGGCCGAGCAGACCTTCGAGCTGGTCGTGGCCGAGATTCGCCGGCTGGGCGAGGGCGCCTCCGACGAGGAGCTCACCCGCGCGCGGACGCAGCTCAAAAGCGCGCTGATCATGCAGAACGAGGCGACGGGCGCCCGCGCGGCCGCGCTGGCCAGCGACTGGTTCCACCTCCGCCGCGTGCGGACGTTCGAGGAGATAGCGCGGGCGGTGGAGGCGGTTTCGGCCGGCGACGTGGTGGAGTGCCTGCGGGAGTTTCCGGCCGCCGACTTCGCCGTGGTGACCATCGGGCCGGAGGCGCTGGACACCAGCGGAATTGCGGATTGCGGAACGCGGATTGCGGATTTGCAGACCGAAGACAGCCGCGCGGCCGCATCGCCAAATCCGCAATCCGCAATCCCCAATCCGCAATAGCCATGGAGTTTCGTCACGCACAACTCGACAACGGGCTGACCATCGTCGCGGAGGTCAACGCGCAGGCGGCCTCGATGGCGGCGGGGTTTTTTGTGCGCACGGGCAGCCGCGACGAGTCGGCCGGCCTGGGCGGCGTCAGCCATTTCCTGGAGCACATGGTCTTCAAGGGCACCGCCCGCCGGTCGGCGCTGGACGTGAACCGCGAGTTTGACGAGATCGGCGCCGACTACAACGCCTTCACCTCGCAGGAGGCGACGATGTTCTACGGGGCGGTCCTGCCGGCCTTCCAGGGCCGCCTGCTCGAGTTGCTGTGCGACCTGATGCGCCCCGCCCTGCGCGCCGAGGATTTCGCCCTGGAGCGCACCGTCATCCTCGACGAGATCGCCCGCTACGCCGACACGCCCAGCTTCCGGCTCTACGACGCCCTGCTGGCCGAGCACTTCGGCCCCCACCCGCTGGGCGCGTGCGTGATGGGCACGGCCGAGTCCGTCGGCGCGATGGGCGTCGCCGACATGCGGGCGTACTTCGAGCGGCGCTACTCGCCGGGCAATGTGACGCTGGCGGCCGCGGGGAACGTCGACTTCGCGGCGCTGACCGTGTCGGCGGAGCGGCTTTGCGGCGGCTGGACGCCGCGCGCCGACGGCAGGGACAGTTCGGCTCCGCCGGCCGGGGGCGGACGCCGCATCGTCGTCGACAGCGACCTGCTCCGCCAGCACGTGGGGCTGGCCGGCGCCGCGCCGTCGGCGCAGGACGCCGACCGCTACGCGGCCATGCTGGCCGCCACCGTGCTGGGCGACGCCACCGGCAGCCGGCTGTTCTACGCGCTGGTGGACCCCGCCATCGCCGACGAGGCATCGTGCGCCTACGACGCGATGGACGGGACGGGGGCGTTCCTGACGTACGTGACGGCCGATCCGCCGCGGGCGGCCGAGGCGGCGGGCATCGTGCGGGAGGAAATGCGCCGCTTCCTGGACGCCGGACCGACGCAGGAGGAGCTGCGGGCCGCCAAGAACAAGATCGCCTCCGCCTCCGTCCTGAAGAGCGAAGTGCCGATGGGGCGTCTGACGGCCGTCGGGTTCGACTGGCTCTACCGCCACGAGTACCTGCCGCTGGAGCGGCAGCTTGCCGACCTGTTCGCCGTGTCGGCCGAGGATGTGCTCGCCGTCGCGCGGAAGTACGACCTGGCCGCGACGACGATGGTGGCGCTGGGGCCGGCGGAGAGACTGTGACGGGGCGTGGATCCCGGCGCGATTCGATGGTCATGGCGCGGCCGAAGGAAGAGAAAGGGATCTTCGGGATTGAAGAGATTGTCGGGAGTGAAGAGACCATTGACATGAAGACAACGGCAGAGCGATTGCTTCCTTTCCCTCCCCGCCTCCCTCTTCTCCCCACAATCCCTGTAATCCCCATAATCCCTTTCCGCCGTCTGCATCGTGTTAAGACCATGGGACAAGCACCATGAGCGACTCCATGTCAGAAACCTTCGCCGGCCGGCGCGTGACGGTGGTCGGGCTGGGGCGCTTCGGCGGCGGCGTGGGCGTGACGCGCTGGCTGTGCGAGCGGGGCGCCGCGGTGACGGTCTCTGACAAGGCCCCGGCCGCAGATCTGGCCGATTCCGTCCGCCAGCTCGAGGGTCTGGGCGCCGCCCTGCACCTTGGGGGGCACGACGAGCGGGACTTCCTGCGGGCCGAGCTGCTGGTGGTCAACCCCGCCATTCCGCCGGACATGCCGCTGCTGCTGGCCGCCGCCGACGCCGGCGTGCCCCAGACCACCGAGATGAACCTGTTCCTCCAGCGCTGTGCGGCGCCGGTCGTGGCCGTCACGGGCACGGTGGGCAAGAGCACGACGACGGCGATGGCCGGGGAGGCGCTGGGGCGGCGGTTCGCCGTGCACGTGGGGGGCAACATCGGGCGAAGCCTGCTGAGCGACCTGCCCGCCATCGCGCCCGACCACGTCGTCGTGCTGGAGCTGTCGAGCTTTCAGCTCCACCGCCTGGGGCAGTTCGCCCGCGGGCCGCACGTCGCCGTCGTGACGAACCTCGCGCCCAACCACATCGACTGGCACGGCAGCTTCGAGGCCTACGCGGAGGCCAAGAAGAACATCTTCCGCTTTCAGCGGCCGGGCGACGTGCTGGTGCTCAACGCCGCGGACGCGGGCGTGGCCGCCTGGGCGGCGGAGGCGCCCGCCGGCGTGCGCGTGGAGCTGTTCGACGCGCCCGCCCAACCGGGCCACGGGCGAGACGCCCGTGCGACACATGGGCAGGATGCCCATGCCACCTTCGAGTTGAAGGTCGTCGGGCGGCACAACCAGTCCAACGCGCAGGCGGCGTGGAAGGCGGCTGAGGCGATGGGCGTGGATCGCCCGACGGCCGCGGCGGCGCTGGCGGAATTCGCCGGCCTGCCGCACCGGCTGCAGTTCGTGGCCGAACGCGCCGGCGTGCGCTACTACAACGACTCCAAGTGCACCACGCCGGAGGGCGGCATCGTGGCGCTGGAGGCGTTCGGGCCGCGGCAGGCCGTCTTCATCGTCGGCGGCTACGACAAGCACGTCGGCTTCGAGGCCTTCGGGCGGGCGCTGGCGCGGCGGGCCAAGGGCGTCGTCGCCATCGGCGCGACGGCCGGGCAGATAGTCGCGGCCGTGGAGGCCGCCCGAAGCGGGCCGGCGCCGGTGGTGCAGCGGGCCGATTCGCTTGCGGCGGCGGTGGCGGCGGCGGCGCGCCTGGCCGAGCCCGGCGACGCCGTCGCCCTCTCCCCCGCCTGCGCAAGCTGGGATATGTTCCTCAACTACGAGCAGCGCGGCGAGCAGTTCGTCGAACTCATCAGGGCTCCTTGACGGTGTCGCCGACGTGATGGATAATGGACAGGCGGGGGCGGCTATCCGCCGGCCGGTGACGCATGAGCGGCAAACAGCAGGTCCGGGCAGTGATCGAGGCCCTGCCGGACGACGCCACGTATGAGGAGATCGTCCGCGAGTTGGCTTTCCGGCGGATGGTCGACCGCGGCCTGGCCGATTCGCGCCGAGGGCGAGTTGTCTCGCATGAGCAGGTCGCGCAGCGAGTCCGGCAATGGCGGCGATAAGGTGGACCGCGTCAGCCGTTGCCTGGCTGGAGGACATCTACAACTTCATTGCCGCCGACAACCCGGCATCTGCCGGAAGGGCAGTCCAAGGCATCCACGCCAAGGTAGGGAGGTTGGCCAGGTTCCCCCTTTATGGGGTATCTCCACGGCGTTGAGCCGGAAGGAGAAGTCCGCATCCTGCTCTACGGCAACTACCGCATCGCTTACGTGCGCAGGGCCGAGGAGGAGGTGGCGGAGGTCCTTGGTATCTTCCACGGCGCGCCGGACATCACCCGGTACCTGTAGGGCCTGCCCGCCGCAATGCCGCCGGGGCACCGCCATTGCTGAACCCTGGGCCCTCGCCCGCCCGGGGGTGGAAATCCCGGCCGCTCGACGGGATTC
>Ga0172362_10002166_pt1 | contig 17054 bp, 15 predicted proteins | sample LakKivs1_kivu2a2_FD_114534 | JGI IMG/M metagenome (GOLD analysis project Ga0172362, IMG submission 114534) | Sediment microbial communities from Lake Kivu, Rwanda - Sediment s1_kivu2a2 | ecosystem: Environmental > Aquatic > Freshwater > Lake > Sediment | place: Rwanda: Western Province, Lake...
GACGTTGTTGGGGCGCAGCATGCTGCGCCCCCCTACCGCAGGGGTCGTTGGGCCGCATCACGCCGCGCCCCCGACGTTGTTGGGGCGCAGCATGCTGCGCCCCCCTACCGCAGGGGTCGTTGGGCCGCATCACGCCGCGCCCCCGACGTTGTTGGGGCGCAGCATGCTGCGCCCCTACTACGGGCGATCTTCGCTCTTCATCTCCCCGCCCCCGCTCTTCCCGGTAGGGGAAGGAACCTTGATGTTCTGCTGCGGGCCGCGGCGCTCACCGGGCTTGAGCACTTCCTTGCCCGTGATGCGATCGATGACGTTGTCGTTCTCGTCGCGATCGGTCAGCTTGTCGCTGATCACACCGTCGACGAACGAACCAGTGGTGATCCGGGTGTCCGCGCGTCGCCTGCGCACCTCGGCATTCCGCTCCTCGGTGCTGCTATCGTAGATCACCAGGCAGTAGACGTCGTAGAACTTGGAACGGTCGACCAGACGCAGCCCGTCTCCCTCCGCGGAGCGCCAGAGCAGGCTGTCGAGTTGGCGATCGCGCATGCCGTGCATGGCGACCTCCCTGTACACCGGCTGTGCCTTCCCGTAGACCTTCTGCATCATGTCGCCGAACTCGACGAAACTCTTGCCCGCCACGACGTCCTTGTCGAAGGCCACGAACATCTTGTACAGGCTGTCGCCCGAGAAGAAGAAGTACCGGGTCGACTTAGGCTCCTTGTACACCAGCATGGATTCGCCGTTGTTCTGCGCGATCTCCTGGTCGATGATCGACACATCCCAGCCGCCCTTGGCCCCTTCGAATTTCACGAGGCTCTTCTTGATCCGGTCCTTGTCGGCCTTCATCTCCCGCCGGATCTGGTCGATCTTGCCGGGATCGTTGCGTATCTTCTCGAGGCGCTCCTTGTAGCCCTCTTCGATCTTGGCCCCCAGCTTGTCTACAACCTGCTGCACGGTCATGCCCCACTTGTACTCGCCCTTGAACTCGCCGATGGCCTTGGCGGAGGCGACAGGAGCCGGCCCCCTGCTCTTCTCGACGCTCTTCTTGCCACCCTTGGCCGCGGCCGTCTGCGCGGCGGTCAGAACCATGAACACTGCCAGGAGTGAAAGTCCCAATCTTCTCATCTGCGGTTCTCCTTGGATCGTGATCCAGGAGACACTAACACCCCTACCCGGCGATCTACAATCGCCAATCGCCTATGGCTTATGGGCGACCTTTGCTTTCCCATGGCGCTCGCCGCCAACCTCGCCAGGGGTGGCAGCCTTCCCGGCCAGGCCGGCTTGGGCCGCGTCGTCCGCCCCCTCGGCGCGCCCCTCCTCGGTGCTGCAGGGGGGCGGGCGATGGTCGGCCCGGCCGGTGCGCAAATCCTCGCGGGCATTCTCGGCGTACGCCGCCGGCTGCCCCGGACCGGCGTAGTCGATCCAGAACGCCGATTTCCCCTTCTTGCGGTTGTCGAGGTGCACAAAGACCGAGTTGGGATAGTAGCCCACGCCGGCGTGGTCGAAGGTCTTGCGCAGGTAGTCGCGCAAGGTCGCGTTGGGGATCCCGGCCACGCGGAAGTCGCAAGCCAGACCCTGCTTGTGCGGGCTGCGTGGGTTCTTGGCCACCTTGGCGTGCCGGTAGCCGGAGACCACCTCCAGGCGATGGCCTGGGAAGCGGCGGGCGACCTGGTAGAGCATGCGAGCCAGCCGCGGGTCCATGTTGAGAACCGCGCCGGTTTGGTGACAGCGCATGAACTTGTCAAAACGCTTCTTCCACCCTTTGACGGGTCGACCGCGGTCGTCATAGAAGCGCAGCTTCAGGGTCTCATTGGTGTTGATCTGGTAGATCTCGACGGCAGCGTAGCGCGAGAGCTTCTTGGCGCGCTTGCCGCCGACCTTGCGTTGTACCTTGGCGGTCCCGCCGTCGGCGCGCGCAGTCGCCCAGGCAGTGCCGGGAAGCAACAGGACGAGAAGGGCGAGAAACACGCGCCGAAGCAAGACGTCCCCATCATGGCAAGGGCTAGCGGGTTGTCGTCAACTTCTTTCGCAATTCGGCTAACAGATCCCACGCTGCACGTGGCGAAAGGCCGTCGAGATCTGCGCCACGCAGCAAAGCTGCGACTTCTTGCGCCGTGGAATCTTGATCGGCGGCGGCAGGCCTTGCGCCAGGCGAAACCGGCGTGTCGAAGAGGGAAAGCTGCGGCTTCCCTTCGCGTTCGGGGCGCGCCAGCTTGGGGCCGGCCACCTTGCCGCGCCCGTTGCCGTCTTCCAGGTGGTCGAGAATCAGACGTGCCCGGGCCACGACCGTGTCGGGCAAGCCGGCCAGGCGTGCCACCTCGACCCCGAACGAGCGGCTGGTGCCCCCGGGCGTGAGCTTGCGCAGGAAGACCACCTCGCCCTTCCACTCGCGTGCCGCCACGCTGAGGTTGTGCACGCGCGGGTGGGTCTCCGGCAGCGCGCACAGCTCGTGGTAGTGGGTGGCGAAGAGGGTGCGTGCGCCGAGGCGGTCGTGCACATGCTCGGCCACGGCCCAGGCGATGGACACGCCGTCGTAGGTCGAGGTGCCGCGCCCGATTTCGTCGAGGATGATGAGGCTTCTGCGCGTGGCATGGCGGAGGATGTGGGCGGTCTCGCGCATTTCCAGGAGGAAGGTGGATTCACCGCGCGCCAGGTTGTCCCCCGCGCCGACGCGGGTGAAGACGCGGTCGCAAAGCCCGATGCGCGCGGATCGCGCCGCCACGAAGCCGCCCATCTGGGCCATGAGGGTGGCCAGGGCGACCTGGCGGATGAGGGTCGACTTGCCCGCCATGTTGGGGCCGGTGACAAGCAGCACCTGCTCGTTCTCGGTATCGAGGCGGACGTCGTTGGGAACGAAGCCGCCGGTCGCGGCCAGGCGCTCGACCACGGGGTGACGGCTGTCGGCAAGCTCGATGACCTCCGAATCGTCGACCACGTGACGGCAGTAGTCGTTGCGATGGGCGGTCTCGGCCAGGGCTGCGAGCACGTCCGCGGTGGCCACCCGGGCGGCGAGCGTGAGCAACCGCTGCGAGGCGGCCCCGACCTCGTCGCGCAGCTTGTTGAAGATGGCAAGCTCCAGGCCGATGCGGCGCTCGTCGGCGGTGAGGATCTTGTGCTCGTAGTCGGCCAACTCGGGCGTCACGAAGCGCTCGGCATTGGCCACGGTCTGCTTGCGGGTGTAGTCGGCCGGAACACTGGCCAGGTACGAGCGCGTGACCTCGATGAAGTAGCCGAATACCGAGTTGTACTTCACCTTCAGGGTGGGAATGCCGGTGCGTTCGCGCTCGCGTGCCTCGATGGCCAAGATCCCCTCGCGACCGCCGCTGGCGATGGCCACGAGATCGTCGAGCTCGGCGGAGACGCCGGGCTTGACGTAGCCGCCGTCCTTGGTGAGAGCGGGCGCGTCCTCGCGCAGGGTCGCGCCGATGCGCTCGGCGATGTCCGCGCCGAGGTCGGAGCCCAGATCCAGAAGATCCGCCGGCTCGGCCGCGGCCAGGGCGGGCAGAGCGTCGGTGGCCTTTTTGAGGGTGGCGCGCAGCTCGGGCAGGCGCGCCAGGGAGCGGCCCAGCACGACCAGGTCACGCGGGGTGGCCACACCCAGCCGCGCCCGGGTGGTCAGGCGTTCGAGGTCGCCGAGCTCGCCCAGGATCCGGCGCGTGGCCTCGCGCGACGACTGCTGGGCAACCAGGCGCTCGACCGCGTCCTGGCGGCGCCGGATGTGCGCCAAGTCGAGCAGAGGGAAGAGCAGCCAGCGCCGCAGCATGCGCCCGCCCATGGCCGTGACCGTGACGTCGAGCAGATCCAGGAGGGAGCCCTGCCGCCGCCGGTCGAGCATGGTCTCGACGAGCTCGAGATGGGCGCGCGCCTGCTCGTCGATGACCAGGAAGTCGTTGCGCTGGAAGATCTCCAAGCGCGCAATCGGCAAGGGCGCGGCGAGCTGGGTGGCGCGCACGTAGCGGAGCACGCGCGCGGCGGCGGTGGCGACCAGGGGCAAGCGCACAAGGGCCGACCGGTCGAAGCCCTCGCCGAGAACCTCGGCCAGGGTGGTCATGGCGTCCGGCTCGTCGGCGGTGGCAAGCGGGGTCTGCGCCAGGTGCCCGTAGGCGCGGCGAATGACGGATGCCAGGATGCCATCCTCTTTGGGAAGGAGGATCTCGCGCGGCTCGACCCGCGCCAGCTCGTCGAGCAGGCTCTCGGTGGTGGCGCACGAGGTGGCGCGGAAATCGCCCGTGGTCACGTCGGCGAAGGCCAGCCCGAAACCCTCGCGCGCCTCGCCCGCCACCGCGGCGACGTAGTTGGGCGCCCGCGGCTCCAGGGATTCCTCGTCGAGAATCACGCCCGGGGTGATGACGCGCACCACGCCGCGCCTGACCATGCCCTTGGTGAGGCGCGGATCCTCGAGCTGCTCGCATATGGCCACGCGATGGCCGAGCTCGGTCAGCTTCTGGATGTACCCGCGCACCGAGTGGTGCGGCACCCCGCACATGGGTACCGGATCCTCCTTGCCCTTGTCGCGCGTGGTAAGGGTGAGCGAGAGGGCGCGCGCCACGTAGACCGCGTCCTCGTAGAACATCTCGTAGAAGTCCCCCAGGCGGAAGAACAGAATCGCGTCCGGGTACCTCGCCTTGATGTCGAGGTACTGGCGCATGAGCGCCGTGGTGCCGCTGTCTTTCTCGCTCGGCACGGCGCCCTCCGTCGACAAGGGTTAGCCCGCGCTACTCCTTGGCCGGAGCAGGCGTCTGGCGCGACTTCTTGCCGGGCTTGCCGCCCGTGGCACGGGCGGCCGCCTTCTCGGCCTGGTGACGCTTCTGGCGCTCCTTGAGCTTTCGCTGCGCCTTGCGCCGGCGCATCTTCATCGACTTGCGGTTGTCGTGCTTTCCCATGGCGCCGCCACTATTCGGAAAGTCGGCGCTCCTGTCAAGGAGCTTCGCGGTAGGGAGCCCAAACAACGAATAGCTTGCAAGCCGGGTCCTTCCGGATTTTTCACCACAGAGAGCACGGAGAACACAGAGACGGAAAGGGAAGGGTTCTCGGATCCAGATCCGGAACCCTTCTTCCTCTCCCTCCGTCTTTGTGTCCTCTGTGCCCTCCGTGGTGAACGAACCGAACCCTTCCCCCGATCTAGGTCCGCCTGGCCTTGATAGCGTTGAGCAGCCCGTTGGTCGAAGAATCGTGCGTGGACACGTCGCCTTGCGTGCGCAGCTCGGGCAGGATGGCGTTGGCCAGCTTCTTGCCCAGCTCGACCCCCCACTGGTCGTACGAGTTCACGTTCCAGATGATCCCTTGCACGAAGATCTTGTGCTCGTAGAGGGCGATGAGCTTGCCCAAGGTGCGCGGGTCGAGCTTCTGATAGAGAATCGAGTTGGTGGGCCGGTTGCCGGGGAACACCTTGTGCGGCAGGAGCGCGGCCAGGGCCTCGCCCTGCAGGCCGGCGGCTTCAAGCTCCGCACGCGCCTCGCTCTCGGTCTTGCCCTTCATCAGGGCTTCGGTCTGGGCCAGGAAATTCGCCAAGAGCAGGGTGTGGTGCTCGCCGACGGGATTGTGGGTGTCGACTGCGGCCAAGAAGTCGGCCGGCACGAGCTTGGTGCCCTGGTGCAGGAGCTGGTAGAAGGCGTGCTGCCCGTTGGTGCCGGGCTCGCCCCAGATCACCGGCCCGGTCTGGTAGTCGACGACCTTGCCGTCGCGGGTGACGCGTTTGCCGTTCGACTCCATGTCGCCCTGCTGGAAGTAGGCCGGAAAGCGCGACAGGTACTGGTCGTACGGCAAGATGGCGTGGGTCTCGGCGCCGAAGAAGTTGTTGTACCAGACGCCGAGCAGGGCCAGCGTGACGGGCAGGTTCTTCTCCATCGGCGTGGTCCGAAAATGCTCGTCCATCTCATGGGCGCCTTCGAGAAGTGCGCGGAAATTCTCGAAGCCGATGCCGAGCGCGATGGAGAGCCCGATCGACGACCACAGCGAATAGCGGCCGCCGACCCAGTCCCAGAACACGAACATGTTGTCGGTGGCGATGCCGAACTTGGCGACTTCCTTGGCGTTGGTCGAGAGTGCCACGAAGTGCTTGGCGATGTGCTTCTCGTCCTTGGCGCGGGCGAGGAACCAGGCGCGCGCGGTGTGAGCGTTGGCCATGGTTTCTTGGGTGGTGAAGGTCTTGCTGGCGACGAGGAAGAGCGTGGTCTCGGGATCCACGCGCTTGAGCACCTCGGCGACGTGTGAGCCGTCGACGTTGGACACGAAGTGGAGGTCCAAATCGTCGCGCCGGTAGGGCCGCAGGGCTTCGGTGACCATGACCGGGCCGAGGTCGGAGCCGCCGATGCCGATGTTGACGACGGCGCGGATGGCCTTGCCGGTGTAGCCTTTCCAGGCACCGCTGCGCACGGAATCGCTGAACGTCTCCATATGGTCGAGCGCCGCGCGCACCTCCGGCATCACGTCCTTGCCGGCGACGTAGATGGGCCGCGACGAGAAGTTGCGCAGGGCCACGTGCAAGACCGCCCTGCCCTCGGTCAGGTTGATGGGCTCGCCGGCAAGGAGCCGGTCGCGCATGGCCTCCACGCCGGCCGCCTGCGCCAGGGCCCGCAAGAGGTCCATGGTCTCGGCGGTGACGCGATTCTTCGAGTAGTCGAGAAGCAGATCGCCCAAGCGCAGCGAGAACTTGGCGAAGCGCGCGGGATCCTGTGCAAACAGGTCGCGCATGTGCAGGGGCGCGACCGCCTTGTGGTGATCGACCAGTTTCTTCCAGACGTCGGTGCCGGCGATGCTCATGGCGCATATCTAGCACAGGCCGCACCCGGCGCGTCCGCATCACCCCGGCTCGAGCGGGGTTGACTTAGTCCACTCCTTAGTAATGCGGGCTGGCCGCAATCCCCGCTTCTCCGCCGCATAGTTGCCCGGGGTGCGAAACTCCTGCATCCTCTGGGGGTGAACCTGAGCGGCGCTGAGCTCGAGAGCAGACTGGTGCAGGCCTTGTCTGGCCGGCCCGAGATCTGTGAGGCCTATCTCTTCGGCTCGCAGGCCCGAGGCACGGCCCAGGCGCGCAGCGATGTCGATGTGGCCGTCTACGTCGACCCCAAGACCGACTTTGACCGGGGCTTTGGCCTCGATGCGGAGATCGCGGCCGACCTGATGAGCGCGCTCGGCCGCAACGATGTCGACGTGGTCTTGCTCAACCGCGCGGACCCGGTGCTCTACCACCGCGTGCTTCGCGATGGTGTGCGCCTTCTCGTGCGCGATGGCAAGGCGACCGCCGGACGCGAGGGCTACGCCCTGTCCCGCTACTTCGATTTCTTGCCCCAACTCGAGAAGATCCGCAGGGCCGCGCAAGGCCGCGCCGAGCGACGGGAGTTCGGCCGATGACTCCGGTGGAGAAAGACGACCAACTCCTCTTCAGGCACCTGGCCGCGCTCGACCTGGCCCTCGCCCAACTGCGCCGGCATGCGGGCCGCCCACTGGCGCTGCTCAGCACGAACCTGGACGAGCGGTGGAGCGTGGAGCGTGGGCTGCAGGTCTGCGCCCAGAACTGCATCGACATCGCCACCCATCTCACGGCCTCCGCGGGGCAGAACCCGACCGACTACACGAACGCCATCGACGCCTTGGTTCCCATGGGCGTCCTCGAGCCGGCCTTCGCCGCGCGGTTTCGCGCCGTGGCCGGTTTTCGCAATCTCTTGGTCCACGGCTACTTGGAAATCGATGTGCCGCGCATGCACCAATTGCTGAACCAGCGCCTGGGCGACTTCGAGGAATTCGGCCTCCGCGTCCGCGACCATCTGCGCGGCCGGTAGTCGATTCCAGGGCGAGTTCTACGGCGCCTTCGCCCACGGCGGGGGGATGGCCTCGCCCTGACGAGCCACGGCTGCCCAGGCGGGAGAATCGCGGCGCACGTAGAAGGTGATGGGCAGACGGCCGGTTTCGGCGTCGACCTCGTCGACGAGCCAAGCTCGCGCCGCCGGCGGAACCGCGACCGTGATGCGCCAAGGGGCGTAGCCCTCTTGGAAGGCTTTCGCGGTCACGAGCTGATAGTCGCCGAGAAACCACGGCAGAAGATCGCCCTTGGCCCCCCCGAGCATGATGACGTCGGGCCGGCGCGAAAGCACGTAGGCGCCGTCACCGCGCAGGTGGCCCGGCACGGAGAACCAGCTATCCCTACGATCGATCGCCGCCGGCAAGGCGGCGGGGGCCTGGCGCGCGATGTGCGGGTCGTTGAGGCCCAAGGTATCGATGAAGGCGAGCCCGGGCGCGAAGTAGGGGACCGAGCCGGCGGTCGCGGCGGCAACCAGGGATTTGGCGGGAAGCCGGGCTTCGAGCTCGCGACCCACCACTTCCCCCAGCGCCGCGGCCGGATTGGGCGCGGCCGGATAGCGCCACACGAACTCGAACTGCCAAAGCGCACACAGGGCAGCAAGCAGGGTTGTCGTTCGTCGCACCCAGGCGCGCGGCGAGGGCGGCGCCAGAGCGGCGACCAGGCACATCACCGCCGCCGGCGCCAGCACGAAGCGGGCGCCCAGCATGTGGTCGCCGCCGCCGAGCACGACGGCAAGGAGCAGGGGCGCCACGGGCAGAAGCAACCACCGCAAGCGAGCGCGGTCGGGCGACCCGGCGAGCATCCAGCACGCGAGCAGGACCGAACCGAGCCAAAGGGGCGCGGTCTTGGTCAAGTAGATGACCGCGCTGTCGAGGCGCGGGCCGAAGTCAAGCCCCAGGGCCTTCGCCCGCGCCCCATTGGCCACCCAGTCGCCGAAGTAGACCAGGCGAAAGACCTCGTACCCGGCGTAGGCGAGCAGGAATCCGATGGCGCCGACGAGAGCGTGTCGGTTGCGCCGGCCGGGCCAGGCCGCGGCCGACAAGCACAGGCTGACCGCGATGCCCTCGGGCCGGACCAGCGCGACCATGGCCAGGGAGAGACCGAGGAGAAACCCACGGCGAAACCCGACCGGATCTTCCCTGAGCCGGAGCACGAGCACCGTCGCGAGGAGAATCCAGAAGCTGGCGGCAACGGTTTCGAGTCCGCCCCACGCCCACAAGGTGAATCCCTGGATCGAAACCACGGCCAGAAGCCCCGCGGGATCGCCGCGCGCCCGGTGCCACAGGACAAGCACCCCCAGCGCGTACGCGATGCCGAGGAGGCGCGCAGCCAGCGGCAGCGGCACCCCGAGGCCGCCGAGGAGCACGAGATGAAAGAGCCAGGCCGGGCTCGAGAACCCCTCGACCCGCTCACCGTCATTCCAGGTCAGCCCCTGACCCGCGAGCAGCCGCTCGGCATAGCGAAGCGGCACGTAGGCATCGTCGTGGAAGAAATGGCGTTGCTGCACGAGTCCTAGCCCGAAGACCAACACCGCCGCCGCGAAAAGCACCCAGCCCCGCGGCCCCCAGGCCGCCGGCGAGGCTGCGTCCCCCGGCTTGGCCGAAGATGTCGGCTGCGACGGCTCGGTCCGAGCCGTCGCCAGCTCGCCCCTTGCGGGCGCCGGCGGCGAAGGCAAAGACGGGTCTTGTGTCCGTGACATCGACCTTCACGCTACCACCGTCTGCCAGGGTGCCAAAGACCGTGCATCGTGCCCCGTGCGTCCTGGAGCCTGTCCGCATGTCGGGCTGCGTGGTCCTGCCCATGCTCTGCCTGGGAAGTCTCCGGAGTCTCACCCTCGAGTTCGGCGAGCCGGTGGCCCTGGCGCCCGGCAGCAGCCGCGGCGAGTTCGCCGCCGCCAATCTGCCCGTCCTGGCCCGGATTCTGGAGGATCAGATCCGGGCCCATCCCGATCAATGGGAGCTATGGACGAAGCTATGAGCGCGACGGAAGAGGACCACGTCGAGGCCAGGATCCGGCGCACGCTCGTCCGCGCCCTCTCGCTTGAGGTGCGCGAGGAGGAGATCTCGTTGGCCGAGAGCCTCGACGCGGTCGTGGGGCTCGATTCGCTGGCCGTGCTGGAGTTCGTGGACGCGCTGGAGAAGGAGTTCGCCCTCGTCATCGAGCCGGAGCAACTGGAGCTGGAGAGGCTGCGCGATCTGGCCGGGCCGGGGCGGCGAAGACGAAGACGAGCTTGTCGTCCGCGAGGTCGACCTTCACGCTGCCCCCCTCGGCCAGGGCGCCGAAGAGCAGCTCGTCGGTGAGCGGGCGCTTGACCTCTTCCTGGATCACGCGGCCCAGGGGCCGGGCGCCGTTCATGGGGTCGTGTCCCTTCTTGGCCAGGTGGCCGCGCGCCGCAAGCGACACCTCCAGGGTCACCTTGCGCTCGCCGAGTTGGCCCGCGAGTTCCTTCACGAACTTGTCCACGATCTGCAGCATCACCGGCTCGCTCAGGGGCCCGAAGTCGACCTTGGCGTCGAGCCGGTTGCGGAACTCGGGCGAAAACATGCGCTTGTAGGCCTCGTCGGAATCGCCGAAACGCTCGCCCGCCCCGAAGCCGGGCAGGTGCTTCGACAGGTCGCGTGCGCCCACGTTGCTGGTCATGATCAGGATGACGTGGCGGAAGTCGGACTGGCGGCCGTTGTTGTCGGTGAGCGCGCCGTGGTCCATCACCTGCAAGAGGATGTTGAACAGGTCCGGGTGCGCCTTCTCGATCTCGTCGAGGAGCAGCACCGCGTGCGGGGTCTTGTGGATGGCGTCGGTGAGAAGCCCCCCCTGGTCGAAGCCGACGTAGCCGGGGGGCGCGCCGATGAGACGCGACACCGTGTGCCGCTCCATGTACTCGGACATGTCGTAGCGGAGAAAGGCCACGCCGAGCACCTCGGCGAGCTGCTTGGCCAGCTCGGTCTTGCCCACCCCGGTCGGCCCGGTGAAGATGAAGCAGCCGATGGGCCGTCCGGGCTGGCCCAAGCCTGCGCGATTCATGCGAATGGCCTGGCACACGCGTTCGACCGCCTTGTCCTGGCCGAAGAGGCGCGTCTTGATGTCGGCTTCCAGGTTGCGCAGGCGTTCGCGGTCGCTCGCGGCCGCACGCCGGGGAGGGATGCGCGCCATGGTGGCGACCACGGCCTCGATGTCGCGCGTCCGCACGCACAGGGGCTCGCCCCCCTCGCCGACCTTGCCGCCTTCGCGCAGCTTCAAAATCGCGCCCGCCTCGTCGATGAGGTCGATGGCCTTGTCGGGCAGCTTGCGCTCCACGAGGTAGCGATCCGCCAGCTCGGCGGCCGCGCGCAGGGCCTTGGGGCTGTACTTCACGCCGTGGAATTCCTCATAGTGCCGGCGCAGGCCGCACAGGACCTTCACCGTGTCGGCCACGTCGAGCTCGGAAACCTCGATGGGCTGGAACCGGCGGGCCAGGGCGCGGTCTTTCTCGATGTGCCCGCGCAGATCCCTGTGGGTGGTGGTGCCGATGCAGCGGATGCGACCGCTCGAGAGGAGCGGCTTGAGCAGGTTCGAAGCGTCCATGCTCCCGCCCGACACGGCCCCCGCCCCCACGATGGTGTGCAACTCGTCGACGAAAATGACGGCGCTTTGCTTTTCTTCGGCGGCGCGCAAGACCGCCTTGAAGCGCTCTTCGAAATCGCCGCGGTAGCGGGTGCCGGCCAGGATGGCACCGAGGTCGATGGAGAAGATGGTCGTGCCGAGCAGGGCCTTGGGCGCCTCGCCGGCCTCGATGCGTGCGGCCATCCCCTCGACGATGGCGGTCTTGCCCACCCCGGGGTCACCGACGAAGAGAGGGTTGTTCTTGCGCCGCCGGGCCAGGACGTGCAGGGCGCGCTCGACTTCCTTGTGACGGCCGACGAGCGGGTCGATCTCGCCCCTGCGCGCCCGCTCGTTCAAGTTCACCGCGTAGGCGGCCAGGGGATCGGCCGCCGTCCCCCCCTCGCCATCTTCGTCCGGCAGCGCAGCCGGGGCACCGCGGCCGGCGCCGGCCCCGGGCAGAAGCTTGGCCGTGCCGTGCGAGATGGTGGTGAGCAGATCCAGGCGGGAAATCCCCTCTTCCTTGAGGAAGTGCACGGCATGGCAGTCACGCTCGCCGTACATGGCCACCAGCACGTGCGGCCCGTTCACCTCGGGACGTCCGGCCCCGATGATGTGGTTCACCGCATTCTGGATCACGCGCAGAAACCCCATGCTGGGCTGGGCGCGGTAGGGATCCTCCGCCCCCTCCCCTTCCTTCGGCTTGCCCTCGCTGCCGACCAACGCCTCCTCGGGCAGGGTGGGGATGGCGGTGGACAGGAATCTCTCCAGCTTGGCGCGAACCCGCGGCAGCGTCCCACCGCATTTCCGGATGATATCGGCCGTCTTGGCGTCGTCGAGCAGGGCCAGGAGCAGGTGCTCGAGGCCGGAGAATTCGTGCCGCCGCCGGGTGGCGTCCCCCAGCGCCCGGCGCACCGCCTTTTCGAGGTCCGCGCTCAGCACGACTGCCTACGCACCGAACATTCAAGCGGCATCTCGTGCTTACGCGCGAAGTTGACCACTTGGCTCGCCTTCGACTCGGCGATATCGCGTGGATAGACCCCGGCCACGCCGCTGCCCTTGCGGTGCACGTTGAGCATGATGGCGTTGGCGGTGGCCGGGTCGTGGTAGAAGAAGGTGACCAGCACATACACGACGAAGATCTGCGTGGTGTAGTCGTCGTTGTGAAGCACGACCTCGTACAGGCGCGGCTCTTCCGCCTTCACCTTCTCGAGCGTGGCGAGTTCGTGCTCTTGCCGTGGACTACGCTTGGGCATGGCTTTCCACCCCCCCTAGCTTGGCACGAGCCCGGGAACGATCAAGACCGGGAAGGCGGTACCGCCTCTCGCGAGTTGGGACCCGCGAGAAATCACGGGCGGGCCAGAGGCCCGCGTTCCCGGGCCGGCCCGGCACAGCCGACCACGCCAATGCTTTCCCGCACCGGGCTGCGTAAGGCAATGCCTCGCTTGGCCCACGCGTCTCGCCTTTGCCGCCGCCCCGGGCGACCTCGACGGCACTGCCGCCGCCACCGCCACCGTCACCGCCACCGTCACCGTCACCGCCACCGCCACCGTCACCGCCACCGCCACCGCCACCGCCACCGTCACCGGCCTCGAAACCTCCCCTGCCCAGGAGGATTCTCGTCCGTGGAAATCCCGGCCAGCGCGGGACTACGTGCGAAGATCATCATATGATCCGCCCGATGGATCTTTCCCATTTCGACCCGACCGCCTGTGCAAAGCGGCGCACCCTGCTCGCGACCCGCCTCGGCAACCGCCCCGCCCTCATCGCGTCGGGCGCTCCGCGCCCGCGCGGCACCCATCGCGGCCTTCTGCCGTTTCGCGCCGGCAGCCATTTCCTCTACATCTTCGGGCTGCACCTGCCCAAGGCCATGGGCCTATGGACCGGGGAGCGCTGGGAGGTGTTCCTCCCCGAACCGGGACCGGACGCCGCCCTGTGGACCGGGCCCGAGCCGGGCTTCACCGAGCTGGCAGAGATCCTGGGCGTGCCGGTCTCGCCCATGACGGAGATCGCGAAGTCCCTGGACCAGCGCAGCGCCGCCACCCTCCCTGCGCCCGATGTCGAGGCCTGCCTGGAGCAGTCCCTGCTTCTCGACCGCGAGATTCGCCCGGGCAAGCTCGCCGAGGTGGACGAGCCCTTGGCCGATGCCTTGATCGCCTTGCGCCTGGTGCACGACGCGGCTGCCGTCGCGGGCCTGCGCCGGGCCGCGGAGGCCTCGGTGGCGGCGCACCGGGCGGGCCTTCGCGCGACCCGCGCCGGCGTGGCCGAAAGCGTGGTGCGCGCCGCCATCGAGGCCGAGCTTGTCAGCCGCAACATGTCCACCTCGTACACCTCCATCGTCTCGGTACACGGCGAGGTCTTGCACAACGAGGCGCACCACCACCTGCTCGCCGGCGGCGATCTCCTGCTCGTCGATGCCGGCGGCGAGACCGCGGGCGGCTGGGCCTGCGACATCTCGCGCACCTGGCCGGTGGGCGGCCGCTACTCGCCCTCGCAGCGCGATGTCTACGACGTGGTCCTGCTCGCACAAGCCGCGGCCATGGCCGCCATCCGCCCGGGAGTGCGCTACCTCGAGCTGCACAGCATCGCCGCTCATACCCTCGCCAAGGGCCTGGTCGGCCTCGGGATCCTGACCGGGGATCCGGCCGAGCTGGTCGCCGACGGCGTGGTCGCCCTGTTCTTCCCCCACGGCATCGGCCACCTCATCGGCCTCGACGTGCACGACCTCGATGACCTGGGCGACCGCGCCGCCTACGCCCCCGGACGCTCCCGCTCGAGCGAGCCTGGCCTCAAAGCCTTGCGCCTCGATCGCGATCTCGTAGCCGGCATGGCGGTCACGGTCGAGCCGGGCTTCTATCAGGTGGGGGCCATCTTGAACGACGAGGAGAGCACCCGCTGTGCCCGCGATCGCCTGCACCGTGAGCGCCTGGCCGCTTTCCGCGACGTGCGCGGCATCCGCATCGAAGACACGATTCTCGTGACCGACGAGGGACACGAGAATCTTACGGTCGAGCTGCCCAAGGCAACACCCGCGATCGAAGCCGCCATGGGCGTTACTTGACGAGGATGAACCCGACGAGCGTCGCCGCCAACAGCAAGAGAACCACCAGCGCAGCGCGAATCAGAAGGCCTGTGCGCGAGCCGGTATGCACCGGGCTCTCCATCGACGCGCGCAGCGCGGCGCTCGCACGCGCCGAGGGCGCAGCCAGGGGCGGGACGTAGGTGCGTTCTTCGATGGGGCGCGAAACGCGGGGAAGATTGGCGCTCGAGGCGGGCACGGGGATGGAATGACGCTGGTCGGCGTGGCGCGGCTTCTTCTGCACCGCCGAGCGCGAGGGATCCAGATTGATGACCAACGCGCTCACCTGCTCCTTCTCCTGGCTGTTCGAGGCGTGCTTGTCGATATGCAGCCCCAGGCTCGTGCCCAGATCTTCGAATTCCTTGCGGCGCTCCTCGTCGCTGAATTCGTCGTCGGGCACATAGACGATGGGCAGGTCCTCGACGGTGGTGGCCATCTCGTCGTACTTGCCGGGCTTGGGCGGCCGCGATGCCGGCGCGGCCGCCGCCGACTTGGAAGCCGGGGCCGTGCGCGGCAGGCCCTCCGCGGTCAAGCCTTCCAGCGCCCCGCAGAACTCGCCGGCGCTCTGGAAGCGCTCGTCGGGGCGCTTGGCGAGAAGGCGCAGAATCAGCTCGTTGAGCGCGGGGGTGACCATCTTGGGTGCGAGGTCGATCGGGGGCCGCGGCATCTTCTCGACGTGAGCCTGCCAGATATCGACGGGTGAGCGGCCGTCGAAAGGAAGCCTGCCGGTAAGGCTTTCATACATGAGCACGCCCAGCGCATAGAGATCGGATCGGGCATCGACCTTGTGCCCCTGGCACTGCTCGGGAGACATGTAGTGGGGGGTGCCGACGTTGACCCCCGCCGCGGTCTGAGGGCTGGTCTCGCTTAGCTGGGCGGGGACTCCCTCGAGCAGCTTGGCCAGACCGAAGTCGACCAGCTTGACCTTGTGTCCGCCGGCCGGCCCTCCCGAGAGCAGCAGGATGTTCTCGGGCTTGAGATCGCGATGGACGATGCCCTTGGCGTGCACGGCGACCAGCACGCGACCGACCTCGAGAAAGACGGGGATGACCTCGCGCGCGGGCAGCCGCACCCGCTCGCGCAAAACGTCGCCCAGGTTGCGGCCTTCGAGGAACTCCATCACGTAGTAGTGACGTCCGTCGGTGAGGCGACCGAAGGAGAAGATGTCGACCAGACCCGGATGCTGGATGTCGTTGACCGCGCGCGCTTCCAGCACGAAGCGGCGGGCGGCGTTCTTGTTCTTGGCCAAGCGAGCCGAAAGCACCTTGATGGCGACCTTCTTGCCGATGATGGGATGCACGGCGCTGTACACGGTTCCCATCCCGCCCTCGCCGATGCGGTCAAGGATCTGGTACTCACCCACCTTGGTGCCCGCGGAGAGCTTGGTGCCAAGCGAGGCGTCCAACGCGGAGAAGCCGCCGTAGGGCCGGGAGGCCGATCTCGTGGGACCATCCACCGGCGGCGTGAAGCCGGTCGGCGTGTCCGGGGCCTCTCCCGCACGAGGCCGCGCCGGACAGGCGTGGCCGGCGCGGTCGGGATGCGCCGGCTTCCCGCAATACGGACACAACTCAGGTGTCATGGTCGTCGGGTACCAGTGTATCCCGAGATCGAGGAAAACGCGCGTCCGTGCCGCTCACCCTCATCCCGCGACAAGCGCCTCGACGTCGCCGAAGGCCGCACAAGGAGACACCTTTCCCCGACGGACGCTCGCACCCAATGGGACCGTCGGGTGGTGGTCGTGGTCGTTGACGTGGTTGCCTCCGTGGACGTCTTCGTCGTCGTCGTGGCCGACGGAAATCACTCCGGCCACGACCACGACCACGGCCACGGTTACGGTTACGGCCACGGCCACGGTTGCGACCATGACCTTCCGCGGCTGCCGCGGGATTACGGGCTCTAGCTGTCGCCGCGGCCGAAGACCAGGCAGGCGTTGGTGCCGCCGAAGCCGAAGCTGTTCGAAATCGCGTGGCGGATGCGGACCTCGCGCGCCTGGTTGGGCACGTAGTCGAGATCGCACTCGGGATCGGGCGTGGTGTAGTTGATGGTGGGCGGGATCTGCCCGCGGGCCAGGGCCAGAACGCAGAATGCGGCTTCGACACCGCCGGCAGCGCCCAAGAGGTGCCCGGTCATCGACTTGGTCGAACCCACCATCAGCCGCCTGGCATGGTCGCCGAACACCTTCTTGATGACCAAGGTTTCCGCGGGGTCGTTCATCCTGGTCGAGGTGCCGTGGGCATTCACGTAGTCGATGGCTGTCGGATCCAATCGGGCATCGGCAAGTGCCTTGCGCATGCAGCGTTGGGCCCCCTCTCCTTCCACCGCGGGCGCCGTGATGTGGTGGGCATCGGCGGTTGCGGAATAGCCCTCGATCTCGGCGTGGATACGAGCCCCGCGCTTCTTGGCAAGCTCCATTTCTTCGAGCACGAGAATGCCGGCGCCCTCGGCGAGAACGAAGCCATCGCGGTCGCGATCGAAGGGGCGGCATGCCTCGGACGGCGCGTCGTTGCGCGTGGACAGGGCATGCATGGCAGCGAATCCGCCGACCCCGAGGGGCGTGACCACGGCCTCGCTGCCCCCGCAGATCATCGCGTCGGCCTCGCC
>Ga0172362_10002168_pt1 | contig 17046 bp, 16 predicted proteins | sample LakKivs1_kivu2a2_FD_114534 | JGI IMG/M metagenome (GOLD analysis project Ga0172362, IMG submission 114534) | Sediment microbial communities from Lake Kivu, Rwanda - Sediment s1_kivu2a2 | ecosystem: Environmental > Aquatic > Freshwater > Lake > Sediment | place: Rwanda: Western Province, Lake...
GAAATGGGCTTGCGCAGGTCCATGCGAATCGCGGCGAAGTCCCTGGACCGGAACTGCCCTACTGTCTCGCAACCTGCAGCCAGCCATACCAGGGCCGAAAAAACAAAAATAAACCCCACGCCTCGGCTTCGAAGCATTTGTGCACCTCCTCGCGGGCCGCTTGGGCTGCCTGGCAGAATGTGGCCCGAGATTATAACCTTTATCGGCCGGATGAGTAACAGAATTTCAACCTATTCGACTATAATATGATGTGGCTGTCGGCCTTGCATGCGGCACATCTTGTGCCTTCAAGGCCGACCAGGCGTGAGTGGTATCCTACCCTCTCCACGAGGATCTTCCCGCACTCGCTGCAGCGCGTATCCGAGCCCTCCGTCGTGGGCGCGTTGCCTATGTAGACGAACTTCAGATGCCGGTCGAAAATCTTCTTCGCCGCCTGCAGAGTGGCAAGCGGCGTGGCCGGCGCCTCCAATTTGAACCTCGGGAAATACGCCGACAGGTGCGTCGGCGTGTAAACGCCGAGGTCGTGCGCGATCCATTTCGCCAGTTTCTCGAACTGCTCCTCCCTGTCGTTGTACCCCGGTATCACGAGGTTGGTTATTTCAACGTGCGCCTTCTTCTGGGCCCTGCGGCACGTCTCCAGCACTGGCTCGACCCTACCGCCGGTCAGCTGGTCGTGGAAATCCTGCTCCATGCCCTTGACATCGATGTTGAGCGCATCGACGTACGGCAGGAGTTCCTCCAACGGCTCGGGGTTTACAAAGCCGTTCGTGACGAGCACCGTCTTGAATCCCAGCGCGTGGCACAGCCGCGCCGAATCGAGGACGAACTCATACCACACGAACGGTTCGTTGTACGTGTAGGCCACGCCGAAGGACTTCCCCCTCTTCACCAGCGCCGGCACGTCCGCCGCCTGTATGTCGTCCACCGCCGCCTCTGCCTGCGCCAGTTCCCAGTTCTGGCAGAAACGGCAGTTGAAATTGCACCCGTTCGTGCCTATCGAGAGAATCGCCTTGCCCGGGTGGAAATGGTAAAGGGGCTTCTTCTCCACGGGGTCGAGCGCCACACTTGCGACCTTGCCGTAGTTGAGCGACATCAGCCGCCCGCCGACGTTCGCCCTGACGCGGCACCGCCCCGTTTTACCCTCCGGGACGACGCAATAATGGGGGCACAGTTCGCAGCGGACCTTGCCCTCCCTTTCGCGCCAGAAAAGTGCCTCTTTCATGATGTACCCTCGAAGACGAAGCCCCCCGCTTCGGCGAAAAACTCGCCGGGCCTTCTCGGCCTCCGGAAATCGCGGGCTCTGGTCAGTTCTCCTGACCGGCCTCTGTCTTCCCCTGTTCCTTGCGGCCTCCCCCCTTAATTCTACAACATGTTTGGCCCAGCCGCCAGTTCGTCAAGCCCCCGCAATTGCCTGAAAACGCGCCAAAATTGCCCCATATCTGCAAAAAATAGGGCCCTGCCAACGGCAGAGCCCCATCTTATCCTTTGATCCCGACCGTGCCGGACCCTTCGTCTTCCGCCGGCCTTACTGCCCGGTATCCTCGTCGCTGCCGGCCAGATCGATCGGTTTGTACTTCTCCTCTTCCGCCTTTGCCTTCTCGGTGGCCTCTTTTTTCGCCTTTTCAGCCGGCGAGGTGGCCTTCACCTCGACGGGCTTTGCCGCCTCGGCAAACTCCTGCGCGAACTCCTCCTCCTCCGGCTGCTCGATGTATACCTCTTCGAACGCCGTGCCGTCACTGGCCTTGCGCATCAATAGGTATACCTGCGTCGCCAGCGAGTAGAACAAACTCACCACGAAAGCCATGAAAAGCGCCAGCAGCACGTACTGCCAGAATACTATGAACCACCCGCCAAAACCCACCCCCTGGAACGACTCGTGCACCCTTCCGTTGATTATGTGGCCGAACGCCCGCATCCCGGGGCCGTCCGCCGTGAAAAACGACCCGCCCAATATCGTGCCGAGGTCGAGCTTGTTGACCTTGTCGGCCATCTTCGAGCCGATGCCGCGCGCGAGGGCCGAGTTCGTTATCCACCCCGCCCGTATCACCAGCCACGCCGCCACCGACGTCACTACCCGCCCGTACAGGTACGCTGATATCCCGTAGAAAACGAACCGCCAAGGCCTGCCGTAAATGTAACTGTAAGTGCGGCTGATCGCGTCGAACGAGTCGCTGCCTTCCGCCGCTATCGCCGGCTGGAAAAGCGCAAGCCCCGGCACGTATATCAGAAGCACCAGCGCGAAAAAGAGCCCCCCTAAAAGAAACAGGATGTAGACGAGCCCGATTATCGCGTACCACACGTGCCCGAACCCGGGGATCCTCCCGAGTATCCCGACGACGACGAGAAATACCCCGTACGCGAAGACCGCCGCCACCGGCACCACCAGCGTCCATACCGACGTCGCCAGTTTCTTCAGCCCGAATCGCAGCGCGTCGCGAAAACCGATGCTGTCCTCGGTCGTGGCGTTGATCGCCGCGATGCGGCAGATCGCCGTCCCGAAAAGCGACAGCACCGCCAGCGCCCACAGCGGCTGGCACACCGACCTCTTCGTGACCTCCTTGATGTGCTCGTTGTCTCCCGTCGCGAAGTACAGTACCAGTATCACCGCCCACAGCACCAAGAGGCTCCCCGCCAGCGTCAAGAGGAAGTTCTTCGACGCCATCTCCGTATCCGTCTTCGCGAAGATGATGAATATCATCCCCGTGCCCACCACCGCCGCTCCGATGAGAACCGCCAGAAGCGGCACCACGTTGATGAACATCGCCCCCAGCGCCCACAGGATGACCGCGGCGAGCGCGAAGACCAGTTTCTTGGCGTCCAGCGCCATCGAGAAACCCTTGAATATCCTCGTCGCCTCCTGGACGAACTGCGCCCAGCGGTCCAGAGGTTTCATTTCCGTCTCGGCCATACGGCCCTCCTTTCTCCCTCGCCTCGTACCAAACGCGTAATCTTGCACTGATAATCGCTTTTCGTCAAGACTTTTCGCCCGGGGACGCCGAATCCGTGCCGCCCCCATCGCGCCGGAAATCCTCGTTTGCCGGGGTCTCCGTCGCGTCCGACGCGTCCTCGCAAATCCTGTATTCCCCGTCGAACCACTTGTCGAGGTCAACGTACTTGCAGCGCACACTGCAGAAGGGAAATGTGGGCACATCCGAGATGCTCTCGTACGTGAGTTCCCGGCCGCACTGCGGGCATTTAATCCCTTTTCTCGCCACTGCCGCCCCCCTTGGGGCACTTGCTGCAATCGCGGGGAGGCTCCGCCTTCGATTCGGACTTCGATTCGCCGGCCGCCGGCTTCGGCGTGCCGCCCTTCCTGTAATCCGTGCAGTAAAAGCCCGAGCCTTTGAATATGACCCCCGCGCCCGTGCCTATTAGCCGCTTGACGCGGCTGGCCTTGCACGCTGGGCACTTTTTTATGGGGCTTGCCGTTATCGATTGAAAGGCCTCGAAACGGTGCCCGCATTTCTCGCACAGGTAATCGTACGTCGGCATCACTTCTCCCTCGTTACCGCCTCGTCTGCGTGTCGTCTACTCTTCCGTTTCTTCTTCCCGCGTCTCTTTGCCTTCCGAATTGTCGAAGGGCCTCGCGACCACTACCTGCGCGGGCCTCAAGAGCTTCCCATCCGCGAGGTATCCCGTCTGCGCAACGGCGACTACCGTCCCGGCGGGAACGTCCTCCGTCGGCTGCTCGGCTATCGCGTGATGCAGGTTGTGGTCGAACCGCTCCCCCTTGGCCTCCACCGGCGTTATCCCGTAATGCGCCAGCGCCGCCAGGAAATTCTCCCGCACGAGCGTTATCCCCTTGACGACGGCCCTGACGCTGTCGGTGGTCCTCACGTGCTCTATCGCGCGCTCGAGGTCGTCCAAGACCGCTATCATGTCCAACGCGAATCTCTGCTCCGCTTCCGCCCTTATCGCCTGCCCCTGGACCTCCATGTGGCGTTTGAGGTTCTGGTAATCGGCCCGCGCCCTGCGCGCTATTTCCAGGTATTCCTCTTTCTCCCTGAGCGCCTTCTCGAATTCCTCGGGCGTTATCTCGAGCCTTGCGTGCGCGTCCACCGGTGGGTTCGAATCTTCCCGGTCGCCACGTTCTATTTCGTCTTCTTCCTCTTCGCCGCTCATCGGCTTCGCTCCGACTGCTTACTCCTCGTTCGAGAAATACTCCTTCAACTTGTCGAAGAAGCTCTTGTGCTCCGGGTTGGCCTTGCCGTTCTCCGTCTCGGCGAACTCCCGCAGCAGCTCCTTCTGTTTCGCCGTGAGTTTCCTCGGCGTCTCTACGCGCACGAGCACCGCCTGGTCGCCCCTGCGCCCGCCGCTCACCTCCGGCATCCCCTCGCCCTTGAGCCTCAAAAGCGTCCCGCTCTGAATCCCCGCCGGGATCTTGAGCGCCGCCTTGCCCCAGATCGTCGGCACCTCCACTTCGTCCCCCAACGCCGCCTGCGTGAACGTCACCGGCATCTCGAAAACAAGGTTCCTCCCCTCGCGGTGAAAGAGCGCGTGTTCCTTCACGTGTACCTGCACGTAGAGGTCCCCGGGCGGCGCGGAGTCCTGCCCGTGGTCGCCCTCGCCCGAAAGCCGTATCTGCTGCCCGTCGTCGATGCCCGCCGGGATGTCTATGGCGATCTCGCGCCTCGCGGCCTTTAGCCCCGATCCTCTGCATTCATCGCATGGGTTCGAGATCACCTCGCCCGCGCCGCGGCACCTCGGACAAACCGTGCTCATGCGGATCCATCCCTGGCTCTGGACGACGCGCCCGGTCCCCTTGCAGTAGGCGCACGTCGTGGGCGCCGCCCCGCCCTTCCCGCCCGTGCCGTCGCATGAAGGACAACGCTCGTGCCTCGTGAGTTCGATCGTCTTCGTGACGCCGCGCGCCGCCTGCCTCAGATCTATCTCGAGCGCCACCCGCAGGCTCTGCCCCCGCGCAACCCTCCTGCCGCCTCGCGCGAACTCCGAGAACACACCTGCGCCGAAAAAGTCCGACAGGAGGTCCCCGAACGACATGAACACGTCGTCGATGTTGTCGAACCCGTGGAAACCGCTCCGGTCGAGCCCCTCGTGCCCGTACGCGTCGTAAATGCGCCGCTTCTCCGCGTCACGAAGGACCTCGTACGCCTCCGAAGCGTCCTTGAACTTCTTCTCGGCCGCGGGGTCCCCCGGGCAGCGGTCGGGGTGGTAGGCCATCGCCATCTTGCGATACGCCTTCTTGACCTCCTCCTCCGACGCGTCCCGCGACACCCCCAGTATCTTGTAATAGTCTTCCTTTGTGGCCATCGCTCGCGATCTCGCCCGGCGGCATTAGCCAAGATAGCCGGATAGGTGCCCCTATCCGGCTATCCGCCATTATACCTTCACGCGGCCCGACCCGCTACACAACCGCGCCCTCGACCGCCTTTTTCTCCTCGTCCTTCTCGAACTCCGTGACGAGGACTTCGGTCGTGAGCATGAGCCCAGAGATGCTCGCCGCGTTCTCGAGCGCCGTGCGCGTGACCTTCGTCGGATCGACTATGCCCGCCTTGAACATGTCGACGAATCTCCCCGCCACGACGTCGTAGCCGACGGCGGCCTCGGACTCGCCCGCCTGGGCTACGACCACCGCGCCGTCGGCGCCGGAGTTCTCGGCAATCTGGCGCATCGGCGAGTCGAGCGCCCGCGCCAGTATCTCCGCGCCCACCTTCTCGTCGCCGCGCAGTTTCTTGCGCACGTCGTTTACCGCCTCGAGCGCCCTCAAGAGCGACACGCCGCCGCCCGGCACTATCCCCTCTTCGACCGCCGCGCGCGTCGCGTTCAGGGCGTTCTCGAAGCGGGACTTGCGCTCCTTCATCGCGGTCTCCGTCGGCGCCCCTACGCGGATGACCGCCACGCCGCCGGACAGTTTCGCCAGCCGCTCCTGCAGCTTCTCCTTGTCGTAGTCCGACGTCGTCTCCTCGATCTGCTTCTTTATCTGCGCGATGCGGGCGTCGATCTCGGACTTCTTGCCTGCCCCGCCGACGAGCGTCGTGTTCTCCTTGTCGACGACTATCCTCTTGCAGTTGCCGAGCATCGACAGTTCGACGTTCTCGAGTTTAAGACCCAAATCCTCCGAGATGACCTGCCCGCCCGTCAGCGTCGCCATGTCGGCCAGCATCGCCTTCCTGCGGTCCCCGAATCCCGGCGCCTTCACCGCCGCCGAGGAGAGCACCCCGCGAAGCCTGTTCACCACCAGCGCCGCGAGTGCCTCGCCCTCGACCTCCTCCGCCACCACCAAAAGCGGCTTGCCCATCCGCGCCACCTTCTCCAAAAGCGGCAGGAAATCGTTCAGGTTCGAGATCTTCTTCTCGTGCAGAAGCACCAGCGCCTCCTCTAATACGCACTTCATCTCGGACGGCTGATTGATGAAGTAGGGGCTTATGTACCCCTTGTCGAACTGCATCCCCTCCACGACTTCGAGCTGCGTGTCGATGGATTTTCCTTCCTCGATGGTGATGACGCCGTCGCTGCCGACCTTGTCCAGCGCGTCGGCCAGCATCTCGCCTATCTCCGCGTCGTTATTGGCGCTTATCGACGCGACCTGCGCGATCTGCTTGTGCCCCTTGACCTCGCGGGATTGCTTCTTCAACGCCTCGACGGCCGCCGCGACCGCCTGGTCGAGGCCGCGCTTCACGGCCACCGGGTCCGCGCCCGCCGTGATATTCTTCAGACCTTCCGCGAAAAGCGCCTGCGCGAGGATCGTCGCCGTCGTCGTCCCGTCGCCGACCACGTCCGAGGTCTTCTTGGCGACCTCGTTGACGAGCTTGGCCCCCATGTTCTCGAACGGGTCCGGCAGCTCGACTTCCTTCGAAACCGACACCCCGTCGCGCGTGACCGACGGGCCGCCGTAGGATTTCTTCATGATGACGTTTCGCCCCGCGGGCCCCATCGTGACGCGCACTACGTCGGCTAATTTCGTCGCACCGGCGAGTATCCGCTTTCTCGCGTCATCCTGGAAAAGCAACTGCTTTGGCATCTTCGAAACCTCCTTTGCGGACAGCGTCTAATCGACCTTGGCCAAAAGATCGCTTTCCCGCACGATGACGTATTCCTTGCCCTTGACCTTTACCTCGGTGCCGGAGTATTTGCCGTAAATGACCTCGTCGCCCTTCTTCACGCTCATCTCCGCGCGCTTGCCGTTCTCCAAGAGTTTGCCGGGCCCGGCCGCGACCACCTTGCCGCGCATCGGTTTCTCCTTGGCCGTGTCGGGCAGCACGATACCGCCAGGCGTCTTTTCCTCGGCCTCGATGGGTTCGATCACCACCCTGTCGTCCAACGGCTTTAGTGCCATGTCCAAACCTCCTCTTTTCTGTAGTCTCTTTCCCTTTTGTTGGTATCCGTCGAGAACGGCTTACATCATGTCCATGCCGCCCATGCCCCCCATGCCTTCCGGGCCCCCCGGCGGCATCTCCGGCTCCTCCTTCGGCAGGTCAGCCACCAGGCAATCCGACGTCAACAGCAGCGTCGCCACCGACACCGCGTTCTCGAGCGCCGTCCGCGTCACCTTCTTCGGGTCGATGATCCCGGCCTTGACGAGGTCCGTGAATTCGCCTTTGGCCGCGTCGTACCCGAACGCGCCCTTGCCCTCGGAGATCTTCTTCACCACGAGCCCGCCCTCGGCGCCCGCGTTCTCCGCGATGTACTTCGCCGGCGACCCCAGCGCCCTGCGCACGATGTCGGCGCCCGTCGCGTCGTCGCCCTCGAGCTTCATCCTGTCGAGCGCCTTCTGCGCCCGGATGAGCGCAACCCCGCCGCCCGGCAGTATCCCCTCTTCAACCGCCGCCCGCGTCGCGTGGAGCGCGTCCTCTATGCGCGCCTTCTTCTCGCGCATCTCCGTCTCGGTCGCCGCGCCGACGTTTATCTGCGCCACGCCCCCCGCGAGCTTCGCCAGGCGCTCCTGCAGTTTCTCCTTGTCGTAATCCGACGTCGTATCGTCTATCTCGCGGCGTATCTGCGCCACGCGCGCCTGTATCCGCGCCGTCGCGCCCGCGCCCTCGATGATCGTCGTGTTCTCGTTGTCGATCGTTACCTTCTTCGCCCGGCCGAGCATCTTCATGTCGAGTTTCTCGAGGTCGACGCCCAAATCCTTCATGATGGCCGTGCCGCCGGTGAGGACCGCTACGTCGTCGAGCATCGCTTTCCTGCGGTCGCCGTAACCGGGCGCCTTCACCGCCGCGCACGAGAGCGTCCCGCGCAGCTTGTTGACGACCAGGGTCGCCAACGCCTCGCCCTCGACGTCCTCCGCGATGATGAGAAGGGGCTTGTTGCCCTTGGACATCTTCTCCAAAAGTGGCACGAGCGGCCGCGCGCTCGAGAGTTTGTCTTCGTAGATAAGGATGAATGCGTCTTCGAGTTCCACCTTCATGCCGTCGGGGTCCGTGATGAAATGCGGCGAGAGGTATCCGCGGTCGAACTGCATCCCCTCGACCACCTCGACGTTCGTCTCGAGGGACTTGCCCTCTTCGATCGTGATGACGCCGTCCTTGCCGACCTTGTCCATCGCCTCGGAAATCATCTTCCCGACCTCGACGTCGGCGTTGGAGGCTATCGACGCGACCTGCGCGATCTCCTCCTTGCCCTTGACGGGAACCGCCTGCTTGTTGAGGTCCTCGATGACGACCTTCGTCGCCGCCTGTATCCCGCGCGTGATCGCCAGAGGATTTGCGCCCGCCGTGATGTTCTTCAAGCCCTCGACGAAGATCGTGTGCGCCAAAACCGTCGCTGTCGTCGTGCCGTCGCCCGCCACGTCCGAGGTCTTGGACGCCACTTCCTTCACCATCTGCGCGCCCATGTTCTCGAAGGGGTTCTCGAGTTCGACCTCTTCCGCGACCGTCACGCCGTCCTTGGTAATCCGTGGGGCACCCCACGACCTGTCAAGCACCGCGTTGCGGCCTTTGGGCCCAAGCGTCGAGCGCACCGCGCGCGCCAGCTTCTCCACCCCGCGCGCCAGGGCCTCCCGAGCCTCCCCGTAGAAGGCTAACTGTTTGGCCATCGAGACTCCTCCTTTCCACTCTATGTCGATTGAAACGATAAGTGCGCAGTCTACCCCCAACTCCCAGAGAGCAAAACCCATACCAAAGGAGTGGAAATACTACATATTGAGCCCTGCCCCCCGCCCGACTCAATATAAGGTATGCCCCTCGCACCCGCCTGCCATACTGGCAGACACCCGCCCCCGCCATTTCCCGCCCCCAATGCCGTTTTGACAGGGGAGGGATGCGTTTTCTATCAGAAGTGCGGGTAGCCTGCTTGCCTGATCTACTGAAGTTGCGAGTGGCCTCTACAACTCGTTGTCGGGGTAGCCCACCGGAGATGCGCGATGACTAACTATGAAAAGGTGATACATGAAGAGATATCTCCTTGCTTCCGGAGATCATAGCGGTCTCAGGCAACGTGCGCTAACCGTACTGGATTTGCCTGTATCACAATCCTCTACCAAGATTTCGTCCGGCAGACGCATCTGGAGCACCCTGGCTTTGTATTTGTATTCCACGTCTTCGTCCCACCATTGCATTACCCAGAAGATCTGCCCTTCCCTTATCTCGTTAATGTCTGGGCTCCTGCGATCCCTCACGTTCATTTCCCTCTCCTCTCTCGCAACAAACAGATGTGCACTTCCCTCTACCAATCGCCGTCCGTGGCATGTCCGGGTCGATATGGTCCTTACACATGTATTATCGGCCGAAGATGCGTTAGAACTTGCAGACGCGCACGCTAAGGGGTGCTTTTTTCCGGCGCCTCCCAGCACAGCCCGTCCCGACCCCTCTGGCCAATACGTGATGTGCTTGCCGGAATCTGTGAAATCTTAGTAATCTGGATAACATCGCCTTTGTTCTGAAGGTTCTTTCGCCGTGCCCCGCGCCCCTTCGTCGTTGAAGCCCCCGTGCAAACTGTTATAATATCCCGCCTTATTCTCGTTTGTTTCTCCGCAGCCGCTGGAAACTCGAATGGAAAAGATCTTCATCGGCGTCGCCTGGCCTTACGTCTCCGGCTACCGCCACCTCGGCCACGTGGCCGGTTTCGGCGTCCCCTGCGACATCTTCGCCCGCTATCATCGCCTGAAGGGCAACCGCGTCCTCATGGTCTCCGGCTCCGACATGCACGGCACCCCCATCACCGTCCGCGCCGAAAAGGAGGGCAAGGAACCCGCCGAGGTCGCCGACTTCTACCATGCCGTTTTGAAATCGAACCTCGAAACCCTCGGCCTCTCCTACGACCTCTACACCTCGACCGAGACCAATAACCACAAGCAGACCGTCCAGGAGTTCTTCCTCACGCTCTATAACGCCGGCTACATCTACAAGGAAACCACGAGGCAGCTTTTCTGCGTCTCATGCGACCGGTTTCTGCCCGACCGCTACGTCGAGGGTACCTGCCCCTTCTGCAAATTCACCAACGCCCGCGGCGACCAGTGCGACGAATGCGGCCGACCCATCGACCCCCTCGAACTCATCACACCTCGCTGCAAGACCTGCGGCGAGACGCCCGAAGTCCGCGAGGCCGAGCACTTCTTCCTCGACCTCCCGAAATTCCGTGACCGCCTCGAAAAGTACGCCGCCGACCATGCCGATATCTGGCGCCCGAACGTCACGCAGTTCACGAAGAACCTCTTGGACGAGTCGCTCCGTGGCCGCGCCATCACCCGCGACCTCGCCTGGGGCGTCCCCGTGCCGCTTGAGGGTTACGAGCACAAGGTCATCTACGTCTGGTTCGATGCGGTTATCGGCTACATGAGCGCTACCAAGGAATGGGCCGCCCGCGAGGGTATGCCCGACTCCTGGCGCGATTGGTGGGAGGATAAAGACGTCAAATCCTTCTACTTCATCGGCAAGGACAATATCGTCTTTCACACAGTCATCTGGCCCGCGATACTCTTGGGCTACGGCGAGGGCAAGTACAACCTCCCCTATGACGTCGTTTCTACGGAGTTCCTGACTATGGAGGGGCGGCAGTTCTCCGGCTCGCGCGAATACGCCATCTGGCTGCCTGATTTCCTCTCGCGCTACGACCCGGACCCCTTGCGTTTCTACCTCACGATAAACTCCCCCGAATTGCGCGACTCGGACTTCTCCTGGAGCGAGTTCGTCCGCCGCAATAACGACGAACTCGTCGCAAAGTGGGGCAATTTCGTAAACCGCGTCCTGTCCTTTACGCACAAGAATTTTGACGGCAAGGTCCCCGCGCCCGCCGACCTCTCACCCGAGGATAATGAACTCCTCGCCAAGGTCGACAAGGCGTTCGATGGGGTAGGGGCCCTCATTGCCGCGCGCCGCTTCAAGGATTCCATCAAGGATCTCATGGCCCTCTGGGACGCCGCCAACGTCTGGATCGACAAGGCCGAGCCCTGGAAGGTCATAAAGTCCGACCGCGTCCGCGCCGCAACCACCCTCTACACCGCCTTCCAGGCCATCTCCGGCATGAAGACCCTCGCCGTCCCCTACATGCCCGCCACCTCCCAGAAATGCCACGAACTCCTCGGCCTTCGAGGCCAGGCCGCCAAAGGCCGCTGGCGCCGCGACCCCATCCCCGCCGGCCAACTCTTCCCCAAGCCAACGCCTCTCTTCAAAAAACTCGACGAAAAAGTCATCGACGAAGAACTGGCGAGAATGAAGGCTGGCGGATAGCGGAGTTGTCTCCGAGACAGCGGATTATGAATGGTTCCATACTCCTAAGCGTTGCAGGGAAGGCGCAGAGCTGTTAACATTGGTGGTGCTTGGTGGGCGACGAACATGAGGTCCCTATGCCTATACAACGTACCGTTCCCCGAATCGAGGAATTGGCTGTTCTCAACTACAGGGCACTTAAGAATATCCGCTTCAGACAACTGACGCCTCTGACTGTGCTCCTGGGTCCTAACGGTAGCGGGAAATCTACCGTCTTCGATGTGTTTGCATTCTTATCAGAGTGTTTCACTATCGGACTCCGCAAGGCATGGGATAAGAGGGGCCGTTTTAAGGAGTTGCGGAGTCGCGCAACAACCGGTCCTATCTCGTTCGAGCTCAAGTACCGTGAGAAACCTGGCTCGCGTGTGATAACGTACCATCTGGAGATTGACGAGCAGACAACGGGACCTTACGTTGCCAAGGAATGGTTGCGATGGACGCGCAAAGAAAAGGGAGCTGGCCGTCCGTTCAAGTTCCTCGACTTCACTGGGGGCTCAGGCAGTGTGATAAGCGGAGACGACCCGGAGGATAGTCCTTCATCGCGAATCCAGGAACACCTGGACTCCGCGGAAATGCTTGCGGTGAATACGCTCGGACAACTTGCGAGGCACCCCCGCGTGGCTGCACTAAGGCGTTTCATAACGAGTTGGTATCTCTCCTACCTGACGGCCGACAACACGCGCGTGACCCCTGAGGCTGGTCCTCAAGAACGTCTGTCAATAACCGGCGACAACCTGCCAAACGTCATACAGTACCTCAAGGAACAGCACCCAAACGGGTTGGAGGAGGTCCTAACGTCGCTCAGACAACGGGTGCCTCGGCTCGAAAAGGTCGAAGCTGAGATTATGCTGGATGGCAGGTTGTTGCTTCAGATAAAAGATGCTCCTTTTGACAAGCCGATCCAGGCCAAGTTTACGTCCGATGGTACACTGAAGATGCTCGCCTACCTGACGGTGCTTTATGACCCCGAACCTCCTCAATTCATCGGTATCGAGGAACCAGAGAACCATCTCCATCCTCGCTTGCTCCCAGAACTAGCCGAGGAGTGTCGTAACGCCTCGGCGCGCAGCCAACTGATGGTGACAACACATTCTCCGTTCTTCATTAACTCTCTTGCTCCCGAAGAAGTGTGGGTATTATCAAGAGGCAGGAAAGGCTACGCGACGGCGCACAGAGTAGCCGACATGAAGGGAATAAGAGAGTTCATGGAGGAGGGAGCACAACTCGGACAACTGTGGGTTGAGAACCATTTCGAGGTTGGCGATCCCTTGAGTGAATCAAGAGCGCAAGGGGAGCTCTTTCCGTGAATCAAGTCCAGAATTCACAGCAAATTCATATCGAGTTTCTCCTTGAGGAGCACTCGGCAGAAGCCGCTTTAATGAACATAGTTCCCAAGATTCTGGGCCCCACTGTTTCGTTGAGGTTCCATCCGTATTCCGGCAAGCGCGATCTCTTGGACAAGCTACCATGGCGCCTTAAAGCGTATTCGCGATGGCTCCCTACGAATTGGCGTATAGTGGTCCTCGTTGACAGGGACCAGGAAGACTGCGAGTGGCTCAAAGCGAAACTGGAGCAAAACGCCCAAGATGCCTCGCTTCCAACGAAATCATCTCCTTGGCCATCGCCCAGGATCGTATTGAACCGACTCGCAATTGAGGAACTTGAAGCTTGGTTCTTCGGGGATGTGGACGCGCTCATCCGAGCATATCCCAGACTTGGCCGGAACATAGCTGCAAAAGCTCGGTATCGGGACCCCGATGCGATCGGCGGGGGCACCTGGGAAGCTCTTGAGAAGGAATTGAAGCAAGCCGGGTATTACCAAGGAGGACTTGCCAAGATCAAGCTCGCGCGCGATGTGTCTACTTACATGGATCCCGACCGCAACCGTTCACGCAGCTTCCAGGTTTTCCGCAAGGGCCTACTTGAGTTGGTGAGGCAATGAAGCCTGACCGATGGCACGTAGGGTGCAATCGCACTGTGCCAGTAAATTCGACCGCGTCCTTGTCGCTCAGAAATCCGCGTTAATCCGCGTCTACTTGTCCTGCGTAGCTTGCCCGCCTATGGCGGGCGTTGGCGAAGGAAGATCTGCGGCTGGTTACTCCTTGCGCCCTCTGCGCTCTCTGCGTGAGACAAGGTTTCCCCTGTGCCTCTGTGTCCCTGAGGTTGGCTTTCTCCCGAATCCGCCCCGATAATTCCCCTTCACACGGCGCGCGTTTTCTATAAGATTGCCCGTTCGCGCGATTTATCGCAGCAGCACAATGACAGAGGACAATTTCATGATCATTCGCCTCTATAGCCCGAAGAAGGACAAACAGGCCGTTCGCCGCGTCCTCCGCGAGGTGTCGTGGCTCCGCGATGAGGGGCCCGAGGGCCTTCGCGCGTGGGACGCCTGGTTCAGGTCGGGCCGCGCCTACGTCGCCGAACTCGCCGGCGCGCCCGAGTGCTACGTGACAACCATGCCGGGCACGCTTAAGTTTCAGGACGACGAACTATCGCTCTGCTGCGTGACCGGCGTCGCGACAAGCCGCGTCGCGCGTAAACAGGGCCTCGCCGGGCGCACTACCGCCCGAGCGGTGGCCGAGTGCGCCGCCAGCACCGACCTCGCCGCGCTCGGCGTCTTCGAACAGGGTTACTACGACCGCCTCGGCTTCGGCACCGGCGTCTACGAATTCGACGTCCGCTTCGACCCTGCGGACCTCACCGTCACCAGGAAACCGCGCGTGCCCGTTCGCATCACCCAAAACGACTGGCGCGACGTCCACGACGCTCGATTGCGTTCCCTTCGATGCCACGGCGGCGCCACCGTCATACCGCCGGAATTCACCCTCCACAGGATGACCCGCTCGAAGAACGCCTTCGGCCTCGGCTACCGCGACAAGAAAGGCCGCATCACTCACCACTTCTGGTGCGACGCCTCCGAACCCTACGCCGGCCCGTGGCGCATCATGTGGGTCACTTACGAGAACTACGACCAGTTGCTCGAACTCATCGCCCTCATGAAGGGCCTCGGCGACCAGGTCCGCACCCTCATCATGACCCAGCCGCCGCACGTCCAACTCCAGGACCTCATCCGGCGCCCCGGGCGCAGCCGAATCGCCCGCGAGGACTCAAAGCACCGCACGGGCATCATCGCGCAGGCCTTCTGGCAAGTACGCGTGAACGATATCCCAGCGTGCCTCGCCAAAACGCACCTTCGCGCGGACGCCTTGACTTTCAACCTCGCACTCACCGACCCAATCACGGCCTTTCTCGACAAGTCTTCGCGTTGGAAAGGCGCCGCCGGCAATTACGTCGTCACGCTCGGCCGAAAGTCATCCGCCGTGCGCGGCACCAAGCGCTCCCTGCCGACGCTCTCCGCCTCGGTCAATGCATTCACGCGGATGTGGCTCGGTGTGCTGCCGGCGACGACTCTCGCCGCGACCGACGACCTCTCGGCCGATGCCGCGCTTCTCGCCCGGCTCGACAACGCCCTCGTCCTCCCGAAGCCGCACCTCAACTGGTTCTTCTAAGCGACCATCCCGGTATTTCCCTTTTGGTTCTTCCGCAAAGCGCCTTATAATCGTCGCCGAAGATCATGCAAGACAGATAGCGTCGCGGGGCAAGGGGACCGGAAGCGGTTGCCCCTCGTGACGGCGTCTTGCCGTTTCTCTCCCTCAAGGAAGGGGCCGTGAAGAAGAGAATTCTCTACTCCGCTCTTCGTGGCGCGGTGGGCTTCGCCGTCGGCGCCGTCGTCGCGCTCGCGATGGTGAAATGGTGGTTCTTCGCGACGTCCCCCGCTGGGGCCAAGGCGCCTGTCGGTTCCGCCGAACTTGCTCTTTTCGGCCTCTTTCTTTCGGGGGCCGTCGGCGCCGTCGCAGTCACCTGGCGCAGACTCCCCCAGAACAAATGCCTCGAAACGGCGTTCTTCTTCGGCATCGCCATGATACTCGCCCCCGCGACCGCGCTTGTCGCAGTTGGTTACTGCCCCTCCGCGAGCCGCCACGCTCTGGCGGCGTACACGTTGGTCGGCTTTGCCGTCGGCTACGCAATCGCCGGCGCGATTGGCGCAATACCACTCGGCTGGAAGTACATGAAACTGGCCGCCTTGGCCTTCGGCCTTGCGGGGCTCCTAAGTGCGACGCTGCTTATCTTGAATGCTACTCTTGTGCGGGCCCCCTCTCTGCAGAACAGGATTACCCTGGCCTCCGTTCTTGCGCAGTATTTCGTGGGAGGGGGGCTTTTCGGAGCGTTCGCCGCTTCTCTTGGGCAAGAGACTGCCGGCCGTGAGACGGTTGAGCCTGGACGCCCGGCATGAAGCGCGCGGCGCTCAAATCGACTCTTCGCGGCGCCATCGGCTTCACCGCCGGCGCCGTCGTCGCGGGCATCCTCTGGCATATCGGCGATGTGATGATGGAGGGACAGAGCCGGCCTGCGGATTCCGCTTCGTTTCTTCAATGGGCCGCGTTTTTCGTCCCCGGCGCCGTCGGCGGCGCCGCCCTCACCTGGGGGCGTGCTTCGTTTTATGCAACCGTCCGCGCCGCCGTCGGATTCGGCGTTGGTCTTCTCGTCGCGGCCGTCGTGGGATTCGTGGTCACCTATATTGGTGAGACAAGCGCCCCTGCCGTCGCCCCCGGCGCGATAGGTTTTGGAATCGGCTACGCCCTCGGCGGGGGCCTTGGCGGTCTCTTCATCGCCCCGAGGTTCGCCCTTCGCGGCGCCTTCTCTTTCCGCCTAACCGGCGCCGCCGGAGCAGCGCTGCTCTTTGCGCTCGACGTCTATGCGGAAGCCTCCGCCGCCCACACGGCTGTCATCGCCGTCCTGGCCCTTCTCATCCCCTACGCCATCGGCGGCGCCGTCTTCGGGGCGCTTGTCGGCGGTGACCTGGATTAAGGCCGGAGCAAGCGCCCCCATGACTTGTTTTCCCGGTTCGAAAAACCCTTGAAGGAACCCCGAATCGTTGTTATTGTCCTGTTATGAGATGCTAATCAGGCGCCCTTGAAAAGGAGGTCGCGAAAATGCTGCAATTCACCACGAAAAGCCCTATTACGTCGGCCACCGCCGTCCTGTCTGTCCTGTTGCTTCTGCCGTACGTTGCCCTCGCCGCTTCCGCCCAGACCAACCCTGAGACCGAAACGCTCGTGGCCGCCCCCCGACCGGCGAAGTATGAGACCTCCCTCGTTGCCGCCCTCAAGGTCTCCGCTGAGAAGAAAATCCCGATTCTCCTGGTCCTCGTATCCGGCGACGCCGCGGCCGTGGAGTCAGAGGTCAAGAAACTCCTCGCCGATGACGTCATCGCCTCCGCCGCCCCGGCACGCCTGACCGTCGTCCCGCTCTCGCTGCCTTCCGTCATGGTCTCCGGCGGTGACGAACTCGCCGCCTATAGGAAAATCGCCGACAA
>Ga0172362_10002170_pt1 | contig 17041 bp, 18 predicted proteins | sample LakKivs1_kivu2a2_FD_114534 | JGI IMG/M metagenome (GOLD analysis project Ga0172362, IMG submission 114534) | Sediment microbial communities from Lake Kivu, Rwanda - Sediment s1_kivu2a2 | ecosystem: Environmental > Aquatic > Freshwater > Lake > Sediment | place: Rwanda: Western Province, Lake...
CCTGCTTGCATTCTTCAGCGAGCAAAAAGCGGTCACCATCTACATCAACCGCTATGGAGAGCAGTATCTTGATCTTCTTTCACTTATCATCCTTTGGGTGATTTCTCTTATTGGATTGTTCCTCTTACTTGCATATGCGAAAAAAGATACACAACCACAATCTCAGAAAAGCAGCAGAACAACCCTAGCCAGCGACACCAGACCCTACCTAAGCATGCCACACGAATCACGTATCGACACTCTGCGAGAAACCCCAACCAGTGTTTATGCAAACATGACGGACCATGACGAACAACCTCCTGATCATCTTTTCTATTCATCGCATCAAAATAAATCAGATAACGATGACAGAATTATTAAAAAATAACATCGACTCTCTCATCGTTATAATATTTTTTCCATGAGAAAAACGTCGAGGAGTCTCCCAAATTTTACCCCAACTTCTTTCATGACACCCACATGGAAAAAACCTAGGGACTCATGAAGATGGATGCTCCCTTGATTTCCTTCTGCGATACGAGATAACACTACATGCAGTCCGTTCTTTTTTCCTTCAAAAAGCAACCGTTTCATGATTTCTCTTCCTACACCCTTACCACGATGTCGTTCTGCGACATAGACGGAGAGCTCCGCGGTATCAGCATACGCACAGCGATCTGACCATTGACTGAGTGACCCCCACCCGACCATCGTCCCATCGAGCTCAGCAACAAGAAGAGGATTCTGTTTCTTATGCGCACGAAACCAGCGTCGTTGCTCTTTGATTGTTTTTACGGTGGTATCAAAGGTAGCAGTGGTCGTGAGAATCGCTTTATTATAAATATCGGTGATCGCAGGGAGATCCTCTTCTGTTGCTTTTCGAATCTTCAACACGTCAATACCACAGGTCTAGTATACACTAAGAAGAGAAATAGAATCATGCTTTAAATAGGACCGCTCTTTTTTAATTTTTTTTTCGAATTCTGTCCAAGTATGAGAGACTTTTTTAGGAGAAATAAAAAATTATGCTCATAGGAATATTTAAATGGGATTATCTTATTTGAAATGCCAACGGAAAGGGGGTTTTTCATGAATATAAAGAAAGGAAATTTTGTACAGAGAGGCCTAATTATTGGAATAGTAATGGTTCTTATTGGAACCAGCGTGTTCCCCATCATCAGTGGGAGCGTGAATAAAGCACCAATCACACCAATCCCACGGTATCGTGATGGAGGAACACCCTACAATCCATCACAGTCATTGACGCCGTTTTCACTGCAGTACAAAGGAGGAAAAGACGCGCCAACCAATGGGTACATTGCCTCACCACCAGAATATTCACCGACACGAGGTGTGTTGTATTGTTATAAATCCTCTGATTGGGCGACCACGGTCCGTGACTGTGTGGTAGCCTTAACCCGAGAAAACAAATATGATGAAATCGCGTACGTTCTCGTGTCAAGCACCGCTCAAATGAACTCAGCGATCAGCTTGTTTACCGCAGGGGGAGCGAACATGAGCAAGGTGCAGTTCATCATCAAACCACTCAACGCGATTTGGATGCGTGACTATGGTCCCCATTTCATCTGGCAGGACGATGCACTCGCCCTTGTTGACAGCCATTATTATCCTGAACGCCCCTTAGATAATTTCGTCCCAACCTTACTTGGTGACGATGTGTTTAAATTACCAACGTACGACATCGGAGTATATTATTCTGGGGGTAACTTCCAACCAGGTCCCAATAGAACCGCGTTTCTCTCTTCCCTGATCAATCTGGATAACCCGACCTCAGAAGGTTTTAATGCATCCTTACTGTCTAATTTCTTCCACACCTATCAAGGAATCGATACCCTGCACATCTTACCGCAGCTTCCCTGGAGTGTTGATGGGACTGGGCATATAGATATGTGGATGTACCTTGTCGACGACCATACCTGCATTATTTCTCAGTTTAAAGCAGGGTCGAACCAACAAGCAATCACCATCACTAACAACGCGGTCCCCTACATGCAAGCTTTGGGGTTCACCGTGTACCGTACTCCTGCATGGAATGTTGGCAGTACCCATTACACGTACACCAACGCGTACCGGGTGAACAACAGAATCTTCATTCCTACATATACCCATGGCTATACCAATGAAGATGCAGAAGCACTCGCGAACTGGACTGCTGCTGCTGGACCTGACGTCAGTATCGTGCCTATTAATTCCTATGATATTATTCCAGCTGCCGGTGCGGTTCATTGTATCGTGATGCAGATACCACGCTTCACCGCTGCAACACCAGCAGTGCATCTGATTTCACCGAACGGTGGCGAGCTCTTCGTGAGTGGTACCACGCAGACGATCCAGTGGGTGGCAACCGATACCGATAACCGCGTGATACCACAAATTGATCTCTTGTATTCGACAGACGATGGAGCATCTTACACACCCATTACCACGACCACCAACCTAGGATACTACAACTGGACCGTACCATTTGTCTCTACCGATCAAGCGCGCATCAAAGTGGTAGCACATTCCTCAGACCTTGACCAAACAGAGACACAAAGCGACAATGCGTTCCAGATTGCTCCCACGCGACAAACCGTTTATACTTTCCAGACAGGAGCAGGGGTCAACAAGTTTGGGTACGGATATCAAACCCTCGCATGGAGTCAGATAGCGGGCATCAGAACACCGGTCACGACCACAATCGATAATCTTGTGAGCGGCGCGTACGGGAAAATCGCGTATTCAGATGCGACCGGTGGAGACACGGATGCGAATCGATACATTTCTCCTAATCCCACCGCTAACTATGAGTCCACTCACACCTTTGTGTTCACCATCAACGAAAACCCTAGTGAAATCGACGACCTCCACATTTACTGGGAAGGCTACGCGAAATCCTGCTCCCAAATAGAGATGTATATCTGGGATTACACCGCAGGGCAATGGACCGATGGCGCTGGCCATTATGCGCAGAATCGGTACCTTGACAACTGGGCAGGGAACCGTGATGGATACCTGGACGTGCATCTTCGCAGCAACATCCCACGTTACATCAGCCCCAGCGGCCAACTCACCATATTATTATATACACATCGTGCAACCTATGGCTCTGTACACGACTACGTTGTGGTCACCACGAGCTACATTTACCGTAACCTCCCCCATTACCCAGAATACCTCTCACAAGTAGACAGCGGGGCATCGGTCATGAAAACCGCGCTTGATTATCTCATGTGGAACAGCACGGTTAACCCACTTGGACCACCCAGTATCTACGATGAACAACTTCTCTATGACACGTATGCTGGTGGAGACAATGTCAATGCCAGTGAAATGGCACAGGGTTTGAACGCAGAAATCGATGACCATGGGCATGGATGGATCTATGGGTACTTCTTCGCACCCTACGGTCATACCCCGATCAACGAAGCCCTCCGCGATATCTGCACCTGGATCGATTTCCCTGTGGATTTTTACAACGACTATCGAACGGTCCCTGTCCCTAAACCAGGGCACACGAACCACGTCCCGGTCATGATCCCGTTCTACGGTGATTACAACCATTGGGTCACGGTGAAAGGAATACACACAGACCGAGACAGCTGGAACTACACAGGACCACTCACGATTTACGGGTTCTGGATTAACGATCCGAACGCAGGTGGCATCGGGACTAATACGTACGTCACTACTTCAACCCTTATGAACGATTACTACTACCCTCTCAATGTTCCTGGTGATCCGTTCAACAGTAAGTTCGTGACGGTCAACGACCCACCGAACATTCAAGGCGTGGACGTTCCGTCGATCACCGGAGATCAGGTCACCATTGGCGAACCAATCGTGAGATTCACTGCTGATCAGACACGCCTTCTCCAACAAGCACAGGACAACATCATCTTGCAACCACGTGCTGACGCTCTCATCACGCAGATCGCCTATCATGGCGCGCAGAGCATTCTTTCACAGAGCTGCTACGGGGACGCCTTCACCCAAGCAACAAGCATCGGATCACCAACTGCAAAACAAGGAATCTACACTGTCGCCTTCAAGGGCAGCAGCACAACCTTCGTCGTGGATATCGACGCAACAACAGGGCTGCTCAAACAAATACAGGTAAAGTAAACTTCTTTACCTCCTCTTTTTTCTTTTTTTAAAAAAATTATTGTATTGTTAACCGAGTGATTTCTTTGAAAAGATCCTGTTCTGCTCGTACCTGAAACTTCGATTCCTGCTGATCCAGTAACGTCACCTTGTAAATGTCAGACGGTCGCACCTTCTCCCCTGCTGTCTTTTTCACGAACACGAGATCAAAACAACTAGTTTCCATATGTGCGGTACTGCCTTTTTTTGGTAGTACTTTTTGTACGAATTGTTCCATGCTGTACTGTTCTTTCGTCTCCTCAGGACCGTACAAGGAAAAACCTTGTTGCTCCGCATACCGAATGATGTTTTTCACATAGGGGAGACGGTATATCTCACTGAAGAACTGGAAAAAGGAGCATTGATCTTGGGAGTGGGGACGATCCTTGTCTTGGATATGGAACATATGTTCGAGCGGGTCATTTTCCTCATCGATTTCCATGGTGTATCCTCCGGTCTCCAGCTTGTGGATGATGGCACGAGCTTCTTTCTTAAACGTTTCATAATATTTTCCGAGAAACTCCTCTTTTTGAATCATCCTATCTCCCCTGTCCTTATGGTGATAAATATTCTTTCAATGGTTCCCAGTAGTTATCGACCCACCCCTCAGAGATTTCCTCAAAAAATTCTTCAGGGATATCGGTTTGGGTGAATTCTAACAGTGTCCCTACTTCCGTAGGTTTCAGTTCATAGGTCACGACAGAATAATGGTCCTCAGGCCAGTCTTCACCACGCCAGGTTTGCACGATCTTTTTATCAGGGATGAGTTCCTTGTTTACCCCGGTCGCCCATTCAGAAAACGCGCTGAACGGATCCCCCACGTTCCGACCAATGATTGCCTCATCACCAGTGAATTCCGAATGTTTCTTTGAATCCATGAGTGCCTCGTACACATCATGGGGGCTTGCACGTATTTCTACGGTTTGATGCAATGTTTTTGTGTTCATTACCATGTTCTCCCAAAAAATAAAAGAAATTCACCTATAAATACCTGTAGGATTTTATTAGAGGGTGATTACCTTATCAGACTTCATGAGTATCGAGACGACTTCCTGCATCTCAGCGATACGACCAATCATCATTTTTTTATCAAGTTCGTAAAAACCGATGCACCGTTGACAGGCAATGAGATCAACCCCTGCTTTCGATAGTCCCGTGAGGGCATCAAGGACAGAGGAGCCTTCAGCTAAAAGAAATACTGCTGAATTATAAAACAAAATGGTATCAGGTTTTTTATCAGATCCCCAGAGTTTTCGTAGAAAACCACCTATCATTATTTTCCCGAGCTCGTCGCTTCCTTTTCCGAGAGCATCGCTGTTGAGAATAATTGTTGTTTTCATACCTTGGTCACCTCTTTTGTATACCGAGTGAACACACGTTTTCCTAATAAGATATTGGTTTAAACTTTAATCTTGTTTTCTAACTGCTTGATCGCTTGTTTCACGTCCGGTGCTTTCATGATGAACGAACCTGAGACAAACATGTTCGTCCCGGTCTGAGCAACAGACCTAATGGTTTCATCGGTGACCCCGCCGTCCACCTCGATGTCAAGGGTAGGACGCTGCTGTCGTAACTGGGCAATCTTGGGGAGGACTTCAGGGAGAAACTTGCTACCGTAGAATCCTGGGTTTACGGTCATGAACAGCACCTGCTGTATCTCATCGAGGTAGGGTTCGATACTGCTTAATGGTGTTCCTGGATTAAGGACGAATCCCATTTTTTTCTTCTGTTTCTTCACCATAGAAATGATTTTTTCTGGGTCGTCGCATGCTTCGATGTGGGCAAGGACGCATTGTACTTTTTTTGCGTGTTTGGTGATCCATTCTTCCGGGTGTTGCACCATGAGATGCGCTTCAAACTGACAGCGGGTTTTCGGGAGATGGAAATCAAAATCAATGGACGTGTTCGGGACGAACTCGCCGTCCATGACATCAAGCTGAATCAGAGAAACAGCTTGGTGAACTTTGTTGATACTCGCTGTTAATTCCTCCTGGGTTTTTGCTATCACTGCTGGGATAATCATCGTTTTCATTACTTAAACCTCCTTATGTTAATTATTTTGTGTGTTCTAAAATCTGCCGTGTTTCTTTCTTGTAGGCTTCTACATTCGGCTGGTCAAAAGGATTGATACCGAGCATGAATCCGAGGTACATCATCTCCATCATTTTCATCTGTAGGAGTTGTCCGATAGAAGACGCGGTTTTATCAGGGAGTGTGAGTTCTATGAACGGGCGTTTTTGATTCCGGAATGCAGCCTTGGTTCCTAGGAAAATCGCATGCATGATTTCATCTAAGGGTCGTCCTTGGATGCCTTTAACGAGCGTATTGTATTCTTCGTATGTTGGCAGACGGACATCAGCATGATTCTTTTCGACATGAACAAAGGTGGTGAATTTGTCAAACGGTCCGCCGAGGTAGAGCTGCGCCATTGAATGTAGATCAGTCGAGCCAATCGAAACAGTAGGAGTGATTCCTTCAAAGACCTCAGCATTTTGTCGGTTGAATTGTTTCCCGAGGCATTCACCCATAAGCTGGCGGTACCATCGACCAACAGCTTCTAAATCAGGATTGAATAAGAACAGATCATGGATGGTTTTTCCTTTTTGTTTCTGTAGGTAGATGAGGGCAGCACTCAAAGCAGCTGGATTCTCCAGCACATTGGTGGTAAGACAGCGGTCTCTCATCTCTTGAGCTCCGCGAAGCAGGCCGTCAATATCAATCCCCATCATCGCAAGGGGGAACAACCCAACAGGGGAGAACACGGAGAAACGGCCACCAACCTTTCGTGGGATCTCAAGGACATCAAAGTGTTTTTTCAATGCAAGCGCGTACAAGTCTGAATCCTTCTGAGTGGTGATGATCACTGATTTTTCATAATGCGGTTGGTACTGTTGGAGAAGATGTTCCAAGACTTCGAAATTCGCAATGGTTTCCGTGGTATGACCTGATTTGCTGATACCATTGAGGATGATTCGTTGTTTGTTCTTGAGCGTGTGTTCTGCAATGCTGAGGAGTGGTGCCATGAGATCTGAATCCACGGTGTCAGCGTAGAACAGCTTCATTGCCTTCGTCGTGTAATTATCATATCTTCCAAGGACTGCGTCGAGGACTGCGAGGGCACCAAGGTTACTACCACCGATACCAATCAGGAAAAATGTTTGGGGTTTGAGTTTCTTTTTTTCTTGGGCGAGCTGTTTGACAAGGTTGACTGCTTTGCTGTCGAAGGGTGCATGAATCGAGGCGCGTTCATCCTCATACTGAAGCTTCGATGCAGCCTTCATGCGTTCGATTTCTTCTTGTAAACGCGGGGTGATGCTGCGAAGGTCTTGTTCGGTGAGGTGACTGTCCTTGTAGGAGATGATTATGGGTTTCATAGGATCCTCTCAGGGTTGTTGTAACTGGTGCACTGCAGCAAAACAGGCACCATACAAGCTCACATCATAATTCACAACCACATAAATAGGAACATGGTGTAGTACGTCCTCACGGTGGTACGCATGCGTGAATTCATCAAGGAATGTTCTGGTTTTGAAGAGATCAATGTTTTTTGCCGCAATCCCACCAGCGATGTACAGCCCACCGGTTGCGAGGGTGTCGAGCACGAAATTCTTTGCACAGCGACCGTAGAACCTGGTGAAGTACTGGAAGGTTTCTTTTGCTATCGCATCTTTCTTGCGATACTGTGAAATCACGGCTGCTGGAACAGTTATACGGCTCTTCAGCTTCGTTGTCGACTGTTTTGATTTCAGATAGTGGTACATGGTCTCGATACCGTACCCAGACAAGACGTCTTCGTAGCGAACCGGTTGTGGGTTCCTCCTCTGTTTTTTTATAAACTCTGCAAGGCGCATCTCATCCTCGGAATACAAGGGGAGGTCTCCATGGCCTCCTTCGCTGGGTAACGGGTGATACGCTTGGAACGTAGTATCGTAGACGAGGATGCTTTTCCCTAATCCAGTGCCTGCCCCTAGGACTGCTTTGATGGGGTAGGTCTGTTTCGTTTTTTTCCCTTTTTTCACACACAACAGATCCTTTTTGTTATGCGGATTGAGGAGGTTGATACCATAGCCGACCGCTTGAAAATCATTGATGAGATACACGGAGGATAACCCTGTTTTTTTGATGAGATCAGAGGAACGGATATTCCATGGAACGTTGGTGAGCCGTACCCCGTCAGCTGATGGTGAGACGACGCCTGCTGCTCCAATGCCAGCGGTCCGTATCGTTATATTATAGTGTTTTTTTGCATACGTGATGGTTTCTTTAACGGCAGGTACGAGGGAGGGGAGCTGCTGGCTTTTGAACAAGAGAGAAAAAAGGACATAGGGTGTCTTGTGATGAATCCCGGCGACACACAGGGTGGTATTGGTCCCACCGATGTCACCACCGAGGATGAACGATGAAAAATCCTTCTTCTTGGAGGAGGGGAACGTTTTTACTGCATAGCGTAGTTCCATAAGGGTCTCTCCTTTTTCAGCTCATTTCTACGATAAGGGGAAACAGATTCCCTCTATTTCTACCCGCTGGAATATAAAAAGACTATCTCTTGAAGAACGTCGATAAAAAATATATTGGATGGTTGCTTGTTTTACAATCCCTTCATGTCCTCTTCCATGCGTTTGTCCAGTTCCTTGTCAACCCCTTGCTGCCTGGCTATTTCCTGCATCTCAGCGATCATGTTTTCCCAGAGGACTTGCTGGGAGAGTGCGTAATCCCACATGTCAAGGCGTTTTGCTCCGTCACCTTTTTTGAATTCTTCGATGAACTCTTTTTTATCGTTCTCTTCCATGGGTGATCACGTTATTCTTCTTCCACGATTTTTCCTTTCTGCGGGTTTGCTGCCTGGGCGATCATTGACATTTCTGCAAGTGCTTCTTCCCAGAGTGCTTCTTGTTCGACTGCGTAGTACCACATGTCCAACTTTTTGTTTATATCTCCTTTTTTGAAATCATCGAGGAATGCTTTTTTGTCTTCTTCTTTCACAGTACGTCCCTACTAGTCGGACATGCAATAGAATTGGAATATATATGAATTTATTGGTTTTTTCCATGTTTTTTCCTAGTACATTAACAGGGGGAGAAAAGAAAACTATATATGAGGAAAAAGCTTGTCTCGCCGTGAGGTTCTTCTATGGAGAAAGCAACATTTGCCGCAGGCTGTTTCTGGCATGTCGAAGAAGCATTTTCCCATCTCGAGGGTGTGGTGTCAACCATGGTCGGGTTCATGGGTGGGACGAAAAAAAATCCGTCGTATGAGGATGTCTGTACCAATACTACGGGTCATGCTGAAGTGACGCATGTGGTTTTCGATCCTAAAAAAATTTCCTATGAAAAATTACTTGAGGTGTTCTGGGACATCCATGATCCTACCACGCTGAACCGTCAGGGTCCTGACGAAGGTACACAATATCGTTCCGTGATTTTCTATCATACAGTTGATCAAAAACGAGCCGCAGAACAATCAAAATCAAAATTGCATCAATCAGGGAAATATAAAAATTCTATTGTCACAGAAATTACCAAAGCAACCACGTTGTATCCTGCTGAGGAGTACCACCAGCACTATCTCGCAAAACAGGGTCTTGCCAGCTGCCCCAGATAAGCCCTACCAGAACATTTATGTGTAAGAAAGATGTTTCCAGAGTAGAGGAGATTTTGGTCGTATGCAATCATTAAGAAGTAAAAAACTACTTCAGATAGGCAACCTTCTTGCGTTGTTCTTTACTATCATCGTAAACTCCCTGGCAGTGATTCTTCCGTTGAACGGGAAGAGTACGCAGGAGCTGTCTGATGCGTTACCGAACCTGTTTGTCCCTGCTGGCATTACGTTTTCCATCTGGAGCGTGATTTACCTTCTGTTCATTGTCTTCGGGATCTACCAGGCACGAGACTTGTTCAGTAAAGAGCAGAAAGACATGCCGTTTTTACACACCATTGGATACCTTTTTATGGTGAGCTCTGCAGCAAACATCCTGTGGATCTTCTGCTGGCACTATCAATTAATAGCCCTTTCTCTGGTCGCAATGCTCATCCTTCTTGGCTCCCTGCTCGCCATCTATTTGAAACTCAATATCGGCCGCTCCGACGTTCCGTTGAAAGAAAAACTGTGTGTCCATCTCATGTTCAGTGTGTATCTAGGATGGATCACGGTCGCAACCATAGCAAATGTAACAGCACTCCTCGTTTCTGTGAATTTTGATGGATTCGGTATCAACCCTGAAATCTGGACGATTCTTGTCCTTGCCGTGGCAACACTCATCACCTTACTCATGCTGTTCTTGCGAAAAGATATTGCGTACAGCATGGTGGTCATCTGGGCTGCACTTGGCATTGTCATCAAACGAACGACCGCTCCTTTCACGAACAGCACGATTGCGACCACCGCTGAACTTGCAATCGTCATCATCTTCCTAGGCATGGTTGCTATCATCATTCAGCAGTTGTACAAAAAACGTACGATGCCATCGAAGACCTAGATATCCTCTTTTTTCATTTTTTTCTACAGAGAATATCTTTTAATAGGATAGCATCCTACCAGTCTTCATGATGATTAAAGTCATCTCGTTTGATCTTGATGGGACCTTGTTCAAACGGTCCTTTGCCGATGCATTCTGGCTCGAAGGCGTCCCAGCTTTATATGCTCAACAGCATCATACCACCATCGATGAAGCAAAACACTACCTTTTCAAAGAATACGATAAAATCGGGGACAACAGGATCGAATGGTACGACCCCACCTACTGGTTTAACCGTTTCGAATTGAAAAGCAACTGGAAAAAAGTCCTTGAACAACACCGATCATTCGTAGAAATATATCCTGATGCAACACCAGTACTCCAGCGTCTCTCACAACACTACAGCCTAATCATCAGCTCCAATGCAAAAAAAGAATTCATCGCTATCCAGCTGGAAGAAGCAGGAGTAAAGGATTGTTTCACCCACGTGTTTTCCTCCACCTCAGATTTCCATACCGTGAAAAAAGTCACCGAGTTCTACGCGATGATCTGCAAGAAACTCAAGATTCAACCCAAAGAAATGATACACGTGGGGGACCATAAGGACTTTGACTACACGGCACCACAGCAGTACGGTATCCCCTCGTTTTACCTTGACCGAGAACATACGAGCACGGGAGAGGACATTATCCATGACCTGTATGAATTCGAACAAAAACTCACCACCATGAAGAGAAATCCTTAAAACAGGTCTCATCTTTTTTAAAAGCGATGAACATACGACAAGCAACTGTTGATGATGCTGAAGAAATCGCAAACCAAAACATACTTCTTGCGTACGAATCAGAACGCATGAGTGTTGATTACAAGACTGCACTCGCTGGAGCAAGAGCAATTCTTATCGACCCAGCAAAAGGATTCTACCTAGTTGCTGAAGAAAAAAAACAGATCATCGGCCAGCTCATGATCACGTACGAATGGAGCGACTGGAGCAACACCATGATGTGGTGGATACAAAGCGTGTATACCAAAAAAGAATGGAGGAACCACGGTGTCTTCACCAAACTGCTTGAAGACATTAAACGACGAGCACAACTACAGCAGGTGAAGATCCTGCGTCTCTACACCCATGTGACGAATACTAATGCCCAGAAGGTGTATGAAAAAGTTGGGTGGGAGAAAAAACCGTATCTCATCTACCAGCTCAAGAAGCTGTGACTGCGAACCTCTGATTAGGTTATCACTCGTTTCTCGTCTTTGACGATGTTCAGAACGATCTGGGTGTTGGATCGTTCCACGTTTTGCATGTTTAAAACACTTTTAATGAAACCATTTAAATCACGTCGATCAGTGAAATGCGCAATCACCAGAGAGTCCCATTCACCAGTAATATCATAGACCGCGCTCACATGAGCATTTTTAGAAATCCGCTCCTGGACTTCCATGAGTTTCCCATGCGAGATCTTCAGATTAATAATAGCGGACAGATTGTACCCAAGTTTTTCCTGATTCACCACCGGGATGTAACGCTCGATGATACGGTCGTCTTCCATTTTTTTTATTCTGAGCGAAATCGTAGAAAGCGATACATCAAGATCTCGAGCGATCTCACGATAGCTTTTCCGAGCATTTTCATTGAGCGCGTGTATGATTTTCTTATCAAATTCATCCATACGTATCCATACCTAAATCGGCAATCAAATTAAATACTTTTGCCCTTCATAGTGACAATTTTTCAAACAAAATACGATAATTTACATAAAAAATCGTTCAATTGAGTGATAAAGGAGGGAAATATTATTTATACGATGGAATCCAATGAAGAGGTAGGACGATGAACGACACACATGGCAACGAACAGCATAGTCACGTCAGCAACAAGTACTAGAAAAGAAACAAAACCAAAGGTGATCAACATGAACTATAGATCAATGGATGAAGAATCATGCAGCACGTGCCCAATTCCAGATAAAAGTTTACGCAGATGCTACCAGTGCAATCACTATAAAGTCCTTTCAAGATTCATCGAATAATCTCATTTTTTTTTATAACCAAAACGCAAACATGAAATACATACCGAACACGATTAACATCAAACCACAGAAACCAAAAACGTACCTTCGAATTTTATCGGTCCATAATTTCCTTGATCGATACGACGTATCCGCAACAAAATAATCCCATCCCAAATCACAGCTCTCATGCACCACGACCATGGAAACAATACCAACCCAACCAAAACTCAAACCCCAGATGATGAGCGAAGCACCCACCGTCGCCCACCACACCAGAAAATAAGGATTCGTAATGGTGGTAATCACTCCGGCAACAAATGGATGGTACGGAAACGCTTTTTTCACCGCATCCTCACGACCTCTCATTTGAACCATCCGCACACCAAGGTACAGCAACAGAGCACCACCGATAAGACCGATACCGATTTTAACCCGCACATCCAGGAACACAAAGTACAACCCAGCAGCAATGAGCAGCATCAGAGGAATTTCAACCAACAGATGACCAAGAGCAATCCACGCACCAGCATGCTTCCGCTCCGCACCCTTCACAATCGACGCAGCAAATACAGGACCAGGCATCAGCACCCCACTCAGCGAAATAAAACCAACGGTGAGAAGAAACACCACAATATCAGCAGATGGGACCATACTGCTTCATCAACAGACTCATTTTATTTAATAATATCTGAGAAATCAGACGACCTCATCAATCATCGGAAGAAGCTGCTTATCTTTGAAACCACGCTGCTGAATCGCACTACTCGGACACGCACTCACACAGGTGCCGCAGCCTTGACACAAGCCTTCGTTCACCTGAGCACGCTGCACAGACTTTCCTTGTTTTTCTTCCTCGATTCGATCAATCGCGTTATACGGACACACAGAAAGACAAATACCGCAACCACTACACAGATCCTCATCAACAAACGCGACGTTCGGCTCAGCCTTGAGCGTTGGTTTTGAAAGAATCACGGCAGCACGTGCCGCCGCAGCTTGCGCCTGATAAATCGACTCACCAATGAACTTCGGCACATGACAGTTCCCAGCAACAAACACACCACGGGTGGAGAAATCCACTGGCCGCAGCTTCACATGCGCCTCAAGGAAGAACCCGTCATCATTCACCGGCACCTTGAGCAGCTTGCCAATCGTTGGACTTTCGGGGTTCGGTTGCAACCCAGTTGATAAGACCAAATAATCAGCTGGAATCTTCAGGGTCTCCCCAAGCATCGGTTCATGAACCTTAACGACCAATCCTTCTTTGGTGTCTAATTCAGGTGGTTTCTCAGGATCGTACTGCAGGAACATGACACCTTTCTCACGAGCATCTTTATAGTATTTTTCTTTGAAACCGTAGGTCATTAGATCACGATAGAGGATGAACACCTCAGCACGCGGGTTCAACTCCTTTATCTTCAGAGCGTTTTTCACTGCCTGCATGCAGCAAATCCTGCTGCAGTACGGTCGTTTCTCATCACGGGATTCCACGCACTGAATCATGACAAACGTCTGACCATCCTCGATATCATGCGGGGAGCTTTCACTGAGAAGTTTCTCCATCTCAGATTGCGTGAACACCTGCGAGTGCTTCCCATAATGATATGATTTCGGTTTATACTCATCAGCACCCACGGTCACAAGAACAACCCCATGCGTAAAAGACACGGTGTCTTTCGGTGTTATTATCTGTGACTCATAATTCCCTACGTACCCTTTCACTGCTTTCAGACGGGAACTTGTGTAGATTGTCACTTTTGGATGATGCTGCAATTTCTCAGTATAGTGTTTCAAGAGTTTCGGTATATCAATTCCATCAACCGTAGAGTACACCTTGTGAAGATACCCGCCGAGCCTGGGTTCTTTCTCCACGATCACGGTCTCATATCCTTGATCAGCTAACGATAATGCTGCGGCCATTCCCGCTATCCCACCACCAAGGACTAAGGCTTTCTGCGTCACAGGGATTTCAGATTCCTGAATAGGTTGCAGGTGTCGTGCTTTGGAAACCGTCATCGCGATGAGCTCTTGAGCTTTTTCTGTCGCTTTCTGCGGTTGATCCATGTGCACCCAGGAGCACTGCTCACGGATGTTCGTCATCTCCAGTAAGTAAGGGTTCAACCCAGCGTCCCGCAAGCTTTTCTGGAACAAGGGTTCATGAGTTCGGGGGGTACACGCAGCAACAATAATCCTGTTGAGATGATGCTTTTTAATCGCATCAATGATCTTCTTCTGCGTATCCTCTGAGCATGTGTACAGGTTTGCTTCCACGTAGGAAACATTGGGTAACGTTCCTGTGTGTTTCACGACGGCGGGAACATCAACGTACCCACCGATATTGATCCCACAATGACAAATGAACACACCAATCCTTGGTTCCTCAGCAGAAACATCACGCTCTTTCGGGTACTGTTTTTCTTTCACCAGCGTCCCACGAACGTCATGCAAAAGCGCTGCCACATTGGCTGCAGCAGCGGATGCTTGCATCACTGACTCAGGGATAGCCTGTGGCTCAAGGAACGAACCAGCAACAAAAATCCCTGGTTTGAGGACCACAGGATCATCAGCACTCGTACGAATAAAACCAAACTCGTTCGCATCAAGATGAAGAGTGGTAAGCAGGTCATGTTTTTTCTCAGCTGCACCACACAAACCAACAGATAACACTACTAAGTTAAATCGCTCTTCTTTAAAATCTCCCTTATCATCCTCATATTTCACGATCAGATCCTGGGTTTTCGGATCCTCAGTAATCTCAGAAATCCGAGAGCGGATATAATGAACATGCTGCTCGCTTTTCGCCCGGTTAATGTACTTATCAAAATCCTTGCCATACGACCGGACATCGATGTAAAACACGGTCGGCTCAATCGTCGCATCATGCTCCTTTGCAATCACCGCTTCCTTAGCGGTGTACATGCAGCACATCGCAGAACAATACTCATGGTTCACGGAGGCATCACGGGACCCGACACAGTGCACCCAGGCGACTTTCTTCGGATGCTTCATGTCACTCGGACGCACAATCTTACCCTGATAAGGTCCTGATGCGGAGAGGATACGCTCAAACTCAACGCTTGTAACGACATTCTTGTACCGACGATATCCAAACTCAGGTTTAATCACCGGGTCAAACGCTGCAGAACCTGTAGCGATGATCACTGCACCAACTGACAAGGAAAGGTTCTCTGGTTTTTGATCATGGTTGATCGCACCAGATTTGCATTCCTTCACACAACGCATGCAATCAACACAACCACGATGCTTCCCGTCGCCTTCCTTGTCGATCACATACGTGTTAGGAATCGCCTGAGGGAACGCACGATAAATCGCTTTACGTTTCACAAGACCATATTCAAACGCATTAGGTAATGAGACAGGGCAGACTGCTTCGCAGCTCCCACACGAGGTACATTTCTCGATGTCCACGTACCGTGGTTTTTTCACGGCTTTCACCGTGAAATTCCCTGGGGCACCCTCGATTGCCTGCACATCAACCAGGGTGTGCAGCTCAATATTTTCATGACGAGCACAATCAACAAGTTTTGGTGACAGGATACACATGGAGCAATCATTGGTGGGGAATGTTTTGTCCAGCTGCGCCATGATACCACCGATCGTCGGTGATTTCTCTAATAGGTAAATCTTGTAACCCATGTCAGCGAGATCTAAGGCCGCCTGGACACCAGCAATACCTCCGCCGATCACGGCGACTGCTCCAATGTTTTCTGATTTTTTTACCATATGCCTCTACTTTGTTTGACGATTGTATCCTTCTTTTACCGCAATGTTTTTAATTGCATTCATCAGCTTTGGGATTTCAACCCCTTGCGGGCATTGGGTGAAACACCGATGATGCGACGAACAAATCTCTACAAACTTGTTGGAAAACACAGGGTCCTTCATCCCCAACAACACGTTTTTGATGACCTTTCTTGGTGAATAGAGAGGATCAAGTTCCCGCTCCGGGCACCCTGCCGTGCAGGTTCCGCAGGAGAAACACTCGTACAAGTTTTTCCCCTGTTCTGTGTTCGCAATCTTATATTTAAATTCAAGGTCAAGGTATTTCTTTGTTTTCTCACCGGTCACGTCCTCAGCTTGTTCCTCAAGTAACCGGTTGGTACGGACCGCGTTCATCACTTCTTTCACGTTCACTTTCTGCGGACATTTCTCTAAGCATCGGTAGTGTGCACTGCAGATCCAGAAAAACTCACTGGACAAGACTTCGTCTTTCAGACCAAGCAATGCTTTCCTGATGATCAAACGTGGGTTCCATTCTGGTTTCACGTCCATCTCCGGGCATCGCGCAGTGCACGCGCCACAGGCGAAACATTTCAAGATGCCTTCGCCGCCTTCTTCTTTTGCAATCTGGAATTTGAAGTTTGGATCAATGGTTCGTGAGTCAATCACGGTCATACTACTTTTCTCCAACCTCAGTAAACTCGTCCTC
>Ga0172362_10002172_pt1 | contig 17036 bp, 9 predicted proteins | sample LakKivs1_kivu2a2_FD_114534 | JGI IMG/M metagenome (GOLD analysis project Ga0172362, IMG submission 114534) | Sediment microbial communities from Lake Kivu, Rwanda - Sediment s1_kivu2a2 | ecosystem: Environmental > Aquatic > Freshwater > Lake > Sediment | place: Rwanda: Western Province, Lake...
GTAAAATTTTTCAATATATATCATATTAGTGGATTTGTAAACAAATTAGAAACAAAACCCGAATTAAAAAAAAAATTACTTAAAAAATACGAAGAAGAATGGTTAAATAATTTTATTAATAAATTTAAAAAAAATATTGTTTATAAAAAAATTAACTATTCTTTTGGTGATTTGGTTAAATTCCAATATAAAGTTAAAATGGGTAAAAAATTAGAAAAAGTTTTGATAGAAAAGGAGGATATTGAAGAATTAAACTTTATATCTAATACAAAAAACTCAAATAACCTATTAACAACCTTAGATATATCGCAATTAGGTGGTAGTTATAATATTGAATCAACAGATAATCATATATATGATTATAGTGAAATTGATATTAATAATAGTGGATGGAATAATGAATTAATTGAAAATGATAAATCAAATAATATAATTAATGGTAAATTAGTTGGAGGAAATGGAGAAGATGATGGAGATGATGATAATTTTGATATTAATGATAAATTAGGTTATTCTGATAATGATAATCAAGATGAAGATGATTTTGATCCGGCAAACATTTACCCAACAGAAATTGTATCTGAAAATGAAGATGAAGAAATTATTCAAACTGGTCCATCAGAAGAACAATTAGACGATGAAATGAATTATGAAGAAATAGAAAAATTATATCAAACTGATGAAACTGACAAAAATATTAATGCTACAAACACATTAATATCATCTGTTTTAGAAAATTCAAAATTAGTTGAAAAAAAACAAAATTATATGGTAAAATTTGATGATTATCAAGATGCGGATATAGATAATGAAGAACTTTCAAATGTATTTATTAAAAAGTTTGTATATACTCATGTAATTTTTAAAGATGATTCAATAAAAAATGTTAAAAATAAAATATGTGCAGTAATAAAAGGTAATGAAAGATTTTCACCAAATATGTATTTGATACCGTCAAGAATATATTTATGGTCAGAATATTTATATAATGATAAAATTGAAAAAGTAATGATTGGACAGAAATGGATGAAAAAAAATGAATTATTAAATTTATATATAGAACCATTGGATATTTCAAATTATGATAATTTATCAGAATCAATAAAAAATTTAAGAGATACAATGAGAAGATATGGTGGAAAAATAAGAAGAGAAGATGAAGAAAATAATTTGTTGTTAGATTATTCTGATTATATGTTAAATGATACTATTTATATGGTGGATATTTATAATGAATTAGGTGAAGAATATAAATGTAATGATGAACAATTAAAAAATATCACCGAAACATATTTTAAGGTATATTTTCCAAAAATAAAATCAGATGATATTCAAAATATAATAAATTTTTTAAATGGGGAAGATAAAAAAATAGAAGATATTAAAATTAAAAATACATTTGATACAATATATAATGATTTATTATTAGAAAAGGAAATAACTGATTTAATAGAAAGTGTTAAAATTAATAAAAAAAAAGAATATCCAACAGTATTTGAAGATGGAAATTTCATAACACAATCAGTTATACACGTTCAATTAGATATAAATGATCCTCAATTAGAAAAAGAGAATAAAGAAAATTTAGCTAAAATAGGAAAATTAGGTAAATCAAATTTTGGTTCAGTAATGTTACCAAAATTAGATTTATTTAGAATATTTAATGATTTTGAACCAGATTATAGATATCCTTTTATTCAATATCAAGTACCTGATGGACAAATAATATTTAAATATTTTGATGAATATATGGGTGAATTTTCAAAATCAAATGAAAATATTGATATGGTTACAAAATGGTTTGAAAATTCACCATATGGTATATCATTTAAAATAAGATTAGTAAATGAAAAAGATTGTTTAAAAACAGAAAAATTTATGGCAATAAATATAAATGAAATAGGTAAAATTGAATATAAAACCCAATGGAAAGAAGAGGATAATGCAAATATGACAGATGTTATTAATACATATGATTATGTTAAAGAATTAGTTGATAGAATAAATAAAACATTAGAAAATCATCCAAGAAAATTATCAGTAAGAAAACCAGAAAATTATGAATTTAGATTTGCCTTTATAAATTGTATCCAAAGATTTAAATTACCAAATAATAAAATAATAAATCATAATGATTTATCTGATTTTTGTATATATTTTTATCCATATATATCTTTACAAATTGAACCCAAAAAAAGAATAGGTAAAACTACAACAATAGATACAAAATCAAAATATGGTTCATATCTAAGATATAAAAGAGTAAGTAAATTTGACAATACAGTAAAAATAGAACAAAGAATATTATCATATATGAGAAATTTTGATTTTGAAGATGATATATTGGCTGAAGAAATATCAAAACAATTTAATATAACTAATGAAAGAGCCCTAGAAGAAATAAAAAAAGTTCGTGATAAATTTCCAAACTTGGGAAAAGTAAAAAAAAATGTTTTAAAAAAATCAGATGAAATTCCAAAATTTAAACCTCCTGGAATAGGTATAGATATTCAAGGAAAAGTACCCGAAAAATATAAAATAAGAATTAGTGGAGCTAGAGAACAAACCCAGTTAGAAAGAATAATAATATTTATGAATATATTGATGTATTTGTATTGTGAAACTTATATTAATAAAAATTCTGAATATCAAGAAATTAAAAACAAATTAAAAAAACTAACAAATATCGCCAAAAGAAGAGGAAAAGTAGAAGAAATTGTTAATTATCAAAAAGAAATTAAAACTGTAAAACAAATGGCTCAATTAGATAAAAAACGTTTAGGTTTTACTCCTGAAGAAGGACAAAATCAATGGACAAGATCGTGTCAAAATTCAGGAAATGATAAAAAAAGAAGACCTGTACAAACACTTATAGGAAATATTCAACAATTAATATCAAAAGGATATTCATTGAATAAAAAAACTAATCAATATGAAAAAAAAGTAAAAATTAAAAATAAGGGAAAAAAAGATATGGAAATAATTTTAAAAGCAGTAAAAGTAATTGATCAAGATGAAGTAACAGGTCAACTCAATGAAATATTTTACACTTGTGATCCAGAAGATAATGGACAACATATGTTTGTTGGATTTTTAACTCGTTCAAATAATCCTTTTGGAGAATGTATGCCTTGTTGTTTTAAAAAAAATAAATTTAAAACTAAAAAAAAAGAAACATTAGATTTTTATAAACAATGTATGGGTGAAAAAAAACAAGATAAACAAAAATTAACATCTAATACATTGGGTGATATATTATATATTCTCCAAGATACTAATAAAATACAAGAAGGTAGAATAGGATATTTACCTAAATACATTGACTTAATAACAAATATTTATTTTAATAAAGAAAAAGAAATAAAAAATCATTATTTATTAAAAACCACAAGTTATTTTTTTAAATATGGTATAAATCAAGAAGAATATTCATTTATAAATACAATTGGAACTATACTAAATATTTCAATTAGTGATTTAAAAAAAAATATCGTTAATTTTTTAAAATCAGATACTGATGAAATGCATTATTTTGCTTTAAATGATGGTGATATAAGGGCTGAATATAAAATTAATGATTTTGCACGTTTTATATTAGATTCAGAATATATTGATTATTATTATTTAAAAGATTTACTTAAAATTCCAGGTCTATTTACTAAAAATGGTATTTTTCCAATAATATTTAATAAATCTACAATTGAAATTAAAAAAGGATTAGGTGAAGATAAAGTAAAAGAAGATTTTTATTTATCAATTGATAAAACTATGGTAAATGACTATGAATATTATTTAAATATGTTTAATACACATGACTTGTTATTTTTAATTAAAGAAAATAAATATTATTATCCAATTGTAGAAATTTCCAAACAAGATGAAAACTCTAAGAATATTGAAATAAAAAAATTATTTAATGTTTCAGACAATAAAAATAAAACAGATTTACAAATTATTGAAATGGTTAAAAAATTCTATATAAGTACAATAAAAGATACACAAATTGAATATCCAAAAACACATACATCTGCTAGAGAAGCATATGCAATTATAAAAGAAATATCTAATAAAAATTCTGAATACGAAATTATTGGTCAAGCAGTTGATTCTAGATTTAAATGTAAATACTTATTAACAAAAGAAAAATTTGTTATTCCAGTTGTTCCTTCAGGTACCGTTTATGGTGTACCATTTATATGTTTTAATACATTAGAATATTCCAAAAGACAAGATTGTTTTTCTAAATTAACATTTAAAAATATAAATCAATCACAAGAACATTTAGAAAAATTATATAAATTAAGCAATAAAAAACTAAATATTAAGCCAATTGGAATGTTTTATGATTTTATATCCGAAGATAATTTTGCTAATATAATTGGGATTATGACATCAAATAATGATTTGGTTCCAGTTGCTAAACAATTAATTCCATTAAAAGAATTAAATAAAAATAACATTAATTATCAACATAGACCATTATATTATGAACTTGATAATAAATTAGCTACTTATGATAAAAAATATTTTGAAATAATTGATAAAAGAATTAAGAATGTTAATAGAGTTAAATATTTAGATGAAGCATATCAATTATTTAGATTTGAATTATCAAACCTGTTGTCTAATAGTAAATATGAACAAATTAGAAATAAATTGAAAAAATATATTGAAGAAAAAAAATCTAAAGAAATACAAGATTTACTTTTAAATTTATCAGTTGGAGATTCTGGAGAAGAATTGGTTAAAATAATTGATGATTTACCAAATTTAGATTATTATAAAATAAATAATCAAAGAAAAATATGTGCTAAATTAGATCAAGAAAAATGTGTTGAAAATCCACATTGTGTATATGTAGAAGAAACAAAAGTATCTAAATTAAAATCAAAAAATAAATGTGCTTTTGCTTTACAAGAAAAATATTTATATGAATTTATTAAAAAAATATCAATAGAATTATGTGAACAAGAAATTAAAGTTTATGAATTATTAAAGGAAAAAAAATATTTTGTTGATGATATTGTAGACCATAATAACTTTACTGAAAAACAAGGTCAAACCATTATTAAAAGTTCAAATACAAATTTACAAAAAATATTAACAGATATGTTTGGAAAAGAACATGTTCCTAAAATTGGTAAAAGATTTATATCAAAGAAAAATTTAAATGACTTAGAAAATATGTTAATAGAAAATCCACTTAAAGATATAAAAGATGCTTATACCCAAACAATAATTCCACAAAATTATTCAATTTTAAGAGCATATGTAAATGGATATTATTGGATAAAACATAAATTATACACATTAGATTCAAGAAATTTGGGGTATTATTCAAATACTCAAAATGAACTTGTTAATTTATTTAGATCAATTATAGTTGATTGGTTAAATATTCCAGACAATATTAAATTATTAACTAATTTAAGTGAAGATACTAAAAAATTAATTTCTAATCCAATTGTTAATTTAGATTTAGGAACTAAGAAAACAATAGATAATCATTTAATAATTAATAAATATATAGTTAAATTAATGGAAAGTAATATAGAAGAAAATTTAGGTTTTATGGAATTATTTATATTAAATAATATACACAATATACCTATTGTAATTTTTATGAATGGAATACCAAAATATTATATACATAAAAATATTACAACTATTAAAAATGAATCTGGTACAAAATATTTTAATTCTTCGAATATAAATATAAGTTTGGATTATAATCTAGATAATAAGTATCCAAATCTAATTGAATCAATTTATATTAAATAAACATTTAATTATTTGCGTTCAAAATTTTATTTATAAATGTATTTTAATTATGTCAAAATTAAAAAAAAAAAATAATTATATAACAGATGTTAAAGATATTATAACTAATATTAATAACACTATAAATAAAAATGATAATCTGAATGAAAATATTGATAAACCCAAAAATACTATTGTTAATAATACAAATTTTATATCTCACACAAAAAATAAAAATAAAAATATTTTTGACAAGAATGAAGAATTATATAATGAAGATAATATTTTTTCAAATATAGAAATAAATAATATTAATCAAATAGTAAAGGGGGATTTAATTACTGAAAAAGACAATACAGATATTACAAATAAAAAAAATGATTTAAAAGTTAACACTAATTTATCTAGTTCATCAAGTTCAGAAAAAAATTTAAAATTAAAAGCAAACTCATCTAATTCTGATAATTTAGAAAAAAAACCAAGAAATTGTTCAAGTTCATTATCAAGTCCAAATTCAAAAATCTCTTCTAAAAAAAATGATAAAAATCAATATTTTAACGAACTTTTAAAAAAACAAATCACTGGAATATCATCTGATAAAAAATTAAATTATAATGATCTTAAAAGAATAAGTAAATTTATTAAATCATCAATTTTTGATAAAAAAAAATGTTCAATTTGGGATGGATATATTACGAATGAAAATAATAATTCAAAAGGAATATATATAAATTTTTATTTTAATAAAAAAAAAATAGCACTTCATAGACTTTTATATATTAATTATAAAGAAAATTTATTGGATTCAGAATATTTAAAATTTTCTTGTGAAAATAGAGGAAAATGTTGCAATATAAATCATATGAAAAAGTATTCATATAATAAGAAAATTAATTCAGATAAAACACAAAATGATAATAAAGATAAAGATAAAAAAAATAACACATTAAATAATGATGTTGTTGAACCAATTCAAATTAATTTAGATAAAAAAAAATTAATTGTTGAAATATAATTTGAATTGAAAAATTTATTATATAAATATATTTTATTAATATATTTAAATATGTCATCTGAAATAAATAACACCCGTGATAAAAATAAAACTGATACTATTGAAAAAAATGATGTTACTATTAATTTTGGAGGATTTCCCCCAATAGTATATTTAGGTCAAAAAAATAAAAAAATAAAAGAATTTGCCCAATTAAATAATAGTGAAGAAAATTTAAAAAATATAAGAAAATTAAATATTTTAAATATAAAAAATATATTAGGAGTATAAATAAAATAAATATTATTTTAATATATAATATTATTAATGATTTCAACTGATAATAATGATATAAATAAAAAAAATGATTCTGATTCAAATAATACAAATATTTTTAACCAGATTCAAAATCAGAATGATGATAATTATTTTAATCCAATAATTAGAAATTCTCTTGAATATTATGATTATTTTCAACCAAAAATACAAGAAATATTAAATAAAATTGAATATATAAAAGTTATTAATGGAATTAATATTAATGACGAATATATTTTTTATGATGATAATAATACGGCATTTTATAAATCTAGAATTGAAACATTAGGTATGTTTATTCCTCAAGATAATTCTTGGAAATGGTCTTGGTCTATACCTTTTGCGAAATATCAAAATACATTAATTTCAAGAAAAATTTTAGAATATGCATTTACTTTAAATTCTTCAACTGATTTACATCTTAAATCAACATTAATTAATTCCAAACTGATAATTTCTAATCAATATCAAATTGATATATACCTTGCACTAGCTTCAATGTTAAGTAAAAAACCTTTTGTTTTAAAATTATATTTATATCCTCCAGATGAAAATGCAAGTGAAGAAATAATTTATTATAAAAAAATATTATCCAATCCAGATAGAAAAAAATTTATATCGGTTTATGTTTTGGTTATAGATTGGACACCATAAAATTATTATGTGGAATATACAACTTTATAATTATTTGTATTGGTTGAATTTTGAAATATATTTGTTTTAGTATTTGGGGATAAAGTATCTGGATTTGAAGAATCAGGACTATACATAGAGAAGATTATAACAAATGAACCAAAAATTATCGAACCAATTCCAATTATTGAATAGTTTGGATTAGATAATTGAATAGAATTGGGGTCAGATTGTTGATAATATATTTTAATAATTGAATCTACTGGAATGTTATTTTTATTTATCGTAATTATTTTTGAATATTGTGTTGAATCAACAATATATGTTATATTTATTTTACATTCACCATTGGAATTATCATTACATGATTTATTTAAAACAGTTGCTTCCAATTCAACCAAGTCATTTTTATACCATAATAATACAAACCCAATTATTATTATGATTATTCCAATTATCATACTTATACAATTAGATGTGTCAATATTACCAATACCATTTCCACCTTTCATATTATTATTTTTAACTAATTCAATTATTTTATTATTTAAAATATTTTGATTTAAAAATACAGGTGTATCAAGAGAATATTCAATAGTGTTATCAGACATTAATATTTATTTAATATATATTATATATATTTATATTAAATTTGTAAAAAAATTTTAAATAATTTCGTAACATACATCAATATAATTGTTAGAAGAAAAATATTTTTTATATATGTCTAAATCCTCTTTCGGAACCCTATTAACACACAACCCAATTCTCATAAACAAATTGTAAATTTGAAAAATATTTATAATTGGAAGGTAATACGGAAATATTTCATTGATTCCATTTTTAATTTTGTCTTTAATATATATTTTACTAATTATATTTGATTGGGATTTAATTAAAATATTGGATTTTAAAAAGTGTTTTGTAGTTGATTCAGGACCTCTAAATCCTCGTGTAAACCCATAAATTCCAAAACCAAATGAAAAAAATAAATAGGATTTTAAATATTTTGGAAATTGAGGTCCACCACCTTTTCCAAATAACGTGATTGTATGAACATTTAATGCTAATGTCATATTATTTAAATATATTTGTTAAAGTTTATATGTTTAAAAAATCAATTTTTATAATAGTTGATTATTATAAAAAATTGATTTTTTTAATAAATGTTAATTGGTTATTAAGATTTATTATTTACAACCAATAAATAAAATGGAATACCCACATTCTTTTCAAATTAACTGTGTTTATAATGATTTGGTGGAAGGTACTAACAAATTAGAACCTCATCAAACTAATGAAAATGATGAATTTAGTTGTCAATGTAGAATTTATACAATTAGATCATCTGGTTCAAAATTATATTTTCTAACAGTTAATATATTAAATGGTGAAAATTTAGTTGATTCAAAGTTTCAAATTGTGTTGGCAAAACAAGTTTTAACCAACCCAGAATCAATTGAAAAAGCAAAGTTACTTGGAATGGGTGATATTATAGGGGTTAAGGGTTATTTGGGTAAAACCAAAGTTGGAGAACCGAGTTTATTTGCAAGGGAATTTACAAGATTAGCTATTTGTTCACATGAAATTCCCAAAGAACAATATAGCGTTTCTGATTATGATGTTAGATTTAGAAAAAGATATTTAGATTTAATTTGTAATCAATCTTCACGTTACAACCTTATAACCAGATCCAAAATTATCAAATATTTAAGAAATTATTTAGATAATAGAGGATTTATGGAAGTTGAAACACCTATCCTACATACAAATTATGGTGGTGCCAATGCGAAACCATTTATCACTCTTCATAATGATTATAAAATGAATATGTATATGAGAATTGCTCCCGAACTTTTTCTTAAACAACTTGTTATTGGGGGGTTTGGAAAAATTTATGAAATTGGGAAACAGTTTAGAAATGAAAGTTGTACACGTGTACACAATCCAGAATTTACCAGCATAGAACTGTATCAAAGTCCTGCAGATTGTAATGATATGTTTATTTTATGTGAAAATATTATTAAACATCTTGTTCATAAAATTAATGACACTGATAAAATTACTTACAAAGATATTGAATTGGATTTTAATGTTCCATTTAGAAAAATAGATTTTTTGGATGAACTTTCTAACATATTGAATTTTGATTTTAATAAACTTGATTATGATAACAATGACACGCTTGAAATATTGAAAGAATTATTAAAAAAAAATAATTTAATTTGTTCACACCCATTGACAATACCAAGAATATTGGATCATTTATCAAGTGAATATTTAGAAACTAAATGTATACAACCTACATTCATTATAAACCATCCTAAAATTATGAGTCCATTAGCAAAACCACATAGAACACAACCTTGGAAAACAGAACGATTTGAATTATTTATAATTCAAAAAGAATATGCTAACGCTTATACAGAATTGAATATTCCCTCAATTCAAAAAGATGCATTTGATAAACAATTTCAGGATAAAAATTCTGGTGATGCAGAAGCACAAAATCCTGATATGGAATTTATCACTTCACTTGAATATGGATTGGCTCCAACAGGTGGATTAGGAATCGGGATTGATAGATTAGTAATGATGTTAACTAACCAAGAATCCATAAGGGAAATTATTACTTTTCCGACAATGAAATAAATATTTTTAGGCTGCACTAAAATCAACTGATAATTTTTTTAATGTTTCTAAAGAAAATGTAGTAAATAATTCAGTTTGTTCTTTATTTATTTTAGCTTCATATTCATCAAATAATCTGGTATTTATTATAAATTGGTTAAAACAAGAATGGATATCAATTGGTTTGTTTATGGAAGAATTTACTTCAAAACTTAATTTATAAATAGGATATCCTGTAGAAGGAATTCTAGTGGTTCCTGTCATTACTAATAATATTGTTTCTAGATATATTTTTTCTCCATATAAACAAATATTTTCATTTATTATATTAGATAAAATATTTATTTGTATTTGGGTAAAATTAATAAAATTAATGTGTTCCATAAAAACTGAATATGTTATATTTGATATACCTGCTATTAATTCATCTAGTAATTTTAAAGGTAATTTATTGATTTTTGATTTGGAAATATTTATTTGCTGTCTAAAACCTCTAATAAAATATTTTGTAGTTTTTTGTGTAGTTTTAATATATTGAATAATTTTTTTCGTAGTTTCTTCTTTTAAATCACTAATCTCAACTTGTTCACCTTCATCATTATACATACAAGTATTATGAAATAGTGCTAATTCCTCATTGTAACAAACAAAAGGAGTTTTTTTTATTAGTTCAGGATTATATTCTAAAATTATTTTATTGATAAATTCTTCCCCAATCATACTTGTATTTAAATTATGACCCAATTGATATAATAAAATAGGATCTAAATTTATTCCAATAATTTGTTTTAATTTGATTGCTAAACCAAATAATTGTCCTATAAAATATAATTTATCTTTTTCAGATTCTAATTTATTTCCTTCTAAACTTTTTAATTTATATAATTTAGTATCTGAATCTTGTTCAAAATAATTTGAATTTTCTGTAAAATATTTTGCCAATTCATAAAAAACAGTTCTTGTTAATCCACCTGCATCAATTGATATATCATTTAGTCCTGTTTTAGAATTATAAAAAGTAAATTTTGGTTTGGAATTAGGCATTAATAATGTATATTTGTTACTAAAAAGTATGTTGAAAATATCTATGTTTTGTTTATAATTTGTTTTTTGTATGTCTGGAATATTATTATCTACTTTTGTTATAAATTTAGTATCAATATCAATTTTATAATTAAATATTTTTTTATCACATATTTTAATATATAGTATTGGTATTGTTTCTTGTACCTCAAATGGATTATAATTTATGTTTGATAAAATTGTTTCAATATCAAAAAATTCACCATTATCTATTTCTAAATCATTTTTTTTATAAAAAGCTAAATTATTATGATAACAAATTACTAAATCTCCATTTGATAATTCAGTCACACTCTTAGGATTTGTAAAACTATCGGGATTTTTAAGTGTATCAATATGATTTCCATCAATATCAAATATTATTACATTATTATTATCCAAATCCAAAACTACAATATTTCCATTTGTTAATTGATAAATATTATATGGATTAAAATTAGTATTGGTAATATTTGCATCTGTACCTACACCTCCAATAAATCTAGTGATACCATCAACCTGAACTGGAATAGCTCCGTAAAGATCAAAAGAAGAACTATTATATGCGTAATTAAAGTTTCCAATATTATTATCAATATCATTAAAATTAATTTCATTAATGTATTCACCAAATATATCAAACATTTGAATACGATGATTATATGGATCACATACTGCTATTTCACCATTTATTAATTGACAAATACCAGTGGGTTTTTCAAATTGTCCAGATAATGTTCCTCTTATACCAAATTCTCTTATAAAATTACCATTCAAATCAAAAATTTGAACACGTGAATTAGCTCCATCACTTACAACAATATTACCGTCTGTTAATTGAGTTATAAAAGTAGGTTTTTCAAATTGTCCTGATGCTGAACCAACTGAACCAAATTTTCTTATTAGATTACCAGATATATCAATAATTTGAACACAATTATTTTCATTATCTACAAAAGCTAGATTATTATCATGTAATTTTGCAATTGCAAATGGAATAGAAATTTGTCCATCTGGTAAAGGAACCAAATCAATTTTATTTATAAAGTCAAGTGTATAATTATCTTGTAAATTATCTTGTAAATTATCATCAACAATAGGCATTTGTTCTTTTTTTACTCCATATAATAAAATGTTATTTTCATTTGTATCTAAAATTGATAATGTATTGTCGTTTATTATTATTACACTTGATGGATTAATTATTTGATTTGAATTATCTAAGGAAACCAAATTCACTAAAGTATAAGTAGATTTGTATTCATCTTGATTATTTTGATTATCTTGTTCAACTCTATCAAATGAATCCATTAAATTTCTCCCAATATATGGGGTTGCTTCTGATGGTGTTGCTTCATAACCGTTATTACTTGTTATTGGAGATTCTGGCAAATCTAAACTTATTATTCCACTATCATTATTACTATTATTTCTTCTATTACTATTATTTCTTCTATTACTATTATTTCTTCTTGGACTCATATTTACATTTTGAAATCTATCTAAAATTTCATCTTCTTCCCTATCACTATCAATTCTTAAAATTGGAGATATAGGTAAATCTATTCCTGTTCTACTATTACTATCAATTCCAAAAGTTGGAAAAACAGGTAAATCTATTATTGGTCTACTGTTGCTATTATTTCTTCTCGGTGTCATATTAACATTTCGAAATCTATTTAAAAATTCTTCATCATCTTCACTATCTTCATCATTACTATTTGTTCTATTTGTTCTATTGCTATTAGTTCTTTCAAAATCTCTAGTTCTTGTTGTGACAAATTGACTATTCGGGATTTCATTATCACTATGATAAGATTCCACATCACTATCATTTTGAGATTCATTCCCACTATCATTTTGAGAATCATTCCCACTATCATTTTGAGAATCATTCCCATTGTTATCACTATCAGTATCTAATTCTCTAACTATATTATTTGTTGATGATTGTGGAGTACGTACTCCTCCGTTTATTTTAGTTATTTGATTAAATAAATTTAAATATTTTGTTTTATATTTTAAATATTTGTCTTTTTGTTCTCTATTAAAATTCATATTTACTTAATATATATATATATATACATATCAATATATTAAAAATAGCATTTATAATTTATATTGGAGGATTATAAATTGGAAATGTACTTGGGTTATTCCAAACAAATTCTGTTCGTGGAATTACAACAGGGTCACCTCTCAAATCATATGACATATTTGTAGTATTACCTAATGATGTATTCCACCAAGGTAAATTTGTATATCCATTAAAAGTTGGAAAAAATCTATTAAACCAATCTGGAGAATTAACTAAAGGATACATTGGATATTTAAAACTATTCAATGGCATATATGATTGAAATGTTTGATATCCAGCAGAAAACATCTCAATCCAAATATCTTGGTTTAGATATAATAAAACCAAAACTAATATTAAAATGAAAATAAATTTAATCATAATTATTATGCTTATTATATTATATATTACATATATAATAAAAAAAGTTGAAAAATAATGTTATTGATTTAAATACTAATATAATATATAAATACTTGTATAAAATAAAAATACTTATTGAAAATTGATTAATAATGACTGAGGTAATAAATTTGCAATCTAATTTATTTTATTGTTATCCAGAAACATTTTTACAATACAATTGTGCTAATAATTTAAAGTTATTAAGACAAAAGAAATGGAAATCAACAATTTATTCCAATTTGAATAATAATATTGATGTGACAAATTTATTTGGAATAACTAGTTCAATTCCTTTTTCTTGGGATAAAATACTAATTCCTGAAAATATTTTAATGTTGATAAAAAAAAATAATCCAACAAAGGAAACTTTAGATTTTGTTCCATCTGAATTTATATTCAAATGTAAAAATTTAAAACAAATAGAACCATTAGTATTTAATAAAATTGAAAAAAATATTGGATTAAAATTATGTTTGGAATTGGTTTCACTTAAAAAATATGTTTGTGATGAATTTATTGATTTTATTCATCCAAATGGTTTTGGTAATACAGATGCAAATTCAAATTTAAATGAATTAATATTTCATTCAATTTTAAAAACTAATTCATTTATTATTTATTCAAAGGATTTTAATGATTTAATAATATTTAATAAATATTCATTAATAGTTTTGACAAGTAATTATATATTTGTTATTCCAAATATTCCAGAGGAAAACAATTATTTGTTAATGACAAACGGAAAAACATATTTAAAAAATAATGATTTTGAATCGGTTGAAAATACAAAAAAAGAATTTGAAAATAATAATCCAATCTATAGGATTTATGGATATATCAAAAATTCCAATAAAATTCAAACATTTAATTATTCAATAGACTCTGAATTAAATGTAAAAAAAATTTATGATTACACAAATAAAGAAACAAAATTAAAAATAAAACATTCCAGTATAACATTTACTAAAAAAGGCATATCTTATACTAAATATATTAAATCAGGTTGTGAATTTGAAGAGTATTATAATTATAACACTGGTTTTAGACGAATTATATCTGAATGTATGATTGGGATTGGGAATGAGAATGGAAATAATGATGGTTCAGGATTAAGATATAGAGGCAAATATACCCAAACTTCTTCAAATGGTGAAAATATAAAAAAAACAATCACTATAGATGATAAGATTGTTTTTGATAAAGAAGGAGATGAAACCAAAACTAATACATTGGTAGATAAAAATAAATATATTAACAGAACTGATATTATAATTGGATATAAGGTTGCTAAATCAGCTCGAGGTGATTTGAGAATTATTAAATTAGGTATAACACCAGATGCTCAAATAGTTAGACCAATTGATGAAGAATATTTCATTACAAATAACAAAGAACGTTGTGATAAAGCAATTGTAATGGATATTCAATTACCTATTAAGGAAGAAGAAATATCTGTAGTACCTGAAGAATCAGTTGCTTATTCTTATGTATATAAATCTGGTAAAACAGATTTTGATTATAAGATTGGTAGTGAAGTTATTCCAGATTCTTTTAATCCAGATGAGGATGTTGGTTGTGCAAATGGGATACATTATTTTCAATCTCGTTTAGATCTATTTAAGGCATATATTGATTAGATAATTTAATATTGTCTATTGGTTATTTTTTTAATATTTATTTTTTATAAAAATTGATTTTAAATATGTATTAAATATACATTTTTATATATAAAATTTAATATATGTCTAAACATCCTAATGATAAATTTATTAATTTGATATTTAAAGAAAATAAAAAAACAAGATTTAATGGAACAAAACAACTTGATAATTTAGGTAATTATGGGGGTGAAAGTGGTTCTAGATATTTTGTTAATAGAAATGGTGAATACAATGGAATAGTTATAGAATTGAATGAAAAAATGTATCCACTTTATCTTTCTAATTCTATTCATCAAATGTATCTGTGTGTAGAATCTGGATACATAGGAATTGGAATTTATATTGAAAGATTTGGTTTAACAAAATTATACCAAAAATATTCAAATGAATTGATTAGGTATATTATTGATGAATTCTTAATTTCAAATAGTATTGAACCATTTTATTTGGATTATCCCAAAATAAAACTTGAATTAAATAAAGATTTGGAATTGATAGAATTAAAAAAAAAAGTTGCATGGGACTACCATGAATTAATACCAGTTCAAATTAAAGTAGTTAGTACAGGAAGTTTATTGCCTGAGGAATGGATGGGTAAAGTATTTAATTCTGGTTTAGAATTTCATAAATCTATTGATTTATTGGATGAGCGAATTGGAAAACCTCCTGTAACTTATTTGGCAAATTATTCAATGACAAGACAAGTTATAAATAATCCTGAATTAATAAGTTTGGAAGTTTTAAATCAATATAAAAAACTATCAGGAATTAATGTATTTGTATTAGACCCAATTAGATTAAAATTTAATTTGGGTTTGGAATATATTGAAACCGAAATTAAATATTACTATATTGAAATTGAATTTGATTCATCTGATATAAAATTAAATTTGCTTAATTCAAAAGACTTTGAACCTAAAATATTTAATAATAAAATTTTAGTGTTGTTTGAATTGGATAAAATTATGACAAAATTAGATAATTCAAATCAAATTATCACAAGTATTGGATTTAATGTTAGTTTACTTCAAAAATCAATTAGAAAAGGTCCAAGTACTATAAATAGTTTATTAGAATCAATTGATAATCTTTCAAAAGCAAGACCATTTAATAATCCAGAATATTCATATGAAATGGTTAGTGGTTCTAGACAATTAATGTGGAGAACATTTATATCTATAGTTGAGGATGTAAAAATTTTTAAATCTAATGAATATTTAGAATTGATTGATTTTCAAATATATTCATTGATTTTTGCCAAATATCCTAATTATTTTATGACTGATAAATTGGTCAATGTAGTTAAAGATACGTGTGTTCGAATACAATCATTAGGGATAGAATGGGATTTTAGACCTTGGAAAACATCTAAATTAAATGCAATACCTCCATATTTGTGTCCAGATATTAAAATAAGACAATTTGAATTAGCTTTATTAATGGGAATAAAATTAATGCCTGGAATGAGAGGGGATAAAATAATGTTAGAATCCAC
>Ga0172362_10002173_pt1 | contig 17023 bp, 12 predicted proteins | sample LakKivs1_kivu2a2_FD_114534 | JGI IMG/M metagenome (GOLD analysis project Ga0172362, IMG submission 114534) | Sediment microbial communities from Lake Kivu, Rwanda - Sediment s1_kivu2a2 | ecosystem: Environmental > Aquatic > Freshwater > Lake > Sediment | place: Rwanda: Western Province, Lake...
CAGGGATCAGGGATTGGGGAGCAGTGATCAGCGATTAGCGATTCGCTGATTTGCTGATTTGCCGATTTGCTGATTTGCCGATTTGAAACCATTTATGGAGGCGGTTTGTGTACAAGATTCTGCACAAAGAGGTACTCAGCGACGTCACCAAGTTGCTGGTCGTCGCCGCGCCAGCCGTGGCGCGCAAGGCACGGGCGGGCCAGTTCGTCATCGTGCGCATTGATGAGCAGGGAGAGCGCATCCCGCTCACTGTCGCCGACTATGATCGGGAGGCAGGCACGATCACGATCATCTTCCAGGAGGTCGGCAAAACGACCATGCAACTGGGCGCGCTCGAGCCAGGCGACGAATTGGCCACCTTCGTCGGGCCACTGGGACACCCGACCGAGATCGAGAACTATGGCGCCGTCGTGTGTGTGGGAGGCGGGGTCGGCATTGCGCCTATGTACCCGATCGCCCGGGCGCTCAAGGAGGCTGGCAACACGGTCCTCTCGATCATTGGTGCGCGCACCAGGAACTTGCTCTTCTGGGAGGACAAGATGCGCGCGGTCAGCGACGAGTTGATCGTCTGCACCGACGATGGCTCCTACGGGCGCAAGGCGTTGGTGCCTGAGCCGCTCAAGGAGTTGCTGGAGCAGCGCGGCGGAGAGATCACCCGCGTGTGGGCGATTGGCCCGGCCATCATGATGAAGTTCGTCTCGCTGGCGACACAGCCATACCAGGTCAAGACGATCGTCAGCCTGAACACGATCATGATTGACGGCGCCGGCATGTGCGGCGGCTGCCGGGTGCTGCTGGAGGAGGGGGCGCAGTTCGTGTGTGTGGACGGCCCGGAGTTCGACGGCCACAAGGTGAATTGGGACAACCTGCTGGCCCGCCAGCAATTCTATCGGGAGCAGGAGCAGCAGGCGGTCAGGGAATGGGAACACAAGTGTCGCCTGGAGGGTGCGCTGGAAAAGGGGGGTGCCTAAGTGACTGAGCTTACACAACGTGACAGGTTGCAGATCCCCCGGCAGGAGATGCCTGCGCAGGCCCCGCTGGTCCGCCGGGGAAACTTTGACGAGGTCGCGCTGGGCTTTACGGAAGAGATGGCCCGCCAGGAGGCGCAGCGGTGTTTGCAGTGCGCCCGGCCCCACTGCGTCGAGGGTTGCCCGGTGGGGGTGCTCATTCCCGAGTTTATCCTCGCACTGCGGAACGGGGACATGGTCGGGGCGGTGCGGGCGATGAAGGTGAAGAACGGGTTGCCGGCGATCTGTGGCCGGGTCTGCCCGCAGGAGGTCCAATGCGAGGTGCGCTGTGTCCTGGCCAGGCAAGGCGAGCCGGTCGCCATTGGGCGACTGGAGCGCTTCGTGGGAGACTATGAGCTGGCCCGGCGGATGTGCCCGCTGGAGCGGCATCCGGCGACCGGCAAGCAAGTCGCCGTCGTTGGCTCCGGTCCGGCGGGGCTGACGTGCGCGGTGGACGTGGCGCGGGAGGGGCACAAGGTCACCGTCTTCGAGTCGCTGCACAGCGCCGGCGGCGTGTTGGTCTATGGCATCCCCGAGTTCCGCCTGCCCAAGCGGGTGGTGCATGGTGAGATTGACTACGCGGCGGAATGTTTGGGGATCGAGACGCGCACCGACCACGTCATCGGGCGCATCTTTACGCTGAGCGAGTTGCTGGAAGAGTACGACGCCATATTCATGGGCACCGGCGCGGGGTTGCCCTCGTTCATGCGCATCCCCGGCATCAACTACAACGGCGTCATGTCGGCCAACGAGTTTCTCACGCGGGTCAACCTGATGAAGGGGTACCGCTTTCCCGAGTACGACACACCGGTCAAGGTGGGGAAGAGGGTGGCGGTGATTGGCGCGGGGAACGTGGCGATGGACTCTGCCCGCTGCAGCCTGCGCCTGCAGACGCTCCAGGCGCAACAGGATGGGGGGGAGCCCGGCGAGGTGCACATCGTCTACCGGCGCTCGCCGGCCGAGGTGCCCGCGCGGGTCGAAGAGTTCCACCATGCGGAGGAGGAGGGGATCATCTTTGACTTCCTGACCAACCCGGTGGAGATCCTGGGGGGCGAGAAAGGCAACGTGTGCGGCATGCGTTGTATCCGCATGGAGCTGGGGGAGCCGGACGAGTCGGGCCGGCGGCGACCGGTCGCCATCGCCGGCTCGGAATTCGAGATGGCGGTGGACACGGTCATCTTTGCGCTGGGGACCAGTCCCAATCCACTGGTGTTCGTGGACGCCGAGGGACTGGAGCGGGCGAAGCACGGGACGGTGGTAGCCGACCAGGAGACGGGACGCACGACGATGCCGCGGGTGTGGGCCGGCGGGGACGTCGTCACCGGCGCGGCGACGGTCGTCAGCGCGATGGGGGCCGGGAAGGCCGCGGCGGCGGACATTAACCGGTTTTTGCGGGGGGAGAGCGAGCCGTGGTGAAACGTGAAACGTGATGCGTGAAACGTGAAACGTGAAGCGTGAAACGTGATGCGTGTTTCGTGTTTCGTGTTGCGTGCGGCAGGTAGATCTGCCCTCGCACCGGCAAGATTATCAGATCGTAGACAGCGTCGCAGTAGGTGGTGCTGTACTCATCGTACGGTGCGACCAGAACGTAGTACGTCCCGGCGGCGGGTGGGGGCCAGTCAATGTGCGAGGCTAGACCCACGCCATCATCGTCGTCGTATGCCAGTTCGGTGCTCCCATCGGTGCCGTAGAGATGCAGGACGGTGTCCATGTCCAGCCCCAGGTTGAAGGTCTCGATGCGATAGGGGACGTGGTTGGTCACGCCACTGGCGGGGACGGTAAACTTGACCCAATCGGTGTCGGTGACGGCGTGGAAGGTGTGGGGTGGATAGTACGGCCATCAGGGGGCTAGCGTGCGTGTAGGCCCGGGAGTTGGCGTGCTCGTGGGGGTGGGGATTGCCCAGGTGAAGGGGCGCACCTCGCTGGAGGCGCCGGCTGCCTCGTAGGTCAGCTTGCCGCTCTGGGTGCGTGTCTCTCGCATGACCTGCACCCGCCAGAGAAACTCGTACGTGCCGGTGGTGGCATCCGGCAGCAGGTCGAGGGGCACGTGCCAGGCCGTGGCGCGCGTGTAGATGGTTGCCGAAATCACACCGCCGGATGGTTGGGAGAGCGTCAGTTCATACCACTCGTTGCTGCGCAATATGCTCACCGAAGCCCATTGTAGGACGGGGACTCGACTTCCTACGACGATTGCACCGTTGGGCGGGCTGAGGAGCGGGGGTGCCGGATAGGGCGGGACCGGCGTGGGTGTGGCATGGGGGTCTACGGTCGGCGTGGGGCTGGGCACCGGTGTGCCCAGCGGGACGATCAGTGACTGGTTGATGTGGATGGTGTCGTCGTCAGGCGGCAGGTCGTTGGCAATCCGCAGAAGTGTCAACGGGACGCCGTATTGCTCGGCGATGGTGCTGAGCGTTTCACCCGGCTCGACAGTGTGAACGATATAATCAGGCGGCGTCGGCGTAGGGACGCCTGGTTCTGGTGTGCTGGTGGGGCCGGGTGTAGGGGTGGGGGCCGGAATGAGCAGGAGTTGCCCCACCTGGATCAGCTCCGGATCCACCTCCGGGTTCAAAGCCAGGATTGCGTCGATCGTCGTGTTATAGTTCTCGGCGATGACGCTAAGTGCCTCCCCTTCCTGCACCTGGTGGACGAGTGGGGGAACGGGCGTAGGTGTAGGCGTGGAAGTGGGGGTCTGGGTAGGCGTGGAGGTCGGCGTGGCAGTGGGTGTGCGAGTGGGAATAACGGTGGGTGTCGCGGATGGTTGCGGTTTTGCGTTCAGCAGTGTATAGAGCCCGAAGCCGCCTGCCGCCAGGATCGCCAGCGCCAGCGCGACGACGATGAGTGCTCTGGCCCAGCCGGGCAATCCCCGCCGCGCCTCTTCTTCTGGTGCGGCTGCCTGTTCCGTGAGCAAAGTCCCGCACATCAGGCAGGTCGTGGCCCTGGCGGCCACGCGCGAGCCACAGACCGGGCAGTAGCGAGGTTCTTCGGTTGTAAGGGGGACTTTTGGTTCTTCGGCCATCGTCATTCATTGTAAGACAAGTTGCCAACTTGTCCAGCGGGGGCAAGTTAGCAACTTGCCCTACAAGGACACGGGGGGCATGATAGCACAGAAGCGGGAAATGACAAAGGGTTATTTCCTCGAGCGCCAGATGGAAAAGATGAGCCACAGGCCCAGGAGGCTGGCGCCCACAAAGCCCGCAATGACCAGGATCGTCGCCAGGCTCCATTGGTGCTCGGCCAGGTTGAAGGCCGGTACGAGCAGCGCCAGCCCGACGATGATGGCGGCCAAGAGCACGCTCAACGAAATGCGATTGGCCGATCGGTCTATGCGTGCCAGGGCCCGCTCCAGTCCCTTGTGGGCAACCGTGATTTCTGCCTCTCCTCGTTCCAGGCGGGTCAGGAGTTGCGAGCCGACGCGCGGAATCAGGCCCATCAGTTCTACCCAATCGTTGGCTCCCTTGAGCAGTGACGGCCCCCAGGTACGCGGGGAGACCATCTGCCATATCAAACGTTGGGCGTAGGGCTTGGCGACGGAGAGGACGTCAAAATCGGGGTCGAGTTTCAGTCCTAAGCCTTCCATCATGGCGAGCGTCTTGCCGAGCAGCCACAGTGCCGAGGGCAGGTGCAGGTGGTGGCGAAAGATGATGGGCATGGTTTCTTCGATCACTTCGCGGGCGCGTACTGTTCCCAACGGCATTCCATAGTACTTGTGCAGCAGCCGCAGCACGTCCCGCTGGAATCCTGCCCGATCCACACTGCCGCTGACCACACCCATGCGGATCAACTGGTCTACAATGCCTTCCTCGTCCAGTTGTACGGCGACGATGTAGAGGCGGATCAGGTCGGTGCGCGTCTGGTGGCTCAGGTGGCCCACCATCCCGAAATCCATCGCGCCGATGACCTCTCCAGGCATCACGACAAAGTTGCCGGGGTGGGGATCTGCGTGAAAGAATCCGTCTTCCAACACCTCTTTGATGATCATGCGGGCGGCGTGGAGGGCGATGCGGTGGCGGTCGTAGCCCGCTGTGTCCAGTGCCTGGATATCGTCAGCCTTGATGCCGTGGATGCGTTCGAGTGTCAACACGCGGCGGGTAGTATGGTCCCAATATACGTACGGGATGTACAGTGAAGGTTCACCGGTGAAGTTGGCGCGGAAGCGGTCGGCGTTGCCGCCTTCGCGGTGGAAATTCAGTTCGGCCTGCAGCGTGGTGGCGAACTCTTCGGCGATCTCCGGCAGGTCATAGATTTCCCCCAGCGGCGTGCGCGCCTGGAGCAGGCGCGCCAGGTCGGAGATGATCTCCAGGTCGGTCTCGATCGTCGCCTCGATGCCCGGTCGTTGCACTTTGACGGCGACCTCCGAACCGTCGGGCAGCGTCGCAGCGTGTACCTGCGCCAGCGATGCCGCGGCAATGGGAATGGGGTCAAAGCGCGCGAACAGTTTTTCCAGGGGCGCGCCCAGTTCGGTTTCGATCTGCGCCCGGACCGGCTCCCACGCTGCTGGAGGGACGGTGTCCTGCAATTTGGCAAATTCGGCGATGTACGCGGGGGGCAGGACGTCGGGGCGGGTGCTGAGGACCTGGCCCAGTTTCACGAAGGTGGGGCCAAGTTCTTCCGTTGCCAGGCGCAGCCGCTGTTGCACACCCAGGGGAGATGGGGCCGGCCGTCCCCGGCGCAACAACCGCCAGGGCAATGAAAGGTATGGCACGAGTTCCAGTGTCTCCACCAGTTCGCCGAAGCCGTGGCGGATAAAGACCTGGGCGATCTCACGGTAGCGTTGGATGTGCCGGACACTGCGGACAGGCAAGCGGGCCATTGGACCTATTTGACTGCGGAAGCAGGGTGCGGAAGGTGTCGCCGCGTGGAGGAGGCCAGGAGCGCGCGGATTTGCGGCAGCGCCTCGGCGGCGGCTTTCTCCCCGACGGCGATAGCCTCCGCTGCGCGGGTGAAGCCGGTCAGAACGGTGATGCCTGGTGGGAGGGTGGGGCGGATGAGCAGGTCGGGTGGGGTCTCTTCCTGAACGCGGCGATTGATCTCGTTGGTCAGAAGGGCGACCGAACGCCAGAGCATTTCCAGCAGGTGCACCAGCCCGTCGGGCACGAAGGGGCGCTGGTGCAATTCCTCAATAAAGCACGTCACGGCCTGCTGGTCAGTGGCGATGTCCACGGCGATCACCACGTCGGCTCCCATCTGGCGGACCACGTCAACCGGGAGGTTGTCCAAGAGTCCCCCGTCCACCAGCAACTGGTCACCCCGCTCGAACGGGGCCAGCAACCCGGGCAGGGCGGTGGTCGCTCGTACTGCCTCCAGTACCGATCCCTCCTGCAGCACCACCTTCTGTTCTCCGATCAAGTCTACTGCGACCAATCCCAGCGGAATGCGCAATTGGTCGAAGGTGAGTCCTTCCAGCCATTGGTCCAGGTAGTCCATGATCTTCTGACCCTGCAGGAGCCCCCGTTGGGGCAGCGTACGGTCCACGAGCGCGATCAACTGGCGGGGGCTGGACATGCGCCGCGCTTCCTCCTCTATCTGGCGGATGGGAGTGCCGGCGGCGTAGAGCGCGGCAATGACACCGCCCATGCTGGTGCCGGCCAGCAGGTCAATCGGCACGTGTTCTCGTTCCAGTACCTTGAGCACGCCGATGTGGGCCATGCCGCGCGCCCCGCCTCCGCTGAGGGCCAGGCCGACCTTGCGAGGTGGACGTTTCCACAGGTTTCTCAGGAATTGCCACATATCCTTGCCTCCTTCTCTATCTCCAGGCGAAGTATACAACGGAGGCGCGGGAAAGTCCAGGCCCTCACATCAACTTGCTTGTTTCTTGGTTGGCTTCTCGCCGGCCAGCGCATCCACCTTGGCAGCCAGTGCGTCTATCTTTTGGCTCAGTACTTCGACGTCCTTGCGCGACGCCAGGGGCATGTTGGCGCGGGCCTTGTCGAGCTCGTGGCGCACGAGTTTGCGCAGTTCTTCTCGCTCCTCCTCGCCCCGGGCCATCAGCCTGTCAACGACGCCGGGGGCTTCCTCTGCCCTGACGTCCCCCTCCTCGACCAGTTTGTCCACGAACTGCTTCACCTTGTCGCGCGTCAACGTCAGCACGCCCAGTCCGACCAGCATCGTCTTTTCGATCAATCCAGCCATCGTATTCACCTCCTGCCTCATATCTTCTGCATGCTTCCTTCATTCTTCGTCCTGTATCCTGCATCCTGCATTCTCCCTCTTGCCTCTCCCCTCCTTCTCTTCCTTCCCTTCCTTCCCTCCCCTCCCTTCTTCACAAACCGATCGCTCGCAACACCTCGTATACAAAATCAGACAGCCGGGCCCGTTCCCCGCCGGTCAGGCTATCCAGGTGCTCGCGGAACTGCTGAGAATAGGATAATAGCAACGAGGTGGCCCGGCGGTTGGCCTTCTCGACCAGCGAGAGCGCCAGGCTGAAGCCAGCCAGCGAGTAGAGCACCGCCCAGCCTGGCGGCCCCAACCAGCGCAGTTGCGGGAAGATACGCCGTGCAGTTGCTGTATCGCGCAATTCGTAAAAGACCAGGATGATAGCCGTGACCATGTCGGCAGCGAACAGGAGTGGCGACTTGCGCTCCGGGAGGCGCAACAGGAGTTCGTTCAGCAGGTCCTGGTAGTCGGTGCCTTTTCCCTTTTCCAGCGCCTGGAGGATGCCCACTTTGGCTATTGCCCACTCCCCCTCGTCCGCGGGGTTGCCCGTCAGCCCGGTCAGCAAAGCCGTCGCTTTGTCCGTGGGACAGAAGACGACGACGGAGCGGCCGCGGCGACCCTGAGGCCGGATCGTCTCGGAGCGCACCAGGCGCTTGTCTTCCAGCAGGCGCAGCATCTCGTAGGCGGTGACCGGACTCACTTCCAGCGCCCGCGCCACGTCTGCGTAGTGCACAGGAGACCTGGCCTGGCGATAGAGGTCCAGGAGCCGGTTCAGGAAATCCCGCTGTCTGGGGGATAGCGTCACAGCCCGTCCTTATGGATAGACTCGAAAGTGCCTAATATTCCGAAAGTTCCGAAAGAATGATACTACTGAGGGAGGATTTTGTCAAGGAAGAGGCGGCGAACCAGCAAACAGAACCACACTGCCACGCCAGGCACTTGTCCAAAACCCTCTTCCCTGTTATCATAGCCCCCGCTATGCCACCACTGATCCTGATCACCAACGACGATGGCATCGCCTCGCCCGGCTTATGGGCCGCGGTGCAGGCCGTGCTGCCCCTCGGCGAGCTCCTCGTCGTCGCGCCCGACCGGCAATGGTCAGGCGCAGCCCGCAGCATGCCGCCCGGCCCCGAAGGACGTATCGCGCGCTACCCGCTGGAAGTAGATGGCCAGCCGGTCACAGCCTACCAGGTGGACGCTTCCCCTGCGCTGAGCGTGCTGCACGCGGTGCACGAACTGGCCCCCCGGCGGCCCGCGCTCCTCGTCTCCGGCATCAACTACGGCGAAAACGTGGGGACCGACGTCACCATCTCTGGCACCGTCGGCGCTGCGCTGCAAGCGGCAACCCTGGACATGCCCGCACTGGCCGCCTCGCTCCAGACGCCCAAAGAGACCCACGTCAACCCTTCCGACAGCGTGGACTTTACCACCGCCATTCACTTCACTCGCCTGTTTGCCCGCCACCTGCTCACCACGTCCCTCCCGTTCGACGTGGACCTGCTCAAGCTGGACGTGCCATCCGACGCCACGCCAGAGACCCTCTGGCGATTGACGCGCGTCTCGCGTCACGTCTACTTCGTCTCCGTCCCGCCGCGACGGACTGGCCTGGCCGAGCCAGCGGCGATTGACTATGAACCACTGGCCCACCCCGAACACACCGAACCCGATTCCGACATCTACGCGTTGGCGGTGGACCGCGTCGTCTCCGTCGCGCCGATGAGCCTCGATCTGTCCTCCCGGGCCGACCGGGGGGAACTGGAAGCACTCCTGCGTGGCCCGACGAACCTTTGACCCGCCAGAACAGTATGCTATAATGCGGGACACGGGACACGAAACGCGAAACACGCAATTCGTAATTCGCAATTCGTAATTCGTAATGTGTGAATGGATATGGACAATCCCACTCTTGACCTTTCCGTCGTACTCCCGGTCTACAACGAGGCCGGGTCTTTGCTCAGCCTGATCCCTGAACTGACGGCCGCACTCCACAGCCTGGGCCGCAATTACGAGATCATCGCCGTGGACGATGGCAGTTCCGACGATAGTGTTGTCGTCCTCCGCCGCCTGCAGGGGGATGAGCCGCACCTGCGCATCGTCCAGTTCCGCCGTAACTTTGGCCAGACCGCTGCCTTCACTGCCGGCTTCGACTATGCCCGGGGCAGGGTCATCATCACGATGGACGCTGACGGCCAGAACAGCCCGGCTGATATCCCCCGCCTGCTGGAGGTCATGGAAGAAGGAGATTACGACCTGGTCAACGGATGGCGTCAGAGCCGCAAGGAACCATTCTTGACCCGCAAACTGCCCTCGATGGTTGCCAACTGGATCATCGCCAGCGCCAGCGACGTCCACCTGCACGACCGGGGCTGCTCATTGAAGGCCCTCCGCCGCGACCTGGTCAAGCAAATGCGCCTCTACGGCGAATTGCACCGCTTCATCCCGGAGGTCGCCAGCCTGATCGGTGTACGCGCGGCCGAGGTACCGGTCAACGACCGTCCACGCAAGGCCGGCAAGTCCAAGTACGGCGCGCTTTCTCGCGCCCCCCGCGTCGTCCTCGACCTGGTTACCATTTCCTTTTTGCTCAGCTACTCGAACCGCCCGATGCAGCTCTTCGGCACGGTAGGACTGCTGAGCGGCGGGTTGGGTGGGCTCGTCCTCGTGTATCTGGCGGGCTCCAAAGCCATTCGCGGCCTGCTCTACGGGAGAGAGGCGTTTCGCGCCTTCCGCATCGGCACGAATCCGTGGACGATGCTGGCCGTGTTGCTGACCGTCCTGGGCGTTCAGTTCCTGATGATGGGATTACTGGGCGAGATCCTCACTCGCACCTACCACGAGGCGCAGAAGAAACCGATCTACACAGTCCGCCGGGTGCTGGAGGTCACGCAGGTTCCCCAAGTAGCAGGAGAAGCAACGGTGACTGATCCTGAGGTGGAGGAGGGCCAAGCATGACCCGCGTGCTGGTCGTCGGGATTGACGGCGCAACCTTCGACCTGCTCCAGCCCTGGGCAGAAGCAGGTGACCTGCCCAATCTGGCCCAACTGATGGCTGAAGGCGTCCACGGCGCGCTCGAATCCACGCTCCCGCCGGTCACCTCGCCGGCCTGGCCCACGTTCGCTACTGGAATGAACCCCGGCAAGCACGGCGTGTTCGACTTTATCCGGCCGATGGGGGGGCAATTCGAGCTGGTCAACGCCACCTCTATTCGCGCTCCGACGCTGTGGCAGATCCTCTCCGAGGCCGGGCGCACGGTCGGCGTGATGAACGTCCCCGTCACCTATCCTCCCATCCCGGTCAATGGTTTTCTCATCGGTGGTATGCTCTCGCCTGTGGGCAGCACCTTCACCTATCCGGTCGACTTGCTGAACCAATACACTGGCCGGCTGAAACCTTATCGCATCGTCCCGCACGTCCAGTACAAGGAGGGAAACGAAGCAGAGTATGCTGCCGACCTTCTCGATTTCGTCGAGCGACGAGGGGAATATGCATTGCAGTTGATGGCCGATTACCCTCATGACTTCCTGATGTTCCACTTTCAGGCTCCTGACGTCATGCAGCACGCCTTCTGGAAATTCATAGATCCCACCCACCCCCGCTACGACCTGCAGGCCGCCGCTCGCTTCGGCCCTGCGCTCAAGCAGCTCTACCAGCGTGTGGACAACTACATCGGCCAGATGCTCGACCGCGTCGCAGGCGACACGACGGTCATTGTGATGTCTGACCACGGCTTCGGCCCGCTACACTATGTCGTCAACCTGAACCTGTTCCTGTTGGAGAAAGGCTTGCTCCAGTTGAAACGGGGAGCCTGGACGCAGTTCAAGACCGGCCTCTTCCGCGCTGGCCTCACCCCTGCTTCTTTGTGGCACCTGGTCGAGCGCGTTGGCCTGCAAAACTATATCTGGCAGGTCTCCAAATCCACCCGTAACAAGGTGGTGGGCAAGTTCCTTTCTTTCGACGATGTGGACTGGTCGCGTACACTCGCCTACTCCATCGGCCACGTTGGCCAGATCTATGTTAATCTGAAGGGACGTGAGCCGGATGGCATTGTCGAACCGGGCGCGGAGTACGAGGCCGTGCGACAACGAGTGACCGAGGCGCTGCAGGACTTGCGCCATCCGGTGAGTGGCCAGCCACTGGTGGATCGGGTTGTCCCTAGCGAACAGGTCGTCCACGGCCCCTATGCCCACCGCAGCCCCGACCTGCACGTCCGTATGGACGGCTATCGGACCATCGCTTTCCCCCTTTTCGCCACCGACAGCCGTATCGTCACCCGCCAGATTCGTGGTGATTCCGGTTGTCACCGCCAGTATGGCGTCTTCGTCGCCTGGGGGGCGCATATCAAGCCTGGCGCAACCGTGCAAGGCGCCCGTATCCTGGACCTGGCCCCGACCATTCTGCATCTGATGGGGCTCCCAGTACCAGACGACATGGACGGGCGTGTGTTGACTAAAGCGCTGTCTGCTTCTCGCCCCGTCGAGTATCGGTCTGCCAGTCCGGTCGGCGGGAAAGCCGACGCCGGACTCTCGGCAGAGGAGACGGCTGAAGTAGAACGTCGTCTCCGCGCTCTCGGCTATCTGGGATGATGGCAAATTGCAAATTGCAAATTGCAAATCGCAAATCAGCAAATCAGTAAGTCGGCAAATCGCAAATCGCCACTCTCCATTCGCCATTCGCCATTCGCCACTCTCCATTCGCCATTCGCCATTCGCCATTCGCCATTCGCCATTCGCTATTTGCTATTTGCTATTGATCATCGCAGGATTCTTGGTGCGCCTGGCTCCCCTCGGCCGCTACGTGACCCCCGACGAGCCAGCCTGGGTCTACCGCTCCATCCGCTTCGCCGACGCACTGGCGGCCCATACCTGGGCGGCAGTGCCCTCCACCGGCCATCCTGGCGTGACGACGATGTGGTTGGGAGCACTGGGTGTCGCCATGCAACGGGTGCTGGATCCTACCGGGAGCGCTGTCCACCTCGACTGGATCCGCCGTATGGCCTGGCTGGCGCCCGAGAACGACGCAGCGTTCCGCCGCCTCGTCTTCTTTCTCTCGTCGGGCCGCATTGCCGTCGCTTTGACCACTATACTGGGGCTGATCGCACTCTATGTACTGCTCGTCCACCTGTTCGACCGGCGGGTGGCGCTGTTGACGGCAGGGCTACTGGCCTTCGATCCGTTCATGGTTGGCCATTCTGGCCTCCTTCACACCGATGCGCTGCTGGCGACCTTCTCCGGCCTCTCCGTCCTGTGCCTGTTGGGCATCGTGCGAGGGAGCTCGCGGCCATGGGCGTGGAGCCTGGCGAGCGGAGTACTGGCCGGACTGTCGTTGCTCACCAAGAGCCTGGCCGTGTTCTTGTTCCCATTCGCAGCGCTGTTTCTGGGAGCAGCCTGGCTGCTGCGGAAAATACAGCTCCCGAAGGCAGTGGCGCTTTTCTTCTTATGGGCGTTGGCGGGAGCAGCGATCTACTGGGCCTTATATCCCACGATGTGGGTTGCGCCCGTGCAGACGTTGAACGATCTGTTTGGCGCGCCAGGCTATCAATCCACCACCGGATTGATGCCCACCTTCTTCGCCGGGCGAACTGCATTGCGGCACGGCCCGGAATACTATGCTGTCGCTCTCCCCTTCCGCCTCAGCCCCATCGTCGTGGTGGGCCTGGCTTTGAGTTTCTACACGATTGCCAGAGAAAAATCTGCCCGGCCCACGCTGGCCTGGCTGTGGCTGTTCGCCGTGGGCTATACGCTCTTTCTGACGCTCAGCGACAAAAAGTACGACCGGTACTTGCTGCCGGTTGTCCCGCTGCTCACGTTGGTCGCAGCTTTAGGATGGGAGTATACAGGTAGACAAGTAGCAAGTAGACAAGAACGTCCTCATTCATCATCTGCTCATCTACTTCTCCCTATCGTACAACTCGCCCTGCTCCTCCCTTTCGCCGCATACCCGCTGACTGGCTTCAACCTCCTCACCGGAGGTCCGTGGGGCGCTGCCCGCGTACTCCCGGTGGACTGGGGCGAAGGCCTGGGCGCCGCTGCTCGCTGGCTGAACAGGCTGCCCAACGCCGACCAACTGGCCGTTGCGGCCCCGTCCATTCCTTGCTTCGCTGCGCTCTTCGATGGGCGCACCGTCCCACCCGACCAGGCCTCCCTGGCCGACTATGTCGTCCTCGGCTCTACCTACCTATCCGCCCAACCAACCGACTCACTGACCAACCGACCCACTAGCCAACCCATCCACACTGCCTACATTGGCTTCCTCGCCCACGCCGCTATCTATACCAACACCGCGCCGCTCGAGCAGGCCGCCTATCTGGCTGCCCACGCGGGGGCTGACGACCTGATTCTGCTCGACGCCGACACGCCGCTCCTACGCCGCTACACCGGTCCTGGTGCCCTCGTCTCCGTGGCCGGATTGCCCGACCAGGCTGCCATTGCTGCGCGCCTGGCCGAACTGAGCGCCGGGCGCGCTACGCTCTGGCTCGTCGCCGACCCCGCTGCCGCCCCCATTTCTACCGCACATCTGCACCAGGTACTGGAAGCCGTCGCCACTCCCGTCCACACCGTCACCATCGCCTCCACACACATCACGCAATTCGCCAATCCCCAATCTACATTCTCCATTCTTCATTCTCCACTTGCCACCTTCGGCGACCACCTTACGCTCGTTGACGCTCTGCTCCCTGCTGCCCCTACCCACACATCCTTCCCTATCTACCTGCGCTGGCAGGTCTCAGCCCCAACGCCCACGAATGTGCACACTTCTCTCTACCTGCAGGACGCGGCCCGCCATCTGTGGGCCGACGTAGGCCAACCGATGCTCAACAGCGTGTACTTTCCCACCTCCGCCTGGGCCTCTGGCGAATGGGCTGACAATGTTATGACACTGAAACTGCCGGAATACATCCCTCCGGGCACCTATGCCGTCCAGCTTACCGTCACGGATGACACCGGCGCACAAGTGGGAGCCTGGAACGCCGGCGGCCAGTTCCTGGGCGTGCGCGTCGGCCTGGGCAACGTGGAGATTGCTCCACCGGATCGGCCGGCCGGGCCAGCACCTTGTGCCGGTCAGGTCTTTGCCGCCAGTCCTTTCACCCTCTGCATACCTGACCTGTCACCACTGGCGATTCCGTCCGGTGACACGCTGGCCCTTCCGCTCACCTGGTCCGCCGCTGTACCACCGCAGGCTGACTACCGGGTGCGGTGGCGGCTGGTGGACGTAGCCGGCAACGTGGCACTTGAACAGATCGCTGCGCTCTCGCCCTATTCCACTTCTCACTGGCGCGCAGGCGATAGCTTCGATGCCCTTTACGACCTGGCGCTCGATCCTGCCGTGCCCGCCGCCGTCTACGACCTGGCGCTCAACGTACTCGCGTCCGAGGGCTCCCCACTGTGGGCCTCGGATGAGCGCTTGGCCACTGTCCAAGTCCTGCCCCGCGACCGGCTGTTCGAGGTACCCACTGACATTGCCTACCCACTGGATCTGACGCTAGGCAACGTCGTCCACCTGCGTGGCTTCGACTTCTCGCCTCCCCCACAGGAAGAAGGGGCAGGGGAGAGAATCTTCCGCCCCGGCGACACCTTGCCCCTCACGCTCTACTGGCAGGCCGGCGGCCCCACCGACCTGGGCTATACTATCTTCGTCCACCTCATCGGCCCCGATGGGCGCCCCCATGGCCAGGTGGACCAGTTCCCCGGTGGAGGCGGTGCTCCCACGACCAGTTGGGCTCCCGGCCAGGTGATCATAGACGCGATCAAGCTGCCGGTCGCCGCCGATGCCCCTGCGGGCACATACCAGATTGCCGTCGGGATGTATGACGCCGCCAGCGGCGGTCGTCTGGCCGTCGCTGACAGTTCTGGCCATCTCCTCGCTGGCGACCAGGTCATTCTGCCCGTCGAGGTCACCATCGCCGGAGGCCTCCAATGAGCAAATCGGCAAATCGGCAAATCGGCAAATCGGCAAATCGGCCATTCGCCATTCGCCATTCGCCATTCGCCATTCGCTATTCGCCATTCGCCACTTGCTATTTGCTATTTGCGATTTGCTTGCTGTGCGCCGTGGCCGTCGTTCCATTGCTCCGCAGCGAGTCGCCCTGCACCCACGACGGAGCGCTTCACTATTTCCGCGTCGTCGCCATGCGCCACGCACTACAAAACGGCATCCTCTTCACCCGCTATCTTCCCGACCTGGCATTCGGCTACGGCTATCCATTCTTCAATTACCGGGAACCTTTCCCGTACTATCTGGCGCTGGCGCTGTACCTGACCGGCCTGGCACTTCCGGTGACGTTGAATTTGGTCTACGTCCTGAGCATCATCGGCTCCGCCATCACCGCCTACCTGTTGGCGCGCGACCTGTTCGGCCCCGAGGCGGGCCTCGTCGCCGCTGTCGCCTACGCCTATGCCCCCTACCCATTCCTCGACGCCCTCCTGCGCGCCAATATGCCAGAATCGGTCGCGTTACCGCTCCTGCCGCTCATCCTGTGGGCCTTCCGTCGCCTGGCGTTGACGGGCCGCCGTCGCTGGTTCCTGGTCAGCGTTGGCTCACTGGCCACCCTGTACCTGACTCACAACATCTCCAGCCTGCTTTTTGTCCCCTTCCTCATCGCCTACCTGGCCGTGCTGTGGCTGGCCTACCGCCAGGAAGGCCATTGGGCAGCCGTCGGTGGTGCACTCGTTTTGGCGTTTGGGCTGACTGCTTTCTTCTGGGGACCAGCTCTGCTGGAGCAGGGTTACGCCCAACTTCACATGTCCCGCGTCACTCGCAACAACGACTTCCATTATAACTTTATACCCCTGGCCGAGATTTTCGCCCCTCCCACACCAGTGGACACCTCGTTGATGAACCCGCCCATGCGCATCCACCTGGGGTTGGCACAGGCTATCCTGGGTGGAATTGGACTCGTGTTGGGGCTCATTCGTTGGCGAGACCGGGAGCGGCGCGCAACACTCCTATTCTTCGCGCTTGCTGCCGTCGTGATGATCTGGATGAGCACCCGCACCTCCCTCTGGTTGTGGGAACACGTCCCGCTCCTGGCATTCGTCCAGTTTCCCTGGCGGCTCGTAGGCCGCGCCGCCCTGCCTATAGCGATTCTGGCCAGCACCATTGCCCCCCAGGCAACACGAATTACGAATTACGAATTACGAATTACGAATTACGTATTCCACATTACGCATTACGCAGTCATTGGGCTGCTGATCCTGTCTGCCTTCCCCTCCACCTTCCCCCCCCACGGCTACTGCCCCAGTGCCGCCTACCCCACCATCGGCGACGTCTTCACCTACGAGCACCGTTCCAAACTGGTGGGCGTGGACCCAGAAGGATCATATTTTCCAGTCTGGGTCAAGCGCCGGCCCGAGGGGTCGCCTTTGGAGGAGCAGTACGCCACCGGCGGTCCAGTCGCCCGCTTCGATGAGACTGCCCTGCCTGCAGGAGCCTCCGTCATCGAGGCCAAATATGGCCCCAACCGCGCCCGGGTCATTGTCGAGGCCCGGGCTCCCTTCCGCGCCCGCTACCTGGCTTTCTACTTCCCTGGCTGGCAGGCGACGGTGGACGACAAACCTGTCCCTGTCACCCCCACCGACCCAGACGGCCTGATCTCCTTCGACGTTCCCGCTGGCCGCCACACCGTCACTGTCCGTTTCGGTGAGACCCCGCTGCGCCTGGCGGCCGACGTGCTCTCTCTGCTCAGCCTCATCGCTCTGACCGCATCGCAAATCGCAAATCGCAAATCGCAAATCGGCAAATCGGCAAATCGGCAAGTCGGCAAATCAGCAAATCGCAAATTACAAATCGCCATTCGCCATTCGCCATTCGCCATTCGCCATTCGCTATTCGCCATTCGCCATTCGCTATTCGCCATTCTCTTGCTCACC
>Ga0172362_10002175_pt1 | contig 17017 bp, 17 predicted proteins | sample LakKivs1_kivu2a2_FD_114534 | JGI IMG/M metagenome (GOLD analysis project Ga0172362, IMG submission 114534) | Sediment microbial communities from Lake Kivu, Rwanda - Sediment s1_kivu2a2 | ecosystem: Environmental > Aquatic > Freshwater > Lake > Sediment | place: Rwanda: Western Province, Lake...
CGTGGCTGAACCGGGTCGAGGTGCTGTTCAATCTCGTGCAAGCGAAGGTCATCCGCCGCGGGAGGTTCCCGTCGAAACAAGACCTTACGGCAAAGCTGCTCGCGTACATCGAGCGCTTCAACCAACAGAAACGAGTCTTCCGCTGGACAAAGACAGCTGACGAGATCCTTGAGTCATGTACTTCCCGGACGAGACACTAGCGCCGCGGTCCGCGGCCGTGAAACCGTGCGAGTAGGACGCTCTGCCCCGGAACGCTGGGGGGCAAGGCATCATCGGCGGCGACGGAGGTCGTCCTTTTCTATGAGGAGGGGTGCAGCCACTGCGCCCGCATGGAGGAGCTGCTCTCCGAGTTCCAGACAGCGGGTCTGGACTTCTCGATCGCGTCGTACGACGTTGCGAGCCAGGAGGGCCGCGACCTTCTGCCACGTCTCCTGGCTGCCTACGGTGCCGAGATGGGGCCCGTGCCCTTCCTGTTCGTGGCCGACGCGGCCATCGTCCGAGACGCGCTGTACCGCGCAGGATCAGACGCCGCCCCGGTGACGCTGGTCGGGCGGAGCGGCGAACTCGAGATCCGGAAACTGATCGAAGCGGCCGTCGTGGACAGCGCGCGGTCGCCGCTCGTTCGTCTTCCCGCAACCGCCACGGAGGCGGTGCTGGTGCTCGGCGCCGACTGCCCGAACTGCGACCGCCTCGATGAGTGGATGACTGCGCTCCAGAACGAGCACCCGGAGCTTGCCGTCCGTCGCGTCTCGGCGGACGACGAAGAGGGAGCCAAGACCCTCGACCGCCTGGCGAAGCTCTACCGAGCCCGCAAGTCCGTTCCGGCGTTGTTCATCGGCGATACCGCGCTTGTCGGCGACACGATCTATCCCGGGCGCGACAAGCCGAGAGGGTTCGACTTCAGCGACGAGGACACCGTCTTCCTCACCGCGCGCGCCGAGCAGGCGATCGCGGAGAAAGCCACGCCGCCGCTCGATAAGCTCCGCGTGCGCGAAAAGGCGACCCTGTGGGCCGTGATCGGCTCGGCGGCCCTCGACTCGATCAACCCGTGCGACTTCGCGGTCATGCTGCTCCTCCTCGGGCGGCTTCTCGTCATCGGACGGCGCCACAAGGTCATCTGGGCCGGCCTCGTCTGGTCGGCCGGCGTATACCTGGTCTACTTCCTCATCGGCTACGTGTTCTACACCCTCCTCGGGATTACGGTCGGCACGCGCAGCCTGCGCGTCCCGTACATCATGGTCGTGTCGGCGATCGCCATTCTGATGGGCCTCTGGCAGATGAAGGACCTTCTGTGGTACGGCAAGTGGTTCTCGATCGAGGTGCCCGAGAAGTGGAAGCCGGCCGTGAAGCGGGTGACGAACTCGGTCGTCTCGCTGCCGGGCGTCTTCATCGCGGGGCTCATCGACGCCCTCTTCCTCGCGCCGTGCACGTCGGGCCCGTACCTTGCGATCCTCTCCCTCCTGTCGTCGACGACGACGCGTGTGCAGGGGGTCTTGCTCCTTCTGCTCTACAACCTGATCTTTATCCTGCCGATGATCGCGATCGCTCTAACCGTTCACTTCGGGGTCACGACCACAGCGCGGGCCGAACGTTGGCGCACCGCGCGGATGGGCAAGCTCCACTTTGTGACCGGAGTGGTGATGGTCCTGCTCGGCGTCGGGATCATTGTCGGGGTCCAGCTCGGCTACATCTAGCGCCGCCTCCAGACGTCGGATGGGACACTCGTCCAGCCTATACCGATCCCACATGCTTGCCGCACTGTCGCTGCCGTTGGGTGGGACGAGGGGGACTCACGACTAGCCCTTCGCCGGGGAGTGGGAGTACGCTCGCGCCATGAAACGACTCTTGTTGGTGGCGGTCATTCTGGCGGCGGTGGCGGTCGTCGTCATCATCGCAGTCAGGGCGCTGCGGCATGACTCGGGCGACCTGTCCGTGGATCAGAAGGCGGCCCCGGCGATCGTGGTCGTGGACCCGGCGCACGGGGGGAGTGACCCGGGGACGAAAGGCGACAGCGTTCTCGAGAAGGACGTCACGCTGGCGATCGCGAACAAGATCAGCGCGCTTGCGAGCGAGTTCCCCAGCCTGAAGGTGGTGCTGACGCGCAGTTCGGACACGGACGTCACGGCGTCGAACCGGATCGGGGCGGCGGCGCGAGAGGGCGCGGCCGTCTACGTGGCGATTCAGGTGAACGCGTTCGACAGCCCGACGGCGGTGGGCATCGAGACGCTCGTCGACGCCGGACACGTCTCGGGGGACGCGGCGTGGTCGCTGGCCCTCGCGGTGGAGAAGGCCGTCGTAGCGTCAACGTCGGCGAAGGAACGCGGGGTTCGCGCGCAAGGGACGTCGTTTGCCGGTCTTACCGTGCCGGCGGCGGCAGTCTACGTGGGGTTCATCACGTCGCCCGACGAGCGGGCGAAGCTTGTCTCGGCGGGGTATCAGGAACTGCTGGCGCGGGGAATCCTCCAGGGGATCTCCGACTACCTCGCCACAGCAAGTGGGCTTCCGGGGGCGAGCGCGTCGCCGTAGACGACCGAGCAGGATGGCCCTCGCCTCCGCGCTGGGGGCCCTCGAGCGAACCGCCGCCAGGACGAAGCGATCCTGTTGCGCCTTTCTCGTGATCGCGCGACAGGATCACGTCTGTCTGCTCCGGACGGCGACAGGCGGACGGGACGCAGGAGGAGAAACCTCATGCATCGATACAGCGAGCGACGCGCGAGGCTGTTGGAGAAGAGCGGGGCTGCCGCGTACCTCGTCTTCTCCCTCGATCGGACGATGCCGGCCGGGATGGACCGCGCGAGCCTGCGGTACCTCGCGGGGTACACGGGGGAGGGCGCTCTCCTGATGACACGGGACGGCGCGACCCTCGTGACCGACTTGCGCTACCTCGAGCAGGCAAGGGGCGAGGTTCCCGATGTGGAGATTGTGCACGCCGAGGGCGACTACCTCGACGACCTCGCAAACCTTCTCGGCGAGCGGAAGATCGATCGGATCGGCTACTCGGCGTGGCGAACGACCGACTACGTGCTGTCGGAGCTTGCGCAGCGCACGCGGGCGGAGTGGATCCCCCAGCGCGATCCGGTGAGAGAGCTGCGCGCGGCGAAGGACGAAGAAGAGGTGGGGCTCCTGCGACGGGCGCTGGAGATCGCCGAACGGGGGCTCGAGAAGCTCCTTGCATCGATACGCCCCGGAGCCGACGAGGTGGATCTTGCGTTCGAGTTGACGGCCACTCTTCAAGCGCTCGGCGCCGACGACGTGCTTGGGCCGACCGTGGCCTCGGGACCGAACAGCGCGCTTCCTCACTACGTTCCATCGCTTGGGCGGCGATCCCTCCGCGAGGGGAATCTCGTCCTCTTCGACTTCGGCGCGGTTGTCGAGGGCTACGTTTGCGACATCACCCGAACGTTCGCGCTGGGGCGGGCAACGAAGCAGGAGCGTGAGATCTACGACTGCGTCGGCCGCGCCGTCGACGCAGGGCTTGCCGAGTTGCGGGCCGGCGTGCCCGGGTGCGACGTCCATCGCGCTGCAAGCCGCGTGATCGAGGAGTCCCCGTACGCGGAGTACGTCTTCCTCTCTCCGGTGGGCCACGGGGTCGGCCTCGAAGTGCACGAGCTGCCGTCGATGGGGCCGCAGACCCGCGACGCGGTGCCGTGCGGCGCCGTCGTGACCGTGGAGCCCGGGATCTACATCCCAGGCCACGGCGGAGTCCGCATCGAGGAGATGGCGCTCGTCACCGAGGCGGGATGCGAAGTCCTGAACCGACTTCCGCGCTCGCATCTGGTTGAGCTTCCCGTCTGAGCCTCTGGCGAGCGTCGCCGGAGACGATGCGCATCGTTCGCCAACATGGGGTGCGGATCGCCGCCGGCACGGACAACGTGCGCGGTTCGGCGCCGTTCGCGATGATGGGGAAGGAAGCCGAGTACCTGGTTCGCTTTGGACTCACTCCCATGCAGGCGATTGAGTCCGTCACCCGGGTGGGTGCGGAGGCGATCGGCGCGGCGGCGCGGTTCGGAACCGTGGAGGGTGGGAAGCTTGCCGACCTGATCCTCGTCGATCGAGACCCGTGCCAGGACATCGGCGCGCTCCAGCACGTCTCGTGGGTGATGAAGGAGGGCGTCGAGATCCCGATCTACCCGGAGTGGACTTGCGGCGCGATCCGCGACGGGTTGGTCGGCGCGGAAGGCGGGGCGTAGCGACGGGCCGTCGCAACGGCCTACGGTGACGAGACGTCGTCGACGAGGCCGGAGTCGTCGATCGCCTCAAGGAACCACTTCTGATGGTCGGGCTCGAATCGGATGGCGTAGCGCGTGGTCCCTTCGTCGAAGCGATAGAGGAGCGAGCGCGTCGTCCTCTCGACCCGACCGCGCGAGGCGAAGTCGATTCGACGGCCGTCCCAGCGGATCGCCCGCAGGATTGGGTACGTGAGCCCGGCTCGGAACTGCGCTACCGCGTCGACTTCCTCATCGACCCACATGGTGTTCATTGTATCGAGTGAAGATCCGAGTGGCAAATCCTAACGCGGGCCGAAGTCACGTGGAAGGCATCTGGGATGCGGGATCCTGTCGATAGAACCGCTCGAGCTCGTCGTACAGCTTCGGGTGGGTCCGCCGAAGGTCGTGCGGCCGCTGGAAGAAGCACTCGGTGGCGACGGCGAAGAACTCGGCCGGGCTCGTGGCTCCGTACGGGTCGAGGTCGGTCGGTTCGCTTCGCGCGGCGCGCGCCCGAAGAGCGGTGAACTCCTCGCTCAGCGTGCGGGCCCACGCGAGATACATCGATCGCTCGGGCAGAAGGGGCGCCCCGTCGAGGCTTCCTCCCTCGCTGTCGAGTTGGTGGGCGAACTCGTGGAACACGACGTTGTGGCAGTCGTCGATGTCCGACGCGCCTCGTGCCGCCCCGTCCCAGGATAAGACGACGGCGCCGCGGGCACTTGATTCGCCGAGGCGGACCTGCATCTCTTCGCGGACGAAGCCGCGCTCGTCTCGGCGGACGTGGCGCGCTACGTACTCCTCGGGGTAGACGATGATCGAGAAGAGACCTGGATAGACGTCGCTGTCCCGGTGGAGGAGCAGGAGGCACGCCTGCGCCGCGATCGTCACACGCACCTCGTCGGTGATCACGAGCCCCGCCGCGCCCTCGAACCGCTTCTTGGCCAGGAACACCTGGATGAGGCCTTCGAGCTCCGCGCGGTCGTTCGGGGAGAGGCGAAGGTATCGGGGGAACGTGCGCGCGAGGATCGCCCGCCAGGCGGGCGGAAACGGTCGGCGGCGGATCCGCTCGCGGCGACGGCGCGTGAAGAGGTGCATGGGTTCACCGTACAGGCGCGGTCGGGGTGTGGGCAAGGGCGGCAAGCATGCACGGTGGGCCGGGGCGCAAGCGCGTACGGAGGGCGCAGCAAACGGACGGAATGCGGGGCGGCAAACGTGGACGGTGGGCCGGGGCGCAAGCGCGTACGGAGGGCGCAGCGGCAAGCGTGTACGGTGGGCCGCGCCGCAAACGTGCACGGTGGGCGGGCGGCAAGCGCGTACGGAGGGCGCTGGCGCAAACGCGTACGGAGGGCGCAGCGGCAAGCGTGTACGGTGGGCCGCGCCGCAAACGGACGTAGCGTCGTACCTTGCGTACGACGTTCGCGAACGTCGGAGGCAAGCTCCGACGGTACAGCGAGTCATGGATCTCGTTGGGTGGGTTTGCCGTAGCGTCTATGTGCTCGATTTTCCCGCGAGAGCGCCAATGCGCTCGGTTCTGCCAAGAGAGCGCACCACCATCTGTGTGCGACGTTCGTGTCGGGTGTGCGGGCGGCAAGCGTGGACGGTGGGCGCTGGCGCAAGCGCGTACGGTGGGCGGGGGCGCAAACGTGTACGGAGCCGCAAACGTGGACGGTGGGCGGTGGGCGCTGGCGCAAACGTGTGCGGAGCCGCAAACGTGTACGGAGCCGCAAACGTGGACGGTGGGCGGTGGGCGGGGCGGGAGACGGCGAGGACACGACGGGGGTCAATGCTGTCGCGGTTGGCGCATCGGCGCCACGGACATAGGCTGAGGGGCGAGGTGAGGTGACGCGGATGGGTGACGGGCTCTATGAGCGGATCTACGAGGTGACGAAGCGGATTCCGCGCGGGCGGGTCGCGACGTACGGGCAGATTGCACACTTGGTGGAGATGCCGAAGGCGGCGCGGCAGGTCGGCTACGCGATGGCGGCGTTGGGCCGGGGCGCACCGCGGCACGACGTTCCGTGGCACCGCGTCGTCAACGCGAAGGGGGAGTCGAGCATCGGCGGTGAGCAGATCGAGCGCCTGAAGGCGGAGGGCGTCGTCTTCGACGCGAACGGGCGGATTGACTTGCGGCGGTTCGGGTGGCAGGAGGTCGAGGAGGGCGGGCTGTTCGGCTGAGGGGTTCGGTCGAGCCCGCGGGTTCGCCGGCTAGGTCTTCCGCTTCCTCGCCGGCGCGAAGAACGCGTCGACCTTGCCCTTGAGGTCGCGCTTTCGCTCGTCCGTGGCGAACGCCGCCCGCACGCTGTTCAGGACAATCTGGCGGACGTCCTTGCGCGACAGCCGGAACGCCTTCACGAGGTGCTCGAACTCGCTCGTTATGTCGGTCTGCGACATCAGACGGTTGTCGGTGTTCACCGTCACGACGATGCCGGCATCGAAGTAGCGCTTGATCGGGTGGTCGGCGTAGCTCTTCATGAATCCGGCGATCTGCAGATTGCTCGTCGGGCACATCTCGAGGGGGACGCCGAGCTCGGCGACCCGCTTCTCGGTCCGAGGCGCCTGGAAGAGGTAGACCCCGTGCCCGATTCGCTCGGCACCGAGGTCGAGGGCTTCCTTGATCTGCTCCGGGCAGCACCCCTCCCCGGCGTGGATGGTGACGTGCAGACCGGCGTCGTGCGCGAACTCGACCGCCTTGCGGTGCTTGAGCGGCGGGTTCATGTGCTCCGGCCCGGCGAGGTCGATGCCGACGACGCCGTCGCGGCGGAATTGCGCGGCAAGCTGGACGGTCTCGATCGACTGCTCCGTCGAGTTCTGCTTGAGGGCCGTGAGGATCAGCCCCGTGGGAATTCCGAAGTCGGCCTCGGCGCGGTGCATCCCCGCGACGACGGCGGCAACCACGTCGCGGGGCTTGAGATCAGCTTGGGTGTGAAGCAGAGGCGCGAACCGGGTCTCCATGTAGATGACGTTCTCGTTCGCCGCATCCTCGCACAGCTCGTACGCCGCCCGCTCGAGAGCTGCCGGAGTCTGGAGCAAGGGGACGGTGTAGTTGAACGCCACGAGGTACTCCTCGAGAGAGCCGTGAGCCTCAGGCAGGATGGCACGCTTGAGGTCGAGCGACTTCGGGAAGCGGCGCTCGGGCGGGAGCGAGCGGGCCAACCTGAGGATCGTCTCGAGCCTCAGGGAGCCGTCCAGGTGGACGTGAAGATCGATCTTCGGCATGCGCCGGAGCCAGTCGGTCATTGTTTGTTCAATCTACGAGGTTTGGACGGGATGCGCAAGTAACCGATGGGCACCCGGCCTGTAATATGTCGGGCGAAGTATATACTTCGCTTCCAGAGAACCAACGTCATGAGGTGGTCAGATGGTGGGGGTTGTGTTCAGCGCGGCGGGCGGGTTGGCTCTGTTCCTGTTCGGCCTTCGACTCCTAAGCGACGCGCTGAAGCGCGCCGCCGGGGATCGAATGCGTTCGCTCCTCGAGAAACTCACCGGGCGAGCGTACCGCGGCGTGATTGTGGGCGCGGTGACCACGGGAATCCTGCAGTCGAGCAGCATGACGATGGTTCTTCTGATTGGACTCATCAACGCGGGGATCCTGACGCTCACACAGGGCATCGGCGTCATGCTGGGGTCGGAAATCGGGACGACGCTCACCGCCCAGATCGTCGCCTTCAAGATCGGCATCTACTACATGCCCGTTCTCGCGCTCGGTCTCGTCCTGTCCGAGGTGTTCCGCGGCAAGCGGACGGGTGACGTCGGCCGGATGTTGCTCGGCTTCGGTCTTCTCTTCCTCGGCATGTCGGTCCTCTCGAGCGGACTCAGCGGGCTGTCGGAGAGCCCGGCGACGCTTCGTCTTCTCCAGATGTGCGGCGGGAATGTCCTGCTTGGCGTGCTGGTTGGGGCGGGGGTGACGGCCGTCATCCAGAGCTCGTCTGCGATGACGGCTCTGGTGATTGCCCTGGGAGGAGCCGGGTTGATCACGCTCCCTGCGGCGATCGCCATGGTTCTCGGCGCGAACATCGGCACCACGGTGACGGCGCAGATTGCCTCGATCGGCTCGTCGCTTTCGTCTCGGCGGCTGGCGGTCGCTCAGCTGCTTGTGAACGTGCTCGGTGTGGCGGTCTTCGTCCCGTTCCTTCCCTGGTACGCGAGGGTGATCGCGACGACGTCGTCGTCGCTGACGCGCCAGATCGCGAATGCCCACACGATCTTCAACGTGGTGGTGACTCTCGCCCTGATCCCGTGTGTCGGACTCCTCGTGCGGCTGGTCGTGAAGCTTGTGCGGGGCCGGGAGAAGGCTGCTGCTGCTGCGCCCGTGTTTCTTGGCGAGCAGTTCCTTGGGACCCCAGCCTTTGCCGTGCATCAGGCGCAACGCGAACTCCTGCGCATGGGCGAGATGACGGTGACGATGATCCGCGCCTGCAAGGACGGGATCCTGAACCGCGATCCCGCCAGGACGGCGGAGGTCGGCGAGGTGGAAGAAGCGGTCGACGGCCTCAAGGACTCGGTGGACGGGTTTCTCGATCGGATCGACGGCAGCGCGCTCGGCGGGAAGGACGAGCGTCGGCTCCACGTGCTTCGCCACATCGTCGCCGACGTTGAGCGGGTGGGCGATCAGGCGGTCAACATCGTCGTGCGCGCCGAGAAGCTCCTGGCGGGAAACCGCGGGCTGTCCGAGCCGGCGGCCGAGGAACTCGCCGACATGTTCGACCGGGCGATCGAGCTCTACGGGCTCTCCCTCGCGGCGCTCGAGGCCGAGGACATCGAGGAGGCGAGGCGGGCTCTCGACCTCGAGAAGCATCTCGACGAGCTTGAGAGACGGTACAAGGGGCATCACGTCGAGCGCCTGGAGACCGAGGAGTGCGACCCGGAGGCCGGGATCCTGTTCGTCGAGATCCTCCACAACCTCGAGCGAATCGGCGATCACGCCGCGAACATCGCCGGCGACGTCCTCGTCATCCACCCCGCCGTGGACTAGAGGCCCGCTTTCTCGTGCGCCGAAGCGACCTTGCGCACGAGCCGGTTCGACGCTCCCCTGCGATCGTCGATGTGCAGGGAGATCGAGACGCGGCCGCACGTCTCGAGCAAGCGCAGGCGGCACGCGTTGACGACGTTCATCACGTCGTCCCACTCGCCTTCGAGATTCGTGCCCATGGCGTGGTACTCGTGCCGCAGGCCCGACGCTTCGATGATTCGGTACGCCTCGGCGACGCTGCCGCTCAGGCTCTCGCCGCGCCCGATCGGGGCGATGCTGAAGTCGACGATCATTCGGTCCTCCTCTTCTCTCGCGCTAGTGCGAGACCTCGTACGCGAGCACGAGACTCGGCTGCTCGCCCGTGCCGTCGATCGTGACGGTCCGCGCGGCCGGGTCGACGGTGACGAGGGCCCACGAGGGCGGCCTTCCGTGGTCGACAAGCGCTGCAAACGTGACGTAGTAGACGCCGCCGACCTGGCTCTCGCGGAAGGCGTGATCGTGCCCCTGAAACACCGCGACGACGTCGAGGTCGGCGGATAGAGCGGCCTGCACGTCCGGCTGGTTGGCGACGAGCGGGCGGTTCCACTCCTCGACGTACGTGTCGAGCATCTGATGGACGAAGACGATCGTCGGGCGATCGGAGCGGGTGAGGTCGTCGCGCAACCACTCAAGCTCTGTCGCAGGCACGAAGCCGGCGACGCCGGTGTAGGTCCGCGCGAGGTCGGTTCCGTCCTCGGCGAACTGGACGTCCAACACGACGAAGTGGACACCCCGGACGTCGAAGCTGTAGTAGGTCCGGTCGATCCCGAGGATCTCGCGAACCGCCGCCTTGTCGAGGTTGTAGAGATCGTGATTCCTCAGGACGTGGTATCGGGGGCCGTGGAACGCAGCGTAGAGCCCGTCGGCCCACGCAAGGATCTCCGGGATGCGTGCCGGGTCCCCGGGATCGGTGCCGAGGACTACCCACCCGTTGACGAAGTCGCCCAGCTGTACGACGAAGTCGACCGCCTGCGCGTTCATCGCATCGCAAAAGGCGCCGAGTCGCTCCGCCGTATGGGTCATCCACTTCCCCTCGAGCGGCGAGTCGCGATCGTGGGCGTGGAGATCCGTGAACAGGCCGAAGCGGACGGGGGCCGCGTCGTGGGCCGTGATGCGGCTCGCGGCATCCTCGGCGGTGTCGGCGCCGCCGCCGAAGACCGCTAGGATGAGGAGCAGGGTCGTCGCTACGCACGCCAGGCCGCGCCTTGTTGAGCGGTTCATGCGTTCCTAGTAGGTGAGCTCGAGGCTCTCTTGAAGCCCCGTGCCGTCGATGCGGATCGTCCGGGCGACGGGGTCGAGGCTGACCGCGGCCCACGATGGCGGCGTCGGAACCTCGTGGTCGACCATGCCGGCGAAGGTGACGTAGTGGATCCCGTCCATCACGGTGTGGGCGGAGTCGTGCGTGTGCCCCTGGAACACAGCGATGACCCGGCCGGAAGCAACGAGAGCGGCACGCACTTCGGCGGCGTTCGAAATCGGCGGCCCGCCGGCGAGGAGTTCGAACGCGAGGTCAAGCGGCTGGTGGACGCAGACGATGGTCGGCTTCTCGGTCGAGGCGAGGTCGGTGCGCAGCCACTCGAGTTCGGCAGGCGGGATCGTGCCCTGAACCATCCAGCTCACGTGCTCGTAGTCCTGGCCGCTCTTGTTGAACTGCGCGTCGAGGATCACGAGGTGATAGCCGCCGACGTCGAAGCTGTAGTAGACGGACGGGGTCCCGGTGCCGGCGAGGAACTGCGACTTGGACAGGTTGTACACGTCGTGGTTACCGAGCACGTAGTGGATCTCGCCGGGAAAGCCGCGCAGAAGGGTGACGGCGTGGTCGAGGAGCGCCGGGACGCGTGCCGGATCCCCGAGCTCGGCGCCCATGACGAAGACCCCGTTGACGAGGTCGCCGAGACTGATCACGGTGTCGGCTGGCCACGCGGTCATCGCTGCGACGAATGCCGCGAGGCGCGGCTCGTAGTTCGTCATGACCTTGTGCTCGTTAGGCGAGTTTGTGTCGTGGACGTGAACGTCGGCGACGATGCCGATGCGGACGACTCCCGCCGAGTCGGACGCGACGAGCGACGAAGCGGTGACGAGAAGAAGGACGAGGACGGCGGATACAGAGACCAGCTTTCGCATCTTGACCTCCCGGAATCTCGAGACGCGGCGATAGCCTAGCGGGTGCACGGCGGGGCGACAAGGCTCCCCGGGGGACACGGGCGGTGGTCGGCCTACGCGGCGGTTCGGCCCCACTCGACACCGAGCTCGAAGCCGCGAAGGTTCGCAGCGACGACGGGGTCTGGCTTCCCGGCGAAGACAGCGCCGATGCTGTCCCGGAGAGCCTCCTCCGGGAGACCGAGGAACGGCGACGCCGCGCCGAGAACAACGAGGTTGCTCGCCTGCGGTGATCCGGCCTGCTCGGCGAGGAGCGCGGCGTCGACGAGGCGGTGCGGGTGGATCGTCCGCAGCTCGTCGTAGATCCGATCGACGTCGGGGTAGTTGGGGATGTTGCGGAGCGGGCGGGTGTCGGAGACGAGGGCTCCGTCGAGCCTGAGGTAGGGGAGGTAGCGGAGCGCCTCCATCGGTTCGAGGGCGAGGACGAGGTCCGCGGTTCCCTCGCGAACGAGGTCGGAGTAGATGCGGCGGTCGCTGTACCGGACGTGGCTCTGCACGACGCCGCCGCGCTGGGCCATGCCGTGAACCTCGGCCTGCTTCAGGTGGAGCCCGAGCGCGCGGGCCGCCTCTCCCAGCACGGCGGCGACGGCGAGGAGTCCCTGACCTCCGACACCGGCGAGGATGACGTCGCGCTTCATTCCGTCTCCCCTGCCGGGGTGCGGCGTGCGGCGCGCTTGGCGGTCTGGATGCACTCGCGTCGGGCAATCACGACCGACGGCCCTTCGTGATGGATCTCCTCGTTGAGGATGGCGACGTTCTGTGCGTGGTTCCGCGGGTGCGGCTCGATGACGCGGATGTGGGCTTCGTCCACACCGAGCCCCCGGCAGATGGAGACGAGCCGGTTCTCGGCCGCCGAGCGCTGTCCGCCGGTCATCGCCACGGTCAGGTTGTCGACGATGATCACGGTGACGTCCGCCCCGGCGTTGACGACGTCGAGGAGCCCCGTCATCCCCGAGTGCGTGAAGGTTGAGTCCCCGATGAGGGCTATGGCCGGACGCAGCCCGGCCTCCGACGCGCCCTGAGCCATCGTGATGGACGCGCCCATCTCGACGCATGTGTCGATGACCCCGTACGGCGGAAGAGCGCCGAGCGTATAGCAGCCGATGTCGGAGAAGACGCGGGCAGAGTCGCGGCGCGATGCAAGGACCTCGGCGATCACCCTGCACGTGTCGGCGTGAGGACATCCTGGGCACAGGGCCGGCGGGCGTGGCGCGGGGAGCGAGGACGGCGGCCGGCGGTCGAGCCCGCGGAGGCCGAGAGCCGCAGCCACGACGTCCGGCGAGAGCTCTCCCGTCCGCGGGACGTCGCCGGTGAGTCGGCCGGAGACGGCGGGCGACGTGCGCGGCGGGAGCCCGCGCAGCTTGGCTTCCACGTACGGGTAGCCGTCCTCGAGCACGAGGATCCGCGCGCAGTGGCCGACGAGCCACTCGATCGAGCAAGCCGGAAGCGGGTACTGGCCGATCTTGAGGACCGGATGACCAGGGGCGCCGTCGGTCACCTCGAGGAGGTAGTTGTGGGCGATGCCGCACGCCACGATGCCGAGCGCGGGGTCGCCGTCCGTCGACAGGTGGTTGAACGGGCTTTCCTCGCTCTCGCGGACGAAGTCGGGCTGGCGCTGGACGAGGCGCTCGTAGCTCCGACGGGCGATGGCGGGCAGCAGGATGAACCGCTCGGGCTGCTCGGGCCGCGACGTCGGGTTCTGGGGACGGCGCTGGCCTGTCGTGACCGTCGCGCGCGAGTGCGCCAGTCGTGTCGTCAAGCGGACGAGAACCGGCACACGATGCCGCTCCGACAGGTCGAAGGCGTACGCCGGGACGGCGTACGCCTCCTGTTGGTCGGACGGCTCGAAGCACGGGACCAGAGCGAGGTCCGCGTACAACCTCGAATCTTGCTCGTTCTGGGAGGAGTGCATCGACGGATCGTCGGCGACGCTGATCAACAGGCCGCCGTGGGCTCCGGCGATCGCCGCGTTCACGAACGGGTCGGCGGCGACGTTGAGCCCTACGTGCTTCATGCTCGCCATCGCGCGCCGCCCGGCGTAGCTGGCTCCGAGCGCTGCTTCGAGGGCCGTCTTCTCGTTCGCGGCCCAGCGGCAGCGGATACTGCCGGTGCATGCCTCGGGGCTGCGCAGGATGTGCTCGGTGATCTCCGTCGACGGCGTGCCGGGGTACGCATACGCGGCGGACAGCCCGGCGTCGATGGCACCCTGCGCGAGTGCCTCATCCCCGAGCAAGAGCTGCGTCGTCATGCGAGCCACTCTCCGTGTCCACGTGACTTCCCTAGGTTCCGTGCAGAAGAAGGGTGGAGAGCATACGCGGCTCATGAATGGGCCGCAAACGGACGATGTGCGGGCCGCAAACGCGTACGGTGGGCGGGCCGCAAACGCGTACGGAGGGCGGGGCCGCAAGCGGACGGCGTGCAGGGACGGACGTAGCGTCTATGCGCTCGATTTTCCCGCGAGAGCGCACTGCACCCTTGTGTGCGACGTTCGTGTTGGGTGTGCGGGCGGCAAGCGCGTACGGTGGGCCGCGGCGCAAACGCGGACGGTGGGCGCAGCGACAAGCGCAGGCAAGAAGCGGGGCCGCAAACGCGTACGGTGGGCGGAGCGGCAAACGCGTACGGCGGGCCGAGCGGCAAACGCACGGGGTGCGTGGACGGACGTAGCGTCGCACCTTGTGTGCGACGTTCGTGTTGGGAGTGCGGGCCGCAAACGTGCACGATGGGCGGGGGCGCAAGCGCAGGCAAGAGGCGGGGCCGCGATCGACGGAGTCCGCGCGGAGGAAGCAGCACGGCGCGGAAGACCCGCAACGGCAGCGGCGATTGTTGCTCCCTTCGCGAGCGCCCGATATACTGCGCAACACCACTTTTCGTTTACCCAAGGGGGACATCGACATGGGGCAGGCTCGGACCATCTGCTTGGTGGGGCATTCCGGCTGCGGTAAAACGGCCCTTGCCTCCGCGCTCCTGACGCGCGCGGGCACCAAAGAGCAGATCACGCTGGACGCGTCGCCGGAGGAGAAGGCGCGAGGTCACACGCTCGACATGGGCTTCGGCGCGTTCCACGCGGACGGCGTCGCGATCACTCTCCTCGACACGCCGGGGGGCGACGAGTTTGTCGAAGAGATGTACAAGGGAGTCCCCGTCGCCGATTTGACGCTCCTTGTGGTGAGCGCGGAGAAGGCGGTCGAGGTCGTCACCGAGCGGGCGTGGGAGCTTTGCGGGGGCGCCAAGCGCCCGACGGTCGTCCTTGCGAACCAGATGGACAAGGAAAACGCCGACTTCGACGCGGCCGTGGGCGCCATGAAGAGCCACTTCGAAGCGAAGCTGGTCCCCGTCCAGATTCCGATTCGGAGCGGAGGGAGCTTCACCGGCCTGATCGACCTCGTGTCGAATCGACTCGTTCACTTCGCTGACAAGGGGATGAAGGAGATCCCGGCGGAACTGGCCGAGGACGCGGAGATGGCGCGCGCCGCGCTCCTGGAAGAGGTCGCGACCGTCGACGACGAACTGATGATGAAGTTCCTCGACGAGGCCCCGATCAGCGAGGCGGAGATCGTCCGGGCACTCGTGAAGGGGGTCTCGGCGGGCGCCATCGTGCCGGTTCTGTGTTCGTCGGTTACGGAGGGGAAGGGGCTGGATCAGCTCGTGAAGGCGTTCGTCGGCTACGTCGGCGAGCGGCCCGGGAATGCGAGCGCTCCGTGCCGGGTCGTGGCGTTCAACCTTGCGAGCGACCCGTACCTCGGACGGCTCTCGTTCGTGCGCGTTCTCGACGGGACGATTCAGGAAGGCAGGGGGCTTGTGGACGTCGTGTCCGGTGCCAAGGTCGACGTGCGCGACCTCTACGCCCTTGAGGGGACAAAACAGAAGCGCGTGCCGCAGGCGGGGCCTGGCGAAATCGTTGCCATCGCCAAGGCGGAGCACATTGCCCTCGGCGCAACGCTTGGCGCAAGCCAAGGCGGAGAACCGTTCCCGTTGCCGGAGTTCCCCAAGCCGGTGTTCTCGCGGACGATCGTTCCGAAGAGCCAGGCGGACGTCGATAAGATGGGCGCGGCGCTGAAGGAGATCGCAGCGACGAAGGCGACGATCGTCGTGGAACGCGACCCCGTGACGAAAGAGCTGACCCTGCACGGGATGGGCGACGTTCACCTGTCCGTGTTCATCGAACGGCTCAAGAGTCGCTACAACGTCTCGCTCGAGACGCGACAGCCGCGGATTCCGTACAAGGAGACGATTCGGAAGAAGGCGGAGGCCAAGTACCGCCACAAGAAACAGACGGGTGGCCGCGGTCAGTTCGGCGAGGTCTACCTTCGCCTCGAACCGTACAAGGGCGAGGGCGGGTTCAAGTTCGTCGACGAGATTAAGGGAGCGGCCATTCCGGGTCAGTACGTGCCCGGCGTGGAGAAGGGCGTCCTCGAGGCCCTCGAGCAGGGGAGTCTCGCCAAGTTTCCCGTGACGGACGTTCTGGTCGCGGTCTTCGACGGCAGCTTCCACCCGGTGGACTCCTCCGAGCTGGCGTTCAAACTGGCGGCGCGGGGCGCGTTCCGCGACGCGTTCGACAACGCCGAGCCGTGTCTCCTCGAACCGATCATGTCGGTGCGGGTGCGCGTGCCGGAGGAACACACGGGCGACATCATCAGCGACATGAACGGTCGCCGCGGGCGAATCCTGGGGATGGAGCCGGCGGGAAAGACGACGGTCATCGTGGCGGAGGCGCCGCTGGCTGAGCTGTTGAACTACGCGCTCGACCTCAAGTCGCGCACGCAGGGGCGAGCCACGTTCCAGATGGAGTTTGCGAGATACCAACAGGTTCCTGGCAACATCCAGGAGAAAGTCGTCGCGCAGGCCCAGACCGAGCAGGAATGAACGTCGCGCAGCACATGCAGCGGGATGCCGTGACCGCCCTTCCCTCGACCACGGCCGGTACCGTCCGCAAAGTGATGGAGGAACACGGGTTCGGCGTGCTCCTGGTCGCGTCCGAGGACGGGAACCTGCGGGGGTTCGTCACCCGCGCGTCGCTCAAGGGAGTCCTCGACTGGGAGGCTCCGATCGAGTCGGTTGCTCACCCGGTGAAGTTCTCCGTGTCGCCGACGGATACGCTGGAAAAGGCGACCCTGATCATGCTCGAGAATCGTCTCGTGCTCCTGCCGGTGACGGAGGAGAACCGCCTGGTGGGCGTGATCACGCAGAGCGCCGTGCTGCGTGGCCTGGCGGATGGTCTCGGCATCGGGCTCGAGGGAACGCGGATGCAGCTGCGGCTTCGCGCGGGATCCGAGGAGCTGTACCGCGTTCTCGACGTCCTGCGGGCACACAACGTCCACATCGTGAGCATGACGAACGCGTCGGCAAACGGGGAGCATCGCGACGTGATCCTGCGTGTCCAGGGGATCGGCGATCGCGAGGAGCTGCGCGCCGAACTTGAGCGGCGCCTCGACCGCGACCCGTGAGACGGCGGTCGCACCCCGGGCAGGGCGAAACCCGCGAGAACCCGAAACGGCGTTCTTGACCGGGCGAAGCGGGCTTCGTACAATCCGGCCGAATCGAGCAAGCCGCCAGCGTAGCTCAACCGGCAGAGCAACTGACTTGTAATCAGTAGGTTGCCAGTTCGACTCTGGCCGCTGGCTCTTGTCGATGGCTCGGAGGGGTA
>Ga0172362_10002177_pt1 | contig 17017 bp, 12 predicted proteins | sample LakKivs1_kivu2a2_FD_114534 | JGI IMG/M metagenome (GOLD analysis project Ga0172362, IMG submission 114534) | Sediment microbial communities from Lake Kivu, Rwanda - Sediment s1_kivu2a2 | ecosystem: Environmental > Aquatic > Freshwater > Lake > Sediment | place: Rwanda: Western Province, Lake...
CCCTCTTCTTCAAAAACCTGCTTCAAAAAGAAGCTTGCAAGCTGGGCTGCTGCTTCGACCATTATCACACCCGGCATGAGCGGCCTGCCTGGTATATGGCCTCTAATCCAGAATTCCCTTTCTGTTACATCCTTATAGCCCAGAATAAGAGACTTTTCCTTATCGTACCAAAGGATACCATCAAGCTGCTGCATTTCAAATCGCTGTGGATTTACTTTGCAGATTGCATCCCTGTCAAAAACAGGCTTTGCTTCAAGGTCGATTTTTGATAAATCAAACAATAATGGTGGGGGCATTGTGAATTCCGAAAAAACCACTATAATAATGCGTGCCGCATGACTATTGTATGCACACAATACTCAAATACGTATAGCACATCGCGCAAGATACACTATACGCTTAACATAGCGAAAACAGGTATTTACAAGCACCTGTGATAGTTTATTCGGCCGATCTGATCTCAAGGACGCGATTGCGTACGAGCTGAGAAGCCTGCTTGATTTTCTGCATTTGCTTGCGAACTCGCGTCCCTGCTGCCTTATTTCCACCTTCGGCTTTACTGATGTCTGCCTCAATTTCTGCTATCAGAATCTTAAGATCTTCGTACTCTTGCATCAAAATAACCTCCACTTTGTTAATTAAAAATTTACTCAGAGCAGGTTAAAGGAGCCCCATTTTGCAAACAGATCGCAAAATGAAAACCTTGAAAATCATTAGAAACTTAACGATACAGAGTGGTTTTGTCAAAGAAAAATGGCTTTTTTATAAAAAAAATGAATACTTTTTTTGTCTATTATGCGCTTAGTTTTTTAGTCAGTTCGGCGATTCTCCGCCCTCGGCGCATACATTGCCGCCTTACCCTTTCATCGGGCTTGCCGATGGAAACCGGACCGTAGTGGTCACCCTGCGGATCACCCTGGACCACACAACCGGCGATAAGCATCGCTTCGATTATGCCCATGATTGTGGTTTCATTGCCGCCCCCGATATTTGCCGAGCTTGTAAATGCCGCTCCTACCTTTCCGTCGAGTTTTCCGTGAAAACTTACTATATCATCGAAAAGTTGCTTAATGGGCCCCGCCATATGGCCATAATAAGTTGGTGAGCCGACGACTATCGCATCGTAATTAAGTAAATCCTCTGCATTTACATCGTTTACGGCCTTGCATTCGGTCGGCAAATCAGCCTCATTCATCGCCTTTGTGATAATCTCCGCCATTTCTTTTGTATTACCGCTTCTCGAATAATAGATGACTATTGCTTTTGCCATAATTACTCCTTTTCATATCAAGCGGCGAAGGTATGTGAGCTGTTCCGGCAGAGGTACATTATTGCCGAATTTATCTTCGCCATATCCGGATTCCGCTAATAGTTTAATATCAGCCAGCACCCGCTTATCACCTATAAACTTGGCGGTCATTTTGGTATCCACATCGATCTTGCCCATCGCCAGCAGCCTGGCCATCCCGTCAACAACTCTCTCCAGCAATGTTCCTTCCGTCCGGGCTGGCTCTTCCGGCAATTGCAGGGGTTGTTCGTAAAGGATGAGTTTGCTTTGCCCGGCCAAGATCAGCACGACTTCCCGAACGACGGCATTAAAATCGCTTTGGTGGTTATGCTCCTGTAAAAGCTTGAGGCGAACGACTTCTGCGGCAAGCCATCGCCGTTTCTGTGCATTGATTTTTTCATTTGCCCTAAACAAGCCGAGCGGGGAGCCGGCATCGTAAACCTCGTCATCCATTTCCATCTGAATCGCACTGCCGTAATGCAAAACCAGCTTGGCAATCAACGTGGATGGCCGAACGTGAAAACCGCGGTACGGCGGTATGGCAACCTCAATCTCGCCGACTTCGGCATAGCGCTTGAGCATTTCATGGCAAAGATGTTCCGCACAGCCAATATAAAGATTGATATGGGTAATCGAATATCCCATTAATACATCCAGCAGCATCTTGGCATTGACTATCGGTTCCTGTCTTTGAAGTGAATCGCATAACTGCTTGTTCACGTGTCGTTCGTAGTGATGAACGAATAATGTCGCAGTCCTAAGTAAATGAAACACGACGCTTATGTGTCCTCTAAGAACGGGCAGATCCGGGTCGAGCTGAGCAGCTTCAGCGCCCGAAACGAATGTATCATATAGCGACTGAAGATTATGAAACCGAAGTTCGAGACTTCGCAACTTTTCCTCGCTAACCGAGTCCCTGACATAGGAAGCGAAATTTTCGGACTGAACCCGGCTGGCAGCGCGAACATCCTGACTATCGACGGCAAGATTCAAAAAGGCCGTAGTCAAAAGAGTTACCGTCTTCGCAATTTCGATTTTGCGCGTCTGGCAGCGATGTTCCAAAACGCCGATGGGGAGATCATCGGCATAAGACTCCTCACGCATTCTATGTGAAGGAACCGGTAAACCAAGCTGCTCGGCCTTGATGAGTATCTGGCCCGCTGCCTGCTTAAGAACGTTGATTGTGAATTCAAGAGTCTCATCCGTCGCCCTGGTAAAATTCTGCTCGATTGGCAGCAGATGATATTGAGGCAAAGCGTATCGGATGTGGAGTAGTTCATAGCTCGCGTCTGAAAAGTGCTTAATCGCCGCCGTCAAAGACCTGAATCCGCACCATTCACAGTTGCTGCCTGCTCCATACAAGTCGAGAAGTTCCTCAAGCTGCGTCGATTGCGATAAAAGATCGCCAATCAACGGACGTATCAAAACTTCTTTGCTCGATTGGCACTGGGATATATGCCTGGCAAGACCCAGTAAGGTCATGGCACGTTTTGCAATCAGCTTTCGAAAATCTTTATCAGTCATGGCTGCTGCTTAAATCATATCAATCTACTATTTCCCGTGCTCCAGCGGGAGGATTTCTGGTTCTCCAAATCCCTTGGGTATTTTGAGCTCAAAGACCTTTTTATCGACGCCTTTGTTAACTTTCGGATCAATGAACTTTATCTCTTCAATATCCCCATAAGGAGGCTCTGGTTCACTTTTTACAGCGATGATTTTTGCCGGCAGGCCCAGCTTCTCATCAATCCAGAAATCCATTGAAATATAATCGTCCTTATAAATGGAATTCGGCTTAACCTTTAAGTGCACTTGAATCGAATTTTCCAAATCGGCCTCTTTTTGCTCGACCAGTTGTATCTCAAACTGTTTTTTTAAATCTTCTATTTTACTAAAGCCGAGCATCGGTAACTTTTTGCCGGCCAGCTCAAAAACATCCGTTGAACCATTCGGATCGTTCGGCTCGGCCAACTGGTAGTATTTGACTTCCTGAATCTGGTAGTCGAGATGTGCAAGCCAGATTCCTTTGAATTCATAATTTGGATAAGTCAGACCGGCGCCGTCGAGGACAATATATTGTTCGAGACTCTTCTGCTCTTTTTCATCGTCCTGTTTGAGCGTGGTGAAGTTGATACTAAGCGCAGATTTCCCGCCGGACCTTGCGTAATAAAAAACACCTTTCCGAAGTGATTCTGATTCGAGCAGCGGCTGGAGGTACTTATACTCAATCTGGCTCTGATAGGATTGAAGGTCTGAGGTTTTTTTGTTTAACTTTTCCAAAACTACATTCACAGGGTCATCTTTTGGGCTTTCCTGCTGCTGTTTCTTCGAAGCTTCCGAACAACCACCGGCCCGGCAAACACCTGCCGCCCATAACACGATAAAAGTGAATTTCATTATTATCTTGCAGTTCATTTGGCTGCCTTTCTTTGCTCCTCTACGCGCTGTTCGTCGTTTTTGTTTGCAATAATATCAAGTATTTCAGTAATGTTTTTAATGCACAAATCAGCATGTTCGGCAAAGTCACCTGCTTGACGGTGGTTTGCCAGCAACACGGCGCAGGCGCCCGCGGCTTTTGCACACAACAAATCGAACAAATAATCTCCGACCACCAGAGTCTGCCTGGGCTCAACGCCGAACTGCCGGCACAACTTCAAGACGCCGAATGCATCAGGTTTTACAGGCCCGTCTTCTCTGCCTATAATTGCATCAAATTTCAGGTTGTGCTTGCGGGCGATTGCATGGACATTATTTCGCCTGTTTCGAGTCAGGATTCCGATACGGATACCTGCTGCATGAAGCCTCGACAGCGTTTCTTTTGCACCATTGTTGAGTTTGGATTCGATTATGGCCTTTTCCTCGTGATAATTGAGTATTTTTTCCGCCTTCCGACGTTGCTCCGGCGTCATTTTCTCCATAGATTCAAGAAGAGGCCCCGAATCTCTGGTTAATCCAATCTCCTCCCGAATAGCATCGAAGTCAAAATAGGGCTGAGTGATCGTTCCATCCAGGTCAAATATCACTGCTTTAATTGACATAATAAGCTTCTGCCGTACCAAATAAATTAGATGTAATTTTGACGAAACAGGGAATTTCTATCTATTCTTAATTTTTTGATTTTTTACGCAACAATTCGATGAAGTATCGCCCGGCCTGGCTTAAAATCTTACCTTTTCGAACAATGATGCCGGTCGGCCTGATAAAATTCTCATTCGAAAAGGGAACTGCTTTGATTGTTCCGCTGCTGACCTCCTGCAATATTGCGGTCTTGGGTAATATACTAATTCCCGACTTTATTTCGACTGCTCTTTTAATTGTTTCGATATTATCAAACTCCATGACCGGGCGCACAACAATATTATAACGTTCCAAAATGCTGTCAATCCATACCCGTGTTGGAACATCCTTCTCAAAGGCGATAAATCTTTCAAATTGCAGTTTGTGAATGTCAACCTGTGATTCTCGCGATAAAGGATGGGTCGGATTGCAGACCAAAACGAGTGGTTCATCCTCGAAATCATACACATCAAGTCTTTTATCCCTCTTGGGCACAGCAACAAGACCAATATCGACATCGCCGGCTAAAACCAGATCATAGATTCTCTGGGCACTGAAATAATCTATATGAACATTGACATCCGGATAGCTGACCATAAATTTCTTAATATAGTCAGCTAATATATACATGCCGATACTGAAAATAGCAGCGACGTTTATTCTTTTGACGGAAGATTTTTGCAGTGTTCTCAACTCGTTCTTAAGCTGTTCGTACCGGTCAAGCATATCTTTTGATGCCTGGTAAAGGAGCTGGCCCGCCTTTGTCAGCTCAATGGGTCTTTTCTTGCGATTTATCAATTGGCACTTGTGAGCAAGCTCCAATTGTGCAAGCTGCTGTGAAACAGCGGATTGGCTAAGAAGATGTTTCTCTGCCGTTTTCGAGAAGCTTTGAAGATCTGCTAAATCACAGAATATCTCTAACACCTCAATGTGCATTATAAGCTATCCTAATATTATCTATTACTATTTATCTATTGCTATATAAAGATTCTTTTTATATTATAAATATATCCATAATTAACTGCACTTTCTTTCATTATCTTATTAGTCTAACTTATTGTAATGATTAATGAAAGCAGAATTTGAACACTTTTTCTTACAGGAGATTAGAATAATGGCAGCAAACACCATTGTCCAAGAAGCTTATGAACAGGTTGTAAAGCGCAATACTGGTGAAAACGAGTTCCTCCAGGCCGTAAAAGAAGTGTTTGATTCTTTAGGACCTGTGCTGGACAAGCATCCGGAATACGTCGAGGCAAGAATCCTCGACAGAATTGTAGAGCCGGAACGGCAGATCATGTTCCGCGTGCCATGGCAGGATGACAAGGGTAAAATTCGTGTAAATCGCGGTTTCCGTTTTGAGTTCAATAGCGCTCTTGGCCCCTACAAGGGCGGCCTGAGATTCCATCCTACTGTCAATGCGAGCATCCTGAAGTTTCTCGGGTTCGAGCAGGTATTCAAGAATTCTCTTACGACTCTGCCGATGGGCGGGGGCAAAGGTGGTTCGGATTTCGATCCGAAGGGCAAGAGCGATAGCGAAGTGATGCGGTTTTGCCAGAGCTTCATGACCGAACTGTGCCGGTATATCGGCCCTGATACGGACGTTCCAGCAGGCGATATCGGCGTCGGCGGACGCGAAATCGGCTTCTTGTTCGGACAGTACAAACGCGTTCGCAACGAGTTTACCGGTGTTCTTACGGGCAAAGCCCTGAACTGGGGTGGTTCACTTATACGGCCAGAAGCAACAGGTTACGGCTGTGTGTATTTTGCAGAAGAAATGCTAAAGACTCGCGGTCAGCATTTCGAGGGTAAAATCTGTACGGTTTCCGGCGCCGGAAACGTGGCGCAATACACGGTTGAAAAACTTAATCAATTAGGTGCGAAGGTTGTAAGCCTTTCCGATTCCTGCGGGACAATCCACGACCCGGACGGAATTAATGATGAAAAACTCGCTTTTATATTGAACCTTAGGAACGTTCGACGCGGCCGCATCAAAGAATACGCCGACAAGTTCGGCGTCGAGTATCTTGACGGCAAGAGGCCATGGGGCATTAAATGCGACTGTGCTTTCCCTAGCGCCACACAGAATGAGATTAGCGGCGATGATGCAAAAACACTGCTAACGAACGGCTGCACTCTTGTCGCAGAGGGAGCAAACATGCCGAGCACTCCTGAGGCGATCGACCAGTTCCTCGAAAAGAAGATCATGTACGGTCCCGGCAAGGCTGCGAACGCGGGCGGAGTAGCCACTTCGGGACTGGAAATGTCACAAAACTCAATGCGTTTATCATGGACGCGCGAAGAGGTGGATGAGCGGCTGCACAATATAATGATTGCCATTCACAAGCAGTGCCACGAAACAGCCGAAGAGTACGGACAGCCGGACAATCTCGTTATGGGCGCCAATATCGCAGGTTTCGTCAAAGTCGCCGACGCCATGCTCGACCAGGGACTCGTGTAATAAAAGCATAGTCCTACGAAACGTCTGATGAATTGTAAATTGTTTGTTACACACAAGTTGTTGGATTTTGGGGTGTTAACCTGAACGCTTGTGTGGTATTAACAATGATATAAGGGCAGGGAATACAGAATTTGTATCCCTGCCCATTTATTAAGCAGAAAACGGCAGGCAAATTAGCAAGGTTGGTCTATGGCTGGTTGGGCAAGCACAGGAATCGACGGTCTTGACGCCGTCTTGACCGGCTTGGAAAAGGGCGACAATGTCGTCTGGCAGGTTGATCGTATCGACGATTTTGCCGCCTTTGTCAGTCCTTATGTTGAGCGAGCCGGGCAGCAGAGACGCCGACTTGTATATATGCGATTTGCCGACCATCAACCTTTGGTCGAGCCCGGCCCGGGTATCAGAACCTACGACCTGGAAGCCGGTAGCGGCTTTGAAGCGTTTACTACACAGGTTCATGCAATAATTACCGGGGAAGGCAAAGAGGCCTATTACGTTTTCGATTGCCTCTCGCATCTTCTCGACGCATGGGCGACGGATTTGATGATCGGCAACTTTTTTATGGTAACGTGTCCGTACCTGTTCGAGCTTGACACAATCGCTTATTTCGCGATTCTTCGTGACCGCCATTCATTCAAGACAATTGCACGCATCCGCGAAACAACGCAGCTTCTGCTGGACTTATACAACATTGAGGGCAAAAAATGCCTGCACCCGTTAAAAGTCTGGAAGCGCTACTCCCCGACGATGTTCCTGCCGCACTTACAGCAGGAAGAGAAATTTGTGCCGATTACAAGCAGTATTGACGCCACCAAACTGCTCTCGTACATTTCCGAGAGAGGGCTGAAGCCCGCCGAACGGGCACTTGACTATTGGGACAAGCTGTTTTTACAGGCGGCGGAATTGTCGCCGGATGCTTCACCGCAAGTCAGGCAGAGGATGGTTAAGCGGTTATGTAAAATTATGATAGGCCGGGACGAGAGAATGCTGTCATTGGCAAAGAAGCATTTCACGCTTGAGGATTTGAGCGCCATTAAAAGCAGGCTGATAGGAACGGGATTCATCGGGGGTAAAGCGGTCGGCATGCTTCTCGCCAATAAAATCGTTGCCAATGATCAATTCGATTTGAAAAGACATCTTGAACCACATGATTCGTTTTACGTAGGCTCCGACGTTTTCTATACGTATCTTGTTGAAAACGGCTGCTGGAAGCTGCGGGTCGAGCAGAAAACGAAAGAAGGATATTTCAAAGTGGCGGCGGAGCTAAGGGAAAGACTTCTTACCGGCAGATTTCCTGACCAGATACGCGAGCAATTTCAGGAAATGCTCGAGTATTTCGGACAATCGCCGATTATTGTCCGCTCAAGCAGTCTGCTTGAAGACGCCTTCGGCAACGCCTTCGCCGGCAAGTACGAAAGTATCTTTTGCGTCAATCAGGGCAGCCCCGAACAGAGATATGCCTACTTCGAGGAAGCGGTACGAAGAGTTTACGCCAGCACTATGGGTAAGGACGCCCTGACCTATCGGCTTCAAAGAGGGCTCGACCAGCAGGATGAACAGATGGCCCTGCTGGTGCAGCGTGTTTCGGGCTCGTATAGGAACGGTTACTTTTTCCCGGATCTGGCGGGCGTTGGTATGTCGCGCAACACCTTTGTATGGAAGTCAGACCTTGATCCTGATGCCGGCATGCTCAGACTTGTATTCGGGCTGGGTACAAGAGCTGTCAATCGCGTGGAAGATGATTACCCGAGAATTATTGCCCTTGATGAGCCTCTTGTCAGACCGATTTCAGGCATGGAGGACATTCGAAAATACTCTCAGCATTACGTTGACCTACTCGATAACCAGCAGAACATTTTGAGAACAATTTCTTTTCAGCAGCTTTTAGATGGGAAACCTGATATCAGGCTGGATCTGGTTGCGGTTCGTGACCACCAATTGGCAAGGCAGGCCAGACAGCAGGGCACATTGAACGCCGAATACTGGCTGCTCACGTTCGAAAAGCTGCTGACCGAGACGTCCTTCACTCAAATAATGCAGAAGATCCTAAAGACACTGGAAAGCTACTACCAATATCCCGTTGACATAGAATTCACCGTGAACTTTACACGGGATCAGAAACTTCTGATTAATCTATTGCAGTGCCGGCCTTTGCAGACCAAAGGTTCTCGTTCATCGTTCGGCGAACAGCGTTCATTGTTCTCCACAACACACGTCACACAGCAGGTTGAACGAATTGATCCGGCCAAGATTCTATTTACCTGTGAAGGCCACTTTATGGGCGGAAGTATCTGTCAGGATATTACCAGGGTTATTTATGTCGAACCTCAGGCATATATCGACTTGCCCCTCTCCGGAAAATACGATATCGCACGGCTGGTCGGTTCGCTCAACAATCTCGTTTCGACGGCTTCCAGCCCTCGATTTGAGGGTGAGACGCCCTCGGCAAACCCCGAACCGACAATTCTTTTTGGGCCGGGCAGATGGGGAACAACCACGCCAAGTCTGGGAGTCCCCGTTCGTTTCCATGAAATCAACAACGTCGCCGTGCTTGCGGAAATAGCGTACGAGGGGGGTAATCTTATGCCGGAACTTTCCTTCGGAACCCACTTCTTTCAGGATTTGGTTGAGAGCGATATTTTCTATGTCGCTCTTTTTCCTGATAAGGCAGGGACTGTCTTCAATAGAGTCAAATTTGATAAGATGCCTAATAGACTGACTGAAGTCCTGCCCGAAAGCAGCAAGTATGCCAATGTGGTCCGGTACTATGAGCTGCGAGATAGAAAGCTGCGCATCGTCAGTGATATCGCATGCCGGAAAGTTACCTGTTTTTTCGTTTGATGCGTCATTTGTTTATTCAGAGTTCGGCGTTAAACGTTCTACGCGGCATACATCACATATTGGATCCCGTTACTTACGGTTTGACGGTGACAATTATTCTGCGATAGCTGTACAGATTAGGCTTGCCGTCGTCTTTTACCTCGAGGATTACGTGAATATTTCTTGTCTGACTTACTTCCGGGGCAATAAAACTTGCATGTATAGTATTACTGTTTCGAATGTCGATTGTGCCATCGTAATCGCCCGCTTCCTTATAGACAAACCAGCGGCAGACAATCTTGTCTCCATCAGGATCAGATGTTCCGGCTGCGCTAAGCTCTACCGTTTCACCCGGTTTGACAGTTAAGTGAGCCACGTCTTTGCTTTTGTCATTGTTAAAAGCGGCTATCGGATTATGGTTGGCCGCGCTGAATGTTTCCGCCACACACCAGTCCATGCGGGCCGCGAAATCGTGCTGGAACGCCTCGCGCCATCGCCAGATGGTCGCCTGGTCTGAGGTATATTCGATGCCGTTTTCCGCGATGACCATGTCCTGGGCGCCCCGCGCGCTTGTCCAGATGGGTCGCGTCTCGGCGTACGTCTGGCAGAGGACATAACGTCCGCCCCAGCCTCCGTACGAAGGGCTTATATGGCTGCCCAGCCCGTTGTTAATCAGGCCTATGAACGAAGGCGTGTCGCCTTCCATGATGTATTTCAATTTCGGATAAAGCGCGCCGAGCGGACCGTGGCCTTCGATGATGTTTTGCTCAAGCCAGGGATTGTCAACCAACTCGAATTTGTGGAATGGCCCGTTCTTATACTGGCGGTCGCCGGAAATGCCTGTCCACGTGGCTTTATAATATTCGTGGTGACCCACCTCACTGGGAGTAACGATGTAGAACAGATTCGCAAATGTGATCCGCATCCATCGCCCCGAGTCGTCCTGGTCTGAAATTGTATATACCCGCAGCTTGGAAATAAAAGCGTCCAGTTGTTCCGTGCTCCGGGTATATTTGACATTCCAAAGCGCCTGGGCGAGGCAGTTAGCCCCACCCCAGATGCTGACCCAGATGGGGCGTTCGTCCGGCCTGTCGACCACCTCTATAATATGTCGCGAACCATCGGAGTCTTTGCCGGGCCCGACGCCCTCCATGCCGAATTTAGGCAGCCCTGATTTTGTAACACTCAGCAAGTGCACGGTTGTGGGATAGCCCGGCGCGTGTTTTAAGAGGTTCTCGCGAACCTTGCCGTATGCTTCGATTCGCTCGCGGATATTTTCCGGCCGAACCTTGTCTCTGAGCCAGACCGATGTTGTCGCTATCAGGCCCTCGACGTCGTATTCGTTCGAATAAACCAGAAAACGCACCATCGACTCTTCATCATCCGGCTCGTTTGTGATATCCGTCAGCACGATAACTCGCGGCTTTTCAAAGTGTTCGAAAACCATCTCCTGTCTGGCCACGCTTTCGTTAGACATCATTAAAACAATAAACATGATAACCATACGTTTCATAGTTGGACTCCAACATAGGCCATAGAATTTTATTTTGGGCTGATCGAATTTCCGTATAGCCGTAAAATTTAATAAAATCCTGCACAAAGGTCAAGGCCTTCGCCGGATAGAGAATATGCTTGTATTTGATGCCGTCGTTCCATAAGATTTTGATCAATTTCCTTAATAGGGCTGACTGGCCATGAAGAGAATTATTTCAGTGTCACGCAGAACCGACATTCCTGCGTTTTACGGCGATTGGTTCATGCTCCGGCTAAAAGAGGGTCTTGCCGGCGTTGTTAATCCGTTCGGCGGGCGAAAATATATCGTATCGTTAAAGCCGCAGGATGTTGCCTGTTTTGTGTTTTGGTCCAAGAATTTCGGCCCTTTTCTTGAGAACCTGAAAATTATCGATGAGATGGGGTATAAATTCTATTTCAATTACACTGTGACGGCTCTGCCGGGCGTCTTCGAGAACAACGTGGAAAAACAAGCTGCGATTGAAGGACTAAAACAGCTCAGCAGGACGTATTCACCCCGGCATATAAACTGGCGGTTCGATCCGATTATCATCTCCAGCGTTTGTGACCGAGACTTTTTCATCAAGGCTTTCGAAGAGCTTGCATCTGAATTCGAGGGCCTGGTCGAACGCTGTTACTTTAGCTTCGTGACGGAATACGGCAAGGTCAAACACAACTTCGAAGAGCTCGAAAAAATCTCAGGCGTACAAATAACAAATTGCAGCGAAGATTTCAAGATCGACCTGGCAAACGAATTGTCCGAGATCGCAAAACGTCACGGCATGAGGATGTTTTCATGCTGCGGCGATTATTTAGTTAACGACCGTATTCGAAAAGGCCATTGTATAGACGGCAGTGTTATTGAGAGCTTATTTTTTCACGATGGATTTATTTATAAAGAAAAGCCGACAAGGAAAGAATGCGGCTGCACGGAAAGCATCGACATCGGGACCTACGATACATGCCCGCACGGCTGTGTTTACTGCTACGCCAACGTAAACAAGCACGGAGCCTGCAAAGCATATGAGAAACACGATAAGGAATCTGCCTTTTTAGGCTATAGCAAGTCCCAGTCAGACAAATGGCTCGCTGAAATTCAACACGTTTCACGGGCTTGAAGCCAGTGTATGTTTAGCAATGGAAAAAGACATCCCCATCCCGATAAATGACAATCGGGATGAGGCTGCCACACAATAGAATTGATTGAAAATGGGTGGCAGCCTCAAAGCCGCAGGCTTTGGGGATGGTCGCAAATGTTAGGCTAATTTAGAAACATACTTCAAGCCAGTGACACAATGGTCGCCTTTAAAACAACTTAAGCACGAATTGCTCCATCGCCACTTGTACTTGCGTTTGGCCGGTCTTGATTGCGTAGTCGGTTTCACCCAATTGCTGAAGATATCGGCCAATTTGTTTGAGGCTCATTTGCCGCAGGTGTGTGAAAAATGCGTTTGTGTCGCCCCATATTCGCAATTTCGTTTCGATTTGACGTTGCGGCACGCCTTTGTCGAGCAGGACTTTTGCATCGAACATTTTTCGCAGGTGATATGCAAAGGCGCCGACGACGGTGTACTCGGTTGATTTATCTGCTTCGAACATGCTTCTTAAACGTTCGATTGCTGCCGGGGTATTGCCGGCAATGATTGCATCTATCACGGCGAAGGCGCTGAATAAGCGATTATGACCGATGAGAGACTCGACGTGCTTTTGCGATATGACTTTTTGATCGCCTATGTACAAAGCCAGCTTGTCGATTTCGCTGTATAAGCGCGTTAGCTCATCGCCGGTCAGCTCAATTAAAAGTATTGCCGTGGATAAGCTTAAATTTTTGTCGTGCGCATCTTTTGCATATTCCACCAGCCGATACGGCAGTTCTTTTCGGGTTGGCGGGGCAACATCAATCAGTTTACCAACTTGAGGGAGTTTCTTTGCCAGTTTGGTGCGCGAATCCCATGAACCGACAGTTAGTATTAGCCGCCCGGTGGGGCAGGGATTGTCGAAATATTTTTCGAGCAGCGAACGATTTTGAGATATGAATTCATCGGCTCCTTTTATCCGGACGACCCGTTTGCCGGTCAAGAATGGCGCCGTCCGAAGCTCATCCAAAACTTCCTGTATCGAAACCGAATCCGCATCCGCGTCAAAGAAGCCCGTAGTTCTCTGCGACGGTTCCAGAAGACCATTGAGAAGCTCCTGGCACCGAGAGCCTACAAGAGAATCATCTTTGCCAGCGATTACGTAAATCAGCTCCGCCGCAAGGCATCCCGTGGAATTTGAATCACGATTTACGGCATGTTTCACTTTTTATTGTTCTTCGTCTGTATTTTCGTCTTTTGACTGCGACTTGCTTTTGTCGTTTGATACGGCTTTTGAATTATCCCCTTCTTCGGCCACTATCTTTTCGGCCGCAACGAGCTTGTCGCCGGGTTTGAGCTTTATTAATCGTACGCCCTGGGTATTCCGGCCGATCGAACGAATTTGGTCGAGACCGGTGCGGATAATCATGCCGTTGGCGGTAATCATCATTAAGTCATCTTTGCTCTGGACCGCCGCCAGAGCGACGACTTTGCCGTTTCGTGAGCTTGTTTTTATGTTTATCAAGCCAACTCCGCCCCGGCTCTGCGTGCGGTAATTTTCAAGGCCCGTTCTTTTGCCGTACCCGTTTTCACACACGGTGAACAGGGCGGCTTTTTCCTCGACAATCACCATGCCGACGACGGCGTCGCTGCTGCGAAGGTTAATCCCTTTGACCCCACGCGAGGCACGGCCCATCGAGCGGACCTGGCTTTCATCGAAACGTATCGTCATGCCGTCTCGCGTGCCGAGGATGATATGATCGGTGCCTTTAGTCAACGCCACGTCAATTAAATCATCGTTCGGGTCCAGGTTAATGGCGATAACACCCGTAGTTCTCGGATTGCTGTAGGCCGATAATTTGGTTTTTTTGATTATGCCGTTTTTTGTGGCCATCACTAATTGTCGCTGTGGAGTGTCTTTGCCTTCTTCTTCGTCGAAACTGCTGACGTTGATGATCGATGCGATTTGTTGATTTCCCAGATTAAGCAGGTTGACAATATTCCTGCCCTTGCTCTGTCTGGACATGCTCGGTATGTCGTACACCTTCAGCCAGTAGCACTTGCCTCGATTGGTGAAGATAAGCAGGTAATCGTGCGTGGAGGCGATGAACAGATGTTTTATAAAATCGCCTTCTTTCGTGTCCGAGCCGATGATACCTCTGCCGCCCCTGGCCTGCTTGCGGTAGGTATCGATCGGAAGCCGTTTGACGTATCCGCTGTGACTTACCGTGACGATAACCTCCTCTTCGGCAATCAAATCTTCGATGGCGAACTGCTCGGCGGCTGCTGTAATTTTCGTCCGCCTTGCGTCGCCGTATTTCTCTTTTACTTCGTAAATATCCTCACGGATAATATCCAGCAGAATCTGGTCGCTGGCCAATATCGCCTCGTAGCCCTCTATCTGCTCGGTCAGCTCGGCGTATTCCTGGGCGAGCTTTTCCATCTCCAGGCCGGTGAGCCTCTGCAACTGCATTGTCAAAATCGCATCCGCCTGCGGGCCGGTAAGGAAATGCTCGCCCTTACTTTTCTCCTTGATAAAAGCTTCGGGCAGGATTTTCTTAAGAGTGGCCACTTCGGCCAGCCGCAAGGGTTTCTCCATCAGGTTCAGCTTGGCAGTTGGTGTGTCCGGTGATCTCTTTATCAAATCGATAATCTCGTCGATGTCGCTGACCGCCAAAAGAAGTCCTTCGAGGATATGGGCCCTGTTTCTGCACCTTTTCAGCAGGAACCTGCTTCGCCTCCTGATGACCGTTTTGCGATGGTTAATGAAGCAATCGAGCATCTCCCGGATGTTGAGCGTCTCGGGTCTGTTATTGACAAGCGCAATATTGGCGATGGCAAAAGTCGTTTGCAGTTGAGTGTAGCGGTACAGCTTATTCAGCACGATTTCGGGTTCTGCGTCTTTTTTCAGGTCCACGACAATACGCAAGCCGTGACGGTCCGATTCATCCCTGACATCGGCCACTTCAGGGAGCGTATTATTGTGGACGCAATCGGCGATTTTCGAGACAATCGTGGTCTTGACGACCATATAAGGTATTTCGGTGATGACGATCCTGTCTTTGCCCTTTTTGCTTGTTTCAATTTCAGCTTTACCACGAACCATCAGGTGCCCCCGCCCGGTCGTATAAGCGTCTATAATACCTTTTTTGCCGCAGATGATTCCGCCGGTCGGGAAGTCCGGTCCGGGCAGTTTCTTGATAATATCCTTGAATCCGCAGTTAGGCTCGTTGATAACAAGCAGCAGTGCGTCACAAATCTCGGCGACATTGTGCGGCGGGATGTTGGTGGCCATTCCAACCGCGATCCCGGTAGAGCCGTTGGCCAGCAAATTGGGAAACTTGGACGGCAGAACGGTCGGCTCCGTCCGGGTCTCATCGTAGTTCGGCACAAAATCGACGGTGTCGTACTTGATATCATCGAGCATGTCCATGGCCGGGGCGGCCAGTCTTGCCTCGGTGTATCTCATCGCCGCGGGCGGGTCTGAATCGATGCTCCCGAAGTTGCCCTGCGGATCCACCAGCGGATAACGCATATTCCAGTCCTGGCCCAGCCGGACCAGTGTTCCGTACGTCGCCTGATCGCCGTGGGGGTGGTAATTGCCGCCGGTATCGCCGACTATCTTTGCGCATTTGCGGTGCTTGCTTCGAGGGCCGAGGTTCAAATCGTTCATCGCAACCAGGATGCGTCTTTGCGATGGTTTCAGACCATCGCGAACGTCCGGCAGGGCACGCGAAACAATCACACTCATTGCATAATTAAGATACGAAATCTTCAACTCGTCGAGGATACGCATGTCCTCGAATTGTTCCTGTGGCTTCTCGATTTCCTTCATATATCCTCTTAATTCAGCGACTCTATGATATAATTACACATTTGAGCCTTGATTTTGGACTAGAATATCAAATTTCCGCTGTATAGGCAACAAGAATAAGGCATATCATTGATTATATATGTTTTATTGTTACCTTTCCAAGCAGATGGATTATTGTCACAAGCTGTAGCAAATTAAATATTTATTCCGTAAAATATTCGCAAAATCAAGACCAAGACAGAACATTGATAACTGTTTCTCGTATTAGTGGGATTATGCTAAACAATATTGAATGAGTGAGGAAACAAATGAAGACAGAACGAGTGAAGAAATACTTATGCAGGCTCTGGAAGGAATGGCATGTCCCCCTGTTTTTCATTGTCTTTGTAGTAATACCCGTGAAATCATCGCTGGCTGACTGGAATTGGGTCCCGAGCGGTTCGATGAATCCGACGATTTTGGAAGGTGATTTGATCTATGTCGACAAAATCGCTTACGATCTGCGAGTTCCACTTACTATGCACCGGCTTGCAAAATGGTCGGACCCTAAAAGGGGAGACATAGTTGTGTGTTTTTCCCCTGATGACGGAGTCCGGTTGGTCAAGAGGATAATTGGCCTGCCGGGCGACACAATCCAGATGAAAAACAACACACTTCTCCTTAATGGACGACCCGTTGGTTATACGAAAATCAGCCGAAAATACACAGAGCTTCTATCCGGTAAGCATAGAGTTGAGTGTGTTTTAGCGATGGAAGACCTGGATGGAATCGCTCATATCGTCATGAGTATTCCTGCAATTGAGGCGATGCGGAGTTTCGGGCCGGTGACGGTGCCACAGGGCAGCTATTTTGTAATGGGCGATAACCGGGACGGCAGCAGAGATTCGAGATATTTCGGATTCGTGGACAGAGAATCAATCGTCGGCAAAGCAAAGGGCGTCATTGGGTCCTTTGACATAACCGACAAGTATCAGCCGCGTTTCGGAAGGTTC
>Ga0172362_10002178_pt1 | contig 17015 bp, 14 predicted proteins | sample LakKivs1_kivu2a2_FD_114534 | JGI IMG/M metagenome (GOLD analysis project Ga0172362, IMG submission 114534) | Sediment microbial communities from Lake Kivu, Rwanda - Sediment s1_kivu2a2 | ecosystem: Environmental > Aquatic > Freshwater > Lake > Sediment | place: Rwanda: Western Province, Lake...
GGTTGGCAAGGGCAGATGTCCGATTGTTGATACCTGGTGGCAGACAGAATCTGGCGGAATTTTAATTACCTCTTTACCAGGAATAGGTCCTTTTAAACCTGCTTTTACCGGATTACCTTTTCCTGGTACAAAATTTGATATTTTAACCCCGTACCGAACCGGAGGTTCTGGTGCGGGGCTTGATGATAAACACCGTAGTAGAACAAGTTCACTACGGGGCAGGGGTAAATCTTGTCCTCCCGGTAAGAAAGGCGACTTGGTCATGCTCCCGCCTTATTCTCCGGGAATGTTAAGGGGAATTTACAAAGACCCTCAAAAATACCTTGATACTTACTGGGGCCAATACCCTTTGACCCTTCAACGGCGTTCAGGGCAAGCAGGCTTAGGGCAAGCTGGAGAAATTTATTTTACTTCAGACGGAGCATTGAAAGATAAAAATGGTTTAATTAGAATTGTTGGTAGGGTAGATGATGTAATTAAAGTAGCTGGCCATAGAATCGCCACCGGAGAATTAGAGGCAGCTATAAATGCTCATCCAAAAATTAACGAATGCGCAGTGATAGGAATACCTGACGAAATAAAAGGAGAGGTACCGGTAGCCTTTGTAGTTTATAATGAAAAAAATAATATAGAAGAAATTAAAAAAGAAGTTATAGACCAAGTTAAAAAAGAAATCGGCCCAATTGCCTTACCAAAAGAAGTTTATTTAGTTGAAGATTTGCCAAAAACCCGCTCAGGAAAAATAATGAGAAGGATTTTAAAGAGATTATTTACCGGTGAGGAACTGGGCGACTTATCAACTTTGGCTAACCCCGAAATCGTTGAGAAAATTAAACGTATAATTATAAAAAATGAATTCTAAAGAAATTAAAAAATTAACAGCATTTTTCTTTGAAATTGGAAATTTGAGGAAGGTCATTCGAGCACACCAGCAAACGCTTCTTTCTTTTGATCTTTCAGATACCATTGCTTCTCACTCTTTTAGAGTTACTCTGATTGGTTATTTTTTAGCAAAAGAATTAGAAGCTGACACCGATAAGGTTATTAAAATGTGTCTGTTACACGATTTAGAGGAATCAAGGTCATCTGATCATAATTGGGTTCATAAAAGATATGTGAAAGTTTTTGAAGACGAAATAAGACGTGACCAATTAGAAAATCTCTCCAATTCCGAAGAGTTGATAAAACTTTCAAAAGAATATGATGAGAGAAAAACCTTGGAGGCAAAAATTGTTAAAGATGCTGATTTATTAGATGAAACCTTTCTTTTGAGAGAATATGCTTGGCAAGGCAATAAAGAAGCTAAAGATTGGTTAAAAGGAGTAGAAACAGAAAGTTATCATGAAAAGATGATGTTTACAAAATTAGCAAAAGCAATTGCTAAAGAGGTAAAGCGTCAACCCCCGAGCTTTTGGTGGGAAAATTTATGGACGCCAAAAAGAAGATAAATTTTATTCGCATACAATTCGTATAAAATTCGCATCTTAATTCGTATGGTTTCAAAGTCTCAAAAATATATTCTCTGGTTTAAAAATATCACTATAAAAGATGTTCTTTTGGTTGGAGGAAAAAATGCTTCTTTGGGTGAAATGTATAGTAAATTAACAAAAAAGGGAATTAATATTCCTAATGGTTTTGTTTTAACCGCTAAAGCTTATTGGTATTATTTGAAGCATAATAAGATTGATAAGGAATTAAAAAAGATTTTTCAGAAGTTTAACCCTAAGAGCATTAAAAGTTTGCAACAAACCGGAAAAGCGGCCAGAAATTTGATTTTGAAAGCTGACTTTCCAGAAGATTTGGAGGAAGAAATAATTAAATCTTATCAAAAATTGGGCAGGGAGTATGGAGAGACCCCTAATGTTGCCGTCAGGTCGTCAGCCACTGCCGAAGATTTGCCTTCAGCTTCTTTCGCCGGTCAGCACGAAACCTATTTAAATATTCGGGGCTCAGAGAATTTATTAAAAGCAATAAAAAAATGTCTTGCTTCTTTATTTACCGACAGAGCCATCGCCTACAGAGAAGAGAAAGGTTTTGACCATTTAAAAATTGCTCTTTCGGTCGGAGTTCAAAAGATGGTCAGGTCTGATTTAGCTTCTTCAGGAGTAATGTTTACTTTGGATACCGAAACCGGTTTTCAGAATGTAATTTTAATCAATTCTATTTGGGGAATAGGAGAAATGATAGTTAAGGGAAGAATTACTCCCGATGAGTTTTATGTTTTTAGACCTACTCTAAAGCGGGGGTTTAAATCAATTATCCTGAGAAATTTGGGTAGAAAAACTAAAAAATATATTTATTCCAAAATAGGCGGCTTGAAAGAAGTAAGCGTTCCTACGCTACAACAGCTAAAATTTTCTTTAACCGATGAAGAAATCTTAACTCTAGCGAAGTGGGCAATGATAATTAAAGAGCATTATAATGTCCCTCAAGATATTGAATGGGCAAAAGATGGAAAAACGGGCCAATTATCTATTGTCCAGTCAAGGCCAGAAACCGTTCATACTCCAATAGAAGCTAGGATTTTAGAAGAATACAAAATAAAGACAACAAAAAAGCCAATTTTAACCGGTATCAGTATCGGGAATAAGATTGGTCAGGGGAAAGTGCACGTAATTTCCGATGTTTCAAAGATTGGAACATTTCAAAAAGGAGAAGTTTTAATTACCAAAATGACAGACCCTGACTGGGTACCAATAATGCGAATTGCCTCGGCCATAGTTACTGACGAAGGGGGGAAAACCTGCCATGCGGCAATAATCGGCCGGGAATTAGGAATACCGGCAATAGTTGGTACCCATTTAGCAACTCAAATTTTAAAGACCGGGCAAGAAGTCACTGTAGACTGTACTCAAGGATTGGCAGGGAGAATATTTTTGGGAAGAATTACCTTCAAAGTTAAAAGAATCGATTTAAAAAAGATTCCAAAATTGAAGACAAAAATAATGATAAACATCGGTGCCCCCGATATCGCTTTTAAAACTTCATTTTTGCCAAATGATGGAGTAGGTTTAGCCCGAATTGAGTTTATTTTGGCTGAAAAGATCAGAATTCATCCTCTGGCTTTATATCATTTTAACAAAATAAAGGATAAAAAAATAAAAAGAGAAATTGAAAAATTAACACAAGGTTATAGAGATAAAAAAGAATACTTCACTGATAAATTAGCCGAAGGAATTTCTCAAATTGCCGCTGCCTTTTATCCAAAACCGGTGATTGTTAGACTTTCCGATTTTAAAACAAATGAATACGCTGCCTTAATTGGCGGAGGATTATTTGAGCCCGAAGAGTCAAATCCGATGCTTGGCTGGCGCGGCGCCTCAAGATATTATGATGAAAAATTCAGGCCGGCTTTTGAAATGGAATGCAAAGCGTTAAAAAGAGCCAGGGAAGTTTTTGGATTAAAGAATATCTGGGTTATGGTTCCATTTTGCCGGACGGTTGAAGAAGGGAAAAAAGTTCTGGATTTAATGGCAAAAAACGGTCTCAAAAAGGGAAAGGACAATTTAAAAGTAGTTGTTATGTGTGAAATTCCTTCCAATGTCATTTTAGCTGATAAATTTTTGGAGATTTTTGACGGAATGAGTATTGGCTCAAATGATTTAACCCAACTTTCTTTGGGAATAGACAGAGATAATGCTCAAATAGCTTATATCGGCGACGAAAGAAATAAAGCAGTGAAAGAAATGATTAGTAAAGTAATAAAACTTTGTAATTTAAAGAAAAAATATTGCGGAATCTGCGGTCAGGCGCCCAGTGATTATCCAGAATTTGCCGAATTTTTGCTGAAAGAAAAAATTGAAAGTATGTCTTTAAATCCTGACACAGTGATTAAAACAATTCTAAATTTAGCTAAAAAAGAAAAATAATTACAAAAAATTAATAAAAATGGTAAAATATAAAGAGAAATAACAAAACTAAACTAATATGAAAAATCAATTTTTTCTTTCTCATCGACGTCCTCTAATAATCGGCATTTGTCTATTTTTACTTCTTACAGGTGTTTTTTTTGGATATCTGTCTTGGCAGTCAAAAAAAATCCCTCCTGCTCCCACCCCTCCACCATCAGCTGGTTGTACCGGTGATGCTGACTGTTCCACAGGTTATGAATGTAAATCAGGGATATGTACTGAAAAAGAAATTATCCCTCCGCCTTCAGCTGGTTGTACCGGTGATGCTGACTGTTCCACAGGTTATGAATGTAAATCAGGAATATGTACTGAAAAAGAAATTATCCCTCCGCCTTCAGCTGGCGATGAAACCGCTAATTGGAAGACTTATCAAGATACTGACTATGGTTTTGAAATAAAATATCCTTCTAATTGGACGACATTTGAGGAGACGCCGAAGACCAGTGTAATGGGTATAAATATACCGACACTGAAGGTAACTTTATCTTCTCCAAGGGAGGGAGGGAACGATATTTTTCAAGAACATATAGTTATATTGGCTTCATTTCTTCCCATAAAGGCAAGCTTAAATCAAGCTTCGGATTTTACACTGGATCAAGTCAAGACAGTAGTTAAAGATCTTACAATAATAGCGTCAATTGATACTACATTCCTTAATTTGCCCGCTCGGAAGGTAATTATTACAGGAAAGATTAATGAAGTTAATGTTAAAGAGTCATTAATTTTTATATTAAATGGTAATAAGTCTTACGCAATTATCTGCGCAGCCGAGGCCACTAAATACCAAAACTATTTAAACATATTTAATAAGATAATTGAGACATTCAAACTAATTTAAAAAGGTCGGGTTTTAAAAATAAAATTTAAAAATTATGGCGAAAATTACTTTAAGTATAATTAAAGCTGATATTGGAAGTATCGGAGGGCATATTAAGCCTTCTCAAAAACTTCTTCAGGCAGTAGAAAATTATGTCAAAGAAAAAGGCAAAGGGTTGATAATTGATTCTTATATTGGTCATACCGGCGACGATATTGCTATTTTAACCACTCATCAGAAAGGAGTTTTAAATGAAAAAATTCACAAGCTTTGCTGGGACGCTTTTTTAGCCGGGACAAAGGTGGCAAAAGATCAAGGCCTTTACGGAGCCGGTCAGGATTTATTAGTAGAGGCGTTTTCAGGAAATGTTAAAGGAATGGGACCCCAGGTAGCGGAGATGGAAATTACTGAGCGACCCTCAGAACCATTTTTAATGTTTACGGCCGATAAAACCGAACCCGGAGCCTATAATTTACCCCTTTATTTAGCTTTTGCTGACCCGATGTATTGTGCAGGTTTAATTCTTTCTCCAAAAATCAAGAAAGGATTTAAATTTGTGATTATGGATGTGGCTTATACTCAGGCAGATAAAGTTATTGAATTAAATGCCCCTGAAGAAAGTTATGATATCGCTGCTTTATTAAGAGATAATGGAAGATTTGTTGTGGAAAGTATCTGGTCTCGAGTTTCAGGAGAACAGGCAGTTTCAGCCAGTACGACCAGATTACACAATATTGCCGGAAAGTATGTTGGAAAAGACGACCCAGTAATGCTGGTCAGGACCCAGCATGATTTTCCAGCTACCGGAGAAATACTTTCTCCCTATACTATCGGACATTATGTTTCAGGTTTTATGCGCGGTTCTCATAATGGTCCCCTAATGCCAGTTAAGAAAAATTCTTCTATTTCTTTTTTTGACGGACCGCCGGTAGTTAATTGTTTAGCTTTTTCTGTTAAAGAGGGAAAGCTAACTGAACCGGCTGACGCTTTTGACCATCCTTATTGGGATTATGTTAGGGATAAGGTTTCTCAGAAAGCCGAAGAGATAAGAAAACAGGGATTTTCAGGAGCAGCCATGCTGTCAATGTCAGAGCTGGAATATACCGGAGTGATGGAAACATTGAAAGAATTGGAAAAGAAGTTCAAAATTCGCCCCAGTAGCAGAGCATAGCTCGCTACGGGGCAGCCCTGAAGTGAAGAGCGTCGCGTTCTACTTCTGGGGCGGAAAAAATAAATGTTAACCCTTTCAGCTAAGATTCGCAAAAATCTTGGGAAAAAAGTAAAAGTTTTAAGAAAAAAAGGTATAATACCTGGTGTTTTGTATGGGCCAAAAATAAAAACAGCCCAACCCTTAGAATTGGACGAAAAAGAATTTGAGAAAGTTTATAAAGAAGCTGGAGAAAGTTCTTTAATTTCTCTCGAGGCCGAAGGTAAACATTTTTTAGTTCTAATTCATGAAATTCAATTGGCTCCTTTGACTGGAAAACCTATCCATATCGACCTTTATCAACCTGCCTTGGAAGAAGAAGTTGAAGTGTTGGTACCCTTAGTTTTTGAAGGGACCTCTCCTGCAGTGAAGGATTTGGGAGGAACTTTAGTTAAAAATATTTCCGAGATCAAGATTAAAGCTAAACCCCGGAACCTTCCCCATGAAATTAAAGTAAATACGGATTGCCTGAAAACTTTTGAAGACATTATTTTAATTAAAGATTTAAAATTGCCTGAAGGGGTAAAGATTTCAAGGAACCCCGAAGATATTGTGGCTCAAGCTTCTCCGCCAGAAAAAGTGGAGGAGGAATTAGTTAAACCGGTGGAAGAGAAAGTTGAGGAAGTTGAAAAGGTGGAAAAAGTGGAAAAAGAAGAAAAGACCACAACCTACCCACCACCCTCTAGTCCAAAGGGCGGGCCCTTAGAAGAAGCTGAGAAAAAATCCAAATGAAGATTGCTAAACTCTTAAAATTGTTTCTATTTCCTTTGTTAATTTTGGTTTTAGTCCTGCTAAATTTTCAAATTTTAGCTGAAGAAGAAAAAACTTCTCCAGAGCAGGGGAGCGTGGAGCAAAATTCTAATTCACCTAATTTAGAAGGATTGACTCCGGCCGAAGAACGAAAAATGTTGGAAGAGGAATTAAAAAAGCTGGAAGAGCAAATTGCGAAATATGAAACAGATATAACTAAAACAGAGCAGGAAAAGAAAACTCTTCAGAATCAGATTTATATTTTAAGACAGAAAATTGAAAAATTAAATCTCCAAATTCAAGAATCAAATGTAATGATTAAAGACGTCGGTCTCCAAATTGAAGATACCGAATCCTCAATTGAAAAAACCTCTTTGAAAATTAGCTCTTCAAGAGAAAAATTGGCTAATATTCTACAATCAATGTATGAAGAAGATCAAAAAAGTCTTCTTGAAATTTTACTCTCTGAAGAAACAATTTCTGGTTTTTTTGATAATTTAATGGCTTTGGAGACTTTAAACTTAAAGAACCAAGAATTTTTGGAAGATATTAAAAACCTCAAATCTTATTTAGAGGCTCAAAAACAATCCCTGGATGAAGAAAAGGTAGATTTGGAAAGATTGCTCAAGATTCAGCTTCTTCAAAAAGGGGAGAGTGAGAAAACTAAAAAGGACCAGGAATACTTTTTTAAATTAACCGAAACTCAATATCAGAAATATCTCAAGGAAAAAGAAGAAACCGAGAAAAAAGCAGCCGAAATTAGAGCCAGGATTTTTGAATTAATTGGAGTTCCGGAAGCTCCTAAATTTGGCGAGGCTTATGAGTTGGCTAAAGAAGTAGAGAGAATTACTGGAATTCGTCCCGCCTTTTTATTAGCAGTTTTAACCCAGGAATCAAACATCGGGAAAAATGTTGGCCAGTGCTTTTTAAAAAATCCAACTACTGGTGATGGTGTAAAGATGATTGATGGAACATCTGTTGCCAACGTGATGAAACCATCGAGAGACATCCCCTATTTTTTGAAAATTACTCAGGAACTGGGTAGGGATCCTTACAATACTCCTGTTTCTTGTCCTATTCCTAGCGTCGGGGGATACGGAGGGGCAATGGGGCCTGCTCAATTTATTCCTTCGACTTGGATGCTCTATCGGGATAAAGTAAAGGCAATTACCGGTAAAAATGCCGACCCTTGGAATATTAAAGACTCTTTCCTGGCTGCTGCTTTGTACCTGGCTAATTATGGAGCAAAAAAACAGACGTACGATGCCGAATGGAAAGCGGCCATGATTTATTTTTCTGGCACCACCAATACAAAATACCAATTCTATGGAGAATCGGTAATGAAAATCGCTAGCCGATACGAAGAAGATATCAAGGTAATCGAAGGGATGGGATTAACCCAACTTTGATTGAAGAACTAAGATTATTGGTTCTAAATCTCCGTTTAAAATTTTTTCCAGATTGTGCCAACTTCTTTTAATTCGGTGGTCGGTTAATCTATCTTGGGGAAAATTATAGGTTTTGATTTTTTCCGCCCTTTTTGCCCAGCCAATCTGGGCTTTTCTTTTTCCGCCAATCTTTTCCACTTCTTCTCTCTCTTTTTTCTCTAAAAGCCGAGCTTCCAAAATAGCCATGGCATTTTCTTTGTTTTGGAGCTGATTCCTTTCAGTTTGGGAGGTGACCATGATTCCGGTTGGCAAATGCAAGATTCTCACTGCCGTATGCCTTTTTTGGACGTACTGGCCACCGGGGCCCGAAGCACCATAAAAATCAATTTTTAAATCTTGAGGATTTATTTTAATTTCTGCTCTTTTTGGTTTTGGCAAAATAGCAACCGAGGCAGTGGAGGTATGGATTCTCCCTGATTTCTCGGTCTCAGGGATTCGCTGAACCCTATGAACTCCTGCCTCGCATTTCATTTTTGAAAAAACATCCCCATTTCTTAACTCAAAGATTATTTCTTTAAATCCTCCCAGTTCAGTGGGCCGGGAATCCAAAACTTTTTCTTGCCAAAGCTGTGAATTCCCATATTTCGAATACATTTTAAATAAATCAGTGACAAATAGGGCTGCTTCTTCGCCTCCGGTTCCAGCCCGAATTTCAACAATCACCGACTGAGGCCCAATTTCCTCACCTTTCATCATTTTTTTAAATTCCTTTTCCAAAATTTTTTCTTTTTCTTGAAATTGGATTAATTCCATTTCAGCTAAGCTAATCAGTTCCAAATCTTCTTTGGCTGAAATTATTGTTTGATTTTCTTTAATTTTATTTTTGATTTCTTCAATTTCTTTTTCTTTTTCAATAATTTTTTCTAAAAATTTTTTTCTTTTAAGTAATGTTTCAAATCTTTCTTTACCCGTCGTAGCTTTAGCGGAGGCGGGCCAATCAGAAATCAACTCAGGGTCACTGAGTTGTTCCAGAAGTTTTTCGTATTCACTCTTTATTTCCTCAATATCAGCCATGATTCTTATTTTTTTCGCCTTTTTCTCGTCGCCAGCTCTGTTTTCTTAGCCAATCTTTTCCTAAATCTCTCCACTCTACCCATTGCATCTATAATTTTTTCTTTGCCAGAATAAAAAGGATGACATTTTGAGCAAATCTCAATTTCAATAAATTCCTTAGTTGAGCCCACAGTAAAAGTGTTGCCGCAGGCGCACTTAACTTGGGCATTAGGATAGTATTTTGGGTGTATATCTTTTTTCATACTATTGGCATCATATCATAGAGGTATTGAAAAATCAAGAGGATTATTGTAAAATAGTGAAACATGGGAAAAGTGATCACCAAAACAAAAGCCAATAAAGTCAACCTTGATACCGAAGAAATGGCTCGGGCGGGTCTGCATTTCGGCCATCGGACCTCTGGAGTCCATCCTAAAATGATGCCTTATTTGTATGGGGTAAGAAACACAGTTCACATTATTGATTTAGAAAAAACAAAAGAAAAATTTGAAGAAGCCTTGAAATTTATTCAAGAATTAATTTCAGAAAATAAAATCTTGCTTTTGGTAGGAACAAAAATCCAAGCAAAAGATTTGGTAAAAAACATTGCCACAGAACTTTCTTTACCCTATGTTAATGAGAGATGGCTTGGGGGCACCTTTACTAATTTCGAAACCATCAAAAATAGAATAGGATATTTCAAAGATTTGGAAAAGAAAAAAGCAGGAGGAGAGCTAAAAAAATACACAAAAAAAGAAAGGGCCAGGATTGACCAAGAGCTAAAAGATTTCGAGTTTAAATTTGGCGGAATAAAAAATTTAGAAAGAATGCCCGATGCCATTTTTGTTTTAGATATGAAAAAAGATAATTTGGCGGCAAAAGAAGCCAGGGTGAAAGGAATAAAAGTGATAGCTATTTCGGATACCAATTGTGATCCCACCTTGGCTGATTTCCCAATTCCGGCTAATGACGATGCCATTCCTTCCCTAAAATATATATTAGAAAAAGTTAAAGAAGTAATACTTGAAACGAAACCCAAAGCCCAAAGCTCAAATGCCAAATAAAATCCAAAGCCCTAATATCAAAAACGTTTTGGATTTTGGATTTTGTCATTTGGATTTCCATGATTACTATTAACCAAATTAAAAAATTGCGAAAGGAAACTTCAGTTTCAATTTCTGAGTGTAAAAAAGCTTTAGATGAATCCAGGGGTGATCTGAAAAAGGCGAAAGAAATTTTAAGAAAGCGAGGGAAAGAATGGGCTGAGAAAAAAGCTGAGAGAGGGGCGAGAGAAGGAATTATTGCCAGCTACATCCACCCCAATAAAAAAATTGGGGTACTTTTAGAATTAAACTGTGAAACAGACTTTGTTGCTGAATCCCCGGATTTTCAGAATTTGGCTCACGAGTTGTGCTTACAAATTGCAGCTATGAGTGATGAAATTCCACTTTTAGATCAACCCTGGATAAGAGATGAAACTAAAACCATTAAAGATTTAGTTCAAGAATATGTTGCCAAACTTGGCGAAAATATTGTTATAAAAAGATTTGTTAAGTATGAGTTATGAAATTCTAGCTCTAATAATTTTCTTTATTAGTCTGATTGGAATGGGGGTGGTTATTTATCGGAAAATTTCCGTTTTAGTTGAATTGCCAGAAATTTTACCTCAAGAAAAAGAAGAGAGAAAATTGTTTTCGAAATTAAAAGAAAAAATTAAAATTTCGAATCCTTTGAAATCTTTTTCCTATGAAATCTTTTTGCAAAAAATACTTTCTCGAATTAAGATTCTATTTTTAAAAGCTGAAAATAAAACTTCTAATTGGCTTAAACGACTAAGGATGAGAGCGAAAATGAGAAAAAATTTAGATGCGAATTACTGGGAAGAAATAAAAAAATCCACCAAAGAATAATGAAATATGCCGTCCTAGCTCAATGGTAGAGCATTTGTTTTGTAAACAAAAGGTTCCGAGTTCGAGCCTCGGGGACGGCTCAAAAGGCATTGTTGTACGGGATAAACAAATCAAATTTATGAAAATTACAGTCTGCGGCTCAATGATATATTTGGGAAAACTAAAAGAAATTGAAAAAAATCTTGTCGAATTCGGACACCAGATATTTATGCCTATTGATTTCGGAGTTGATTATTCAACTATTTCTAATGAGGATTATGGTCAGCTTAAAAAAGAAAAAAATGCAATCAAAGAACATTTTGAAAAAATTAAGCAATCGGACGCAATTTTAGTTTGTAATTTTGATAAAAACGGCATAAAAAATTATATCGGCGGAAACTCTTTTTTAGAAATAGGATTCGCTTATATTTTAGGAAAGAAAATTTTTCTACTCAATCCTATTCCCAGGATGCTTTATGAAGCGGAAATAATTGGAATGGAGCCCATTGTTTTAGATGGAGATTTAAAAAAAATTGGCTAGAAAAGAAGAATAGATGGGAGGCTTGCCCCCACACCAATCTTTGTCAAGTAATAGATAATACCACCTTCAGAGACGAAGTCGGCTTCGCCTCACTAAATATGTAATACCACATTAATCGCTGAGATTGGTGTGGGGGCTTGACAAATCTTTTTGAAAAAGTAAAATAAAAGGCGAAGAGACTATTATGACCAAGAAAAAGAAAAAATGTGGTTGTGAATAATGAGGTAAGGAAAGTGGAAGTGAAACGAATAAGAAATCAGGGAGTCTCTTCCTGATTTTTTGCTTGCCTTCCCAAATTTTGCAAAACAAAACTTGGGAGGGTGAAGGAAAGCACTTTACAATTTAATAATGGAGTATCGAGTTTTTTAGAGTTGCTCCGACTCATTTATGTTAAGAGTTTGATCCTGGCTCAGGATGAACGCTGGCGGCGTGGATAAGGCATGCAAGTCATACGGTCTTGTCTCCGACAAGACCCACTGATTTTCACTGATAGAAAACTGATTTTCGCTGATAATAATCAGCGGTAATCGGCTAAAATCAGCGGTTATCGGTGGTCTCGCCGGAGGCGAGAAAGTGGCGGACGGGTTAGTAACACGTAGATTACCAACCCCAAAGACGGGCATAATCCGCCGAAAGGCGGACTAATTCCCGATAGTCCGAGCACATAAGTTATGTGATCGGTAAAGCCGCAAGGCGCTTTGGGATGGGTCTGCGGCCTATCAGCTAGTTGGTGAGGTAATGGCCCACCAAGGCGATGACGGGTAGGGGAAGTGAGAGCTTGTTCCCCAACACTAGCACTGCGACACGGGCTAGACTCCTACGGGAGGCAGCAGTCGAGAATATTGGACAATGGGGGAAACCCTGATCCAGCGACGCCGCGTGCAGGAAGAAGGACTTCGGTCTGTAAACTGCTTTTGCGCGAGAAGAACCTTCGGGTGACGTTATCGTGCGAATAAGGAGAGGCAAATTCTGTGCCAGCCCGCCTAAATTTTAGGCGAAGGCTGGAAAGGCGCAGAATTGTAATGGTAACATTACATAGGCAAATCTCGCTATATGCTGGGAACTTTCGCAATGGCTGCGTCCTGAAAAGGATTATTGCGAAACAATCAGCAGGCAACCCGCCACAATTTTAAAGATGTTGGCGGAGAGTCCTCAGAGACTATACGCGAGACTCCCAAACAGTATTGGGATGAAGAGATAGTCCATATTCACCAAAATGAAAATTTTGGCGGGCCAGCAGCAGCGGTAATACAGAATCTCCAAGCGTTATCCGGATTTACTGGGCGTAAAGCGTCTGTAGGCGCCCCGACAGGTTTTCTGTTAAATTTCCAGGGCTTAACCTTGGAGCCGCAGAAAAAACCGGCGGGGTAGAGGGCGTTAGAGGCTGATGGAACGGTCGGTGTAGGGGTGAAATCCGTTGATATCGACCGGAACACCGAAAGCGAAGGCATTCAGCTGGGGCGACCCTGACGCTGAGAGACGAAAGCGTGGGGAGCAAAAAGGATTAGATACCCTTGTAGTCCACGCTGTAAACGATGGACACTGGCTATCTGAAGTGTCGACCCTTCAGGTGGCGAAGCTTACGCGTTAAGTGTCCCGCCTGGGAAGTACGACGGCAACGTTAAAACTCAAAGGAATAGACGGGGACTCACACAAGCGGTGGACCATGTGGCTCAATTCGACGACAAACGAGGAACCTTACCAGGGCTTGAAATCCGCCTGAAAACTTTCTGAAAGGAAAGCGTTCTCACAAGGACAGGCGGACAGGTGCTGCATGGTTGTCGTCAGCATGTATCTTAAGACGCACGCTTAAATGCGGTAACATGCGTAACCCTTACCCTATGTTTTATCTGTCATAGGGGACTGCCTGGGATAACCAGGAGGAAGGCAAGGATGACGCCAAATCAGCATGGCCCTTTGATGCCCTGGGCTGCACACGTGGTACAATGGCCGTTACAATGGGTCGTCAAGCCGTAAGGCGGAGCTAATCCCATCAAAAACGGTCTCAATTCGGATTGAGGTCTGCAACCCGACCTCATGAAGCCGGAATCGCTAGTAATCGCCAATCAGCTACGTGGCGATGAATATGTTCCTGAGTCTTGTACTCACCGCCCGTCACACCAGGAGAGCTGACAGTACCTGAAGTGCCTCACAAGAGGAACCAAGGTAAGGTCAGTGATAAAGGTGAAGTCGTAACAAGGCACCGGTAGGGGAACCTGTCGGTGGATCACTAAATTTAATTTTGTTTGTCGACTGGGGTTGAAAACCGAGAATTCTGTTTTCAACACCAAGGTATTGATCGAACACCTAAAAGATCGATCCGGAGCAACTCTAAGAAACTCGCCTCAGCGGCGAGTCTACCGAAGAAGTAGACTGATAAATTAATGAGCCCCTTTGACAGGCTTTTTATTTTTTGCTAAAATTTTTGCAGTATGCTAATCCCGAAAAAAATAATCAATTTTTTAGAAAAAGCAAAAATTAAATACGAAATTGTCAAACACCGCCAGGTTTATACTGCTTTCGATAAAGCTCAAACTTTATGCTTACCAGAAAAGATGGTTGGTAAAACATTAATTTTGAAGACCGATAAAAATTTAGTAATTAGTTTGATTCCAGCTAATAAAAATTTAGATAAAAATAAATTTAAAAAATTAGCTCACCCGCTTTGCGGGTACCCGAAAAAATTAGAATTTGTTTCAGAAAAAATAATAAAAAATAAACTCAAGGGAGTAAAGGTTGGGGCAATTCCGCCTCTAGGCCCCCTCTGGGAATTGCCAACCTTCGTTGATAGGCTTTTGATGATTCAACCAAAAATCATCATTAATGGTGGCGACTATAATTGGTCAATAAAAATTAACCCACGTATTTTGAAAAAAATAATACCAGATTTAGTAATCGGAAGTTTTAGCAAAACCCGAAAATAATGTATTACCGGATCTTCTCAAAAATCTACGAAAGGGCGGCTAAAAAAATGTGTTTGGTCTGCCAGGACTTTATCGAAAAAGGTGTCAAAATTCTTGATTTGGGGTGCGGTTCGGGAACAGTGGGGAAAACCTTTCAGAATTTTTTTCAGGCAGAAATTATCGGGGTAGATATTAAGGATTACCGAGTTTCTCCTCTTCCTTTCCAGATTTACGATGGTCTCCATCTTCCTTTTTCTGACAAATCTTTTGATGTGGTCTTGATAAATTATGTTTTACATCATTCAGAAGATCCAATTGCTCTTTTGAAAGAAGCAAAAAGGGTGACAGAAGATAAAATTATTATTTTTGAGGATTTACTGGATGGTTTTCTTTCGGGTTTAATTTGCCGACTCCATGGAGCTTCCTTTGCTAAATTTTTAGGAGATTTCAATAAGATTTCTTTCAAGTCTGAGAAAGAGTGGGAAAGGGTTTTCGAAGAATTAGGATTAAACACTCTCGTCAAAAGGAGAGTAACCAATTTTCCAGTAAACAAAGAATTATTTATTTTGGGTGCATAGTTCAGTGGTAGAACGCCCCCCACCTTTTTACGGGCACATAGTTCAGCGGTAGAACGCTTCTCTGATAAAGAAGAGGTGGTAGGTTCAACTCCTACTGTGCCCAATACAAAAAGGTGGAGGGGGAGGTCGTAGGTTCAATTCCTACTACACCCACAATTTCGAGCCCTTAGCTCAATGGTGGAGCGCTTCATTTACAACCCCGCACTAAAAATTTGGGCCCGTAGTTCAGTGGAAGAATACCCGGTTTGCATCCGGGAGATCGTGGGTTCGACTCCCACCGGGTCCACATTTCGCAACTTGTCAAATTTTGGGAGGTGAATTTCTGCCTCGCCCCTCGCTCCGCTCGGGGCTCGGCAAGAATTTTTGAATTCATTTTCGCCAAAAAATCAAAAGGCGGAGAAAAGAAAAGGGAAACAGATTTATTGAAAAGTTGGGGGTTCGTTCCAACTTTTCGGACAAATTCCTTAATTTCGTAGAAATTATCGGAAGAAGCCAATTTATTGGCTTTTTTCGTATCTAAAATAAAACTTCGTAGGGGTTCGATCCAATTTTTTCCCTTTTGTCCAAAATCTTGTTTTTGTTGGCTGAAGTGTAATTTTTCTTTTATCAATTCTTCTTTAATTTTAAGATAACTTTCTTTAGGAATATCGCCGTCAATGTAGTAAGAAACAACCTTGTCCAATTTTTCTTGATTTTCTTTGGTTTTCTTTTCAAGATTTTGGACAAATTTTTGCGATGAGCTATTTTCTTCTTTTTCCCATTTATCAATTTTCCTCGAAAATTTATTCACCCATTCATCGCAAATAGCAACTTTTTGAAGCTGTTCCTTAATTTGGGCGGCGAGATCTTTTTCCTGTAGATATTTCTGTGAACAATTTCCCTTTTTCTTGGTACAGCGATAGTAGCGGTATCTACCCCCGCATTTTCCGGTTGCCCATTGGGCTGTGATAGAACAACCACACTCTCCACAAGTGAGCAATCTGGTAAAAGGAAAATTGTGGCCGGTTTTGGTTTTTCTCGGTCGAGATTTTTGTTTTAAGATTTTTTGCACGGCTTCAAAAAGTGGCGGAGAAAGAATTGGTTCAAAACTTCCTTCAAAGTATTCTCCTTTATGTTTCACTAATCCTAAATATGCCTGATTAGTAAGAATTCTTTGGACCGAGGCTTTGGCAAGTGGCGTCCCATACTTTGTAGTAATTCCTAATTCCGCCAAAAACTCAGCTAAACTTCCGAAAGTATGTTTGCCGGTGCTAAATTCTTCAAATGCTTTAACAATAATTTTTGATTTTACAGGGTCTGGCTCTATTTTTCGTGTTTTTGAATTATTTACATAGCCAAAAGGTGCTTTGGTTAACCATTCACCTCGCCGGAGTTTTTGGCGGATACCTCTTTTGATGTTTTCAATGAGATTATCAGAATAATACTTCGATTGGCCGAACGCCACTTGCAACATAAACAATCCCTGCGGAGTTGGCTCAAACCAAAATGTAGGAAAGCGCAAAGAAACAATTTTGCTAGTATCTACAAGATAAATTATTTTTCCACCGTCAACAGAATTACGTGCCAAACGGTCAGGGTGCCAAGCTAAAATACCAACGCCATCGCTTTTTTCAATTTTTGCCATCATTTCATTAAATTTTTCTCGGCCCGGTTTCTTTGCGCTTTTGGCTTCGGTAAATTCTTCCAGAATTTCCAGATTTTCTTTTTTGGCGAATTCTCGCAATTCAAAAACTTGAGCTTCAATACTCATTATCTGATGGTCGTCATCTTCAGTTGATTTTCTGGCGTAGAGAAAATATTTTGGTTTGAGCATAATTTTGAAAAATTATTATTTTAGATACAATTAACTTTTTGATTTTTTGGCAAAAATGAATTCAAAGATTCTTGCCGAGCCCCGAGCGGAGCGAGGGGCGAGGGCGAGGTAAATTCACTATGGTGGTGTTTGTTGGAAAAAGTTAGAACTTTCTTTCAAGAAAAC
>Ga0172362_10002179_pt1 | contig 17014 bp, 17 predicted proteins | sample LakKivs1_kivu2a2_FD_114534 | JGI IMG/M metagenome (GOLD analysis project Ga0172362, IMG submission 114534) | Sediment microbial communities from Lake Kivu, Rwanda - Sediment s1_kivu2a2 | ecosystem: Environmental > Aquatic > Freshwater > Lake > Sediment | place: Rwanda: Western Province, Lake...
CAACTTAATCGCCCTCTACGAAGCCTGGAACAAGCCGGAAAAAGCCGAACAGTGGCAAGCAAAACTAAAGGACTAAGCCCTTATGATTATCCGAAATTGTAGTATTTTTTGACCGGCTCGGTTACCTGCCAGGTGCACTTGAGCTCCTCCGGGAAGATTACGAGGTCGCCGGGGCCGAAACTGACCGAATCCCTGCCGTCCGTGACCGTTACCTTGCCTTTTATCAAGAGGCACGTCTCCTTTTCCGTGTATTCCCAGTCGAAGGTGCTGGCGTCACATTGCCAGGTGGGCCAGGTCTTGCACGTGGCGGCCTCTTTGCTTGATGGCTTTTTGACAATCACATCTTTTACAGTAGGCATATTTTTTGCTCCTTTGACAATTTTCGGTTCAGGTTGTATTATTGACAATAGTAAATAATAAGTCGGAGATAGTAAATAACAAATGTTGGCCAGACTGCACAGTGTGACGCTCGACGGCATCGAGGGAGTGATTTGCGAGGTTGAAGTCGATGTCGGGCGGGGCGGATTTGAAAAATCCATAATCGTCGGCCTGCCGGACGCCGCCGTTAAGGAAAGCACCGAGCGGGTCAGAAGTGCAATCGTCAACAGCGGCTACAGGCATCCGAAGACCCAGTCGCTGATAAATCTTGCCCCGGCGGACGTGAAAAAGGCCGGCCCAGCGTTCGATCTGCCCATCGCGCTGGGAATGCTCATCGGCCAGAACGCCCTGACCAGCACTATCCTGAGCGAAACGATTATCGTCGGCGAATTGGCGCTGGACGGCAGGGTCAGATCGGTCAACGGCGTATTGAGTATGGCGATGAGCGCCGCCGCGGAAGGTTTCAAACGAATGCTCGTGCCTCTGGATAATGCGCAAGAAGCCGCTGTGGTTCAGGACATCGAAGTCTTTGGCGTCGGCTCGCTCGCCCAGGCGGTCGGATTTCTTTCAGGGCAGTTGCTGCTGGAGACGACGAACGTCGATATCGAGGAGCTTTTCAACGTCTCGGCGAGCTATGACGTTGATTTTGCGGATGTGAAAGGCCAGGAAAGCGTCAAACGGGCGCTCACCATTGCCGCCGCAGGTGGGCACAACATAATGATGATAGGCCCGCCCGGAGCGGGAAAGACCATGCTTTCCCAGCGGCTTGCTACGATTCTGCCGCCTCTGACTCTGGAGCAGTCGCTCGAAACGACTCGCGTGTATTCCTCGGTTGGTCTGCTGGGTAAGAACAGGGCGCTGCTGGCGACCCGTCCCGTGCGAATGCCGCACCACTCGGCGAGCGGCCCGGCCCTGGTCGGAGGTGGGCCGACGCCCCGGCCGGGTGAGTTGTCATTAGCTCATTTCGGGATATTGTTTCTCGATGAATTTGTCGAATTCCCGCGGCACGTCCTGGAGATGATTCGCCAGCCGCTTGAAGACGGCTTCGTAATGGTCTCGCGGGCGAAAAAGACGGTCCGGTTTCCCGCACAGTTCATGCTGGTTGCGGCGATGAACCCGTGCCCCTGCGGTTATTTCGGCAGCGATGCCCGGCAATGCAAATGCACGCCGGGGCAGATAAGACGATACCTGTCGAAGGTCTCCGGGCCTCTGGTGGACAGGATTGATATTCATATCGACGTGCCGGCGATAAGTTTCAGGAAGCTGCGTTCGAAATCGGGCCAGCTCGACTCGGCAGCAATGCGTGCCGACGTAGTCCGGGCCGTCGGCATCCAGGCCGGACGCTTCGCAGACGGGAAGAACCACACCAATGCCAGAATGAGCCACAAACAGGTCGAGAAGTTCTGCTCGCTCGACACGGCGGGCGAAATGCTCCTGAAACAGGCGATGCAGGAATTCGGCCTGAGCGCCCGCGCTCACGACAAAATCTGCAAGCTTGCCCGGACCATCGCCGACCTGGCGGGAGCAGTGGACATCGCCGCGGAACACGTTGCAGAGGCCATCAGCTACCGTAAGCTGGACAGAAAATTGTGAGTGGAACGAAAATCGTTCTCCGGCTCAAGACTGACCAAACCACAGGTACCGTTATTCTGAGCGTAACGCGATGAAATGAAGAATCCGGGCCGCGTATCGCTTGTTGCGGCCCGGATGCTTCACGCAGTTCAGTATGAGATGCGATGCCTGACTATTCTATACCGGATAGACGGGCATCTGTTCTCTGAGCAGTTCGTAAATATTTTTGCCGTCCTTGATGGCCGCTTCTGCCGTGCTGCGGAAGATTGTCTTGAGCTCGTCGAAGTCGGTCGTCTTGAGGTCCGCCAGGCTCTTCTTTCCGCCCTTGGCGTTTGCATCGACGAACTTGGCCATCGTTTCGCTGGCTATGTCACGAAGGAGCTGCCAGAGTTCCCTGCCATTAGCCGCCGCAACGGCACGTCCCAGCGCCAGCGACATCGACAGGATGGCATTCATGCCGAGGATTCCCTTTCTCTGCATGGTGTGGATCCTCTCCTCGGTCGGTGCGTTCTTGGAAATCCGACCCGCGAGAATCGCCTGTTCCAGTTCCAGACCCAGAAGTTGTTTGTCGATTTCCAGCACGCTGCCAAGGTTGGCCAGCTTCCTGCCGATGAACGCCTTGGCCAGAACGCCCTCAATATGATTAACGGCGTCCATGCAGCCCATGCCGTCGTAGCGTCTGGATTTTCTCCAGAGGGCCGTTAGCTTCTCATCGTTCTTGGCCCGAACGTCGCTGGCTTTCACGTCCTTCTTGAACCGGAAGGTACCATCGCCGGCGGCCTTGAACAGGTCGGCGTACTTCTTTGTGGTCTCCGAAGGTTCGATGATGCTATCCACATAGTGAATTGCCTCATCCTCGCCGGCGCTTGTGCCCAGGGGCGTCGAGCCTTTGAAGCGGATGATGCCGGTCTTGCCTAAGAACAACGTTGCCGCCGCGGAGGGGATGCCGGCGTTGGTCGCCTCTTCCGTGCCGCTGACCGCCTCGACGGCAAGCATCTTCATCAGCAGAGCAGCGATGTCCAGCTCAGCCGCATCGGGCATAATGGAAACATCCTCTTTACCCGTGAGTATGCGAATGAGCTCCTTGACGTTTTCTTCGACTTCTTTGCGCTCGGCCGCGGTGGTTTCTCTCTGGGCAGCCTTGGCAAGGGCTATAATTTCCATGACTCGACCATACTTCTGGAGGCGCTCGGTGTTGGCGCCGCCGCCGCACTTGACACCCAGAGCGTTCATCGCTGTTCCAATTTCGGCCTCGAACGGGTCATTCGGGGACTTGGACCTGTGAGAGACCACCAGCTCGGCCCCATAGGCCAGCGATGTCAGCATGGCGAGCACAGTTTCAGTAAGAGTTCCGATCTGGTTTGCCTTGATGAGCGAAGCGTTAATCTCGCCATTCCTGGCGCAGCTCTCGATGTTCGTGTCCTTCGTCGTAACTAAGTCGTCGCCGACGATAATGATTTTGTCGCCGAGTTCCTTCATCACGTTCTTCCAGCCTTGGTGGTCGCGTTCGCCGAAACCATCTTCCAGTAGGAGGACCGGAATGCCCTGTTCCATCGTCTGCTTATAGAGGTCGAGTATCTCATCGCGGCTCATCTCGACCTTGCTCTTGTCGCGCCAGAATCGGTACATGCCGACGGAGTCAGGCTCGCCTCGCTCTTTACGATAAGCATTCTCCAGTTCGGAGGCTGCCGGGTCCAGGGCGATCGCCACGTCCACGCCAGGGACGTACCCGCAGTCAAGAATGGTCTGTTTCATCAACCGCCACAGTCGTTGCTCAGGCACTCTGTCCTGTGGCTCTTTATCAATGTATGGTGCTATACCACCCTCAAGGCCGACACCCATAACCTTTGCGCCGGGGGCGGCTTCGATGATTTCTTTTAGGCGGTACTGTAATCTCACCGTCATTTCTTGCGCATCCTCGTAAGTTTTAGGCGAAAGCGGCATAAACATACTTTCCTGCATTGATATGTTGCTTTCGGGGTATTCCTTCTCAGTATGCCGGCCGCCCATGGCGCAGTTTCGGCACTGCCACGGGGCAGAGACTTTGCTGCCATCTTTCAGCGTGACCGTTTGCATACGCGTTGTTAGAAGTTTTTTCTTGAGGTCGCCAACCTGATTGAGCCAGCTCTCCTTTGTGGCGGCAGCAGCAGCCCTTGCGGCTTGCTCGGCGGCGATCTTTTCGCGAGTGCGGAATTCTTTGAGCTTGCCGGGGTCAGCCAACAGCCTGTCGAGCAAACCAACACAGCCCGGTGCCAGGAAAAACCGACCGATGTACGTGAATATTTCAACACCCGTGCTCAGTCCCAAAGCGATGCAAACGATTGCTACCGGCAGGAAAATCGCGGCCAAATACCCGCTCCAGACCGGCGCTGAGGCCGCCACCGCAAGATTGTAAGGGGCGTCCGGGGCGAAGTTGCCGTTTTCCTTCTTTACCCCGTAAAACCTGCCCCACGGAATCAGAAGGAACATCTGAACATACAAACCGAACTTGCCACCGCCGCCCTTCAGGACCGCGTCGGCCTTCTCCTGGGAGCTTTTATTCAGGGCCGTCAGCTTCGCCGCCGTCAGGAAGTGGCCTATCTCGTGGATGGCGATTCCAATGTGCCAGGATAGATACAAAATAATCAGGGATATCCATACTTCGCTGTGTGAAGGCCAGAACATGAATTCCAGCACGCCTCTCTTTACGTTGCCGCCGGCAGCGACGAAGTCGCCCAGTTGCTTTACCGGCAGGCTGAGGATCGAGGAAATGAACGCCGCGTGGAATGAAACCAGCTTATGGTTTGCTATAACCCAGCCACGCTCAAGGTACATTTTTCGCACCCCTGTGGAACGGGAATGTGCTATTTTTCCACAGTTTTGTGGTTTTGGTTTGAGGTTTTGGGTTTCTTTTGTTGCTTCGGCCATTCTAAATCTCCTTGTTTTAATCAATTTTCCGAGAGTTTGTTGTTATTCGCATGTAATTCATCATAATAGTAAGTAAATCACGCCTTTAGTTATGTTCCGGTATCCTTTTGTTCCATGATAAACCTACGAAGACTATCGTTTTATTATCGTTCTGTCAAGGTTTCGATTAAAGAAATTATTAAACCGATAACCTGCAGACGCAATATTGATATATTAAATCATTGCCGGCCTGAATATTTTTAACCAAATACTATGCTTTAAGAGCTAAATTACCCAAATTACGGCTTCTAATTTTCTCCTTAAAACCAAGACGGCAACATTATGGCTAACAACAATCCTAAAGCAAGAAAGAAAACGAGAGTAAAAATAGCTGCTTCAAGAGCTGTTTTCAACACCTTTCTCTTCTCATGATAATGATGCACATACTCCTCATAAGTAATTACAAAAGCCGCAGCCGCCGCCAGGGGGCTCAATATCACTGCAATAGAGAGTATGGCGTATGTCAATCCCATATTTCCTTATTCAAAAGAGTTTAATTATATGAGCTTATGGCATTGATTGTCTGTTATTAATCTTGTGCACTAATCTTTTCGATAGCTTCTTTTGCTGCCCTGACCAAAGACGGGTCCTTTGATTCACACAGCAAGTTTTCCAAATATGGGATTGCTTTTCTTTCTTTTCTCTGGGCCAGTATCAGAATTACCCGATGCCTGACTTCTCCAGAGCGGTGATTGAGAGCATTTATGAGCTTATCAACGTAGTCCTTCTTCTCGAAATCTTTCAATTGATACCCGCATTGGGGACATTCTTCTATATCCACGTTCCAGAAATCCTGCCAACAATTTGGGCAATAATGTCGCATATCTTCACAATCTTGCAGTTTATACAAATCTCTTATAACTCATCAGCCATTATCGTCAAGCTCATTTTTCCCGAATCTACGGCCCAGATAGTTTCTAAGAACGACGTCGTTCTTGATAATTTCTTCTGGTGAGCCTGAGCCTATAACTTTGCCGTGGTCTATTACATATATCTGATTAGCCACTTCAAAAGTTCTTTCAACGTTGTGGTCGGTAATTAATATGCTAACACCCGATGAGGCGAGTTTACGAATTTCATTTTGCAGATCCTGAACGACTATGGGATCAACGCCGCTAAAAGGCTCATCAAGCAAAATCAGTGAAGGGTCGGTAATCATTGCGCGGGCAACTTCGAGCTTCCTGCGTTCGCCGCCGGAAAGAAATCGAGCCTGAATATGAGCTACTTCTTGTAAGTCATAGCGCTCTATCTGAAGGTCGGCTCTTCTGTTGCACTCGGTTTTGGTTATCGACATCGTTTGGAGTACAGCTCGCAGATTGTCGCGTACGGACAGACGTTGGAATACACTCGGTTCCTGTGAGAGATATCCCATACCGAGCCTTGCACGTTTGTACATTGGAAGTTTCGTAATTTCGGTGCCCTCAAATATGACCGAGCCTTCATCAGGTACTATCATTCCGATTATCATTCTGAATGTTGTAGTTTTGCCTGCGCCATTGCGACCGAGCAGGCCGACAATGTTCCGTGGATCAATCGAAATATTAATATGGTCAACAACAATCCTGCCGGAATACTTCTTTACCAATTGGCGGGTTTCAAGAATAGTCATATAGTATATACATCTCATTCCACGTCTCATTATGGATTTCTTAATGAGTAAACAACTTGCCAACTATTCTCGCTACAAAAACTATTGTCTTTGTCGTAGTAAAACCTGTCAGAGCCATTAAAACACCTACGAAATTGTTCAATGTACAATTCAATAGTGCTAAAAACGGTTGGCCTACTCTCAAAAGGTCGACTGTTTCCAATGCATACGTTGAAAAGGTGGTAAACGCGCCAAACAATCCAATAAACATGAAAATCTTCACATCCGAAGAAAACCGTCTGATTTCAGAGGCGTGCCAAAGTAAGCCAATGAAATAGCATCCAAGGGAGTTGACGATAAGGACAGACCAGGGAAATGAAGTTTTTGGTATAGACCTGGCTATAAGATAAAGAAGAAAAGCCCCTATTGCACCACCGGCTAATAATATGATAATCTTATTCATATTACATGACTCCAGTTAAGAGCTTCTACCCATAACAGGAGTCATTAGCCGTTTATTGGCAATTATAGGGGGGACTCCATCCCCATGTCTTATTCAAATATAAACAAAACGTTCAAATAGTCAAGGTCTTTTAAAAGATTTTTTAATATACTGCCTACGTCATTTCATCATGACCGGCCTGGAAATCTGCTTATGTACTTGGATAAGTAAAGGTAACGCACCGATTTGACAGCAAATTGACAAAACAATAAGAGCCGGTAAGGAAAAATCATAAAGGATGCCCATAATCACACTTCCAATAAACCATGCGATTCCGAAACAAGCGTTAAACAAGCCGAATCCGGTGCCTCGCTTGTGGGTCGGAACGATATCGGCCACAACTGCCCTTATGATCGATTCCTGTGCACCCATTCCAATTCCCCACAGGATAATCCCTCCCACGATAAACGCGGGAATAAACGAAAAAGTAAAATATGCAAAAGTCGACGAAATAACAATGGACATAATCAAAGCAAGCACACCCTTTTTATCATACAAGCGCCCAAATACAAGAGCTGCCAGCGCATCTATTCCCATCGCACAGGCATATAGCAAAGGAATCCACTTGTCGTCAAGAAGCAAGTGTGATTTTATATGAAACGCAATCAACGGGTAATCGGTGAATCCGGCAGCTACAAAACCGACCGATACAAGATATAGCCAAAATATGGTTGGTAATTTGCCGTCCCGATGTTTTTCTGTTTCGGTTTCAAGTTTATGGGGTTGCGGGAAATTCATCCGAGCGATGATAAGCACGGTGATTGACAGAATGCCCGGTATTGCCAAAGTGGCAAACGTAAATCTGTAGGAACCGTTGATTGTCAGAATGGCCATCACAATAATCGGGCCGATCATCGCACCAATTTGATCCATTGCTTCATGGATGGCAAATCCCCATCCCCGACCCACAGCAGCGGCTGCATGAGACAACATAACATCTCTTGCCGGGGTACGAATTGCCTTTCCGATTCTTTCAGTTATTATTAAGGCGGTCGCTATTTCCCACCTATTTGCCAAAGCCAATAGTGGAACAGCCAGAAGATTAACCACATAGCCGGTGATGGTAATGGTCCAATACCGTTGTGTTTTATCACTAAGCAGGCCGGAAAAAAATCTCAGCCCGTATCCAAGCAACTCACCTGCACCGGCTGTGAATCCGACAACGGCTCCGCTGGCGCCAAGAATGGCAAGATAAGGACCGGTGATACTGCGAGCGCTTTCATAAGTCATATCCGCCAGTAAGCTGACTATGCCTAATAGAATAATAAATCTAAAGGCTATTTTGCTATTGTTTATTTCATTATCTGGCATAGGTTTCACTTAAAATCCCCAATATATATCTGGCCGTTCATAATCGTAGGATTCGTCGCTCTCAAAAGAACAATTGTGCCTTTTATTAGCAGGCTTTTCCATAAGGTCGTGAACCCAATCCTCGAAGAAGAAAGGATATAGATAAAATTTTTCGGATGCCAATCTTAGACCTTCTTTGGAAAATAATGCATTTACTTGGTTTTTATGCCTGATAAAATTTTTCGACAGCCATTTCCTATATATATTTGTCAGAATTTGCGACCTTTGCGTCTTAACCTTTTGACCTTTGTCTGTTGCCCTAAGAAAACGGCGCACCGCGTTCATCGTCGTGATAGAATTGCCTTTGAAATATGGGACAAGGCCTTTGGGAAGACCGGCAAAAATCAAAAATCCTTCATCTATTCCCACGTACGGGATTTCGTTTGGCTCATAATGAAGGAGAGGGTCATAAAAGAAAGCAGCGGGAGAATATTCAACTCTGTAATTAGCAAGATAGAGAACAAAACAATCCAGCGATTTGCCCACTTGAAAACCTGGGCCGTCCCCAATTAAAATAATATAACATAACCTATTCAGGTCTCTGCGGTTATATCCAACGACTTTATTATATGTACTTTGAAGCTGCGGCAGGGTTTGTCGGCGGACATCAAGTATCAGTAATTTTGAAGATACAGTGTTGCGGGCCGCTTTATTAATGTCAGCGACGTAAGGAAACGGATTTATCAAACGATATTTTTTCATCCGCGGGTCGTTATGAATCCTATCATAAATATCGTCAGCAAGGATGGTATCCAGTGTAAGGATATGTATCTGTTTTTGCCTGTTAGGATGGCTTAATATATCGCCTGCCATGTATGTGTATATTCCCAGTAAAAGATTAAGAAGGTCGAAACCGCCGCCACGGGGTTTAAGACAGTCGTAATAAAGAATATGATAATTGATAATCCCATGTTCCAATCAAGCGCCGTTTCTGCCCATTACCTTTTCGATTGCCTGAAACCACACCTTTTTTTTGTCTTTTGTTTGTTCCCGCCGTCGAGGCGGATATCTCTTACTGACAAAACTGTCAGCATTGGTTTTAATTCTTTCTAATTGACTTATTTGCGTCTCATATAAGAAGCCCATAAGTGAATCATCATTAATATAATTAATTACTTTCACGTAGTGCGGGATGCAGATGCCGCAGTTATTTTCATATCCCGATTTGTACCCGTCATGTTTCAGAATGACTAGTAATTCTCTAAGGTATTTTTTTCCTTTTCCTTCAGTTCAAAACATAAAGGACATTCAGTAAACCAGGCGTCGGAAATCTTCTCTTTTCGTTTAAGAGAATTGATGGGACGTTTTAGTTTGTTTGTCCTTAAGATTTCCACTAACTTCTCGATTAGTTGAGCGCCGATGTTGGCGATCGCATAATGAGTGCACATTTGCTCGAATCTCCAAAAGTGATAATTGCAGAATCCTCCCGCGTCTAAGAAATGCCTTATTCGCCCGGAAGATTTGGCATTTTCATTGCTTTCGCCTACCCATTGATACAAACTATCAAGCTCATTCCGCCACAAAATAGCACACAAAGGGCATCCATCCAAAGAAAACGCTTCGATAATTCTAGTGTGAGCGTCTTTTGTTTCTTCCATATATCACTCCGGTTTGTCAATGTTCTTCTTGGTCATTTCCGCGCGCAAGGTCCCTGATGTTTCGTAAGTGCCGGATCAGAACCTCTATCTGCGGGTCCAGGTATTCCGCCAACCCGGGGGGCGGCTCCCCGTACCGCTTGAGATATCGGCTCGTCATTTCCATGAGGACCTCCCAGAATAACGAGAATTGTCCCCATATCTTGCGGCCGATGTCCTCGATCTGGGCGTCCAGACCTAACCCGTCTTTCAATTCCTTGAGGAGATCACGCATCTGCGAAATTTCCGCGAGCAGACTCGCTTTTTTATCTGCTGAGAGTGTGTTTCGCTCGATATAGAATATGGAGTGAACCTCTCGCCCGCACGCATACTCCTCGGTTTCGCAAAGCATCCGATCAAGAAGCCACAGTGTCGTGCAGATGCCACTTCGGTGGCTGTCGCCAAGCAAAATGTCTGGCTTGTTATTCATGCTCGGTTTCTCCGAGTAAAGGCTACTCCTGTAGAATCGAGGCCGTCAATCACGAGACAATTCCCACGCCGTAGCTGCGCCATCCTTACGGAATGGGCACTGCGCGTCGAACCATTCCGATTATCATTCTGAATGTCGTCGTTTTGTCCGCGTCGTTGCGACCAAGCAGGCCGACGATAATATGTCCGTGGACAGAAATATCCACATGGTCCACAATGGTCCTGCCTGGATATCCCTTTACCAGTTGACGCGTTTCAAGAATAGCCATTTGGAACTTATGTTAATTATTTCTTTTTATCCGATCAATGATCGCCTTGATTTCTTCGTCGAGTGTATCTTTTTTGAGATCCAGCCGTCCGATATACTCTTTTGCTTCCTGATAACGTTCCTGCTTAAACAAACACCATGCCAAATGACAAACAAAGCGATACTCAAAAGGATTCAGCCATACAGCCCTGCGAAATTGAGATTCGGCGATCTCATACGCCCCGCGCGAAAGCAGGTACATTCCTAATTCATCGCGGTCGTAACCGAGATAGCGGCTGGGACGCAGCAATTCTTCTCTGCGTTCATTTTTATCCTTTTTATTGGTTTTAATCTTACTCACAACAGAGCTGCCGCAAATTTTTACGGTGACGTATCCATCTACGGCGTATATCGAATTATCCAACGTTATCCATACTTATAATATCTTCGTCTTCAATAGGCATGAACCACTTCTGGGCTATGAAAGTTGGTATTACGGCACTTGCGACTACGACGCCCACTAAAACCGAATACTGGACCTGGTCTATGTAACCTGCGTTCAGGCCGAATACACTCGATATCGTTCCAAAGGTAAGTCCGGTGCTCATTAACAACGTTGTGTAGGTACTTCCATTGCGAACATATTTCTTCGCGAGGAAGTAAACACCGATGAACTTGGTCACGATTTTCAGCACGAACAAAATAGCAAATAATCCTGCCGCCGAGATTATCAGCGGCACCGATATCTTCAATCCGCCCACGATGAAGAAAACAGGTGTTATGATTGCGTATGCCACTGTGCGCAGGCGGTCTCGAACAGCCTTATTTCCGGATGTCTCATTAAAATGACGGGACATTAAAAGCCCAAGCAGAAATGCTGGCAAGACCGCATGACCTTCGCCCAATTGCGCAAAATACATAAACGCGATCAGCAGGAGAAAAACGTATTTTATCTCCGGCTCAATCACCTTGTTCTTCAATGTCTTGCTGTCGAATACCTTGTGCGAGAATTTGTCGGCAAAATAAATTACATTCAGTGAAGCTGATATGAAAATCAGTGTATAAACCGTAGGTTTGATGAACAGAATACTTAATGCAAGAGCCGTCCCCATATCTGTAACGAATGTTGCCGCCATAAGCAGTTTGCCTATCTCCGTTGATGATAATCCTGTCTCAACAAGAACGGAATAAACCACGGCAAGCGAAGTCGTTGATAAAGCCACTCCGGCAATCATCGACGCCTTAACCGACCAGCCGGCAACAAGGAAGGTATAGAGAAAAACACCTAAAAAAGGGGCTAAAAAAGAAAAGCCGCCGATCAACATACTTTCCTTGAATTTTTCACGCATAAGGCGGGTGTCTATTTCAGTTCCTGCAAGATACGTCAGAAGAATGCCGCCGAAGCCAGCAAGATAAGTCATCCATTCCTCGGCCTTAAGGCCTAAATGACCACCTATTGCACCGAGAATGATTTCTATTATCGCTACCGAAAGACCGAGTTTCAAAGACAGCAAGCTCGAGACAAAAACTAAAATCCCTACAACTAATGGAATCACATCTGCATTCACGTTATTATCCCGTTAAAAAGAAAAAACCTCTACCGTTTATCAGTAGAGGTTATCATCCCTATTTGTAAGGGCGGTTATCCGGTGAACCTCATCACCGATTTATCCGTTAAAACACAGAATTTGAAAGATAATGGTGAGCCTGAGAATGTTAAATTTTTTTACTTTGCGATATCGATTTTCCCGTCAAGCCAACCAAATCTTTGCACGTTTATTGTATTTATGATTTGAATAACCCTATTTAAAAATTGTGTTGGAAATAATAAATGAAGCAAATACAATTGAAACCATGGACATGAGCTTAATAAGAATGTTAAGCGAAGGACCTGAGGTATCCTTGAAAGGATCTCCTACTGTATCTCCTACAATACTGGCCTTATGAGGTAAGGAACCTTTTCCTCCATGCTTTCCTCCTTCGATGTACTTCTTTGCATTATCCCAGGCACAACCGGTGTTAGCCATCATCACCGCAAGTGTAAAACCGGAAACCAAAGCGCCCGAAAGCAAACCCACTTCTGCCTCGAGTCCCATGAATATGCCTACAAGAATGGGTGAGATTACGGCCAAGAGTGCAGGAAGAATCATTTCTTTCTGTGCGGCACCGGTAACGATGCTGACGCACCGTGCATAATCGGCCTTGGTTCTGCCTTCCATCAGGCCCACGATCTCCTTAAATTGTCTTCGGACCTCATCCACGATCTTGCCTGCCGCACGACCGACGGCTCCCATAGTAAGAGCGCAGAATAAAAAGGGGAGCATGCCTCCGATGAACAAGCCTCCTATGAGGCGCGGATTCATGAAGTTCATATCCATCGTCTTGCCTAAAGAAGCAATTTTATCGTTGTAGGCGACAATCAAAGCAAGTGCGGTCAATGCCGCCGAGCCGATGGCAAAGCCTTTTCCCGTAGCGGCTGTAGTGTTCCCCAAGGCATCCAAAGCGTCCGTGCGCTGCCTTACTTCAGGCCCTAAATGCGACATCTCAGCATTCCCTCCTGCGTTATCCGCAATAGGTCCATACGCATCTGTAGCGAGTGTTATTCCAAGCGTGGATAACATACCCACCGCAGAGATACCAATTCCATACAAACCCAAATTAAAGTTGTGAGCTCCCCCGGCAAAGTAGAAACTTGCCAATATCGCGGCCGTCACAAGAAGGACGGGTAAAGCCGTAGAGAGCATACCTATTGATAGGCCCCCAATAATAACTGTGGCGGGCCCTGTCAAAGCCGTATTAGCAATGGAACGGGTAGGGGGGTATTTGTCAGAAGTAAAATATTCTGTCGATAATCCCAAAAGAAGGCCTGCCGCGAGACCGGAAATAATTGACCAGTACACGCCTATATGATCAGTTCCCAAGACGATTCTTACAATAAAGTAAGAGAAAATTGCTATCAATATTGCGCTGGCGAAGATTCCCTTACGCAAAGCCTTAAGCAATACACCCTGTTCTGCTTTTTCTTCAGACTTCACAAAAAATGTACCTATGATAGAGGCAACTACTCCTACTGCGGCCATAACCATAGGGATTGTCACACCTGCCACACCCAGGCCAGCAGCAACTGCCAATGCCATAGTAGCAACTATAGAACCAACATAAGACTCGTAAAGGTCCGCACCCATTCCTGCGCAATCACCTACGCAGTCTCCTACATTATCTGCAATAACCGCAGGATTGCGCGGATCATCCTCAGGAATTCCCGCTTCCATCTTTCCAACAAGGTCTGCACCAACATCTGCGGCTTTAGTAAAAATGCCACCTCCTACTCTGGCAAAAAGTGCCTGAGAACTAGCACCCATTCCGAAGCAAAGCATTGTAGATGTAATTGCCCCGATTTTATCTATTCCTGCTGGTATTGTGTGTGTTGAATAATACCAATTCAGCAGAAAATACCAGATGCTTAAATCCAAAAGTCCTAAGCCAACGACTGTCAGTCCCATCACAGCACCTGCAGAGAATGAGATCCGTAACGCGCCATTGAGGCTTGTACGTGCCGCTTGAGCCGTTCTATCACTTGCGCTGGTCGCAATAGACATTCCTATATATCCGGACAAACCGGAGAAGAATCCACCGGTCAAAAACGCAAAAGGTACGAATATAACAAGATACCCTCGATGACTCAGCCAAAGTAATATTAAAAATACAGCCCCAAAGAAGAATGCCACAACTGAATACTGTCTTCTTAAATATGCCTTTGCGCCTTCTTTTACGGCGTCGCCGATTTCTCTCATCCGCTCTGTGCCTCTTTCTCTTTGCAGGACTTTGAAGGCCAGGTAGCCGGCAAACATAAGCGCCAAGAGAGAACCTATTGGTGCCAGCAATAATAGATTAAAATTACCCATTTTTTTTCCTTTCTACCTAAATGGTCTTTTAGTTTGGTGAGATATGTACTTCATATAGAAAATTTCGCTCCCCCGTCTCTGTATAAGTGATTGCTTCTTTGATTAAGAATCGAATTTTATTGAAGCTCAATTTATTAATAAAAAAACTCCTTTCTTTGGTTTTGAAAGGAGTTTTTGCACTTTCAGTTGACTACTCCTACCAAAACCTTACTTTATCGGTAGGAGTCATCAGCCCGGCCAGGGCAGTTATAAAGGGGGACTCCATCCCCAAGCCTTGCTCAGTTATATGGAGATATGTTGGTCAGGTCAAACATCTTTTTAAAATTTTTGACAAATTGCAGAACGATATATCGGGTATTGTAACTCAGCGAGTACGGATTATAGCCCCCAAGTTTAATAAAATCTTCCGAATTTAACAGGAAATTCTTAGAATTTTACAGCAAAACCCTTTACAAAATAAAAATTTTTAATATTGCCTTCTATGTTTCAGTATGTCAATACGAATTGGAATGACTCCATGGGCAAAGTCCGGGAATGTTTATCAACTTGGATAAATTCAGTTGTTTGTTTCCGCTTAATGGAGGGATTATAATAATGATTGAACTCGACGGTACGCAAAAATGATATGAATAATTATTGGGTAAGGATGACAAATTTTTCGTCTAAGGAGTGTTTATGAATGAGGACTACAAGAAAACGGGGGATGAAATTAGTGATCTTAGGCAGGCGCTTGAGCATTTCGAGCAGGAAAAGGAGCGCGTCAGGGCGATTGTCGGTGGTATCGGCGGTCTACCGAAATTTCGCACGAATTTAATGAATGCCTTATTTATTACAGTCGTAATCGTGGCCGGTGTGACTTTAATATTCGCAGACAATGGATTACGTCTGCTAATGATCGAGTTGACAACGGTTTTGCTATCGATCAAAATTATCTATATGATACACATCCAGGCGCGTGTTAATCATTTCAAATTCTGGATACTTTCGGCGATTGAATGGCGAATCAACGAAATGATGGTTCAGATAAAACAGCTCCAAAAGAAATAGTTTTACGAAAGCACTGCCCTTTATAAGCCGATATTACCCGTCAGAAGTAGCTCTTTTGGATCCCGCCGGACTGACCGGCCGGATCAATAGTTGTTAAAGTGGTGTCCTGCTATGTTTTCTTACTCAACTTGGCTCGGACTTATGCCGATAAAATACCAATGGTTCTATGTGTTTTTGGATAAAGGAGATTGTAATGGGGATTCAAGATTGGTCTGAAGATATTATTCTCGTGGACTTACCCCAGGAGCCGGAAATGGGGGATGAGCTCAAAACGGTCACCGAAATGGTGCGAGACAGAGGCAATTGCGAGGTCGTCATTGACTTTTCGAGCGTTGATATCATCACTTCTTCCAGTATATCGAAGCTCCTGAAGCTGCGAAAATTGCTGACTGACTGCGGGCATCGGCTTGTTTTCTGTAGTGTTGCTGCGGCAACAAAAGGGATTTTTACGGTAACCGGACTTGACGGAATTTTCGAGTTTGCCGATGATAAGTTCGTGGCTTTAGCCGGTTTGCAGATGGTTAGTTGATATGGATGAAGATATTCTGCGGCAAGTTGAGCAGATATTAGGTTACGAATTTTCCGACAAGAATCTCATAACTAAAGCTCTGACTCATTCCTCTGCGGTCGATAATCGCCTTTTGAGCAATGAAAGGCTGGAGTTCCTCGGCGATTCCGTTTTAGCGGTGACCATTTGTCAGGCGCTTTTCGACAGTTTCACACATTATCTCGAAGGCGATTTGACGAAAATAAAGAGCAAGCTCGTCTCTCGCGAGACCTGCGCTGCGATGTGCAGGCAGCTCGGCCTGCAAAAATTCCTCAAAGTCGGCAAGGGCATGGTCTCGAATCGCGCCCTGTCGGGCTCTCTGGCGGCGGGTGTCTTGGAGAGCGTTATTGCCGCGATATACATGGACGGTGGTTTCGAGGCCGCTCGCGATTTTATTTTGAGGATTTATGGCTCACTGATTGAGCAGGCCGACGCCGAGCATGACCACGGCAACTTCAAGTCCCTGCTCCAGCAGTATTCGCAGGAGCAGTTTAACGCTACACCTTCGTACGTGCTGCTCGACGAAAAAGGGCCCGACCACAACAAATGTTTCGAGCTGGAGGTGGTCATCGAGGACCGTCATTTCCCCAGCGCCTGGGGCACGAATAAAAAAGAAGCCGAGCAAAAAGCCGCCTTTAATGCGCTGGTGGAATTAGGAGTCCTCGAAAACAACGCCGAAGAAGCCGCCGAGTAACTTTCTTTTCTGCACGATATCCGACTCTTTCTTCTTTCTATTTTACTCGCTTACTCGCTTTGACGGGTCAACATCCCGCCTGCCGTAGCATTTTCTCTGCTATGGCACACCCTCCAACTAATAACCTAATCTGCCCCAGGTTGCCTTTTGCAGCATTTGCAGGTCGTACATTCCG
>Ga0172362_10002180_pt1 | contig 17007 bp, 10 predicted proteins | sample LakKivs1_kivu2a2_FD_114534 | JGI IMG/M metagenome (GOLD analysis project Ga0172362, IMG submission 114534) | Sediment microbial communities from Lake Kivu, Rwanda - Sediment s1_kivu2a2 | ecosystem: Environmental > Aquatic > Freshwater > Lake > Sediment | place: Rwanda: Western Province, Lake...
CATCTATCGACTCGCTCTCATGTATCTTTAATGACGACGGGTTCTTTATCTCTAGATATTCTTCCTTCTGCGATATCAACCAACTTTTCAGGATGTTCAGTTATAATTTTTTGCGACGTTAAACCACCCTGAACAATGTTAATGTATATCTCTTCTGCAAAAGCCCTTATCTTTCTCTTCTCGTCCTCGTCACGAGCAAGGTTCAATACGTTGTTGAAAAACTCGTTAGAATGCAATTTTTGTAGTTGTTCCTTTTTTTGTTTCTTATCCACTTTCACACATCTCCTTCTTGCTATAGCGCGCCGCCGGAGCCGACACCCTTACGAGCCATGCCGTAAGCTGTGTTTGGCTGCGCCTCTTTCCACTTGGCCGTATCTTCAGGTTGCCCTGCGAAAGCGCCTAGCAAGACGTTGATCTTTTCCTTAATCTTCGAATCGCCTTGAAGAATTGCGCCTTCGATCTTGGTCGCGTCGATGGCGACAGCGAAACTTACGTTAATGACGACTTCTTTCGCCTGAACTGCAAATTGTCCCTTTTGTCCCAGTGCTACGCCGAAGTTTGATGCGAACTTTGTTAAAGAGGTTTTAATATCTATGTTTTGTGTCTGCGAAAGAATACCGTCGATCTCTGCAATCGCATCGATCATTTTACGCATCGCTTGTATTTGAGGGCCGTAACTGTCCCTAATTATAGGATTAATTGCGTTGAACCATGTTTTAAAACTTTCGACAGGTAACACCATCGCACCAAAAGCTCCAGCTACTTTCATCATTGTCGCGCTGTCGATTTTTGTACGCTTAAGATTATCTTGTGCGACGTCGATGGATTCCAACATCGCTATACCATCAGCATTAGTAAACGATTGGAACATTGTCGTCGACGATCTGATTACAGACTTTATCGTTCCTTCGTAAGCCGAAGAATCTTTTGTCTTACCCTCGGTTATTTCACCCATTGTTTTGAAAGCAATCATCACAGTCTCGATACTCTTCATCAGCTTGTTTAGCTCGTCGGCGCCCTTGATTAGACCTGCCGCTTTGCCACCGATCGTTTTTACTATCTTCTCGGTATTTTCCAATAATTCTTCCAGCGGCGCCTTCGAAGTACCGAAAGCAGCGTTGCCTGGACCAATCAATCTACCCAGGAAGATTGCGACCCTGGCGATGCCGCTGACTATCCCGTCAGACGCCGAGAGGTTGTTCTCCCATTGATGGGGGTCCCGTATCCCTCCTGCGACCTTAATTAGTGTTTCGACGACCGAAAAGATTAGACTTAGATATTCGACTTTGCTCTTCGTCGATGGATCTACCTTGATCCCTGAAACAACTTTGATTACGCCATCGATTACGCCCTTGATGTTGTCGGTAAGCGCCTTGAATATAACTGGCAAATGCTTACCCATGTTGCGCATGACACTTTCGATCGCGTCTGATTTTTTAAGCGCGTCTGCACCATCCTTGGCTTTTGTTACCCCGTCGGACATACTTTGTGCAAAATTTAACATCGCTGTAACTATCGGTCCGACAGCCTTCAAGACCTCTGCTTGCGCCGGGTCTATACTTCCTCCACCTTTTAAAGATTGTATTAATTGTGCTACTGCGTTCGACATCGCAGGCAAAACATACGTCTTCAGTGAAGAGCTGACTTTGTCCATGTACGTACCCATTTTTTCTAATATGTCTCCCGCATTTTCTCCATAAGCTGTAGAGGTTGCCGTCTTTAATACGTCCATCAATCCAGGTGGCAGTGAAAGAGCTTGCATAATTGGGCCAAGCGCTTGGAACATACTAGCCAACGCCTGCACGCCGGCCGCGGAGTTTTCGGGCATCGCGGCCGCAGCGTCGAACATGGGTTTGATGCCATCTAACAATGTTTTAATCGGCTTTGACATCGATTCCACAAGGCGAGTCATGGCATTGATGATCGGTGGCAATTTTTCGAAGTCGTCGTCGTCGATGGCCTTAGCTATTTCACCGATTGATGATATGCCTGAACCGATGGCAGACATCATGGCCGCGGCGCCTTGTAAAAGTGGTGCAATCGCCTTAGCGGCTTCTATTTGTGACGTATCCATGGTTGACAAAGCATCCAATATCGTCGTAATCATACCGACTACGCCTATTTTTTCGTCGCCGGTAGACCGGCCGATCAGATTCGCGATCATTTTGTTGACCGCGTTGATTCGCTTCGTTTTATCTTCTGCGGTTTCAAAAAATCCAAAATCCATCGCCTTCAAGGTATCTGGAATTATTTTCATTATCGTCGCGACGGAATCTAGTATCTTTACGAACGCGTCAACGACGGGGCCTATATCTCTTGGCACACCCGCTAACGCTTTGACGATCGCTAACCCGATGTCGGTTACTTTTATGACAATGTCTTCTAGGTTTTTAAACGGATCGCCTCCACCAAGAAGTTTTGACACCTTGCTAATCCCTGCAAACACAGTCGCACCAAGGGCCGCGACCATCGCCAAAACCGCGATACCAATCGCTTTAGCTGTCATTGATATTAGATTGCTAGCAACCTTAACATCTCCTTCCGTTATACCTGCTGCCTTTACGCCTAAAACGATTGCTGCGCCCAGCGCAGCTATAGCAAGCGTTACAACTCCAATTGCTATAAGTCCAAGTCCAATTGCAAGGGCGATCGGCGGCGTGAGCGCCTTGGCGGCACCGGCGAAAGCAACTAAAGAAGCCGCTACCACGATCATCACAATAGTTGTGCCTAATATTAAAGCAAGCGCCGTGACAACGTGTTCTAGTGTTATTCCTATTTCTTTTACTCCCCACGCGACGAGTCCGCCGAGGGCTGCAATTGCCACCATCGCGACGCCGATGAGGCCGAGCTTAATAGCTAATGTTTTATCTGGTTCGGGTAATTTTGATATCAAGGCTATAGCACCCGCTGCCATCACAGCCGCGAGCGCGCTGCCCATGACGAGCAGACCCGCCTTCATTATTTCTTCTGTCGTGATATCAAACGCTCTTATTAGGGCAATTGAAACAAAAAAAGCTATCATACCGATCGCAATGACGCCTGCTATTCCGGCCAAGAACTTACCGACTGTGGACCACTTGATACCATCTCCGACGTCGGATATTTTTTTAGCAGGGGACGCCATATCGGCAGCAGGGGCAAGAGAAGGTGTCGCTCCGGTCGCTGCTGGCGCTTGAGACAACGTCTTGTTTAAATTCGTAACTTGCGACAATATTTTATCTTGAACCCCTGGACCTGTGAACGCTTTCGATATAGCACTTGATAATGCACCCGCGATCGACGCCGTCGCAGCCCCCAACAGTGCCTGAGCAAAAGCAGGACCAAATAAAATCAACGCGATCTTACCGTAGTTATTGCTGGCAAATTCCAGCAAAAGATCCATCAACATATCCATCAACATACTAACGAGGTCTTTTAACGCAGGACCTAAAACTTTCCAACCATCTTTAAAGGCTTGTGCTATAGGGCTAACATAGTCCATCGCAGCGTCGCCGAGCTCGCTTGCGCCTTGAACTGATTTCGGATCTGCTATAAACTTAACGATATCTTTTATAAAATTACCCAGGGTCTCCATCGACCACTTAATCGCGCCGGCGAGGACGACTTTTATTGCATCCATTATCTTGCCGAAACTTTCGACAAGTTTGGTACCAGCTCCGCTGTTAGTATCGAAGAAGTCGAAGAATTTTTGTTTTAGTTTGTCCATTAAGTCCGAGAAAGATGCCTTGCCACCCGGTTCTCCAAGGTCTTTCATAAACTGGACGAGTTCGTCGACGATGTCGTTGGCAAATGCGCTGAACTTTCCTGGTTCGAATATTTCGCCCAAGGCACTCAAGAAATCTTTGACACCAGGGAAATATTCTACGAAAGCAGCGCCCAAACGAACACCAGCGTCGTAAACAGCCCTTAACGAATCCTTGATGTTCTTTAATAGGACTTGGAATTCTTTCGTATGAGTAAGTCCATCTGTTATACCTTCAAAGAACGAACCGAAAAAACCACCTTTCGTTTTCTTTTCTCCGCCGGCGCCACCACCGCCTGCAGACTTGTTAACTCTGTCTATTGCACCGGCTAATTGACTCATCGCATCGGCCTGAGTCATCGTTTTCTTTTCAGCTTTGTCTCCTTCTTTTCTAATTTTATCGAGCGAAACCCCTCTGTTCTTAGAAGAAAACAGCAACTTTTGTTCTGTGTCGTCGAGGTTTGTCATCGACTTTATCAAAGATCTTTGAGAACGACTTAACTTTTCGCCGTCGATGCCCGCCTTTGCGAATTCCTTTCTCAAGTGTTCTATCGTCTCTGACGGGTCTTCAGCGTTTACAAGCTTCATAGCGTCTATGTTAGTACCGAATACTTGATTTAGCGTAGAGACTTTATCGGCCGCATCGTCGAACGTAGAGAACGCGTCCATCGCACCGGTCACCTTGTCGAGCTCGACGCCTAACTTGGCAAAGTACGTAACAGCAACGCCAATTTGCTTTTGCGACACGCTCCCGAAATGAGCCATATCGGAATTAGCCTTGGCCATTCCTTTCGTCAATATCTTAAAATCAATGCCAAATTCCTTACCCATGTGAGTCGCGTGCTTTGTGATGTCCAACAAGTGTTTCGACATCGATGTACCCGTCGACTTGGCGGTCTTCGCTAGGTCTCCTAACTGTTCGTCGGAAAAGCCTAGACCTTTCTGGAAGACCATTATAGCTCCTCCATTTTCATTAAATTCTTGTGCCAATGATTGTAACGCGATACCACCGGCAGCCATCGTCTTTGTCATCAGCTGTAGTCTATCGGCAGCGTCTCCGAATGCCGATGCCAATCCTTCGGCGCCTTTAAATAAATTTGCAGTATTTTGTATGGCTGTAGTGACTGGGCCATTTAGCGCGCCGAATTCTTTCTTTAACTCATTCAATGCTTCCGCGTATGCGTTAATTCCACCGCCGCCACCGCCGGATTCTTCTTCCATTTCTTCGGCCATGCTAGTTAAACCTTCGAGCATCTTAAAAGGCATCGAAAGAATGGCTTGACCAACCGACAACAATCCAGAAACTAGAGATCCAGCAATACCTAAAAATCCCGAACCAATCGACATAAGATTGGAGAAACCTTGCTGCAAACCGCTCAAAGCTCCAGTGGCGGCGCCCATTGCGACAGGAAATTCTCCTTCAAGATAATCGCCAACTGCGTTTATCTTTTGTCGAAAAGACAACGCGTTCTTGCCAGCTCTACCCAACTGTTCCTGTAAGTCTTGTAAGGCTGTCGTTTCGATGTTTTGTAATCCATCGCCAATTTCGCTGGCTGCGTCGGCTAATTGTTCTGTCGCAGAGGCTGCACCAGCAGCGCCTTTAGCGATAGCATTAAACGTCGCGACCGAAGTAGAATTTAAGTTTTGTAGCGCAGCGACGACTTCCTTCAAGGTAACGTTGACTTGTTGAAGTTGAGCTACGACTTCGCCAGACTCCATTCCGGCCATATTTTCCGCCATTTGGGCGGTCGCTTGGGCTTGAGTTTGATAGGACCTTGTTATACGATCAGACTGCGCAGCCATTTGTGTCATTAGCTGCGCCATCTGCTGCGCGATTTTTAAATTTTCTTGTGAAGGTCCAGATGCCATGATAGATTACCTAAAACTTCACAAAGGCCACGGAACACCAAGCACTCTTTCAAATTGCGAGGCAGACATGTGTTTTATTCCTAATTTTTGAACGACCGAATCGACCGTAGCTCCTGGACGATTTAATTCATCTTGAAATCTTCTCGACGCCGCCAACGCATTACCAATCGCTTCGATCTCTCTTTGGTCACCACGAAGTTTCGTGTTTACCATTTTACCGACCAACCATGCGCCCAACGTCGCAAAAAAAACTTTACCCAATAAATTAACGCGTAATTCGTTTAAAGGTTCTTTATTTTCCACAGGGTTCCCTCGCGAAGATACACTAGTAAATAATACGTAAAAAAATTTATTACCCTTCTTATGTAAATCTTCTTAAACGACTAGGCACTTGAGCACGGGCTTTTCCTTCAAGCGCTCTGACGTCAGGCGAATTTTGGTGTAACGCGCGGGATTGGGTATGACCACTTTCATGCGTCTGCTTCAATTCTTTGTTGATTCTTTCTATGAACCAACGACGATATGACACAGGCATGTTGTAGACTTCCCTGTATAGGAACCCACCATAATATATCAATAAAAAGGTGGGTTCCAGTACAGCTAGCTCTTTATCTTCCGGCCGAAGGCCAAAGAAAGTTGACACCGAGCGGCATCGCTACCTCCTCTGAATGACCGCAACTAGGACAAGTCGTCTCTTGCTTCATGATCAAACCAGGCTCATGATCGCGAATATAATTACGCAATGCCAACGAATCCATAGCTGGCATCATCTTAACAAAGTTAGAAATCTTACCGCGATCCTCGATGCCATCTATCGAAACGATCGAATAAACCAAGTTCGTCGTAACGTTAGACTCGGTTTTTAGACCAAGCTTCTTTTGCTTGTCAGACGTAGTCATGATCTCTTCTTCATCGCGACCCGTCAAGAAACGAAACTTAACATTCTTCTTGCTTCGTGGCAACACGAACTCGAACAGATTCATACCAGGAACAACAGGATCAATCTCCAATCTACGAATAGGTAATTGCGCTAAATTAAATTCGTGAGGAGCCTTCGTGGTACATTCTGCACACTCAATCTCAGCAGGATATTCTGGACCATACCCCGTGATACGTATGGCGACCATCAGAGCATTTCTATCACCTCCTAATAAATCTGCCGGATTAATAGACTTATCAATTAAACAAGATTTAAGAAGCTCCGTTATAACTGTGCCTTTCTTAATCAAGGCTCGCGAAGTCAAGATGTCTTCTTCACGGGCAGTCATTGGTCTGATCTCTACTGTTTCTGCACCATATAACGATGACTCAGTAGAATAAACTTTGCCCGAAGAAGGTAATGGAACAACCTCGGTAGGTATGTCCAATCCAAATTCAGCCTTTACTTTTTCAGCTGCGGATTGCATCGGCATACGCGGATCAACACCTGACGGTAGATTTTGCGATCCAGTAAAAACTGCATTGCGTTGTTCACGATTATCTGTGCTCATATATTTTCTTTCTATCTCTTGTTATCAAGCCTGTTGTATATTAACCACAAGATTTGTTAACGTAAATAGAAATAGAAAATAAACGTCGCGACTTGGTCAATTATATCTACGTTAATAGTTAATAACTGGGTAATTTAATACTTATTGATCGCAATGTCTCTCAACAACCCATATCCACACGAAGGTTTCGTTCCTGCATATCAGGTTTCGGCAATGCCGTTCGTGACGTCTTCCAACGTCACCCTAGGGTCGACAAAAGAAATCAACTTCGCCGGCGTCACACGCTTCATCACGATAAAGAATACAAGCGCATCAACAACCGTCGTCGCCATCGCGTTCACAGAGAACGGTCTGAAATCAGCCAATTCGAACTACTTCATCCTCAGCGGATCGGAATCTTTTTCAGGGGAACTTCGAACGGACAGGATCTTCGTCTCGGGGTCATCAGGGGCATCAGTCACGTTCAACGTCGTCGCAGGCCTCACCACGATACCAACAAAAAACTTCCTGGTCGTCACAGGCTCCAACGGCTTCGGCGGCGTCGGTTGAGGTATGGCCAGCGGCTTTGGACAAGGCTTTTCAAAAAACAACCCAGGAATAGGCAGCGGATTTAAGTTTGGTTTTCTCTAAACTTCGCTACCATGCTCCACATCATGGCATCCATCACACAGGACGACACCAGAAATATTCTTCTCAATGTGGTAGTTGGCAACCCACTCGGCAATTAAATGTTTTTTCTCGAATGACTCGCCTGGTTCTCCTAACTCCTGAACAGCCTTAAACAGAATACTGGCAAACCGCTCACCATCGTGGTGTACCTCCAATGAGTCAGTCGACCCACACACCGTGCAACGAAACCCACTGGCTTTCAACTTCGGGTATACCCAGACGCTGTGCAGATGAGAACGAACAAGCGGTTGCAAGGCAGAAGTACCGCCTTTCCACTGAGAATGAGCAGAACCGGTGAGAGGTGAGATTACGCCATTTTCCCAATGGCTTTTCATCATTGATGATTTTCTAATTTTTTCTTTTTTAGAGTTGTATGCTCTTTCAGCGATCTTCGCAAATTCTGAGTCATTGTCTTTCGTCTTGCCCCTATTCCACGGATCACGACTCCACAGTCCTTCGTCTCTTCTCTTCTTAAGGCTTTTTTCTCGGGCCACCAGATTGTGACCCCAGTTGTTATTGATCCGTGCAGCATGTCCTAAGACATATTCTGAAAACCCCTTTTGAAGAGTCAAGAACTTAGTTGGCTCTCCACAACCACAGGCACATGTCGGTTCTTTACCTTCGGGCAAGAAAAGTAACGCGTAGAGCTTACGAGTTGGCAAGCTATGTTTTTTTTGGCAATGAATTCTTAGAGAATCTAGTTTAGTCGTTTCGTATTGTCCACATTCAGGGCAGTTAAAAGATGAAAGGTCCATGGTAAGTAATATACCACAGACCTTTTGACTTGTATAATTGATAACCGCTTTTGCGATTGCCGAATGATGACGTCAAAATTGTAGAACACAGTTGTCGAAACGGAGTGTCATTGAGATTTCCATTGGGCCGCCGTCTTCGTAGGTGACTTCGCCGAAGTTTGCTTCGGTGATGAAGGCGCCCTTGATGTCCCAGAGCTCCACCACGGTGCCGACAGGATCGAGGAGCTTGAGCTGGATGTCGCGCTTGTAGAAGTCTGCGTAGCCTGCGCGGCCGGAGACCGACTCGAAGTGAGTGCGGACCCATTCCATGACCTGTTGAGCGCCTGAGGGAGCGATTGGGTCGTGAAGTGTAACGGCGATCGTACCGAACGAAGTCTTACCTGCGAGGTAGCGACGAGAATTGATGAAGGGAACTTCAACTTCTTCTGTGGATATCGTTGGACGTGCTGTGGTCTTGATGATATATGCATCGATACCTTCGATCATAAGAATCCATCTATTCTTACGCTTTGGTTCAAACTTGTTTGGAATCATCGATGTTACGTCTAATGTCTCTGCGGCCATGGTTTTATTCTCCTGTCACCTTTTTTAAATATCTAAGAAACCTGTTTTTATTTATTGATTTTGAAAATATCAAGCAACTGATTGTAGATTGTTCGCGACGACGAAGTCGAGGCTGACGAACTCGATGCTCTTGGTCGGTTGAACGAAGATCTTTCCGCGGACGGTATTGTTAAGAATGTCGTCTTGCGTTGTTGTCGAGGAATCGATGATAACGCGGAATCTTTCAAGACCCGACAATGCTTGGATTCTTTGTAGTCTCGGCGTAACTGCCGCAGAGAATCGTGCTAGAGTCGCCTCGCGATTTGGCTCGAAGATAATCGTTTGAGCGATTTCGCGGACTTGACGACGAATCTCGATGAGGAGACGACGTACGTTAACACGATCAAGAGCAGAAGCTGCGATCTGTAACGTCTTTTGTCCCCAAACCAATAGACCCGAAGACGGTGCTAAACCTTCTTTCGCAGTTCCTACGAACGCGACGAGAGGATTAATACGATCGTTGTATAGCGCGTCTAGATCTTCTAACTTAAGTTTAACGCGGGCCTCGAGGGCTTGTTGGGGTAACGCGCCTCTTGTAAAACCAGCCGGGGCGAACCATGGATGGCCAATCGCGTCGTTGAGCGAGAGCGCGCCGAGGACCAAAACCGAAGGTGGTACGAATAGATTGACGCCGTCAGGTGCCGAGTAATTAACGTCTGGGAAGTAAGCAGCTGCGAACGAAGAATCTATGTTTCTATCGCGGAAACTCTGTACCGTGTTTGCAACTGATGTTATTTGAGAATCTTGACGAATCTCATTTTCGGCGTCTGTGCCATTAACGTCGTATTGCTCGATATCCATGATATACAGCGCGTCGAAGCGTTCTTCAGTCGCGACGGTCGCATAATCTGTAACGACGGGATGTCTCAATCCAGGAATCGTCAATAACTGGATATCGACGTTCGTCGTGTTCTTCATAATGTCGATCGCCTTCGTGTAAACCTTGACGCTAGGACCTTCGTTGAGCAAGCGATCGTTACCAAACACCATGTCGGATGACACGGCATTGTTGTTGATGTTCGATTCGTCGATATCGAATATGTTGACACCGTTAAAGCCGCCCTGCATGAACAGAGTAAACTTAGCGAATCTTCTATTGGTCGTTTCTACCAAGTCGGCGGTGCTAAATGCTCTCGTCTTATTGGCGTCATTTGATTCGATATTGCCCTTACGAACGTAAACAGCTTCATCCCATTCGAGCACGTCAGCGCGTGTATTAGATCCTGTGACTACCTGAACGTGTTCGAGTGTGAAGATGTTGTTACAGAACCTATCTGCGTCTATAATGCCATTCGCCGCAGTATCTTCTGCACCGGCGTTATCACCAACAAAGACAGGTTTTGCGACAGTAGAAAAATCAGGGAAATACTTAGCGAAGGACTCGATAGAAGCGTTCTTTAAGTCGCTAGCGTTTGGTTTCGTTATCAATTCGATATGTTCGAATTGAGTTCCCCAATAATAATCGGAATTTGCTGTTTCTCTTTCATCGTCTACGATACCATCCGTTACCTTTCTGCGGAAAGGAACTGGCGGGGTTGTAAGCTTACGAAGTATGTTTAGATCGGTTGAACCGCCGCCTGCAGCGTTGTCGGTCACGGCATTTAATGCGCTAAAAACTGCTGAGCCGGAGGTTACGAGATGCGCAACTCCACGGAAACCCATAGGCATCGCGGTCGCGTCGACGAAACCATTTTCGACGTCGGGGTGGACTTCGACTCGGACGTAGTTTGAACGATTCGCATAGTTTCCTTCTATAACGATTTTTTGTTCTTCTATGTCTCTGTCAAAATCGTAGTAGACGTTAAAGTCTCCAATTACTTTAGCAATATAACGATCCGACGTTGGATTGAGGTTACAGATATAGCTTTCTTTGTCTAGAACTTGTGACGTCGAATCCCTATCGCTAAATCTTCTTAGTTTAACAGTAAATGTTGGATATTTGTCGTTTAAATCGGCCGAAGGAGTAATATCTTCTATGGATATTTTGTATAGAGAAGAAACATCTTGTCCCGCGTCGAGGGCATGCAATCTAAACAGATTGACTGCCTTACCACCGAACTTTTGCGAGATTATCCATGGCGACTTTGCATATCCAAAACGATCTTCGAAACTCTCAAAGTTGGGTACCGTAGAAGTTCCAGCGTTTCTTGCTTGCGACGATGTTAGCAATAATACCGCAGTTTCAGTACCTGCCTTACCGGAAGGAGAAGCTGCATTCGCGCCGAAGGAACCAGATATAACGCCCGAACCTGTTAATGTACCAACCGCCGAGTGAATGTCCCAATTCGCATACAGATAATGTCCGGCTTCTTGCATCTTAAGCGGATCTGTATTGAAAACGTTTGAAAAGTAATTGTTGGCTGTAGGATCGAATGAGGCCGTTAAGACGTTTGGATAGTTTACGTCGGTTCCTTTGTGTCCATTTAGTAATAACACGAAATCTTGCTTGGATATCGAATTTTCAGTTAAAACTACAGAACCGATAGCTGAACCTTTGAGCGTAGAGACAAGAGAACCAACTTGCGTTGATGCGGGAGCAGAAGAGTCTACACCTGACACCGATGAAGATAATCGTAATAGAACGCCAGACGCTGCCATCAAAACGCCGCGCAATATAGGAGCTGCCGTGTTTTGTCCTGACGTCTGTAATCCTGCGTCGCTGAAGAAAGTCGAACCAGCAGATTCGGACATCAAACAAGCTAACATATACGTTCGGCCTAGATCGCCATTGACGTTCGCGAATGGATTTATATCTAGTTTTCCAAGGGTACCGCTAGGTTGTTTTTCACCGACCACGAAACCCGCGTTCGTAACAGAACCAGGATAAGTTCCATTCGCATCTTGACGCTTTAGACCATTACCAATACCTGCAACGCGAAGATAAGTAACTGCTTGCGCGTTTCGTAACCATTCACGTACAGCCAATGGACCAAAGTGTTTACTGTCTACTGTTCCAAACTTAGCTTCGAAATCGACAGTTCTACCAACGGTGATTGGCACGAACGCGCGCCCTCGAGCAGCCGTACCTATGATACCTGCAGGAACGCCAACTGGTTGTACCGATACAGGACCTGAAATGTCTATTTCGTTTGCTGTTACGCCCGCTGCGCCTAGTTTTACTTGTGCCATCTACTATGCTCCATTCTGCTAATCTAACTATTAAGTTAATTTCAAATTTCTCAAACGAACTGCACACCTGCGTTTGTAACGATGAAGTCGATTGCGATGAATTCAATCGATCTTGTCGGAACAACCACGATGCGACCATTTAGACGGTTAAGGTCGATGTCTTCCTGGGTGTTGTTGGTTTCATTCATCACGACCTGGAAGGCCTCGATACCTGCTTGCGACTGGATCAAACCCAGCTGGAAGACCGAGTCTGACACGAAACGGTTGCGAACCGCAGGAGTATTTTGTTCGAAGACGATGCGATTTGCGATGCCGATGATGATTCTCTTCACTTCGAGGAGAAGACGTCGAACGTTTACACGATCTAACGCTGACTTGCTAACTTGCAGCGTCTTTTGTCCGTAGATGACGAATCCAAGACGCGGGAATGTAGCGATGGGATTAATGCGCGAATCATATAAACGGTCGCGGTCGGCGACGTTAAGTCGAACCGCAACGTTTGACACGAAGTCGAGTGCGGCTCTATTAAATCCAGCTGGAGCAAACCAAGGATAAGCAACTCTATCGTTGAAGCCTAGCGCACCCAAAGCAGCAATTGTCGCAGGAACCTTCACTTTTCTTACGTTCGTCGTGTCATCTATAAAGACGTCAGGGAAGTAAGTCGCGACATAGTTGTTGTCAATTGCGCGGGCGTCGAAGGCATCGACGGTTTCTTTCACGCTTGGTTTTGATGTCGAATCATCGTATAAACGATTACCGTCGTCGTTGTATGACGGAATGTCCATCAAGTGTAATGCTAAACCATAATCCTTGACTTTCTTTGAAGTCAAATCGTTAATATATGGTTCACGAATACCTGGCAACGACAAGATATTAATACCAACCGTAAACGGGTCCGTCATAATATCGGTAGCTGCGTTATACGATGCGACACCGCTGTTTTCTCTACCTGTTCCGTTAACTGCCGTTCCAAAACCTGATGCAGTATAGTTGGAAGCTGCTCCACCTGTCGACAAGGCATCGGAATCGAAAGAAACAGATTTGTCATTAAGACGTCGCGCATCTCGATCTAGATAATTTACGCCATCGAAGCCGCCGTACATGAATGTTGTAAACTTAGCGAATTGCGAGAAGCGATTAAAACTAGCTGCTGATGTTTTTGCGAGTAGCGTTGCTAAAGTTACGCGATTGGTGATCACTCCGTCAGACACAGAATAATCATTGGAATCTGGCGTTGCGTTTCTTATATATGCGGTCTCCTTCATGTGCGTCGCTGCTGAACCCGTGATATCCGTCGTCGAGGTGTTTCGAAGCGCAACACGAGCTAGTGTAAACTTATTGCTGTTGAATGAGTCGACGTTGGAACCTGTGTGTAGAGCGTCTAGCTTGTCGATGCCCATGAATCGTGTATACGATGCAAGAAGATTATTCTTCTCAGTTATGAGATTTGGATTCAAAACGTCGTCTGCAAGCGAAGTCGAGTTTCTTTCAAATTTAACACCCCAATAGAATGATGGCATCGTGACTTCGGTGGTACCAGGAGCACCTGCGACTGTACCCGTAGTCGATACTGCACCGCGGGTCACCTTATAACGATATGGTATAGGTGGCAACACAGAACCTGTCAGGCAATGCGTAGTTGATATACCCACTGCGCCTAATCTTCCTGTGCCTTGTGTAATAGCAGACAAAGCGTTAAGATTATTGTTGGTCTTTAGCAATGATGGTCCGTGGAATCCGAAAGGCAAAGCGTTTTCGGGAATTTGTTTTTTGTTGACGGCATCATTCACTATGACTCTGACATATTTCGAATTATTTTGATATTTGCCTGAAGCGACCAAGCGGCGGGCTGCAGGATCTATTTCATCAAAGTGATAATAGACCTTGCGATCACCGATCAACTTAGCAATATAATTGTCGGAATCTGGATCTAAAGAACAATTCGTAAATTGCTCGATTACAACTGGCGTTATATCAGAATCATTCCAGTCTCTTATTTGAACGTTAAACGTGCCGTATTTATTCGTCGCATCCGCGGACGCCTTTATATTTGCGATAGATATCTTGTATAGCTTGTTTGCATACTCACCGTCATCTATCGCTTCAAACTTGAATAAGTCATATTCGGTCTTACCAAATGGTTGCGATATAAACATTGGAGTTTGTGGCGCTTTAAATCGCGTATTATATGCGCCGAAAATTTCTCTATAAGTAAGAGTTGGGTCTCCAGACGCAGAACTCGTTAAACTAGAGCCAGACAGCGTCGCAACGTAATTATCTTCTGCAACCTCCGCGACCTGGGCATCGACTGCAAAATCAGCTGCTAAATAATGCTGATATGTATAAAACTTATCAGGATCTGTGTTCAACACCTTACCGAAATAATCGTCGGATGTAGGGTCAAAAGATGCTGTTAATATTTTAATACCTGGTTTACCTTCGTCGCTAGCATAACTCGAACCCAGTGACGACGAGATTAATATCTTAAATCTAGACTTACCGTTTACGGTTTTTGCTTGCGCCTCGTCATCGATAGCGGCGATTGATGCTGCTGCTGGTACTGCTTCCGTTCCATTTAAAACGAACATTCTTGCAGTATTAGGCATCATTAGCATACCACGAATCAAGTTAACTTCGCTACCTGCGCTGACTCCGCTAAAGGTATTGTTGTCGCTAAACATCGGCATACCGTATGCTTCGTTGGTGGATAACGTGTGTTGTGCAGCAAGGAACTGAACAACTTTAGTATGGCGATTGTCTGCAGCAGCCGCTGTTCCTCCCAAGGAGAAACCGGCATTTTTTACAGTACCTTTATTTATCGTATTTTCGAAGTCTGTTAACGATGAATTGGCACCAGCGCCGAGGACTCTTAGATAGGTTAACGACGTGCGGTTTTTCAAAAATTCATTAACGGCATAAGGTCCGAAATACTTCGTATCAAGATTACCAAACGTTTCGGCGAAAGAACCAAAAGTTGCAAAAGTAACAGGTACGAATGCTGGACCTTTATTACTAGGGCCAACAACGCCTGCTGGTGTACCAATAGGACCGCCTACAACTGGCGCTGATAGATCAATCTCGCGTTCATAAAAATTTGGAGATCTAAAAACTTGCTCGGACATTATGTTTCTCCTTCACAGTCGAATTCAAGCAATAAATATCTTGTAAATTGGACAAAACAAAAAATTACACAGGTATTATCTTAAGACTGCGTAAATCCAATCCAGAATAAACAGTTTCGCCAGTCGAAGCGTTAACGGTTACGACTTTTGCGTATCTAATGTCATCACCAACCTGAATCTTTTGATACTGATTGGGATTAATGCCTCTTGGGTAAGTTGACAAAGCAGGATCGCTACTGTTCGCGTTTAAGTCTCTAGAGTTGGAAGGCTGAATTACTTGTTGACGCCAACCAGGTCTTCTTTGGTCATCTCGTAGATTGGACTGCTCGTCCAGGGGTAGCGTTGGATCGTCGCTTCCGATCAAATAGTTATTAGAGAACTCCTCTGGACCGATTGCGTCGCCGCTATTTCTACTTTCTATCTCAAAATTAATGATAGGAGACGAAACATATCTTTTAACGGGTATTGGAATTCCTGGCGCAGTGGACGCCCAAAGATAAGCTGGAACTTTGACATCGAACGTACATTTTGTAAATCTTTCGGTAGATGACATGTCTTCAAAACTTGTTTCAATGTTAAAAGCTCCACCGTCGACAGTCGCTATGAACCAATAACCTTTGGGCGTCAATAACTTCCATGATTGAGCCTGCGGCAAAAACGATGACATAAACTTTTCTAAAATTTGATTCATGTGTTGAGTAAAATGCGTCCACACAGTAACCTGATATTTGACCGTAAAAAATTGGGGTGCTGGTACAACGAGCGTTTCAAATATGTTGTTTTTTTTGTTAGACACTAGCAGGGCACCCGCTCGAACGTCAAAATCATTTTCTAGCGAACCGACTTTTCTCCCAGTCAATAATTGTTGACCACCAGAATATTGAGAGCCGCTAGTAACAGCAGCATTAACTTGATTCAAAATTAATTGTTTGTTAATTATGTTTTGATAATCCCTATCTGAATTATCAAGTCTTCTTCTGACGACCAATTCGCCCGTCTGTTGATTAATTCCTCGGCCCGCTACATCATCTGACGTTTGTTCTATGCCAACACGCATTATCGTCACCAGCGGTAATATCAACGTGTTATTTCTGTCCCTTAGGGGACGTCCTCTTTTTAACATCGCCCATTTTTCGCCGGCAGCAAAAACTATAGGAACCCTCTTTATCTCTTGCGAATCTTTTCCTCCTACGGTAGGTTCTATTTCTTTGTCAAAAAGCGTGAAAATAGAAACATCGACGTCCTCTATTCCGCACGAAGGAATCGAAAAACTAGATTTAGATGCACCATCGTAACCCGACTTGACACCAGGCACGTTAAAACTAACTTCGTCAACTGCGTTAAATCTAGTTGTCATATGTCTTCCGTTAAATATTAGACACTTCGCAACAAAAGAAAAATCATTAGCAAATATTCGAAAAGCTCTTTTAGATACATCTTAACTTTTATGATATAATTAAGACCGCCGTTAAGGCAACAGGAGACAAAACAATGAAAAACACGATTACTATGGTTTGCTGCGCTGCAGCGTTGATTGGGTGTAAGGCGTCCGAGGTTAAGCCAGGGGAGGTCGCTTCAGCAGCTACAGTTGCAGAAGTAGTTCCTTCGGCATCAGCAGTCGTCGAAGC